>Ga0307508_10001123_pt1 | contig 30935 bp, 27 predicted proteins | sample 9_EM_MG_FD_203089 | JGI IMG/M metagenome (GOLD analysis project Ga0307508, IMG submission 203089) | Populus trichocarpa ectomycorrhiza microbial communities from riparian zone in the Pacific Northwest, United States - 9_EM | ecosystem: Host-associated > Plants > Roots > Unclassified | place...
GACGGCAAGGTGACTGTCCTGGACGGCAAGGTCGAGGCGCTGGACGGCAAGGTGACTGTCCTGGACGGCAAGGTCGAGGCGCTGGACGGCAAGGTGACTGTCCTGGACGGCAAGGTCGACGCGCTGGGAGGCGAGCTCATCTCTCTGCGCGGCAAGGTTGAGGCTATGACTGGCAGGTTTGAGGCTATTGATGGCAGATTCGAGGCCATTGATGGCAGGTTCGAGGCTATTGATGGCAGGTTCGAGGCTATTGATGGCAGGTTCGAGGCTATTGATGGCAGGTTCGAGGCTATTGATGGGAGGTTCGAGGCCGTGGACGGCAAGTTGGATCTGATTGTCGGGATGCTCGAGCGATCGTCGGCGGGGAGCAACTGATACGAGTCAGGTGAGTAGGGCCCGCAGGTAGGCGTCGGGCTGGTCGAGGAAACGGCGCCAATTGGTGACGATTTCCAGGTCTTCCCAGGCCGCGCGACGGATGCCGTGCGGGCCCAGCTCCAGGATCGTGGCGTCCGGCAGGGCGGTGAGCAGCGGCGAGTGGGTGGCGACCACGACCTGCGCGCCGACGGCGCCCAGGTCGTCGAGCCGGGCCAGCAGGCCGAGCGTGGAGGTGAAGGAGAGGGGCGCCTCGGGCTCGTCCATCAGGTAAAAGCCGAATCCGCGGAACTTGCGCGCCAGCAACTCCAGGAAGCCTTCGCCGTGGCTGCGGTCATGCAGGTCCCGGTCGGGGTTTGGGCCGGGCAACTGCTCCAGATAGGTGTAGAGGCCGTGGGTGGTCTCGGCCCGCAGGAAGTAGGCGTTCGGCCGCCCGCCGGGCGTGCGGATCACCCGCAGCGCGCCGCCGAGGGGCGACTCGGTGACCCGGGTGGAGTGCATGGCGTCGCGCGAGCCGCCCTCAGGGTTCAGCCCGTGTGCCGCGGCCAGCGCCTCGATTAGGGTCGACTTTCCGGAGCCGTTCTCGCCGACCAGGAAGGTGACGCCGGCCGGGATGTTCAGGCCGTACTCCAGGACCGCCCGGATGGCCGGGATCCGGGCCCACCACGAGCCGCGGTCGATCTCGGCGCCGGGGTCCAGCTCGACCCGCCGGATCGGCCGCGACCCGAGACCTTGTGCTCTCGTCATGCCGGCAATGGTGCCAACCGGGATGCGGGCGTTACTCCTCGGCGTCGTCGTCGCGGGCCAGCCAGGTCGCGAAGCGCTCGATCGGGGTCTCGAACTCCGGGTTGAGGTCGACGAACGTCCGCAGTTGTTCGCCTAGCCACTCCAGCGTCACGCTCTCCTCGCCGCGCCGGTCGACCAGCTCCTCGATGCCACGATCGGTGAAGTACATGTCCCGGATATTAGGCGGGGGCGCTCCGCCGAAGCGGAGCGCCCCCGTCGGGACGTCGGTCGGGCCGGCTCGGCTGTCGGAGCCGGCGCGGCTGTCAGGGGCGGGGCAGGGAGGCCTCGACCAGTGCGGTCTGCTCGGCGTCGTGCATCTTGGCCGAGCCGACGGCCGGGGCGGCCGCCGCCGGACGGGAGATCCGCCGCAGGCGTACGCCCTCCAGGTGCTCCAGCAGGTTGAGCGCGACGAACGACCAGGCGCCCTGGTTGGCAGGCTCCTCCTGGACCCAGGCGAAGTCCTCGGCGTTCGGGTACTGCGCGAGCACCGCCTTGAGCTCCGCGACCGGCAGCGGGTAGATCTGCTCCATCCGGATGATCGCGGTGTCGGTGATGCCGCGCTCGGCCCGCGCCTGGAACAGGTCGTAGTAGACCTTGCCGGAGCAGAGCAGCACCCGCTTCACCGAGGCGGCGTTCAGCGGCGTGCCCTTGACCCCGGCGTCGCCGACCACCAGCTGGAAGGCGCCCCCGGTGAAGTCGGCGACCGAGGACACCGCCAGCTTGTGCCGCAGCAGCGATTTCGGCGAGAAGACCACCAGCGGCTTGCGCTTGCCGGACAGGGCCTGGCGGCGCAGCAGGTGGAAGTAGTTCGCCGGGGTCGTCGGGTTGGCCACCCGCATGTTGTCCTGCGCGCACAGCTGCAGGAACCGCTCCGGACGGCCGGACGAGTGGTCGGGGCCCTGGCCCTCCTGGCCGTGCGGGAGTAGCAGCACCAGCGACGACTGCTGGCCCCACTTCACCTCGCCGGAGGAGATGAACTCGTCGACGATCGACTGGGCGCCGTTGACGAAGTCGCCGAACTGCGCCTCCCAGAGGACCAGCGCGTCGGGGTTCTCCACCGAGTAGCCGTACTCGAAGCCCATCGCCGCGTACTCGCTGAGCAGCGAGTCGTGGATGAAGAAGCGGGCGTTGCCGGTGGCCAGCGTGGACAGCGGCAGGAAGTCCTTGCCGGTCTTCGAGTCGACGATCGACGCGTGCCGGGAGACGAACGTGCCGCGCCGCGAGTCCTGGCCGGCGAGCCGGACCGTGACCCCCTCGGTGAGCAGCGACCCGAACGCGACCAGCTCGCCGAAGCCCCAGTCGATGCCACCCTCGGCGGACATCTTGGCCCGGCGCTCCAGCAGCTGCTGGACGCGCTTGTGCGGGGTGAAGCCCTCGGGCAGCTCGAGGTGCGCCTGGCCGACCGCGCGCACCACGGACGCCTCGATCGCCGTATCGACCTGCGGTTCGGGCTCGTCGGTGGTGAACGTGCGCGGGCGCGGCTTCGAACCGGCCGTGTCGCGGGTGGCTTTGAAGACCTGCTCCAGTTGGGACTGGTAGTCGCGCAGCTGCTCCTGGGCGTCGTCCACGGTGATGTCGCCCCGGCCGATCAGCTCCTCGGTGTAGAGCTTGCGGACCGACCGCTTGGTGTCGATGATCTCGTACATCCGCGGGTTGGTCATCGACGGGTCGTCGCCCTCGTTGTGCCCGCGGCGGCGGTAGCAGACCAGGTCGATGACGACGTCCTTGTTGAACGCCTGGCGGTACTCGAAGGCGAGCCGGGCCACCCGGACGACGGCCTCGGGGTCGTCGCCGTTCACGTGGAAGATCGGCGCCTGGATCATCCGGGCCACGTCGGTGGAGTAGAGCGACGAGCGGCTGTACTCCGGCGCGGTGGTGAAGCCGACCTGGTTGTTCACCACGACGTGCACCGTGCCGCCGGTGCGGTAACCGCGCAGCTGGGACAGGTTGAGCGTCTCGGCGACCACGCCCTGGCCGGCGAACGCGGCGTCGCCGTGCACCAGCACCGGCAGCACCGTGTAGCCGTGCAGGCCCAGGTCGAGCCGGTCCTGCTTGGCCCGGACGATGCCCTCCAGGACCGGGTCGACGGCCTCCAGGTGGGACGGGTTGGCGACCACGCTGACCGTCGTCGAGTTTTCCCCGTCGGGCGTCGTGTACTTGCCGGTCTGGCCGAGGTGGTACTTGACGTCGCCCGAGCCGTGCGCCGACTTCGGGTCCATCTGGCCCTCGAACTCGTTGAAGATCTTCTCGTACGGCTTGCCGACGATGTTGGCCAGCACGTTGAGCCGGCCGCGGTGTGCCATGCCGATGACCATCTCGTCGAGGCCGGACTCCGCGGAGGCCTTGAGGACCTCGTCGAGCAGCGGGATGAGCGACTCGGCGCCCTCCAGCGAGAACCGCTTCTGGCCGACGTACTTGGTCTGCAGGAAGGTCTCGAAGGCCTCCGCCGCGTTCAGCCGGTTGAGGACGTGCTTCTGCTCGTCGGTGTCCGGCTTGGCGTACTTGATCTCGATCCGGTCCTGGATCCAGCGCCGCTCCTCGGGGCCCTGGATGTGCATGTACTCGATGCCGACCCGGCGGCAGTAGGTGTCGCGCAGCACGCCGAGGACGTCGCGGAGCTTCATCTTCTGCTTGCCGGCGAAGCCGCCGACCGGGAACGTGCGGTCGAGGTCCCACAGCGTCAGGCCGTGCTGCAGCACGTCCAGGTCGGGGTGGCGGCGGATCTCGAACTCGAGCGGGTCGGTGTCGGCCATCAGGTGTCCGCGGACCCGGTACGCGTGGATCAGCTCGACCACCCGCGCGGCCTTGTCGATCTGGCCCTCGGAGGTGCGGGCGACGTCGCGCACCCAGCGCACCGGCTCGTACGGGATGCGCAGCGAGGTGAAGATGTCGTCGTAGAACCCGTGGTCGCCCAGCAGGAACTCGTGCATCGCCTTGAGGAACTCGCCGGACTGCGCGCCCTGGATGACCCGGTGGTCATACGTGCTGGTCAGCGTGGTGACCTTGCTGACGCCGTGCTCGGTGATGGTCTCGTCGCTCATCCCGGCGTACGGCGCGGGGTACTCCATGGCGCCGACGCCGATGATCGCGCTCTGGCCGTTCATCAGGCGCGGGATGGAGTGCACGGTGCCGATGCCGCCGGGGTTGGTCAGCGAGATCGTCGTCCCGGCGTAGTCGTCCATGGTCAGCTCGTTGCGTCGCGCCCGCCGCACGACGTCCTCGTAGGCCTGCCAGAACTTGCGGAAGTCCATTGTCTCGCAGTTCTTGATCGACGGCACGACCAGCGTGCGGGAGCCGTCCTTCTTGGCGAGGTCGATCGCGATGCCCAGGTTGACGTGCTCGGGTTGGACGAGCGCCGGCTTGCCGTCCACCTGGGCGTACGAGCTGTTCATCTCGGGGTGGTCGGTCACCGCACGGACCAGGGCCCAACCGATCAGGTGCGTGAAGCTGACCTTGCCGCCGCGCCCGCGGGCGAGATGGTTGTTGATCACGATGCGGTTGTCGACCAGCAGCTTGGCCGGGACGGCGCGCACCGACGTCGCGGTCGGCACCTCCAGGGAGGCTTCCATGTTCTGCACGATCTTGGCGGCGACGCCGCGGAGCGTGGTCACCTTGGCGCCGGCGGGAACCGGCGTGCCGGCGCCGTTGGCCGACGGCTTCGGCGCGGCCTTCTCGACCGGCGCGGGCTTGGCGGCGGCAGGCTTTGGCTGAGCGGCCGGCACCGTGGGCTTCACCGGGGCGACCGTCGACGCGGCCGGGGCGTCCGTGCCGGCGCGGGCCGCCGAGGCGGTCGCGTTCGCGGCCTTCGCCTCGTCCGGCGTTACGATCGAACCCGTGGCCATCGCCGGCGTGTAATCGGCGAAGAAATCGTGCCAGGCGGGGTCGACGCTGGTGGGGTCGGCCAGGTATCGCTGGTACATCTCGTCGACGATCCACTCGTTGGGACCGAAATCCGCGAGTGGGTTCTCATGCGAAGTCTGCTGGGTCGACACTTTCGTGTTCGCCTCTTTCACCATGTTTGTCGGCACGCGACTGTTTCGTCTCATGGGACGGGGATTCGGCGTCAAGGCTACGCCGTACGCGCGGGCGGACCATGCGCACGTCCGGTGTGTGACGAACCCCGTCAGGGCTCCCGTCAGCTGATGTCGCGACGCTCCGTGAGCAGCGTGCCCACGATTCCGGTAACGACCGCATAGCCGATCAGCACTGCGGCGCCGACCCATCGCGGAAAGTTACCCGGGACCTCGGTTCCCGAGATCATCAGTTGGGACGCGGTGGTCGGGACGAACACCTGGAGCTTGTCGATCCATTGGGCCACGTTGTTCGCCAGCAGCGTGAACACGACGCCGATGACCGCCGTGCCGACCACGTACGTGATGGACAGGATCAGCGTCGCCGCGATCTGGCTGCGGATGAGCACGCCGAATCCGACGCCCAGGACCGCCCAGAGCACGAAGGCCAGGGCGTTGAGCCCGATCGCCCGCCACACGCCCGCCTCGCCGAGTTGGGCGCCGACGCCGACGTGACGCAGGATGAACGGGGCCACGATCAGGTTGAGCACGGTGGTGAGCGCCCAGACCAGGACGCCCACCACGGTCGCCGCGACGAATTTCGCCAGGATCACCCGTTCGCGGCGGGGGGTGACCAGGAAGGTCGTCGTCGCGGTCAGATGGAAGAACTCGTTGGTCACGATGATCGCGCTGAGCAGCAGCACCAGCAGGATCCCCAGGTACTGCCCGCTGGTGTAGAGGTTGGTCGCGATGTTGATCGCCTCGCCGGCGACCCGGATCTGCTCGCCCTGCTGGGCGTTCCCGCCCGGGTCGGCGTTGGCGACGAAGCTGGCGGTGGCCCAGTTGAACAGGATGCTGGCAGCCCAGAACGGCACCAGAAGGATCGCGAAGATCCACCAGAGCGAGGTCGTGCGGACCTTGAACAGTTCGGCCTTGACGAGGTTCATCGAATGCCCGCCTTTCCGGCCGTGAGCTGCAGGAAGACCTGTTCCAGGTCGGCTCGCTCGCCGACCAGCTCGTGCAGCTCGACCGATGCCGTGAAGGCGGCGTGCCCGACCGTGGCCGCGTCGGCGCCGGAGACCAGCAGGGCGCCGTCGAGCTGCCGGGTGACGGTCGCGTTCAGCGCGTCGAGCGCCGCGGTGAGCTGATCGGGCTGCGGCGTGCGGACCCGCACCTGGGCGGCGCCCATCGAGCCGAGCACGTCGTCGACCGGGCCCTGCCGGATCAGCTGGCCGGCCGCCACGATCACCACGTCGTCGGCGAGCTGCTGCATCTCGCCGAGCAGGTGGCTGGAGACCAGGACCGTGCGCCCCTCTCCGGCGAGCGCCTTGAGCAGGTCACGCATCCACCGGATGCCCTCCGGGTCGAGTCCGTTCGCCGGCTCGTCGAGGATCAGCACCCGGGGGTCGCCGAGCATCGCGGCCGCGATGCCGAGCCGTTGCTTCATGCCGAGCGAGTAGCCCTTGAACTTCCGGTTCGCCGCCGGGGTCAGGCCCACCAGGGCCAGCGCCTCGTCGGCCCGGCTGTCGGGCAGCCCGGCCGCGCGGCAGACCATCCGCAGGTGGTTGCGCCCGGTGCGCCCTCGGTGCGCGCTCGAGGCCTCCAGCACCGCGCCGACCCGCCGGATCGGGTCGGCCAGGTCGCGGTAGCGCTCACCGGCGAAGGTCGCCCTGCCCGCCGTCGGGGTGACCAGCCCGAGCAACATGCGCAGGGTGGTCGTCTTCCCGGCGCCGTTGGGCCCGAGGAACCCGGTCACCCGCCCGGCGCGGACACTGAACGACAGGTCGTCGACCGCCCGCAGCTTCTTGTATTGCTTGGTGAGGTGCTCCACGACGATCTCGTCGGTTTCGGGCCGGCTCACGGCGCGGCTCCCTTCCTGTTCTGGGAAGGATCAAACTACTAGTTCGCCGCTATCCACGTGGCCCGTCCGGCGGCCCGCCTTCCCCGGCGGAGTCGATCATGCGAATCGGACCCGCACAAGCCGTTCATCAAGCGGTCATACTGCCGGACCTGAGGCGACATTCCATCGGCAGCTGTCGCCCTTACACAGGTCACATGGCCGTTCTCATGACTGCCGCCGCCCCCACCGGGACCAGCGGCTACACCCTGCTCATCGCCGAAGACGCCAGCCAGGTCGAGGCCGCGCAGCGACTGCGTCACGACGTCTTCGCGGGCGAGCTCGGCGCGCGCCTGACCGGCGCGGTCGACGGGCGCGACGTCGACGAGTTCGATGAGTACTGCGACCACCTGATCGTGCGCGACGACGCGACCGGCACGGTGATCGGGACCTACCGGATGCTTTCCCCCAGGGCGGCCGCACGGGCGGGCCGCCGTTACGGCGACGGCGAGTTCGACCTGAGCGGGCTGCGGCCCCTGCGCGACCAGCTGGTCGAGACCGGTCGGTCGTGCGTGCACCCCGACTACCGCTCCGGCGCCGTGGTCAACCTGATGTGGGCGGGGATCGCCCGTTACCTGCACCTGAACAACGTGCGCTGGCTCGCCGGCTGCGCCTCGGTCCCGCTGGCCGACGGCGGCGCGACGGCCGCAGGCGTCTGGGCCAGGGCGCAGTCCAAGCACCTGGCGCCGCCCGCCCTGCGGGTGCGGCCGCGTGACCCGTGGCTGTCGCGCACCGACCTGGTCGGCGACCCGAAGACCCCGGTGCCCATCCTGCTCCGCGGCTACCTGCGGCTGGGCAGCTGGATCTGCGGCGAGCCCGCGTACGACCCGGACTTCGACTGCGCCGACTTCTACGTGCTCTTCTCGATGGACCGGATGGACCCGCGGTACCGGCGGCACTTCCTCGGGGCGGTGCGGTGATGTGGCAGCCGGTCTCCGGGTGTGGCCCGCACTGCCGTGACGGCGCCGACCCGCTCGCGGCCCCGGGCGTCGCCCTGGTGCGATTGGTGACCCTTGCGGGCGTACTGCTGGGTGGTTTTCTGCTGGTGCCGCTGCTGCGCGGCGGCGCGCTCGGCGCCCTGGCCCGTCTGATGCTCGCGGCCATGGGGGTCCGCGTGCGGCGGCGCGGTCCGCTGCCGCGCCCCGGCAGCCTGCTGGTCGCCAACCACGTCTCCTGGCTCGACATCCTGGTGTTGCTGGCGACGGCGCCGGTGCGGCTGGTGTCCAAGGGCGAGGTCGGCTCGTGGCCGGGGATCGGGCTGCTCGCCGGGCTGTCCGGCGCGATCTTCGTGGACCGGGCGCGGCCGAAGGCGCTGCCGGCGACGGTGGGCGAGGTGACCGCCGCGCTGCGGGCCGGTCGGTCGGTCGCGGTCTTCCCGGAGGGCACGACGTCCTGCGGCGCCGGTCAGGGCCGGTTCCGCCCGGCCATGTTCCAGGCGGCGATCGACGCGAACGCGCCGGTGGTCCCCGCCTCGATCCACTACGACTCCACCGCGGCGTCGTTCGTCGGCGACGACACGCTGCTGAGTTCAGTACGCCGGGTAGCCGCGCTACGGTCGCTCACGGTGACCTTGGTCACCGCCCCGGCGTTGCGGTCGGCCCCGGAGGCGGACCGCCGCGTGCTGGCCCGGGTCGCGCAGACCTCGCTCGGCGTGGCGGGCTACCGGCTGGCCGCCTGAGCAGTCCGGGCAAGTCTGGGAAACCTCCCAGAGAACTTTCAGGCGGCGTGCAGCGAAGGTGCAGCGGGCTGATAAACAATGGGCGGCATGGCCGCCCAGACCCAGCCCAAGCAGAGCGAGGCGAAGCTGCTCGTCGTCGAGGACGACGCGAACATCCTCGAGTTGCTCTCCGCCAGCCTGCGTTTCGCCGGGTTCGACGTCAGCACCGCGACCAGCGGGAGCGCGGCGGTGAGCGCGGCGAAGAACACCTCGCCCGACCTCGTCGTCCTCGACGTGATGCTGCCCGACCTCGACGGGTTCGAGGTCATCCGGCTGATGCGCGAGGGCGGCGCCCGCACGCCCGTGGTCTTCCTGACCGCCCGGGACGGCACCGAGGACAAGATCCGCGGGCTCACCCTGGGCGGCGACGACTACGTGACCAAGCCGTTCAGCCTCGAGGAGCTCACCGCCCGCATCCGGGCCGTGCTGCGGCGCACTTCGCAGGGTGACGAGGAGCCGTCGCGCCTGGTCTTCGCCGACCTGGAGCTCGACGAGGAGACGCACGAGGTCTACCGGGCCGGTCAGCGGGTGCAGCTCTCGCCGACCGAGTTCAAGCTCCTGCGCTACCTGATGCTCAACGCCAACCGGGTGCTGTCCAAGGCGCAGATCCTCGACCACGTCTGGAAATACGACTTCCGGGGCGACGACAACATCGTCGAGTCCTACATCTCCTACCTGCGCCGTAAGGTCGACAACGTTCAGCCGCGGCTGATTCACACGCTGCGTGGCGTGGGATACGTGCTGCGCAAACCCGCAGTCTGATCGGAACCGGAGATGAGTTTCGCCGAGCGGGTCCGCGATGCGCTCCCGCAGTACCACGGCCTGCGTAAGGTGCCGCTGCGGACCAAGCTCGTCGCCGTGGTCCTGGCCCTGGTCTTCGCCGCGCTGATGCTGATCAGCTCGGCCAGCACGTATGCGCTGCGCGAGTACCTGATCACGCGGATGGACAACTCGCTGCAGTACTACGCCGCCAACCTGGTTCTCCAGTCGCAGGCCCTGCCGGCTTTCAAGATCGTGATTCCGGTCGACTTCTACGTCGACGCCAGCTCGATGGACGGGGTCAGGTCCAGGGCGCCGGTCATCGGCCAGGACTCGCTGCCCGCCGACGACTGGCCGCCGGAGATCAAGGGCGTCGACGCGGTGAGCGCGGTGCTCGGCAAGCCGTACACGGTGCGCTCCGCCAGCGGCGAGGTCTACTGGCGGATTCTCGTCACCACCTACAACAACGGCAGCGTGCTGCGCGTGGCCGAGCAGCTCTCCTTCGTCGACCTCGGGATCGGCCACCTGATCTGGGTCGACTTCCTGGTCGGGGCCGGCGTCCTGATCACCCTGGCCTCGGTCGGCGCCGCCATCGTCCGGCGCAGCCTGGTCCCGCTGGTGCAGATCGAGCGGACCACGGCGGCGATCGCGGCCGGCGATCTCACCCAGCGCGTGCCCGACCCGGAGTCCGACGGCGACGAGTCGTCGGCCGAGCCGAGAACCGAGCTGGGCCGGCTGTCCCGGGCGCTGAACGCGATGCTCGCCCAGATCGAGGCGGCGTTCATCGCGCGGGCGCAGTCCGAGGCGGCGGCGAAGCAGGCGGCCGAGGCCGCCCGGCTCTCCGAGGCCCGGGCGGTGCGCTCCGAGGGCAAGATGCGGCAGTTCGTCGCGGACGCTTCGCACGAGTTGCGTACGCCGTTGACGACCATCCGCGGCTTCGCCGAGCTCTACCGCCAGGGCGCCGTCACCGACCCGGAGGACGTCACCAAGCTGGTCCGCCGCATCGAGGACGAGGCCAGCCGGATGGGCCTGCTGGTGGAGGACCTGTTGCTGCTCGCCCGGCTGGACCGGGAGCGGCCGCTGAGCCTCGCGCCCGTGGAGCTTCCGGTGCTGGCGATGGACGCGGTGCAGGCCGCCGAGGCGACCGCGCCGGAGCGGTCCATCTCGCTGGAGCTCAAGGACTCTCCGGAGAAGCTGGTCGCGTACGGCGACGACGCCCGGCTGCGCCAGGTGATCGGCAACCTGATGACCAACGCTCTGGTGCATACGCCGCCCGACGCCGCGATCACGTTGCGCCTCTATGCCGAGCCGGGCGACCGCGCGGTCGTGGAGATCTCCGACACCGGCCCCGGGTTGACCGATGAGCAGCGGGCGCACGTCTTCGAGCGCTTCTACCGGGCCGACGAGGCCCGCACCCGGCACACCGACCGGGAGGCCACCGGAACGGGCCTCGGCCTGGCGATCGTGGCCGCGATCGTGCGCTCGCACCACGGCACCGTCGATGTGATCGGCGAACCCGGGCAGGGCGCCACCTTCAAGGTCATATTGCCTGCGGTCAATATCGATAAGGGCTTCACAGAAAACGTCCAGGGCTAACACAGGCCGGTTCGAGTACGGCGGGGCAGGGTGAGTGGCATGAACGAGAACGAGACCGACCCGCGATCCGCGGACTTCTCCTCCGAGAGCAGCAGCCCGCAGCGGGGAGAGTCTGAGCAGCCGGCCGACGTGCAGTCCATCGCCGCCCCGGTCGCTGCCCCGCAGTCGGGCGTCCCACAGTCCGGCGCTCCGCAGTCCGGCGCTCCGCAGTCCGGTGACCCGCTCCCCGTCGGGAACTGGGGTCAGCAGCAGTCGCCCTGGCAGCAGCCGCCGGAGCAGCGCCCGACCGTCCCCGTGCCCTACGGACAGCACCCCGGCTACGGCGGCTACCAGCAGCCGCAGTACGGCCAGCCCGGTTACCAGCAGCCTGGTTACCAGCAGTCGGGCTACCAGCAGTCGGGCTACCAGCAGCCCGGTTACCAGCAGCAGTACGGGCAGCAGTCGGCGTACGCGGCCTGGTCGCAGCAGCAGGCCGCGGCGCAGGCCCAGCAGCCCGGCGCCGAGGGGCAGCCGGCCTGGGCGCAGCCGGTCGGCACCGACACGCTCGACCCCGAGCGTGCCGCCCGCGGCCGCCGTATCTTCGTGGCCGGCGCCGCCGCCGTGCTGATCGCGCTCGGCGCGGGCGGGGTCGGCGCCGCGACGGCGCTGGCCTTCGACAAGAACGGCAACTCGCCCAAGGTGCTGACCGGCAACTCGTCGGTCACCCGCGTGGTGGACCGCTCGTCGCTGGCCCAGATCGCCGCCGCGGTGCAGGACAGTGTCGTGTCGATCACCACCGAGTCGGGTGAGGGCTCCGGCGTGATCCTTTCGGCCGACGGCTACATCGTCACCAACAACCACGTGGTGGCGACCGCGACCGGCAGCACCGTGACGGTGATCTTCGCGGACGGCAAGAAGACCACCGCGACGATCGTCGGCACCGACCAGCGCACCGACCTAGCCGTCGTGAAGGCGTCGGGCGTCTCGAGCCTCAAGGCGGCGCGCTTCGGCGACAGCTCCAAGATGCAGGTCGGCGACACGGTGTTGGCCATCGGCAGCCCGCTCGGCCTCGAGGGTTCGGTCACCGCAGGCATCATCAGCGCCAAGGACCGCACCATCCAGTCGAGTGACCAGTCGCAGCAGAACCCGCTCGGCAGCAACGGCCAGCAGCAGTCCTCCGCGACCAACACGATGTCCGGCCTGCTGCAGACCGACGCCCCGATCAACCCGGGCAACTCGGGTGGCGCGCTGGTCAACACCAACGGCGAGGTCATCGGCATCAACTCGGCGATCGCCACTCAGGGCTCGGGCTCCGGCAACATCGGTCTCGGCTTCGCGATCCCGAGTGACAAGGTGACCACCGTCGCCAACGAACTGATGGCCGGCAAGAAGGTCAGCCACCCGGCCCTCGGCGTCAGCGTCGCCGACGCGGAGAACGGCGGCGCGCTGGTCAGCAGCGTCACCGCGAACAGTGCCGCGGGCAAGGCCGGCCTGCAGCAGGGCGACGTCATCACCTCGGTCGACGGCAAGGCCATCGACAACTCCAACGCCCTGGTCGCGGCGGTACAGGGCGGCGCCGTCGGGCAGAAGATGGCGATCGAGTTCACCCGCAACGGGGTCAAAAAGACGGTGACCGTGACGCTGTCCGAGGCGCAGTAAGAGCTTTACCTCACCGGTACGGCGGGTGGTTGTGACAAGGGGGTTTGTCACGCCACCCGCCGTACGCATGTAATTCGGGACTTTCCGTGCAAGATTCGCCTTTCTGCGTCTAGGGGCTCGCGTTCCGCCCAGCCGACCGCCTACTCTCCATTTCGCCATCGGCGGAGTGAGAGGCGCCCTCAGTTGACGTATGTCGAAGCCCGGATCAACGTCTGGGAAGCGCTGGCGGGCCGGGCCCCGGGTGAGCCCGCCGGGCCCACGGACCCCGACCTCTGGGGCGCCGTCGTCGACCGCCTGAACCCCGCCCGCGCCCGCCCGGTGCTGCGTGGCGGCATTGAAGCCATGCAGATGAACGGCGTGCGCGGCGCCGACTACATCATGCTGCGCTCGCCGGACGACGGCACCCGCGCCGGCTACCTGCGGCTCACGCCCGACGAGTGGCAGCTCGCGCTGCTGATGGACGGCACGAACACGGTCGCCCGGCTGGTCGCCGAGTTCGCCCGCATCGCCGGCCGGCTCGCTCCCGACCAGGTCCGCCGGGTCGTCGCCGACCTGGCCGGCCACCGGATGCTCGACGAGCTGCCGACGGACGCGTTCCGCCCGCTGGAGGAGCTTCAGCGCAAGCCTCTGCCCGAGCGGGTCGGCGACACGCTGGTCTCCGCGGCCCGGGGCCGGCGGATGCTCGCCGTGCCCGTCGACCGGCTGTTCACCGGCCTCTACCGGGCCGGCGGCCGGCTCCTCTTCGGCACGGCCGCCACCGTCGCGCAGGGTCTGCTGATCGTCGCCGGGCTGGGCCTGTTCGTCGCCACCTGGGCGCGCGGCAGCCAGTCGCTCTTCCTGACCGGCCAGTCCTACCTGCTCGGCGCCTTCGCGTTGCTGCTGCTCAACGTCGTGGTGCTGGTCGGACACGAGGCCAGCCGAGCGTTGGCCACCAAGCACGTCGGCCGCGAGGTGCCGACCGCCGGGGTGCTGGTCTATTTCGGCATCCCGTCGCTCTTCGTCGACACCTCCGATGCGTGGATGGCGGGTCGCCGCGCCCGCATGCTGGTGACCGCCGTCGGCCCGCTGAGCTCGCTGGTGCTGGCCGGCGCCGCCGAGCTGACCGGCCTGGCGCTGCCGATGGTCGGCGGCCTCGCGTTCAAGCTGGCCTTCCTCTGCTACCTCAACGCGTTCGTCGACCTCAGCCCGCTCCTCCCGCTGGACGGCCACTACCTGCTCATGGACTGGCTGGAGATCCCGCAGTTGCGGGCCCGCGGGCTGTCCTGGGTCGCCGGCCGGCTGCGCGGCCGGGCGCCGCGCTGGTCGGTGCTCGACCGCGAGGGCCGGCTGATCGGCCTCTACGGCGTGCTGGCGGTGTCCTGGCTGGGTGTCGCCGGGGTCCTGGTGCTGCGGGTCTGGTCGGACCATATCTCCGGGCTCGCGGCCGGTTTGTGGTACTCGGGGCTCGGCGGCGCCCTGCTGCTTCTGCTGGTCGTTCTCGGGCTGGGGGCGCGCCCGATCTGCTTCCTGCTCGGCAGCCTGACCCGCTGGTGGAGCCAGTTGCGGCAACGGTCCGCCGAGAACGACAGCGAGGCCGACGTCCCGCGCCGGCTGGCCGCCCTGCGCGCCTCCGACCTCGGCGGCCTGCCCGAGCCGGCGTTGCAGGGCCTGGCCACCCGGGCCCGCTGGGCGCACCCGCGGACCGGTCGCCAGATCGTGCTCGCGGGCGGCTCGCAGTCCGCGGTCTACGTGGTGGTCCAGGGCGCGCTGCACGGCCGCAAGCCGGGCGACCCGGCCGGCACGATCCGCCACCAGGTCGGGCCCGGCGGCGTGGTGGGCCTGGTCGACGCGCTCGCCGGCCGCTCGACCCAGCTCGACTGGTTCGCGGCCGGCACGACGCTGCTGGCCGTGCCCGCCGCGACGGTCGCGACCGTGGTCGGCCCGCTGCCCGGCCCGCCACCGCAGGACCGGACCGAGGCCGAGGCGCTGTTCGCCGACACACCGGCCCTCGCCGGCCTCGCCGCCGACCAGCGGCTCGCCCTGATCGCCTCCGCGCACCCCGTCGACCTCGAGGCGGGCGCGCCGATCATCCTGCCCGGGCCGACCCACGCGGTGGTCGTCGAGTCCGGCGTGATCGCCATGGCCGACGGCGTGGAGTTGCGCCGCGGCACCCTGGTCGGCCCGGTCGGCGACGGCGTCCCGGGCATGGTCGCGCAGGCACGCACCCCGGTCCGGCTCTGGGTGATCCCCGAGGCCTCCGATCTTCCGCCGCTGGTCGGCGCCACGTACCGGCCCGGGTCGCCGATGCCGGTAGTGACCACGAAAGGCGGGCTCTCCGCCGCCGGAGGCACCTCCGGCGGGTACCCGCCGCTCGCGGTGCCGCCCGGCCCGCCCGACGGCCTCGACGACACCGAGGTGGACCGCCGCTTCGAGCGCCGGATGTGGTGGCTCGCCGCGATGCTCCTGGCCGTCGCCCTGGTCTTCACCGGCCTGGTCTTCAGTCCGGGACCGGCCTGGGCCGAGATGCCGGCCGACCGCGCGCTGCTCACCGTCGACCGGGGGCAGGTGACCGCGACCGTGGACGGGTCGCGGCTCACGCTAGGCCCCGGCGAGCGCCGCTATGTCGGCTCGGGCTCGCAGGTCGAGGTGACGACGCGGGGCGCCGGGCGGCTCACGTTCCCGGGCGGGTCGGCGACGGTGCTCTGCGGCGGGTCGCAGATCACGGTCGGCCGGCTGAACTCCGGTGGCGGGCGCACCCGGTCGCCGTACGCCACGCTCTCCCTGCAGGGCGGGCGGATCCTGGCCAGCACGGGCGGCACGAGCGGGGCGTACCAGCCGCTCGCCCTCACCGTCACGGGCACGCAGCGCGACGTCGCCAACTCGGGCGCCGCCTGGTTCGCGGTCGAGCCGGCCAAGGTGACCGTCTCCACCGGCACGGTGTCCGTCGGCGGGGCGCCCAGCCCGGCCGGTCACGCGTCGCTGAGCTGCGGCGCCGGACAGTCGGTCAGCCCGCCGTCGGCCACCGGGGAGACCTCGACGACCGACGCGCCGTTCCCGAGCGACACGGCCACGATCGACCCGTCGGCCGCGACCACCGCGGTCTCGCCGAGCGCGACGGTCACGCCGTCGCTCACGCCCGACCCGGCGACGACCACGACGACCGCGCCGACGGAGGCCGCCACGACCAAGCCGCCGACCACGACGACGCCCACCAAGGCCCCGACGTCGAAGCCGACGACACCCTCGCCGACGCCGACCCCCACCGCTACGACTCCCACTCCGACCCCAACGCCGACGCCGACTCCGACACCGTCCAATCCGGTCACGTCCGGGTGAATCCGAAGGAGTCCGATGCTCTGCTGGTTCTGCGCTGAGCCGGCGCGTGCGACCTGCCGGTTCTGCGGGCGGGGGGTGTGCGCGGACCACGCCCGCTTCGGGCCCTACCTGCTACAGGTCACCCGATCGGAGTCGCGGCAGCGGGCGGAGGCGCTCGTGGTCGAGGACGCCGTGCAGTGCGGCACGTGCCGGCCGAGACCGCAGCCCGTGGCCATGCCGGAATTGGACTGACGGCCGTACCTTCTAGGAATGAAGGAAGACGACGGCGACGACCTCGGGCCCTGGTCCGAGTTCGGCACGGCGGCCGGGATCGCGGCGACCGGCTCGGTCGCGGCGCTGCCGGCCACCCAGGGTTTGGGCGAGGCGCCGGAGGGCGGCGCCGGCGCGTCCGAGGACGGGAGCCAAAGCGGCTTCGGCGACAAGCCCGATCTCGACGGGCTGCCGGCGGTGACCGGGTTGGGCGAGGCGCCGCTGCTCGGCGTCGGCCTCGGCGGCGTGGTGCACGAGGCCGCCGAGAAGGTGCGCGAGGTGTCGCCGCCGGCCGGCTACCACGATCAGGTCGACGCCGACGGCGACGGCCACCTGGACAAGGCGACCTATCGGGGTGACGGGCACGGCGGCGTCGAGATCCTGGTGGACCTCAACGGCGACGGGCGCCCCGACTTCATCGGCCACGACACCGACCTGGACAACCGGGTCGACTACGCCGACTACGACGAGAACCACGACGGCATCTTCGAGAAGCGGATGTTCGACGACGACAACGACGGGATTCTCGACCGGACGACCTGGTTGCACGACAGCTGACCCCGGTGCGGTCATCGACCGGCACGGCCTCGGCATCGACTTCGAGGGCCACTCCCTAGTCCTCGACGCCGACCTTCACAATCCGCCGCTATTCGGACGCGACCTCGGTCGTCAGCGGACCTCGAATTCGTAGACCGAGTAGCCGTACTGGCTCGACCGGTGGGTGCCGTACAGGCGGACGAAGCGGGCGATCACCCCGGCGGTCGGGATGGTCACGTCGCCGCCCAGGCCTTGCGTCGTGCTGAAGACCGACTTCCAGGCCATGCCGTCGGTGGAGACGTCGATCCGGTACGCGGTCCCGTACGCATGCTCCCACTGAATCTCCACCCGGTTGATCCGCCACCGTCCGCCGAGATCGACCGTGAGCCACTGCGGATCTTTGAAGGCGCTGCTCCAGCGGGTGTCCGTGACGCCGTCGACGGCGTAGGAGGGTCCCCACGGGGGGCCCTGGGAGCCCGAGGCCGAGACCGGGCGTTTCAGCGCGAGATTGCGGCCGGCCGTGTTGACCAGGGCGGCCGGCGTCGGCTTCGTAGTGGCCGGTGGGGTCGTGGCCCGGGTCGTCGCAGGCGTGCCCGCGGAGGATGTCGGCTCGCCCGCGGACGGCTCGAACGGCGCCACGGTCGGCGGGGCGTCCACGGACGTGCCCGCGGCTCCGCCCGCGCCGGTCTGCAGGGCGACCGCGCCGGTGGGGCTCGTCGGCGCGGGTCCGGGACGGCGGTCGTACCACCAGAGCGCCGCCGCCACCAGCAGCGCGACGGTGAGACCTGCCGGCACGAGCCAGGTCAGCCGACGCCGAGGGCGGACAGATGCGATCCGGGCGGGGGTGAGCTGCGCGGGCGAGGGCCGATCAGGGGAGAGCGGCGCGGAAGCGGGTGGGGCGGCGGAGAACGGCGCGGGAGAGGACGCGATGCGGGCCAGGAGGACACGTGGCGAGGAGGTGGACGAACGGTCCCGCGAAGGCGTGGGCGTCGTGCCGCGGCCGTGGTCGCCCGGATGCGGCCCCGAGAACGGAACCCTCTTCGGCAGGCCGGCGGCCGTACGGGAAACAGCCGGCTTTTCCGCCTCGGTGTCTTCGTCAGTGTTCGACATCATGTCTTCCTTCAGGGGCATGGTGTCGAACGCGTAGGCCGCCGGGAGACGACAGCGGGAGCCGCGACGGCGGGCCGGCCGCCGACAGCCGCGTATCGATCACTCGATATAGAGTACGGCAACTTTGTCGCATACGTCCCCGCAGCGTACGGTCTAGGCAGTTGCTGCTTAGAGTTGCCGCGAAGCTCCGTGGCGTGACCGGAACGGGGTCGTTGCGGTCCCACGGACGTGCCACGATGGACGGATGGTCGACGATCCGGTGGCGTTCGTCGACGGTGGCATCGTGAACTCGATCCCGATCGGCGAGGCGGTCCGGGCCGGCGCCACATTGATCGCCGTCGGCCGCTGGATCAGCCGCGCCTACACCGCCTCACGGCGCTACCTGGCGGCCAACGTCCATCCGCTGCCGCCGGCCAACGTCCATCCGCTGCCGCCGGGCGGCGGGCGCTGATGCCGCCGCCGATCTGGGTACGCCGCCTGGTGATCGCCCCGGCCGTCGTGCTGTTGGCCGTCGTGCTGCTCACCACGCTGCCAGTCTGGCTCCTGCTGGCGCTGGCGGCCTCGCCGCTGGTGCCCGGCCACCTCCGCGTGCCCCGCCTGGTGTTCCTCGCCGTCGTGTACGTGGTCTGGGACGCAGCCGCCCTCGTCGTGCTGGCCGTGCTCTGGATGGCCGACATGGCCAGGAGGGCGGAGCGCCTGCGCAACGTGCTTCCGCCGAAGCCGGGCGGACTGTTCGCGGCGATCGACGCGGCGCCCGACGCCGGCGTGATCTTCGTTGCGCACACCGGCCTGGACCGGATGATGACGATGGCCGACATCTGGCATGAGCTGCCGATGGACAAGCAGTTGACCATGCGGTTCTGGAGCGTACCGCCCGAGGTTCCGGCCGGCGAGGACGAGCGGGTGGCGTGGCTCTACGACTGGTGGGCGCGCATCGACGCCTGGATCGAGGAGAACCGGCCGGCGGTCCGTCCGCTGGGTACGGACTGGACCGCCCGCCGGTCGTCGGCCGAGGTGTGACCGGCCGTGCGGCTCAGCCCCCGAGCACCTTGTAGAGGCTGTCCGGCGCCTCGGTCACCTCGGAGGCGGCCGGGCGCTGCACGCTCACCGGGACGCCGTAATCGGTGTAGAGCGCCTCGATCGGCTGAATCTGCTGCCCGCCGAGAGCCGGCAGGTCGATCGTGAGCGCGGACAGCCGGCCCTGGCTGTCTACGCCGGCCGTGAACGGCACCTTCTGCGCGGCCGTGCCGTACCCGTCGATGGTCACCTGGTCGACCCCGGCGAGACCGGCCGCCTTGGTGAGGTCGAGCGTGCCGGCGTAGCTGTCGCCGCCGGTCGCATGCACGTCGGTCGTCGAGCTGAGCAGGGCGGCGGTGTTGACGGGGTCGATCTGCCCGGGACGCAGGCCGATGGTCGCGCCGGCCGGCAGCCGGGATGCGTCCAGATGGGTCCACGCGCCGGCCTTGGTGAGGCCGGACACCTGCACGTACAGGTCCTTGTCGATCATCAGGGTCTTGATGTTGAGCGCGGCGTTCGGGCCGCTCGCGGCGACCTCTGCCGTTCCGGCGCCGTGCGGGGCGTCGATCGCGCCGGTCATCTTGAAGCCCGGGCCGGAGGTCACCGTCACCTTGAAGCTGGTGGCGCCGAGCTTGGCGGCCGCCGAGGAGAGCGCCGAGACGGCGGCCGGGTCGGCCGCGCTGGAACTGGCGCCGGTGCTCGGCGACTCCGTGGGGGGTGTGCCGGCGCTGCTCGTGGTGCCGCCGTTGTCGCAGCCGGCCACCGCGAGAGCGACCGCGGCCATCGTGACGAGGCCCAGCCCGGCTAGCCGTGGTGTCCGCATGTCGGTCCCTTCTTCGCGCCGTTCGTCCTATTGACGTCGGTCAGGCGCAATGTGCCCGGTGCGGCCGGACGGCAAACGGACACCCTCCGGCACTAAGCTCAGACCATGGCTGAGCTGCTCGACGCCGAATCCGTACGCGATGCCGTCGCCGTCCTCGACGGGTGGGAGGGCGGCCCGGACGCGATTGTGCGCACCGTGGGACTGCGCAGCTTCCCGGCGGCGATCGCGGTCGTCGACCGGGTGGCCAAGCTGGCCGAGGAGATGGATCATCATCCCGACATCGACATCCGCTGGCGTACCCTTACTTTCCGCTGCGTCACCCACGCGGTCGGCGGCGTCACCACGCGTGACATCGCGCTGGCCAATCGCATCGACCGCATCCTCGCCGACGCCTCGGCCTGACGTTCAGGGAGCCCCAATGAGATTCGAGGTCAGCAAAGTCCTCGACGCCATCGAGGCCCACCTCACGACCGACCCGGCGCTGGCCCGGGCCGTGGTCGACCTCGCCGAGGTCGTGCGCTACGCCGACCTCGACGGCGGCCGCCCGGCGAGCAGCGTGCGGCTGGGCCTGGTCATCGACGCGCTCGGCCGCCACCTGGCGGAGGAGAACGTGCCGGTCTACGTGGTGGCCCCGCGCAGCCTGCTCTCCGACACCGACCTCACCTCCAACGAGCGGATGGTCGTGCGCCGCTGGGCCGACGACGGCAAGGTCGAGGTCGTGCCGCAGATGGACGACCGGGCTTTCGAGGTGGCCGAGCTGCTCGGCGTGCCGGTCCTGACCCGGTCCCGGGGCGATCAGTTCCGCGACCGCCGGCCGTGGGTCGACGAGCCTGGCCGGCTGTTGTCCGCGCTGGCCGGCGAGGGCGGCACCCCGATCCTGCTGGCCCGGGTTGGCCGCGGTGAGCCGCCGAAACCGGCCGAGCGGTCGCCGATGGGCGAACGGCTGCTGGCCCGGGTGTGGCGCTGTCCCGAGCCGAACTGCACGAGCTTCGGCGCCGGCGCCGACCCGGACAGCCCTTTCTCCGACATGCGCACCTTCACCAGCCCGGCGGCCCAGCCGCCGCCGGGGTTGCGGGCGGGCGCGCCGACCTGCCCGCGGCACGGCGCCAAGCTCAAGGACGTCGGCCCGCGGCCGCCCGTCGAGGTCCTCTCGGTCCGCATCGACGGCGTGATCCGTCAGCGTTTCGTGGTGTCGGCCGACTCACCGACCGTGGTCGGCCGGGCGCCCGAGGGCGGCCGCGGGATCATGCTCGGCCAGTGGCTCACCGACGACGCCCGCAAGTGGATCAGCCGTGGCCACGTGAAGTTCGCCCTGCGCGGCAGCGGCGAGCTGACCGCGCAGGACGTGAGCACCAACGGCACCGGCATCCGCCCCGCCGGCTCGGTCGACGACGACGAGCGGATCACGCTCGGGCGCAACGAGACCCGGGTGCTGGGCCCGACCGACGTGGTCGAGCTCTACGGCGGGGTCAACGTGGGCCGGTCGAGGATGTGGGCCACCGGCGGGGTGGCCCAGCCCAGCTCGGTGATGGCCGAGGCCCCGACGATGGCCTTGCGCAAGTTCAGTAGTTGAGAATGGCCGCGATCTGGGCCACCGCGTGGTCCAGCTCCTCAGGGGTGACGACCAGTGGTGGGGCCAGCCGGATCGTGGAGCCGTGGGTGTCCTTGGTGAGCACGCCGCGCTCGGCCAGCCGCTCGCAGGCCTGACGCCCGGTCATCAGCGCCGGGTCGATGTCGACGCCCGCCCAGAGCCCGCGCCCGCGCACGGCCACGACTCCCTTGCCGATCAGCGTGGCCAGGCCGGCGTGCAACCGCTCGCCGAGCTCGGCAGAGCGCCGCTGGAAGCCGCCGCCGGCCAGCAGCCGCACGACCTCGACGCCGACCGCGCAGGCCAGCGGGTTGCCGCCGAAGGTCGAGCCGTGCTCGCCCGGCTTGAGCACGCCGAGCACCTCGCGGTCGGCCGCGACCGCGGAGACCGGCACGATGCCGCCGCCGAGCGCCTTGCCCAGCACGTACATGTCGGGGACGACGCCCTCGTGTTCGATGGCGAAGGTCTTTCCGGTACGGCCGAGGCCGGACTGGATCTCATCGGCGATGAGGAGCACGTCCTGCTCGGTGCAGAGCGAGCGCACGCCGGCGAAGAAGCCGGCCGGCGGGACGAGCACGCCGGCCTCGCCCTGGATCGGCTCCATCAGCACCGCCACCGTGTTCGGCGTGATCGCGGCGGCGAGCGCCTCGAGGTCGCCGTACGGCACCACGACGAAGCCCGGGGTGTACGGCCCGAAGTCCGCGCGAGCGTCCGGATCGGTGGAGAAGCTGACGATCGTGGTCGTACGCCCGTGGAAGTTGCCCGCCGCCACGATGATCTCGGCCCGCTGGTCGGGGACGCCCTTGACCCGGTATCCCCACTTGCGGGCCACCTTGATCGCCGTCTCCACCGCCTCGGCGCCGGTGTTCATCGGCAGCACCAGGTCCTTGCCGCAGAGCGCCGCCAGCTCGCCGCAGAAGTCGGCGAACTTGTCGTGCACGAACGCGCGGCTGGTCAGCGTGACCCGGTCGAGCTGGGCGTGCGCGGCGGCGATCAGTACGGGGTGGCGGTGGCCGAAGTTGAGCGCCGAGTATCCGGCCAGGAAGTCCAGGTAGCGGCGGCCGTCGACGTCGGTGACCCAGGCGCCCTCGCCCTCGGTGATGACGATCGGCAGCGGGTGGTAGTTGTGCGCGGTGTGGCGCTCGGCGTCGGCGAGGGCCTCGGGCGTGCGCAGGTCGACACTGGTCATGTGGGGCGGACCTCCAGAGTGCAGCATTTGGGACCGCCGCCGGCCTTGCGCAGCTCCGACACGTCGACCCCGACGGTCTGGTAGCCCGCGGCCCGTAGCTCGGCGATCAGGTGGGTGGCCTGCTCCGGCAGGACCACGGTGCGGCCGTCGCTGACCGCGTTGAGGCCGAGGACCGCGGCGTCCTGCGCGTCGGCGATGACCGCGTGGGGGAAGAGCTGTTGGAGCACCGCCTGCGAGCCGGGGGAGAAGGCCGACGGCAGGTAGGCGACGTTGGTGTCGTCGAGCACGCAGAGCGCGGTGTCGAGGTGGTAGTACGCCGGGTCGACGAGCTGCAGCGAGATCACCGGGCGCTGCAGGGCCTCCTGCGTCTCGGCGTGCGAGGCGTGCGTGGTGCGGAACCCGGTGCCGGCCAGCAGCACGTCCCCGGCGAGCAGGATGTCGCCCTCGCCCTCGTTGGTGTGCTTGGGCTCGAACACGTCGAAGCCGCGCTCGCGGAACCAGGCCGCGTACGCGGGGGCCTCGTCGGCCCGCTCGGCGTCGCGGAACTGCACGGCCAGCACCCGGCCGTCGACCACGGTCGCGCCGTTCGCGGCGAAGACCATGTCGGGCAGGCCGGGCAGCGGCTCGATCAGCTCGACGGTGTGGCCCAGGTCGAGGTAGGCCTGCCGCAGGTTTTCCCACTGGCGCACGGCGAGCTCGCTGTCGGACGGAGCCGTGGGATCCATCCACGGATTGATCCGGTACGTGACCGCGAAGTAGGTGGGCCGGCACATGAGGTAGCGGCGAGGCGAGGTGGTGACCTTCATGGCCAAACGGTAGAGGTGTCTGACCTGCTGACACCCTGGCTCGATGCTGCGCGCCGCGTTCGATCGTTGCGTGATCGGGCGGCGCGGCGGAGATTCGTTGCAAACGCCCCCGGGGGTGGCCGCGGCCGAGCCGCCCCCGGGCCGAGAATAGTGTCAGAAGCGGTGCGTGAACTGCGCGTCGAGCCAGTGACGCAGGCTGGTGACCGGGTGCATGTCGGTGCCGAGCCAGCTCAGCGAGCCGGTCAGGGCGAGCACGCCGACGACGATCGCGCCCAGCGAGAGCACCATGCCGATCAGCGCGTCGCCCTTGCCGGCGATGTGCCGTTTGCCGGTGGCGTGGATGCCGGCCAGCGACAGGACAAGCGACAGGCCGGCCACGCCGATGCCGTAGCCGAGTAGCGGCCCGGAAAGCACGAGCAGAGCGGACGCCACGCCCAGGATCAGGCCGAGCGTCGCGAGCAGGCTCGCCCGCGGCTTCGGCCCGGCGATCACGGGCGTGCGCGCGGTGACCGGCGCGAGGGGTTCGGTCACCGGCTCGGCCCCGGCGCGGCGGGTCACGGTCGGCTGAGGTGGCGGGGCGGTGCGCGGCGCCGGCGCCGGGACGGGCTCGGCGGGCTTCGCCGCAGGGGAGAGGTCGGCCGTCGTGGCCTCGGGGCGCGGGCGTACGGGTGGGACGGCCCTGGCGGGCGGCTCGGTGGCCGTGCCCTCCGTGCTCGTGCGCTCGGTGTCGGGGGTATCGGTCGTGCCGGACTGGCGGGAGAACGTCGGGATCCTCACGTCAGCACCTCCTTGGCGGTCTCGGGGGATGCGGTCGCTATACCCCGAACGTCGCCCGCCGACACAACGGGCACGCGGATTCCCTCCGCGTGCCCGGAAAGACCAGGTCAACCGCGGCGCGGCTCAGACCAGGGACGGCGCGGACACCACGTCGGTCGCCTTGCGGATGACGTGGTCGACGAGGCCGTACTCCTTGGCCTGCTGGGCGGTGAACCAGCGGTCGCGGTCGGCGTCCCGCTCGATCTCCTCCGCCGTGTGACCGGAGTGGAAGGCGATCCGCTCGTTCATCACGTGCTTGATGTGCAGCATGCTCTCGGCCTGGATGGCGATGTCGGCCGCGGTGCCGCCGATGCCGCCGGAGAGCTGGTGCATCATCACCCGGGCGTGCGGCAGCGCGTACCGCTTGCCGGGCGTGCCGGCGCAGAGCAGGAACTGGCCCATCGAGGCCGCCATGCCCATCGCGATCGTGGCCACGTCGTTCCTGATGTACTGCATCGTGTCGTACACCGCCATGCCCGCGCTGATCGAGCCGCCGGGCGAGTTGATGTACAGCGCGATGTCCCTCTCGCTGTCGCTGGAGGCAAGCAGCAGCATCTGGGCGCAGATGCGGTTGGTCACCTCGTCGTTGACCTCGCTGCCGAGAAAGATGATCCGCTCCCGGAGAAGCCGCTCGAAGATCTGGTCGTCGAAGGATGCGCCGCCGCGCATCGTCAACTCGTCAACACTCATGAACCCACCCTCTCGCATTCACCGCGGGTTCTCCCACCCGACCGGCCGTCCGACGCCTCCCAGCTTTCCCCAGGCGGCGGCGAACATCCCAGTGATTCCCCTCTGGGCGAACCCGCCCTCGGCATAACGGGCGAATCCCTTCGCGGCATAACGGGCGAATCTCCTCGCGGCATAGCGGGCGAAGCTGCTTTCGGCATGACGGGCGAGAGCGGGATCACCAGGCGAGGGCGGGATCACCCTCAGCCGGCGGGTTACGCATCGATCGACCGGATACCGTTGCTCCTCGTGCCAGAGGGACACACCATCCACCGGCTCGCGGACCGCCACCGCGAGCTCTTCGCCGGACGCCGGCTGGCGGTCGGCAGCCCGCAGGGCCGCTTCTCCTCCGGGGCGGGGCAGGTCGACGGCCGGATTCTGCGCGACACCGAGGCGTACGGGAAGCATCTGTTGCACCACTACGAGGGCGACCGCAGCGTGCACGTCCACCTCGGCCTCTACGGGCGGTTCACCGACGGCGCGCCGCCCGTGCCGGAGCCGATCGGCCAGGTCCGGATGCGGGTGGCAGACGTTGCGCACTGGCTCGACCTGCGCGGGCCGACCGCGTGCGAGGTGCTCGACCCGCTTCAGGTGGCGCGGCTGAGGGCCCGGCTGGGCGCGGACCCGCTACGCGACGACGCCGACCCGGAGGCCGCGTACGCGAAGATCAAGGGCAGCACCAAGCCGTTCTTCGCGCTGCTGCTCGACCAGTCCATCGTGGCGGGTTGCGGGTTGATCTACGCCAACGAGGTGCTGTTCCGGGCCGGCCTGGCGCCGACGACGCCGGGGCGGGCGATCGGGCCCGACGGCTGGGACGAGCTCTGGGCGGACCTGCGCGCGCTGATGAAGGAGGGCGTCGCCCGGGGCCGGATCGACACCGTCCACACCGAGCACACGCCGGAGGCGATGCAGCGGGCGCCGCGCGTCGACCGGCACGGCGGCGAGGTGTACGTCTACCGCCGTCCCGGCCAGCCCTGCCTGGTCTGCGGCACCGAGGTCGCCCGCGGCCCGCTGGCCGGCCGGAACCTCTACTGGTGCCCGACCTGCCAGCCGCCGCCGGCCCGCTGAGGGGGCTACCCGGACGTGTCCGCCGACGTGTCCTTCGCGGTAGTGGCCGAGTCAGCCGAGTCAGCCGAGTTCGCGGAGTTCGCCGAGTCGGCCGAGGCCGCGGGGTTCGGGGTCGGCGACTGCGTGGCCGGCGTCGTGGTCGGCGCAGTCGAGGGCGTCGTCGTCGGCGCGACGACCGGCTCCCCGGGCACCCCGAGCTGGAAGTTCTCCTTGAGCCACGGCAACAGCTGCGCGTACGCGGCGATGGTGTCCGGCTGGTTGAAGTCGTGCGACAGCACGATCGCGCCCGGTTGCGCGGACTTGTGGATCTCGGCGATCACCCGCGCGATGTGTGCCGCGTTGCTCTCGCCGCTCGGGTGTTCCCAGTCCCGCGGGTCGACCTCCCAGTAGAGCGAGGTCATCCCGTCCCTGGCCGCCACCGACACGAGCCGGTCGGTGAAGTTGCCGCCCGGCGCCCGGAAGAACGGGATCTGCGCGTCCGGCACCGCGGCGTGGATGGCCGCGTTCGTCTTCGCCAGGTCGGCGCGGATCTGGTCCGGCTTGTCCTGGCCGATCGTGAGGCTGTGGTTCCAGGTGTGGTTGCAGAGCGTGTGGCCCTCCGCGACGATCTGCCGAACGATCTCCGGGTGCCTCTGGACGTTCTGCCCGACCAGGCAGAACGTCGCCTTGATCTGGTACTGGGCGAGCAGTGCGAGGATTTTCGGCGTTTGCACGGGGTCGGGCCCGTCGTCGAAGGTGAGCGCGACCGCCGTCGTCCCCGTGGTGCGCAGCGAGTGCGCCGGACCGTGGCCGGCGGCCTGCAGGGTCGGGCTCGCGGTCGCCTTGGCGCCGGGGCTCGCGGAGGCCGAAACGGCCGGCAGAACCGGGGTGGCCTGATCCTGGGACTGCGCGGGAGGTTCGGTCTTGCGGCCGTTGGACTGCGCGCCGATCGCGCGCGCCGCGGCGGCGTCGACCGCGTCCAGGCCGCCCTGCCGTTGCTGGGCCGGGACCGCGAGCAGCAGCAGGCCGGCCGCGATCAGGGAGGCGAGCAGGACCTGCTGGCGCTTCTTGCCCATCAGCAGCCAGGCTTCGATCGGCAGGGTGCCGGGCGCGCGGTGGCTGCCCATCGGCGGCCGGACCGCCGCCTGGCGGACGACCGCCGCGGAGTGCCGGCCGGTCGGTGAGTTGCGGCGGCTCCGCGCGGCCCGTGGCCGGGGAGTCTCGAACCGGCGCTCGGTCGCGGTGTCGAAGCCGTCCTCGCTGTAGCGCGGGGTGCGACGAGCTAGATCGAAATAGCCCGGGTCGAGGCGACCCGCCTCGTGGCGGTGCGACCGGGCGTTCGGGGCGGCGCTGATCGGGCGGTGAACGTCGGCCAGGGACTCCGGGCGGCGGTGCCGTCCACCGGGCTCGGCGACGTCGCCTGACGCCAGGGTCGGATTTAGGGAAGATCGCGGCGACATTGGTCATGCCTACCGTGTTGCGACATTGTGCGCGAGATCAAATAGGTGATCATCACCCTACGTTCGGTAGTAATGGCTGTTCGATACGGTGACCGTGCCGTCACAAAGTAGCGCCGTCACAGCGCGGCGTGCACCGCGTCGGTGGCCTTCCGTGCGGCGATCAGCACCGGGTCCCAGACCGGGGAGAACGGCGGGGCGTAGCTCAGGTCGAGCCCGGTCATCTCCTCGACGGTCATCCGGTTCCACACGGCGACGGCCAGCGCGTCGATCCGCTTGGCGGCCTCCTGCCGGCCGACGATCTGGGCGCCGAGCAGCAGCCCGGTCCGCCGCTCGGCGATCAGCTTCACGGTCATGACCGCGGCGCCGGGGTAGTAGCCGGCCCGGCTGGTCGACTCGACGCTCGCGGTCACGTACGCGTACCCGGCCTTGCTCGCCTCCCGCTCGGTCAGGCCGGTCCGGGCCACCTCGAGCTCGCACACCTTCGTGGCCGCCGTGCCGATGACGCCGGGGAAGGTGGCGTAGCCGCCGCCGATGTTGATGCCCGCGACCCGGCCCTGCTTGTTCGCGTGCGTGCCGAGCGGGACGTGCACGGGACGGCCGCCGATCAGGTGTCGGGTCTCGACGCAGTCGCCGGCCGCCCAGATCCCGTCCGCGTCCTCCACCCGCATCCGCAGGTCGGTGCGCAGCCCGCCGGTCACGCCCGTCGGCAGGCCCGCGCTTACCGCGAGCGCGGTGTTCGGGCGTACGCCCAGGCCCAGCACCACGATGTCGGCCGGCAGCGTGCCGTCCGGCGTGACCACCGCGCGCACCCGGCCGCCCTCGGTGTCGACGCCTTCGACGTGGGCGCCGGTGCGGACCTCGATGCCCAGTTCGCGGATCGCCTTCTGGACGAGCGCGCCGATGTCCGGGTCGACCGTCTTGGCCATCGGGTAGGCGGACTTCTCCAGCAGCGTGACCTCTAGCCCGCGCATCACCATCGCCTCGGCCATCTCCACGCCGACGTAGCCGCTGCCGACCACGACCGCGCGTTTCGGCCGCGGCTGCCGGTCGAGCCAGGCGTGGATCGCCGCGCCGTCGTCGAGTGTCTGCACGCCGAAGACGCCCTCGCCGCGCGCTCGTGCCCACTCCGGCGCGAACGGGACCGCTCCGGTCGCGTACACGAGGTGGTCGAAGCCCTCCCGGGTCTCGCCGCCGGCGTCGAGGTCGCGCGCGACCACCTCGCGCCGGTCCAGGTCGATGCCGACGACCTCGTGCCGCATGCGCACGTCGATGCCGGCCTCGCGGTGCGCGGCCGGCGAGCGGGCGACGAGCACGTCGCGCTCCTCGACGGACCCCCCGATCCAGTACGGGATGCCGCAGGCCGAGTACGACGTGAAGTGGCCGCGCTCGAAGACCACGATCTGCAGGCCGTCGGGGCCGATCCGCTTGCGCGCCTGCGAAGCGGCGGACATCCCGGCCGCGTCCCCGCCGATGACGACCAGTTTCATCGCGCAACCCCTGCCTCTCGAGTGCCGGGCCAGCCTATCCGCGGGCCGTCAGGTACTTACGGGCAATAGGTAGGCGTCCATATTGACACCTCGTTGTAACAAGTATGAAACTCGTCTGAGAGCGCTCTCACGCCTCCTTCACCCCCCATGAAAGGCGTTCCCATGGCATCTCTCTCCCGACGACGCCTGCGCGTGGTCTTCGCGGCGGCGACCGCGGTGGTCGCGGTCGCGGCGTCCACCTTCTTCGTGCTCAACGCCGAGGCCGCGGTGCCCGGCGCGCCGGCCGGTATGACGACGGTCTTCAGCGACGACTTCACCGGTGCGGCGGGCGCCGGGCTCAACACGGCGAACTGGCTCTACGACACCGGCACGTCGTACCCCGGCGGCGCCGCGAGCTGGGGCACCGGCGAGGTCGAGACGATGACGAGCTCGACGCAGAACGTCTACCAGGACGGCGCCGGCAACCTGGTGATCAAGCCGATCCGGGACGCGGCCGGCAACTGGACCTCCGGCCGGGTGGAGACGCAGCGCACCGACTTCGCGGCGCCGGCCGGCGGGAAGGTCCGCATCGAGGCCCGGCTCCAGCAGCCCAACGTCAGCGCCGCGGCGGCGGCCGGGTACTGGCCGGCGTTCTGGGCGCTCGGCGCGGCCGCCCGCCCGGTCGGGGCCACGAACTGGCCCAGCATCGGCGAGTGGGACATCATGGAGGACATCAACGGCCGGTCCTCGGTCTTCTCGACGCTGCACTGCGGCGTCGCCTCCGGCGGCGTCTGCAACGAGACCAGCGGTCTCGGCAGCGGCGAGCACGCCTGCTCCGGGTGCCAAACCGCCTTCCACACGTACGCGGTGGAGTACGACCGCAGCGTCTCGCCCGAGCAGATGCGGTTCTATCTGGACGGTGTCAACTACTTCACCCTCAACTCGTCCCAGATCGACGCCACCACCTGGAACAACGCGACCCAGCACGGGATGTTCGTGATCCTCAACGTGGCGATGGGTGGCGGCTTCCCGGCCGCGTTCGGCGGCGGGCCGACCGCGTCGACCCAGTCCGGCGTGCCGATGCTGGTCGATTACGTGGCCGTCTACCAGTCCTCGGCGAGCAGCACCACGACGCCGACGACCACGCCCACGACCAGTGGCACGACCCGGGACGCGTACAGCCAGATCGAGGCCGAGTCGTACGACGCCTCGGCCGGCGTGGCGACCGAGACCTGCTCCGAGGGCGGCCTGGACGTCGGTTACATCGCCAACGGCGACTGGACGCAGTACAACAACGTCAACTTCGGGACCGGCGGGGTCAAGGACTTCCTCGCCCGGGTGGCCTCGGGCGCGGGCTCCGGCGTCAGCGGCCTCGTCGAGGTGCGCATCGACAGCCGCAGCAACGCGCCGATCGGCAGCTTCGCCGTCGGCAGCACCGGCGGCTGGCAGACCTGGCAGTCGATCCCGGGCAACGTCTCCAACGTGACCGGCACGCACACCGTCTACCTGACCTTCACGAGCGGGCAGGCGGCCGATTTCGTGAATGTTAACTGGTTGCAGTTCCGCAAGTAATTGATCTTGACCGATGGGCCGAGGGCGCGACCTGCGCCTTCGGCTCGTCGTCGTGCCTCACGGCGAGCCATCGAAATTTAAGGATGTTTAAGGTGTCTGCCCTCTGGACTTTATAGTTAACAGTCTTAAAGATTAGGGCATCGCACCGGAGACGCATGGAGGCACGGCGATGAAGCGCTCCCGATCGGCAATCCTCGCGACCGTGACGGCACTCGCCGTCGCAAGCACCGCAACCTGGTTCGCCGGCAGCGCGTCGGCCGCAACCGCGTGCGCTTCGGCCTGGAGCGCGACCGCCGTCTACGTCAACGGCAACAGCGCCTCGCAGAACAGCCACAACTACACCGCCAAGTGGTGGACGCAGAACGAGTCGCCGGACACCCACAGCGGACAGTGGGACGTCTGGGCCGACAACGGCGCCTGCGGCGGCACGACGCCGACC
>Ga0307508_10001124_pt1 | contig 30920 bp, 46 predicted proteins | sample 9_EM_MG_FD_203089 | JGI IMG/M metagenome (GOLD analysis project Ga0307508, IMG submission 203089) | Populus trichocarpa ectomycorrhiza microbial communities from riparian zone in the Pacific Northwest, United States - 9_EM | ecosystem: Host-associated > Plants > Roots > Unclassified | place...
CTCATGAAATTTTGTAGAAAGAATCCTTAAATATACTTGAACAAAATGTATTATTACATTTATTTGATTACCTCATCTGATCCCGTGGGACCGGGGTGGTGCGTTTAAAAATCCTGCCACTGTAGCACGGAAAGGTTCGCTTACCCGTTTGAGCATTTCCCGCATGAAAAATATGGACATCCTGCATCCATTGAAAGACCACGTTGCCCATTTCGAGGTTTGATTTCAAAATATTATTTATTACTCTCTGCCTTTTCCTCATCTGCTTTGCCCAGGTCTTGGAATGTCCTCAACTCCCCTTGTTCTTTCCCTATGAGATCTGAGGGTAAAATTCATTGCCAGCACATGCCGTGCCACGTGTTTCTGGGAGGAAACGTAGATACCGTTGTAACATCAGTAATTGATTCACAGTTCGGCAGCCCAATTTGCATCTCATGACAGTTGTACATGTTCTAGGCTTACTGGCATCACACGGAATAGATAGATGGACCATTCCAACTTCGAGTTGTGACCACCCCCTTGCGTGTGTGTCATAAGTTCCAAGTCATTGAGGCAAACTCAGGCTAGGTGCCAGGTGAGACGGCACCGTTTTTCAGACCATTTAGCGGAGTCATGTTATGAAATATTCGCCGCGTCACCGAGTGAAACACTAAATTGTAAAGTACGCCAGCTAGGTGTAGGCGCGGCAATTTGAGCGTGTGACACCTCAACAAAACCAAACAACCGCTCCCCATCCAGTAGTTGACCTCCTTGTTGCAACGCGCAATTCCCCTCCCTCTCCGGCGTTGCCAAGGCGCTTCGGTTGTGTCCCTCGCAGCCCTGAGTTGCTGTGTCAATTTTCGCGCTCCGCCCACCACACGCGGGTCTCGACCAAACACGGAGACAAGTACGCGAGACTGTACACGAGCGTGAGTTGCTCGGATAACAAATCGAGCGAATTTGAGTGCGTAACTTATCCGAGCAACTCCGACTTGCATTAACGCCGCATCTAACTAGCGCCTTAGACCCATAGCAATGAGGCGTGCCGCCTGACGACTCACTGTCGATGCCTTCTCGCCAGGCAAAGGCGACTCCAAGTCCCGATGGTTCCTCCTCACAAATCCACCGAATCCTAAACTCACTATCGCAGCAAAAAACGGCTGCCGTGATGCCCCTTCCGCCTATCAATATGCTCCCACCCGAAATGATTCGGGACATTGTCGTTCACACAATTGAAGGACCAGGGGACTACCACCAGATCGTGCGTCTCTCGCAGGTTTCGAAGCTCTGGCGTGGCGTTGTGCTCGGCATTTCTGCATTGTTCACCTGCGCGGACTGGGATCGGTGGCCCATTTGGCTGTTGGATGCGTGGTGTTCTCGCGCAAAAGCTCAACTGTTAACGATTCACATGCGCCGGTCTTCGCGTACGTTGGGTGATACGTCCATATCATGCACTCCTGAAAAGGGTTGCAGTGCAAATAGGCCGCCTCGGCATCATTTGTCAAAACCTGGTGCAAGCAGGCTGTTTGAGTTGCGAATGCCCTCACTGCAATATCTTAGCATCTGGGATGATTGTAGGGTAATGGGGGACATTCAAATTCAATCCCACAATCTGCCGATGCTTCAGGTTTTGAGCTTGCGATTCTCGAAAACGGAAATCCTAACTCCCCTTAGTAGTGCGACTCACTTCCGCTATCAAAATCCTTTCCGTGTTCTACCGGACCATGGGGCGATATTTTCCAAGTTGCCCCACCTTCAACATCTTGCATTAACATTACATGACGAACTCATGTCTGGTGCCCAAAGAAGCTCTGAGCCGTGCGTGGTCTTGCCATTGCTCACCTCCCTTGAGGTGTCCTGGAGCGGGAAGTGGGGGGCCACAACAGATTTACTATTCCTTTTCGAATTTTTTCAACTTCCAAAACTTCAATCCGCTGTGCTGCGTGACAACTGCATCCGTGAACAACATGAAACTTTCTTCCAATCATTGGTACGAGCAAGAAGTGAGGGTGCTCTACTGCTTTACTGCTTTACTGCTTTACTGACAGCTGGACAGGGACTACAAATACCACATTTGAGGACTCTTTGTTTCATTGTTACAGGCCAATGTGAAGCATTGCCGAAAGTTTTGCCTGTTCTCACTCCCACCGAGTCAACAACTGCTATCTTCCCTGATCTCCAAGAAGCCTTATTTTTCTTTTCTTTCCGAGAGCCAGAATGCGCGGGTGAACACTACGGACTACTTCACAACTTTGTGCTAGCACGGAAAGGTGCACTTACTCGTTTGAGCATTTCCCGCATGAAAAATATGGAAATCCTGCATCCATTGAAAGACCATGTTGCCTATTTCGAGGTTTGATTTCAAAACATTGTTTATTGCTCTCTGCCTTTTCCTCATCTGCTTTGCCCAGATTTCGGAACGTCCTCGCTTCCCCTTGTTCTTTCCGCATGGGATCTAGTAGCATCCATTGCCACGCAATACCCCAAGACGTGCCAGGCCATGTCGCGGGATTATCTTCTGGGGAGGAGTCGTAGATACAGAATGCCATGTAACATCATCAGGAATGTGATTTATCGCGGGGTGGCCCATTTCGCATCTCATAGCAGTTGTAAATGTCCCAAGTCCACTAGTGTACGCAGTATATGTAGACGGACCATTCCACTTCGAGTTCTGATCACCCCTTCCTATGCCGGTTCCGGGTCAAGGCTTCCAACCGAGCAAATGGCGCTCTCAAAATTAGCGTAAAATTGTTTTGAATATAATATTTCGACTGTATTCATATATCCTACGGGGAGTCGTCTACCTGGGCTGTTTGTATTGAGTGGCTAGCAAGCATGCCAATACTGATCCTGCAATGTTTGATTTTTGCATCCGTTTCGATTGCTCCAATTCGAGAAATCATGTAAGCGTGGATCCGGAGCCGTAACTAAACAGACGGTGGGCGGGCTCCACAGTGTGCACAGGGAGCAAGGCGGCAAGGAGTCCCGTGTCATTTGGTCGAGTTGCGATAGCATGGAAAACTCGATGAGCATGAGACGAAAATCGACCGAGATAGAGGACAATATATTAATACGGGGTATTATCAGAAAAGAGGATGTGGTGGTGGACGGGAAAGCGGAGAATAGGTGGATTCCAACAAGACCATTTTGGACGGAGAGGCAAAGTGCCGGGATTGAACGTGTGGCGGGATATTTACGCCGGTTTGCAGTGTTTGGAATGCGCCTCAGTTATCGTCATAGGCATGAATCTGGATGAGTCACTAGCAATGCCTTCTCCAAGCGAACTGCCCTCCCGATGTTCGGGTAGTTCTCCTGATGCCTCAAGGAGAAGACCCAGATCCCCTACATCATCGTCCGGAGGTGGGTCGCCCGTATACCTAATGCAAGATGCACTTCATCATGGTGTGCATATACTCCAGTATTTCCAACACCAGAATACTCATAGAAACAAAACTCGCAGGACAGATGGTCCCGATTCCGCCGGACTTCCAAGGCCGTCTTCCAAGGAATCCTGCTCGACCTACGAGAGGAAAGAAAAAGCGACAGAATCAGCCCCGCCCTGTAATACTGGCCTCTTCTTTGCCTCATAACAATACCCCTGCGCAATGCATCGTTGATTATTCGATTCCTTCTCGACCCCGCATAAGACATGCTGCCTCTTCGTCTGGAATAGGAGACAGCCGCCTTTCCGTGAGGCAAAATGATGTCTCGGCAGTTTCTCCTCGCTCTACTAGCCGGAATAGTCATGTGTCTTCCCATATTTCACAATTTGGAGCACCACGATCGTGGAGTAGACTTGGCGCGCGGGATGGTGAAGGGCATGTGGTTGTAGCTCGCTCTCCTAGTCGCATAAATGCAGCAGCTCCTGTGGTCGCAAACAATCCTGCGGACCCCCCACCACCTTACATGCCTCCATCGCCTCCGCGTGCCCCAGAGCCCCTAGTTACCTCGAACTCCACCCCGCAATTCCGTGATGCTTCAGACAATTCTGACACCCCACCAAGCTCTCCAGCGTCGTCTTCTGACCATTCTCTAACGGATCCAGAAGATACAGCTGCTTTGATGTTCCAAATCGCGTGGGAGCATGATAGGGAAGCCGGATACACGATGGACGAACGCGTAACGAGAGATCTACAACGTAGGAAAGCTGCCGAGAAAGGGGTAATGCCTCGATTAAAGGGAAGAGGACTCGCTGCCTCGACCACTACTACTGACATACCAGTTGAACGCCCTTCGAACCACGAGCCAGCGACATTGTTACGCGACTCGCACTTGGATGCTCGTCTGCCGGATGTTCCACCTGGATCCAGCGCGGTGCTTCAAGCTCAAAACTCTTGTGACCAAGAGTCTGGCGTCATACTCGGTCGGGAAATTGCCGACGCCTCTGCCGCTCGACACGAGGATGATGCCCCAGTTATAATACTTTCGCGTTCCATGACTCCACCATCTCAAATTGCAACTAATATGACCCGAACAATGTCGTCATCGCACCTTCCTCGACCATTACCAACCCCTCCGCCTTCGGCAACTCGTCACCCGACTTCAGCATATGTATCTATATATCACGCTTCTCCCCCAACGTCTCAGAATGTGGGCCCTACAACCTCAACGCTGACTTCCCCAGAGTCGGAAACTATCGACCCCTTGCCTCCCCAACACAATGTCGGTGCGACTTCGCCTTCCTCTGATGCTAACGGCCCAAACCGCACGCCGAACTCTGTTTCACTCGACGAGCAATCGTCGCACCCATCAAATCTACCAGCTGGGCTTGCATCGAATAATTCCTGCTTCATAATGGGTCATACCGACAACACCCCACAGTTCCAACAGAACAGTGCTTTGAGTCCGACCCTTACCCCTTCGCATCCTCGAAGCCCTCTTCCACTTCCACGTCGGGCACGGATGCGTTCTGGATCCATGCCTGTTGCCGCGCCTTCGTCATTTTCCTTGGACCCTTCCTCACCCTCTCGCCCACGCCCCCGTTCCCCAGTTCTTGGGGAATCTCCGAGTACAGTGATGGATCGACTGGGATCTTTTGAGGCGTTGACCACTCGACGGCGTCCACCGCCTGCCCCACCTCGGCGACCAACTATGCGAACACGACATATGTCTACTCCTGTGCCTGATCCAGAGGACCAAGAAGAATATATTAGCACCAGTCGCAGTGCGCCAAATGTAGGGACTCGAGATGCAACCGCTCCGCCACTATCAGCCTCGCGAGGAGGCTCCGAGAGTGGTAATCTCTTGGATGATACGGTGGTGAGAGTTAGCGTTGATGATCACAGCGGCACTACATCATTGCCATTCCAGTCTTCCAACCCTCGGCCTCGCCCGACGTCGGAGGCTCCACTCCTAGCGCCCCAGCCGACAGTCGGCGTCTCAGAACCCGATTTGGAGCTTCCCGAGCATGACTATGAAAACAACGGAAATTTCTCCGTTGACATTGCAGCCGAAACGGGACCGCGGCGGCAGCAGTCCTACGAGTATACTGATCTCGATTTGCTTGTCGCGCGATTGGACAGACCCGCGGCAACTGGCCAGAGTGCTTCCTATGAGGACTTGCTCGCTATCACAGATTTTGTCGGGCCTGCGGTGTCGCCATCATCAGCAGCCAATGCTGAGGCGATAGAGAATTTGCCAGTTGCGCCAGTTCAAGTCGAGCGTCGACGTATCACCAGAGACGGTCGTAAGAAGCTCAAATTGTCGCTGATGGGGGTTGTTGTTGACCGATGCAGTGTCTGCATGTCTCAATTCAAGCAGCAGGAGCTCGGGGTCTTGCTCCCTTGCCACCATTCGTAAGCCGGTTGGCCAACCATCAATGTCTGTGCCTACTTATATATCTTTTGTTGGTTAGGTTTCATCCCAAATGTGTCCGCTCGTGGTTGCTTCAGCATTTGACCTGTCCTTTATGTCGCAGCTCTGCAATGGAGCCTAGCACCCACGAACGACCACAATCTTCACTATAATGACAAGCACTTGAGGAGCGCACGTCCGCCATGCAGGGCGAGGTCTTCTTGCATGCTTTCAATGGCGTACTACTCTATTGATAGCTCACGAACTTTTGAGATATTCTGGTTCAGAAACCTGAGATTCATGAGGTCATCACGCACACCATCCTTAGCAAATGCCTCACGAATTCTTCATTGACGACGCCAGCATTGGGCAAGGTACTCTTGCTTGTTCATACATACATCTACGGCATTTCGTGGCGAGAGTCCGGTGCGCATATCTGGAGTTCCGGAACTTCAGTTCCTGAAAGCTCAGCTGTCTTTCGCAATTTTCTGGCTACCAACACAAACTTCATGGGCGTACCCCAGTAATCTCCCTCCACGCCCCGCACAGTTGCGCGCCGTGTTGGGCGTGATGCGCTTCCGCACAAACGTACCATGGTTTCGGAAATACGTGTCGCGCTTTTCATCAAATACTTTTGGTTAATCGTATGGGAATACATCGTCTCATGCGTTTCTACACATTTCAGAAGGGAAAAATGGGCGGGCAGTGACGTAATGATAGATATTTGGCTGCAACGTAGGAGCTCGAGCGCGTGCTGTTACAATTCCGTATGAAAGAGAGATGTGGAGGCGGAGCCACATCGTGAAAAAGGTGGCGGACAAGAGAGGTGACTTCTGCGATCGGGGCCAGGCGGACCAGTTTTGCAAGGTGACCACCTGCCGGTCAGACACTTGCAGCTCTCTTACTTGTAGATAGCGGTGCAGGATGCACACGATGGCCAGAAGTATATACATGTCCGACAAGGAGAAACTTGCAATGCAAATTGTTGCTATGATGATATGATGATGAAAAGCTAATGGTCATACAATATGACACGAGCACACGGCTCCTGATTGCAAAGATGATGAATAAGAAGAATTGATGCATTTCGCATCTGAAGGGAAGGCGAAAATATACAAATCAAGCGTCCAAACCAATACCGCCATCTTCAACGCGGCTTCCTGAATAAGTTAGAATGTGGTGCAGAAGATCCTTGCAAAATATGATTTTGCGAACGAGCTTCGAGTTGAATTTGCGAGCATCGTCGCTGAGTGATGACGCACTGATAGTGTCCTCCACAACCGATGATAGTGTGAGTAAATGTCGATCGCTATGCTTGTCGATGTATAGAATGTGTAATCCATGGCACGAGATGATCAACTTCGTGTGATCAAAAAAATTGAACTTTGAATCCAACATACGGTAAGAAAAGGACCATTCATATAGCAGCTATGCTCTCGTACCTGAAGAATATCGTGGCTAAGTTTGAAAAGCAGCACATTCGTCATGCGAAGGTACTTGTGCACAAACGGCAGATCAGATGTTCGTTCCAGGTCCTCCCATTGGTGTTCCGAATCTCCAAGTAAGCGATCCAACATATATCGCTCGAAGTGCTTCAACAAGTAAACTTTCGATCGTAAATCACTCGGGTACTGGTCGACCGTGTAGTTCTTCCTGACGTATGCTACGCCATTACGACGAGATGACAAATATTCAAAGTGGCTGGAGCTGAAGTGAGCAATAGCTTGCAGACGATGAAACTACAATAAGGACAAGTACTGACTGCTTGTCGGCTGCAAGAACCATTGTAGTGCTGTCATTGAAATGCACGCCGATACACCCATTGGTAAGAGCATAGCCCATGCCGTACTTATTGCAGTAATCCACCCATGACTGAATGTACACTTTGGGTGCTTTAGGTTCTGCATCCTCGCCTGCATAACGCAGAAATAAGAACAGTCACTGACAACAATGTATGAGACTCACGGGTTTGGCGCCAGCTGATTCGTTCCTCCATTGCTTTGCATGCTGAACTGAGATTATTCCAAAATTCCTCGTATCCCTGTAATTTCGAGTCAGCTGCACCTTGGATCGAGACTAATCCACGAGATCAGATAGGCGGCACCGAATCATAAATGCTATGGGAACTTACGATTCGCAGCAGCCTTTTGCTTGCCCTGTTTCCGAGGAGTTTCACGAATGGGCTTTATGCTTTCCGTTTCGTCTTCTGCTAAGCCCTTCCCGACGGGGATTGTGACGTGTTGACTATGGTCGCGACGATCTCGCTGCTCACGTTCTTTCCCTCTTGCGTTGCGTCGATTACTTTCCCCGTCCTCATCCTCACCGGCCATCTGTGTGACAATCCTTGCTTTCTGGGAAGCAAGATCATATTGTCTGCGGGCCTCGTTCTGCTCTTCTTGCAATGTGGGCAACGCCTGTAGAGGCTGCCGGGTAGGACTCGCTTTCGCATCTTTCTTGGACGGTGGGGGCATCCCAGTCCCAGCGGCAGTAGTCGACCGCGGTCGGCGATGGTGATGCCTTTCTGTAGTTGCGGTGGCAGTTGAAAGAGCAACATCCTCGTCGTTTAATCTGGGTAGTGCGGGAAATGGCGTCGATCCGGTGGAAAGCAGTGATGCAGAGCTCGCTGGAGCAGCAGCTGACAGTTTGCGCAACAGCGCATTTGTGGGCGGTGGCGGTGGCGGAGGGCGGTTTTCGCTGGCATGATGACTCACACGCAATGGTGACTTCGAGACCATGAGAGGCTCCCGTGCGGAGCGGAGAAGGACCGAGATTGGGCTACCCGGCTGGACGGCCTTATGGAATTCACGTTCTTGCTTCTGCTGCTGTTGCGCAGTAGCCGCATCAAGCTGGGAACCAGAATCCACGATATCAACGGTTCTTATCTCGGTATCCTCCGCATCAAGGAGGGCGGCGCGTCGAACACGCGCGTAGTTGACCCTGCTCTGCTGTCTCGTCACGGATGAAAATGTCGGTGGATATTCGTGCGCACTTATTGGAATCGAAGGAGGGAAGATGCTTCTCGAAAAGAAGTCATGGTCTATTATTTGATGCAAAGTCGGTCTTTTCTTGGGATCATGTGTCAAGATGTCTGTGATCAGTGCTTGAGCGTCGGGAGATATAGGTTTGTTGGGGGGGAATTCGTAGCTGTTGTTTTTTATTCGCTCGTAGATTGATTTCACATCGCTGGTTTGGAAAGGTGGCTTCCCTATCAATAGTGTATATCTAGAAAACCGCATTAACATGGACCGGCACAGAACCGAACCAAAAAATACGGACAATATGACACCTATTGACCAGGTGTCAACTTCAAAGCTGTGACCATTTGCTGTGTCAAACAGAACCTCCGGTGCAATATAATTCGGTGTACCGCAAATTGTCCTGAGGGGATAAGGAGGTGAGTGCTCAAGGCCATGGGTACTGAAAGTGACACACTTCTTGCGGTCTCCCGGGGTCTCTATAAGCGCAGCAAGACCAAAATCACCTACTTTCACATTCATATCCCGGTCCAGAAAGATGTTCCCGAGCTTCAGATCGCGATGGATAACCTGATGTGTGTGCATGTAGTGACATGCACCGATCAGTTGCATCAACAGGAAACGCGTCTCGGGTTCGGTATATCGTTTGCGCCGTCGAAGAAGGTCGTTGAGACTCTGATGGTATCATTAGCGCAGAGGTCCGAAAGGATTGACGCGTGGAACATACCCCATTCTCGCATAGCTCCATAGACATATACACATGCTCCTCATCCTCGAAACAATCCCCAAAGTTTACAATGCTAGGATGCTTTAGTGCGCGATGAAGCCTGATTTCTGCGTAGAGCTGGCAATCGTAATGTGAGCTTTCATCGGATAAGACATGTACGGGAGAAGACAGAACGGACCTTCGTCTTGCTTTTCTTTGACTGTAGGTTCACTTTCGCTACAACTTTCACCGCGTGGTGTACATGGTTCTCATCAGAAACTTCATATACACGCGCAAAACCTCCCTGTAATCTCGTCAGCTTAGACACCCAAGCCAACAACATCATCCGCTTACTTCTCCAAGGAAGCTACAACGCTTGAACGCCACGCCTCTGTGAGTGTCGCGTATCAGCTGAGGAGGGCTGGGCAAGACAATCTTTTTCGGTTTAACAGGCGGGGATTTGGGAAGAGGCGGGGGAACTTCGTCCTTTGTTGGCGGTGGGCGACGTTGTTGAGGCGCAACTGCGTGGCCTGCAGCAAGTTGATGAGGCGCTCTGGGCGCAGGAGCAGTAGTAGCCATCTGCTTCACGATCTGGTACACGAAACGACGAGTCTGGCCTGTCCTGCTGCCTGCAAAAGAGGTGATGTTTGTATTTATTTACAAATACGCGCACCCGCATATTTGATTACGTAATATCGTTTATGGGCAATTCGCCATCTGCGCCAAAGATAACCGCGCAGGATAAGGCAATCCTCGCGTATGCTCAATATTCCTCCTCTCATGCGTTGTCTTATTCTCCTTGGTAGTTTGAAGAATCAACGTGACAAACTAAAGCAGTACCGCGGGAAGGTGCTCACTGGAGCTTCGCGATCCAGTGCAACTCTCGTTTCATGGTTCTCTTACACCTAGGTTCAAAGTGTCCTTGATCGTGAACAAGAAATAGCTCGAGATGCACTTGCTAAGGGGGATAAGCAACGAGCTTTAACTGCGTTACGTCAACGAAAGTATCAGGACGGCTTGTTGGCTAAAACTGACGCGCAGCTCGAGACACTTCAAAATCTCGTAAGTAACTTATATCTTCTCAAGGATATCCTTCTCAGTTTAGATGGATCTGCAGGTTTCTCAAATTGAGTTCTCTCTTGTAGAGAAGGACGTGGTGTTCGGGTTGCGTCAAGGACATGAGGCCCTAGTCCAGCTCAACAGGGAAATGAACGTAGAAAGCGTAGATAAACTTATGGGAGATACCACCGAAGCAATAGCATACCAGAAGGTTTGTGTTGATGCATAGGTGTGGGCGTTGAAAGTTGAGCTGACTCCCCTCACAGGAAATCAGCGAGATATTGCGAGGCCGGATGACTCTTGAAGAAGAAGAAGATGTACAGAGCGAATTGGCGTCGTTACAGCGAGAAGCCGAGGCCGTACGTAAACCTTTGTGGTCAAATTCGGACGGGGCACCCATTATTCCACATACCATTCCACAGAAGGCCGCGGTTTCTCCAGTTCAACTCCCTTCTGTGCCTGCCACCCAACCAGAAGCTTCAGAAAGCCCAATTACAATTGAAGGTCAGTTCCGGCGTTTGGTAGCAGTTCAGGGGATAATAACATCGCTTTAGAGGAACATGAACAACCCCAGGATCGAGTGGCGTTGCCTGCATGAACAGGCTATTACATGTACATTATTGACATATCGTAGAATAGTATAATGTAATAGGTCATAGCAAGCCATAAGTCACCATGAGTCGAAATTTCCAAAACCTAACCTCCGCTTCTTCTTCCCATCATCTGCCATCCCTATTTCGAGAGCGGCGGGCCTTTTTGCTGAGGCGGGTTTCGGCATATCACTGCTGAGATATTTGCCGACCCCACCACTGGCTCCACCATTGGGCGCCTTAGCCGCTGAATCCTCCTTTTGACCAAGCTTAACGCCGAACCAATTGACGTCGTCCCGTTCTTTCTTCGTGATCTGCTTGGCGGGCAGCGGGTCAAGAGTGATATCCTTCGTTATACCTCCCGATCCGTCTTGGCCCTTCGCTTGAAGCTTTCGAGCGAGTCGCTGCTTGTAATCCTGGAATGGGTCGGCATAACTGAAACAGTGCATGTGAAAACCGGTGTTGAGGGCTGCAAAGGGCTGCAACACTCACATCACTACCTCGGTAATGAGAATCGGTTTTGCGGGCTTTTCTGTCTTTGGCTCCACAGGTAATCCTTCGATAGCGGCAAGGACATCTTCTCCCCCAACTAGCTTGCCGAATACCGTATGCTTGCCATCAAGGTGGGGGGTGGCGCGGAATGTGATGAAAAACTGTGACCTATTTCGAAGTGAATAGAGCTTGAGCAGAGTGGAACACAGACAGGTTCCGTCCACATACCCATTGGTATTCATACCCTTGTTCGCCATAGACAACATCCCCCTCTCAGAATGCTTTTCCGCACCTTTGAGGTCATACTCGTCCCGGAAGGGGGTACCCCAGTAAGATACACCGCCTCCCCCGGTTCCCGTCGGATCTCCGCCTTGAACCTGCAAGTGAAAAAAGAAAAACGAACCGAGAGGATTGCATGTTCGAATCGTTGAACTGACAACAATGCAAATAACATACCATAAATCCCGGGATTAATCGGTGGAATGGACACTGGTTATATTTCCCTTGCCGTGCTAGCATCAAGAAATTGTAACAGGTTTTCGGAGCCTTCGAAAAGGAAATCTCGATATATCTGCCACGATCCAGGAACCATAAGATAACGAACCTTCTCACAGAACAGCTCAATATTCAAGCTTCCTCCCAAGTTAGTGACCATACGAACGTATGCTCGCTTCTTCGCTCTATCCTTTTCTTTCTTGACCAGTTGAATATCGTCGTACATGAGTTCTTCTTCGTCAAACAATGCGACATCCGTCTCGGTCATCGGTGCCACAGCGGTACTGGTGAGCGATGCACCCGTGTTCCCAGAGCTGTAGGGCGACGCATTGTCTATATAAGAGGTGAGTCGTGCATAAGGTCCAACGTATCTAGGAAGCTCACAAGGTTGGACCGCCATCTTCTCGATTGGCCTAACGTTCTTCGATAGAGCGACGTTGGGCTGTTTAGGTTCTTTCGAATCGTTTACCAGCGAAGAAGGCTAGGAAGTAATGTGAGCCTAGGGATCAATGCACAGAACCTGATGGTGCATACGACGGATGCCTTTCTACTTGAAGCAACAGGCTCTGCAGGCTTCTGAAGGGCTCCAAAACCATGGGGATCTTGCAATGTTATCAAATCTTCCCTATTGAAGGCATCAGACATAGACCACAAACCGGAATTGTACCGGCGAACTGACTTCTTGAAGTCCGTATCAGACACAAGATCCTTCCCAGAGGCAGCAAATTGCTTGACAGTGTCTGCTAGAAAGACATTACCTGTCGTAGCAATTGCGACAAGATGTGAATGTTCCGAGAATACTTTGAAAGTGACAGGATCGTTCAGTTCCCGGTTGGCATTCCGCGAGTAGTTCAAGGTAATTAAATCGGATGGACTTAGAGGCTCTTTGGTTACAGGGTGGGTGTTTTTGTGCTCTCTACACATATCAAATATATTAGGCTGGCGACAAATTCATCAAAGTACCTAAACGCACTTCAACCAGGGTATGATATTCAAAAGGTCAAATACTGTCCCAGTGCCGTCTTTGTTCCGAGCGCATACAGGATGAGAGAATGGCTGCAAGGACAGAGCACAACAATCAAATGGGACGCGAGAGCCAGGATGAGGGGCTTGTGCTTTCCTATGGAGGCAATTGAGTGGTCATAATGACAGACTATGAGATATTCGTGCGAACTGTTTGTGGCCAGAGGATGCGCTGTGTTGACCCAAAGCGCCTGAGTGCTCAGCATGTGTGATATAAAGTTTGTCATTGGCACCGTGCCCCATATTTTATCACGAAGACCGGGTGCAACAAGAACAGGAACAGGCAAGCAAAATAACTCCTCCAAGCGTCTTAGATGGCAAAAACGAATAGAGTAGAGCTAGTCGAACAATCGGAACAGCCTTGAACCAGAATGGCCCCAAGGTTCGGCAAATTCCGGTCAACTTCTTGGAAAACTGCATGGCCTCGTACACTCAAGCCGCTCTCGTGGCGCAGGCAGCGGCCAATGCGGCAGCACCTGCGGCTCCCACCCCTGTCGCAGAAAAGATCCCACCTTCTATGGCACGATTTATCGATGTCGAGGCTGAAATTCCTGTAACATCTGTCCAGCTGGATGGTCTGGTGCGTTCCCCGCTTGAACGGGGTAACATGGTCATTGGGTGTTTAGGCTTAAGGTCCCGAGATATTGGCTAGGTCGTGACTAAAATTATCAAGCACGCTCGTGAAGCGTCTGGCAATGCTTCTGGTCTCCTCCTTGGCATTGACCTCAATGGCACATTGGAAATCTCCAACTCGTTCGCTCTCCCAACGTCTTCTTCTGACTCTGATGAAGGCGCCCAGAAAGGTCACCATTTAAGATTTTGAGTTTGTCAAATTCGTGCTCAAGTTAAATTCTTACAGGCGGACGATACGAAGCCACGATGCTTCGCGTGCTAAAAGAAGCACAGTACGACGATAGCCTTGCTGGTTTTTACCAGTCGACTAGCATGGGCGCTTTTATGCGTCAGGCCTGGATCTCGACGCAAGCGTCCCGTTCCGAGACCCTGCGGCACGGTGGAATAGCTCTTGTGCATGGTTAGGATGCATCATACGATTCCATTTTACCTCACCTCAATTTCTTTTAGACATTTCCCAGTCATTGAGAGGACATGCATCGCTGAGGGCATTTCGCCTCACCAAGAACTTCCTCGAAGCCAATAAGGCAGGCAAGTTCAACAGCCAAAGGTATTAACAATAGCTGCGCATAATATTATCCTCATAGCTTTGCTTATTGTGACGCCTTACCAGTCTTCTGGAGCACCAAATAACATTCTCCACCATCCTCGAAGAACTTCCTGTGACAGTTAGAACTTCACCCCTCCTCAGCGCCTTTCTCGACTCACTTTCTTCCAAAACTACCGAAGCCTCGTCTTCAACACCGCTCGCTCCTGCTTTCGGTCATCTCGATGGTCCTACCCCAACCTCGATCACCAAGACCATGGATTCGTTATTAGACACACTGGAGGCGCACCGGACAGAGGAGAATAACGTTGCATTCCATGCGCGACAAATAACTCGCGAGAAATTACGTGCAGAACAGTACATCCAAAAGCGGAAGGAAGAGAATGCCACCCGTATAGCACAGGGGCTTGCCCCGCTGCCCGAGGAGGATGTTAGTAGACTATTCAAAATTCCTGCAGAGCCAAGCAGGTTAGAAACAACGCTTTTACTTGGTCAAGCAGATGCGTATGCCAAGAACCTAGAAACGGCCAGCGCAGCGGCAATTGTTTCTCTCTACACTTCACAAGCGTGAGCATGCACGCTGTAACATTATGCTCTTGTCTTTCGTTGTAATAGTGCAGTATCGCTTATCCGACATCAGTCGCTCCCTAACCATTGTTTCGGAAACCGAGCGAACTTGAATAATCAGGACGGATCAGATTACAATGCCATCTCTTGGGATCTTAATACGAGATGCTAAAGGTGTTTCCGGTGTTCCTTTCAAGGGGAAACTGACGTTAGTTGAAAGCCTTGAATGTTTTAGCGAGGATAGACTGACGGGAGTATGAGTTGTCTCGTGATCGACATGAACAAAGGCACGGTCAACGCCTGGAAGCACCTCAATCTTGTCCTGTAAGATTTGGGCTATATCATGTGCCTTCCATAGTGGTGTGGTGCTTGGCATGACAATATCAACCTCCACAAAGTAATATGGTCCGCTCTGCATGCCAAATCAGTACCACCCATAATGGACGCAGGTCAGTGCTTACATGGTATGCTCGAACGGTGTCTACCTTCTCGATTTCGTCCGAAAATGTGGCTGCTTTATAAGTGATAAGTTGAATGAAATCGTGAGGAGCAGATTTGCCGGCAAGTAGTTCAAATTGTTTGTATACAGTGCGTGTCCATGATGCAATGACACCAATTGCAAGCTACGCGGGCGTTAACTTCGATGTGGGATAACATTCCGGTGAGATCGGCAATTTAATGAGCACTCACGATGCAGCCTCCTAAGGGATCGAGCCCTGAGGTAACAATGAGCACTCTGAGATACAAGTGAATGATCATAAAACGTACACCACCGTAGCTTGCTACCACCGGCCGACATGAGAATACCTGCCCAAAAACGATAAACAACAAAGCAGTGAACAGTTATGAAGAGTCAATACCGAACGTGTTGATGAAAAGATCGTTTCGGTGATCCTGCCAGAGGGTTCTGACCTGGCATGAAGCTGCCCTCAGGGAGTAGCAGTACAGGAACAAGCAGAATTTAACCCCTGATTCGTGAGTAGTTACATCAGCCCAGAACGCTTGGAGATGTTCTATGCTCTACTTACCAAGAGCGGCAGAGACGGCCAGTAATGAGGATAAGTGAAATGCATTCGTGTCGCCATATTTGTGAGTCAAAACCACACGGACTGATTCAACAACGACTACTAAATTCACCGATCCCATGCTAGCAATTCACGTTATTGCTGCAGTTCAAGCTCGAATAGTATTTGCAATACACACAGAGACCCTGGCACAATCTGGGATTAGGACAGACACTTCAGCGAGGTGTGAGTACCAATACCGTACACGATGTCGCCTATAGTTTCTAGGCGACTGCCACCAACAGGCCATTTATTGTGATCAAGCCGGGCGGATTTTCGGTGAATGTAAAAGAGAAGAACGTTGGTGCCAAGGTCGAACACCGAGTCCACACCAGTTGCAAGGATGGAGAGCGACCCGGAGGACACGGTTGCGTAAACTGCGGTGATGGTAATATATCGCGGCGCACACGACAGCATAAGACAGTCTCACGTTGCAGCACACAAAGACAGAAGTTAGCAATAAGGCTGGCCCACACAGCAATCTTCACCTGCCGCAGAGTTAGCAATCAGCGTCAGGAGCAACTGGCATGAAGTACGGAACTGGGATGCGGGCGTTTTCCTCGGCGGCGCGAGCGTCTTCCGTGTGCTCCTCCATAGGTTTGAGGACATTGTGAATGAGCTATGCAGCACATGCATATTTCATCGACACAGCATATGTACGAGATGCAACGGACCGCATTTTGCCTTTGATGGTATTGTTGGAGGACCTTCCCTTTAGGGCCGCGCCGCCTCATCGCTTCAAGCTCCTCGTTCGTTTTCATAGCACCGCGGAGTTGATAAGGGTCAGGCGACCGAGGGCTTGGGGGTGGCCGCTCCACATCGGGCCCATCTGAAGGGACAGGGGAAGGGAGGCCGTGGGCAGAACCCGTCGTTATCGTACCCCCGGTCGTGATTTTCTCGAGCGGAATGGCCATGTTTTGCCACAGCGGCAACAGTTTGGCAATATTTGGTGTGCAAAGAACTCCACATAAATCAGACCGACAATCCAATGTTTAGGAACGAAGTCCAATCATCTTATATGTCCATATTCTCATCCACAGGCTCACACCCTCTTGGTCTTTGGCATACTGAAGTCGATGCTGGCCTACCCAAGGATTCTCATGCAACCCTGGTGGACGATACCGTCATGCTTGCCTCCGGGGATTTGGATTTTGTTCAGCTAGAAAAGAACGAAGCAGAATCCATCGCGGTTTCTCACCCTGTGCTACACATACAGTCGCCTGCGATGTCAAGGACGTTCATTCGTTGCCCAGCCTCCACGTCTGAGTCCCTTGGAATAGCCCTTCCATGGTTGCACTTTCAAGTTCGTAATTTAGGAAAGCCTTGGGCATTTGAGATTGGAGTCAGTGACTCGCTTGGTTATCAAGCCTCTATAAGATGCTCGACTTTTCAGGTGTGCTTGTCCACGTTGGGTGACAACCTAGCCAACATTGTTTCGTGGTTTTTGACAGAAAGAAGCCGAAATAATCCCAAGCTCGCCGCCTTTCCTGCTCGTCCCCCTCAAATTTCCCCAGTCACCTACCGCTCCCGCCCACTCCGTAGTCCTCACATCATGGTGCACCGTGTCCATCGATCTTCGGATGCTCACGTCGCATTTTAAATCCAAAGAATTATTGCGGACCCAGGAAGACGGCCCAATGCCACGAGGAGCTTTCCCTTCTCGGCTCGCGTTTGTGACTTACATCAAAGTCTATGCAACGTGCAGACTGCGTCGTGCATGGTTCACTGCCGGGAAGGAGAGTGATGTCATTCGTAGGCCTTGGGAACTAGAGCTGTACGGATGAGCCCAGCAATGTTCTATCGGCTAGACGCGCGCCCTAATACGCCACAACCAATTGCGCGAGCCGCGTTGCAGCGCCGGCGCTATCTGTGATGCCAATGTTGTGGCACACAAGTTGTCTGTCTGTTGATGACCCTTACAATGCAATGTATCTGTAGCTCCCAGAAGTAGCGCGCAATACAGTACTTATATCAATAACGCTCAACCCAAGCCCGCTTGATGCAGAATGTTGGCTGGCAGTAGTGTTGGAGTATCCGGCCAACTGTAATACACTTCTTCTCCAGTCAATTGCTTCACCTAGTGCAGCCGTTGTTATCTTCAACTGTCTGGTTAATCCCGCCCCAGCCATCTGGCAGGCCAGTTCGTATTTTTTTTCTAGCGTGAAGCAGCCGGCATTGCACCAAAAGGTGAAGCGCAGCCAGGTGAAGTTGGGGCGCGAATTTTTCACTACTTCAATTGGCCGAAGCCAGGTGAGATGACAAAGCCCACCAGGAATGATTCCGCCTCTTCGTCGTTACACAAGGCAACATTAATATTATCCAAAGCCGAGGCAGAGGCGGCGGCGCAACCACGTTTTTTGTTCGGGCCCGATATGATAAACCTGTTCGCCAGCCAAAATGATTGCCAAGACTGAAAGTGCGTCTGTCAGGAATTGAAAGTTCGACGTTACACACAACGAGTACTCCCACATTACCCCAGCACGGAAGTGAATCCTTGAGGTTAACTGTAATCGCTGTTTTACGGCGGGTGACCATGATTCTGTATCATACACTGCCCGATGCCATTCTCAATACTCCCCCGCCTCTTGATGCTTACCGGTGGTGCAAACCGTGATACACACATTCCGTTGGATATTAGAAGGACTGTCCATTTCCACTCAAACGGGTCGAGACTTCGTAGGGCTACAATACAGCGATAGTCACAAATGAAAAAGATTAGAAATAGATCCCGCTATGTCTGCCACATCCATAATTTCATTCACCACCGTCCAAAGAGTCGGCCACCGCTCCACATCGTCATAGCAATTCCAAGTGGGAGCAACATGAGCCAGACACTAAGGTCCCACGCTATTCGTTTTCCTAATCGACGTCGCTGCAAGCTTTGTTCCTTCCTTCGTAGAAGCGCATCAGTGTCTCCAGTCAATGCAGCATCTTCCCTAGTACCAGTCGCACGACCTCGCCCCTGTTCAGAGTCGCCTGGTGCATCCTCATCGTCAGCCCCAATAAGGATTGCTAGAGGGGGACGAAGCATATGCACAGCGATATGCAGTAAACCAGGGAGGAGGTATGCGGTGAACAGCGTGCAAAGGACTAGCACACGCCGAAGGGCAGCCATAACACCGGCTTCTGGAGGCATAAATATCGAGAGCAAAACTATGAATGCCCATAATACGTGTTTGTGCTTGCCAAGCATCAGCGATGATAAACTCGACGAAGATGGTGAAGGAAGGCGGGGGGCGAGTGCCAGGACCCAGAGCGTGGGTATTCCAAAAAGGAGAGCAAGTGACCTGAGGACCGGATGCGGTCGCGCGCGATGTGGGGAAATTAGGACAAGTGGAGATAAAAGCAATGTGCCGATGAGATTGGCAGCGAGTGTGTGTAAGGGGAATGGTATGCGCCATCGCTTAGGGGCTGTGACACCGGCGTTGGCAGTGGGCACGAGCCGCGATATGTAGAGAGGGAAGACGAGGAAGGGGCTGGCAAACGAGAACGCCAATGTGTCTGAAAGGCAATCGATTTTGTCAGTGAATACAGTATTCTGGGGGGGTTTTCAGCCATCCTAACGTACTGAGGCCCTCCCAGTTAACAGATTTGATGGGCGGCGGGCTCACGGTAGTCCCTTCATTGCTGCGAAGATCTTCAATTGGATGACGACTTTGGAGACACATGATGATAATGGATGCTAGGTGCGCTATGACGGTTATTAACATTGAGATCCACAGTCTCCTCGATCCCATGGTCGTTGGGAGGAGGAAATATGTCAGGACCACGGCGAACAGTAGCACAATGACTGTATGCCCGAGGAAATTTGGTTTGACCGCATCCCGAAGAATTATCGCGGCAGCGTCTATGGGGAGAAAGTGATGTCAGCGCTATGCCATGCCATGAAAAAGTGGGGAGAGAACTTTCCGTGGAGATATATGAAGCAAGTAAAGGCAGACAGAAGCGCAAGCATAGCCCGCGAAGTAGTAACAACACGTTTTCGCCATACCTCTCTGGTGCCAGTGCGCCTTCCGGGGGCACCAACGAGAGCTTGCGCTATGATTTCCTCGATGCTGCAGCGATTCGTCAATGCTGAAGGGGGGTTGTGCTCTTATCCGAGGCGCGCACCTCCATTTCCGCACATAACGTGCGGCGACAACCCAGATCTGACTTGAGAGGCCAGCGAGAAAAGCTGCAGCTATACACCACAAAATCGACATGTATATCGAAGAAAATCCCGCGCCGCGCGCACTGACGGCCTCCTGGAGTGATGTAGCTCCAAGCAACAATGAAGGCGCGACCAAGAAGAGTTGAAGGACATAGAATGGTAGCGGCGCCAGGCCGGCTGGCAGAGAGGCAGATACGTTAACAGAAGACGGTATGATACTCGTCAACCCTTCTCCTTCATCGGAACCGAGAAAAAGACTGGGATCGTCGCACTCAAGGACGAGGCCTGCTGCGGAATCATGGGGCGATGGTTCCTCCGGCACGGGGGAGGTGCCGTCTACCGATTCGGCGCGCCCGTGACTCTCCCCACTGTTAAGTGCAATTGAGGTGATACTCTGGCGCCAAGTGCGCTTTGTCCGCGGTCCCGAGGGCATGGGGGGGGGGGCTGTTATGCCTTGTTGACACCCACATTTCCATGAATTCGGCCTTCGGCGCGGGCAGATATGCTCGTTTACGTCTAGCATGTACTCCCCCTGCTCGACATTCGGTGCCTTCAAGCCGAGGTGTTTCTTCTCAATCGTCGTCGGCACGTGCACCCGCTTCGGCTGAGCATGGTAACGATGAGCCTGTGCCCCTGCCTTTGCTGCCACGCCCTCTCGGAGTTTCCCTTCAGCCTTCTACTACACATGCAGGATGGACCGAGAGCATGTGGAATCAAGATACAAGGATGGAAAACCGAAGAGTGCTGTCAGTAGTTGTTGTCATCAACCGCATTATTTGGCTCAAACAACTTTGACAAATGCAGAATCAAACAAGCTACTCAGGGGTATTTTCATGACTATAATCGACTTGATGGGCACGAGGGAAAAACCTGGATTGCGCCAAAATCTTTGATACGCGAAGAGGCATGTAATTCGTCATGCATTTCTGTGCCGCTGTTTCAATAATTTTCCCCAGAAAGCGCTATATCTTCCAGACATCGACGGCCACCGTCTCGATCCGCGTGAACTTATTCATACCACAGATCTTTGCAAAGGGAAAACGTCTATAGTGGCGTTCCTCACCACAAGATCATCAGAGGTAGGAAGTCATTATGCGGCTCCTGCAACGATTGGCCAAACGAACCACAGGAACACGTTGTCTCTTTGACCAAACGCGCTGTGGCGGACCTCAGCAATCCAAGGCTCCAGTTCGTTCAAGTGAGATTCTTGTCCACTTCCCCAGACCAACCGCACCCTAAGGCCTGCTCCAAAAAAAGATAAATCTCCAAGAGAACCCTCTCAAGTCACTCTTAGTGAATATGTTCATCCGCGCTCTGAAACGCGAGGTGCCCCAGCCGTTGCACAACACATACATACTAGCTTCTCAGAACATGGAAATGGTTCGCGAACCTCTTGGCATGGAAAATAAGCATGTTGGATACGTATATCTTGTCGACAGCAACTGCAAAATTCGCTGGGCAGCTTGTGGAAAGGCTGCTCCTGGGGAGGCGGAATCCTTGGAACGATGTACAGCCGTGCTGCTCAGTAGGGGATCCGGCAACAGAATTAAGCCTTCATCATCTTAATGTTTTCATTCTCCCATTAGAGTGCGTATCATTTTTCCTGGTCAGTTATGTGCTTTCTTAATGTAAATTTCAGCAGAATAACCAATATTGACCCTCCACATTAATTCTTCGCGCCATTTTGTAATCCATTAGAAATGCCTTCTAGCAACCACAACTCGAATCCCTATCACATCGTAAACCTTGTTACCCCGTTCTTTGTGATGTCAGCTAACAGTATTCAGCTTTGCATCTATGCCGCTATTATCGTCCACACGTATGCCGCCGGCTCGGCCAAGCAAAAAAGGAAAGGTTATACCCATGTTAATTGTTATACAGACGTCAGGGTAAAATACAGGACTGGCTGCCGGCCCCAAGTCGGGATGGAATCAGGCGAAGGCGACGGGGCTTTCGCAATTGGAAGGGACCGACGAGAATGTTGGAGATAGACATCAGGTCTTCGATATCGAATAATGCGCGCACTTGATCTGATATTTTCCGCGCATTTCATGACCTTGCAGTACACGCAGACTTACGTAATATGCCACCAATCGCAAACCTCCGCACTCCGCCCAGAATTACCAAGAACCTGCGTGATGCATACATACTTCGGATTCGATCCGTTCCAGCAATAGGCTTCTTGCCTGACCGGAGAATAGCGGCCACCACCCGAAGTCATTGCAAAAAGTGTGGAGGCTCCCAACATGGTTACGGCATTCTGGGTCCATGTGTTTGAAGTCAGTCAACGTCCTTTAGTTCCGCATTGTTCTGTCCTCAAATTTACACGCTCATGCTGACTGCCGACCTGCGACACCCCACGGCGGCCCCCAAGACGGTTAGCCGCGTTGAACTTTTCGCACTTGGATCTTGGCCGCTGCTCCGAGGATAATGTATTCCGTGGCTCCAGACTCCTGATTCTGTGCTCAGCAAGCCATAAGTATGTGAATCCCCAATCTGGAAAAAGTCTTCGTTTATTCTTGTAGGATTGAATTTGTGCGCCAACAAGGCTCATGTTGGCTGGGTTATGCCTCGGATACGCTTTGAGCATCCATGAGCCGTTAGCCAAATCCGTGCGCGTAACGATTGACCCTGCTCAGTGTTTTGACGGGGGTCGTGCTCTCCGGCCACACGTGTGCAGCTGGCCTTTCATGCTAACAATGGTCAGCTTGATTTACCCTATTGAAGGGTTCCGTGCAGTGCCGTCCCAGTTGGGACAGATTCCCCAACGGTCCTCAACTTGGGGCATACCACCAACATCGCAACAAATAGTCGTGTTCTGGCAAGTATACGTAGATACCTTGAAAGACTCACACGCAGCAAATAGCGACCACCAAGATCGCGACGCCGTATGTGAATTTGTCAGCCCCATCGGGACAAACTCAACTAAAATACTCAGTTTGTGACGCGGCGATAGGAATGGAGATTGAACACCCTGCAAGGTAATTTAGATGGCGGGGGATTATGTAAGCGGGATCTTCACGCCGGCGTGACCGCGGCAACTGTGAATGCTGCCAGTCATGACAGTAGCGAACCTCCTCCTATCCTCACTTGGGGTCGTGTCAATGTGTTACGCCGGTCGCGTTCAGCACGCGAATTTGACCCTCCCACCAGACGCTTTGGCGCACCGACAGGTGGTCAAAGACGTCTTCGTGTCCGCATACAGGGACTGGCAGATCTATGCAAATGGTTCTGATGAAATGGCACCTCTTACTCCGGGTCGCGGCGCCGACTCGCGAAATGGATGGGGCGCTACCACCATAGATTCCCTTGGCACTATGAAAATAATGGGCCTTGACGTGCGTATTCTATTCTGAGTGGCTCTAGTTTGTTTTTCCAACATTGCTTGCTCTAGGCGCTGTTTGCGGAGGCTGTTGTCAATGTCAGCAAAGTTGATTTTACCCGTAGTCGGACGAAACTCGCGGTATCGTACGCCTCGATCACTAACTATGCACACATGTTACTGAGCTAGCCACTGGCTTGTTTTGTCGAAACCGCAGATTCGTACGTCGCTGGCATAGGATATTGCGTAGACTCAACTGACTGCTGTCCAGTTTGAGACCACGATCCGTTATTTGGCTGGAATGCTGAGTGCGTACGAATTAAATGGCCGGCAGGATGAGATTCTCCTTCAGCAAAGCATTATTCTCGGCTCAAAGCTTGCTATCGCCTGGCAAGGGAAAAGCAAAATACCTTGGAACAGATTGGATTTTGCCCACAACGCTGCTATTCGCGGCGAAGTGAGCATTGCCGGCGCGGGGTCTAACGCCCCCGAGTTTTACATTCTAGCGAAGTATTCGCGGAATCTGACTTATCAATTCCTTGCCGAGGAAACGTTCCGAAAGATTGCAACAAATGTGTGCTGATATCCTTGGCAGCATGTGCTAGGAAGTCTGATCGTACATTATATCTCAGCCCCCAATATTCCCCGGTCTGCCCCCTCAAATTCTCAATGCTGAAACAGGAGAGCCTGTCGGCGACCTCGTCGTAAGGAGAACAACCCTTGTCGCTTGTGGCGAATCTTATTTCTCCGCGGCAGTCTTGGTCAGGTGGCTCAGACAGTTACTTGGAATACTTGATCAAGTATGCGAGGTTGACGAATAACGCCGATCCCCTCTGGTCGAAGACGTGGGCGTTAGCGATCGATTCATCAATCAAATATCTCGCAAAAACCAGCAGCGTAGGTAACCACTTGTATCTGACCGCGAACCGCTTCAATCACACGATACACCAAAGCTCGCATCTCGCATGTTTCCATGGTCCGTTTGATTCGTCCTCTTAGCGTATTTCGTATGGTTGGAGATGGTATTCTGCATTCCGGTTCAGGTGGCAACTGGATCCTCGGCGGAAAGCTTTTGGATAATCAAACCATGGTTGATTTTGGGCTAAAGCTAACAGATGCTTGCGTGAACACATATATGAGCACAGCGTATTATCTTTCCTTTTGGGAGTGTGCAAGTCGCTCAGAATGTTGTCTTCTTATAGAACTGGTATTGGTCCGGAGTCCTGGGGCTTCATAGACACTAATAACATTTCCCAACTATCTCACACGTATGGGCCCAACCCATATCAACAGCGATATCACGCTCAGCACGGGTTCTTTCTCATCAGGGGGTACGCCAACCCTTTCATCCTATCAATAGCTCGTCGATCTCCTCACCGCGCGCCTACATTCAGTGGAGAGTCCTATCAACTGAGACCGGAAGTTATCGAGGTGAGTATATACTTCGCCTGTTGGGCAAACCGAGTATCTGCAGCATCTTCTTTCCGCATCCCATCACAGAGCAATTTCTACGCCTGGCGAGCCACGGGCGACCCAAAATACCAGCTCAATGCCGTCAAGATGATGAACGCTATCTTCAAATATTGCAAAGCCCCTGTCGGTTATGCTCCCTTCCCTCATGTCGATCGGCCCGACGCTGTGAGTGACAAAAGGAAGTTGCAACTGTCACCCTCAACAATATTTCCAGGAATTCGAAGACAATTTCACTGAGTCTTTTTTCTTCGCTGAAGTACTCAAGTATTTGCAAGTATCGCTTTGGGACAGTAGGCTGGATCGTTGTTTTGAAATATGCCTTTCCTCCACAGATATCTTACATTTGATGATCCCGACCATATTTCACTGGACGAATGGGTATTTAACACAGAAGGCATGTTTTGCGCTTTCAGATCTCATAGAGAGGGCCCTGATCTCTTCGATCAACTAGCTCATCCTTTCCGCGCTCCGCCTCCACTTGGCACGTACGACACGAATCGACCGGTCTCCCTTCACGCCGATCGCCCTACAAATCTCGTTCACTTGGCCTCTTATGTTACAGGGAATGCGGCAAGAGTTCTTGCTGTTGTCCTTTTTGCCGTGATCCTGCTCGCGAGATGGTTGTAGTTGAAGTACTTGTTTAGGTGATTTAATTTATCTTTGAGGACTAGCATGCGGTATAGAGGGCCGCTTGCACGTCCAATATACTGTAGATACCAATATTGTGTATTTAGAGCGATTATCTTATGCGCTCAGGACGGAAAAGCCAAACAAGTGACGCGCTGTACGTAGTGTCGAATAAGGGGTGTTGTGATAATTCTCACATTTTCCATGGCGGACCCGCCACATTCCCCGACAAGGATCACTGCTAGGCCTGCTGGTCCAAGGCCGCGGCCGAACTCCCCCCCTCGCGCCCCTGTCGCGTTGGTACAGGACGCCCCTACGTACGCTGGATTCGGACGCCTGGACGAGGAGAATCCTTCTGATACAGGTCGTGGCACCCTACCCCGTGGCACTGTTTTACATAAAGGATTTTACGACTTGCTGAGCATACTGCCGAATACTGCATCCCAACTGCGCGCCTGGAAAGGACCTCGCGATGAAGATAATATTATTGCAGGACCAAGATATGATGAAATACCTGCTCCTGAAACTCCCCCTAAACCCTCTCCCCCTCAGCAGGCTGAACCTCCGAGAGGGTTGTTGGGAAGGGTCTCTGCCATCTTGCCGCCGCTCGAACCTCAAACAACTCGGCTAGCTGCTTCCATATCCGCTTATTTTGCATCTCCTCCATCACCTACCGCCCCAACGAACCCTCGCCGCGTAAGCAAGGACATGATATCTTCACCCACCGGGTTTATGTATGTTCTTTGAGCAACTTTCTGCGGGACCTGGTTGTGAAGTGACCCAAATCCTTGCAGTCATCTGGTGCATGCATCTGATGCGGAGGAAGCAGAAGCTTTGCTTCTACGCTGGGGGCCGGATGGAATGGGTAAAATTGCGACCCCATATTGGGCGGAGCCAATCAAGAAAATCCTCCGAAACCAGGCAGCAGCGCGGGAACGCCTTGGCACTGTGAAATTTCGCCAGCTCCAAAAGAACATGTCTGATGTCGGAACCCTCGATAACGATGATCGAAATCCACAAGTCGGGCCGAGCAACTTGCGAGTTGTGAATGGAAACAGCGCATTTACCAACACTACGTCAAGTTCGTCCCCTACCATTCCACCCACCCCAGCTGCGACTCGGCAAATTAAATATACTGGATCAAAATTGGCGGAGTATGCCCCAAAATCCCAGTTTTTCAGTGCCGTCAACGAAGTTTCTGAGAGCGCGGAAAGCGTCACGATCTCCGAAAGCTCGGAGGACACTATACGAAGGAGCAATAGTATCGAGATAATTGATATCCCTGATGAAATATCCCTGTCAGATGCAGATGATGGACATCTAACTCCTTCATTGCCGGCCTCGCGATTGTCCAGTCCTTTATCCGTCAACAGCTCGCGGGGTTGGCTGAACACTCCTGCAGGCCTCAGGCTCCTTAGCGGCTTCGGGATTCCGGACACTGCGGATGGTCCACTGGGACACAATACCTGTCCAAGTCCTATCCCTGAGGATTTGGCTGTGTCACCGAGCACGAGACGGACAGTTGAAGCCCCTCCACTGCGCATCGGCATAGAACCTTCTATCGCCGCTCTGGATCGAGCCGCTTCCGCTAAGATCTATTTCGAGAACATTTACTTCCCGATATTGAGGAAACCACCGTCCCGTGAGCAGCGTCGGCTTGCTCTAGAGAAGGACCTCGCTCAGCTTGTCCATCTAACCGAGGTACAAAAGGAGGAAGTACGACAACGGTGGAGACTTAACGAAACCGAATACCTGCGCGAGAAACGACGGCGCGTGAGTCCCGAAGCTTTCATAAGACTCAGGGTGATCGGGCACGGCGCGTTTGGAATCGTTTCTCTAGTACGAGAGAAAACAACTGGAAACTTGTATGCGATGAAGCAGGTGAGTGGCTGGCACGCGGAAAACCGACAGTCCTAACCCGCTAATCGTTTGCTCAGTTGAGGAAGACAGACATGCTCCGGAAAGGCCAGGAAGGACATGTTCGTGCCGAACGCGAGGTTCTGAAAGCTGCATCGCTAGTACCCATTCCAGGGGCCCCGGATTGGATTGTCAAAATGCACTATAGCTTCCAGGACCAGGATAATTTATATCTTGTACGTCTTCAGTCACTGTCAACCTGTGTTGCCATTCATCGCAATACAGGTCCTTGAATACATGGGTGGTGGGGACCTTCTAAATCTGCTAATTAAACTTGATGTATTTGAAGAGAATTTTGCTCGATTCTACGCTGCCGAGGTGTGCTCAATTAAACCCTTTGCCCTGAATGTCGCCTCATAAATTGAATGCGAAGATGATTCTTGCCGTGGAACAATGCCACAAGCAGGGTTTCATTCACCGGGATATTAAACCAGACGTGAGTACAGAACGCGGGTTTCTTGTGAGTTTGTAATAACTGTTTCGGTTGTAGAACTTTTTGTTTGACCCTAATGGTCATATCCGCCTGAGTGACTTTGGCTTGGCGTGAGTGAATTCCGCCCTATCTTAACGACTTTGGCCAAACTTCTTCTCTTGAAGTACTGATCTTCACTGGGCACACGACACATCGTGTATGCGGAGTTGTCTTGATCAATCGTTACTATTCTCACAAACTCTATTAGACTACGAACAACAACGCAAGGGATTGATGCGCAAGTACGGGATAGATCTCGAAGATGGCGAGGCCAGTGGCCGCGGAATTAAGAAACTTAGTCGAAAGCAAGTTTACGACATCATGGGACCGCCGCAAGAAAGTGATGATTCTGGAGGACACGTATTCACGTGGCGAGACCAAAACCGTCGCAAGGTGAGTCACGTTGTCGATATGTGATAGCTACTTTCATGACGATTTACCCATTCCATTAAGCTTGCATATTCCGTGTAAGTCGGTCAATTTCCGTAAATTTGCTCGATCATTGATTATTCCGTAGCTGTGGCACGAACTCATACAGTACGTCCGTATAGTCTGACGAGATCTTTGACTACTCAGCGTTCGATTTTTAGTGGCACCCGAGGTGATCAGGGGTAAGTGTATGTGAATTGTTTGTGGATTTTGCCTCTCATCCACGCCAAGGACAAGGTTACGCATTCTCGTGCGATTGGTGGAGTCTCGGTGTTATCATCTACGAATGTTTGTACGGGTATCCGCCTTTCGTGGGCCCTACCGTAAGTGTTCATTGCTTCCAACGCACATGGAGATTATGTGAACATGGTTGCTTGCAGCGCCATCAAACTCGGCAGATGATCCTGAACTGGCAAAACCATCTCAACTTCCCATCTTCACCGCGAGTGTCGGCGGAAGCCGTTAATCTCATGCAGTCGCTGATATGTGAGCCCGAGAATCGTCTAGGATCACAAGAGGCATCGTCTGTTGTACGCTCCGCCTCCACTCTCGCCAGGCAAGGTATGGGGCCGCGCACCTTAGGTATCCGAAACCGCAGTGTTGATGGTGCACGCTTGATAAAGGTCAGGGACCAGGTGACTGTGTATACCGTGACCTGATCGATGCATCTGAACCTACATAGGCACACCCGTGGTTCCGAGGTGTTGATTGGAATAACATTCATCGCGTAAAGGCGCCCTTTCGCCCTGAGCTTCATGATCCTGCCGACACCCGTCATTTCGATGATGATATACCTGCTGAGGTGGGTGACCTTAGCCTTGGGATCAGGATGCACGGACTTCTGACACTGTATCCGCAGACTCTCCCAGCAGCCAATGGCGGCCCGCCAGATGCCACCAAGGATCCCCTTCTCAAAGATGAAACATTCGGGAATCACATACTTCATTCGCGAAAGCAATATGCATTCGCCGGCTTCACACACAAAAGTCCGCGTCCTATTCAGTATCCTCGCGTTGACACATTGTATCGAACGACTGCTCAACGCCGACGTAACCCGAACCGAAATCCTTCAATCTCATCAGTTGGCCGAAGCCGAGCCCTGTCGTTGTAGGAGCGTCGCAGTTTTCTTTTTTTTTTTTTGCATCTTTGCCCGCTTTGCCGTCTGACCTACCTGATGCCATCACGCCTGCCACGACACCATGTACCATGAAATGAATTCGAATCCATATTGACACCCTAGTGACCTCAGGCTACTGTGATCGTTTACCTTTTGGGCCAGGCGGCGAGTGTCAATTATATGAGCAGACTGTGCGCCGCCCACACTCTTCAGACCCAAGATCTTGGTGCAACCTTCCGAAATTTGTTGTGCGCATCTATCCAACCCGATATGCGCAACGACGGTCCAAGAACGGTTCGAGTGAAATCGTTGACCGCCCTTTGTCGCGCACCGGCGCGTAGAGGACGCTACTGCAAGCAAATTTATGACGTTGGCGAGATGCTTGGTGTGTTTTTGACGCCTCTACCGCTCGTAGAGATTTGTGTTGATGTGGCTTCACATGCAGACGCATGCGCAAGCTCGATTGATAATGATGTGCCGTTGCGAATGCAACATACCACAAGAAGGCGAGAATGCTTCAATTCCATTAAGATGGAGTGGTGAGCGTAATATGCAGTTATAACCATCCGCTACCCTCGATTAACTTTCTCCCTCTCTCTCTTTCAACAACTTCTTTGGGGCGAATTCCAGACTTCGCGTCCAATCTCCTTCCCTTCCCACCTGCACCATCCCCAAATCCAAGCGGTGCGCCACCACCATGCAACATCATCATGGTCGCTTTCGACAACTGCATAGGATTCCGGCTGCCGATGACTTTCGCACTCAAGTCATGGATTCCCGCCGCTTTGCAAATTTGGTGAATGTATGGGTTGACGGCGAGCCCAAACCCTGCAGGGCGAGGCCACATTCGAATTTGAGTCGCACCAAGCTTGATGTGGGTCTCGGTAAAGATGGTGCGATCTTCGAACCGAGCGACAGTGTCAAGGCCTTTGATCGCTTCGGCGTATGCCTTGGCTTGCGCGGTCCCCGTACTCTCCTTGTCCTTTCCTTCCCCAATACCCATTACGCCGTCCCCATTCCCAACGGCGACGAGAGCATAGAACGAGGCAATCCTTCCTTTCGGCGTTTGGTTCACAACGCGTTTGAGAACCAGTGGATAACGGTGGAGGTCTCGGACGAACGAAGCGGGATATGGTAGTCTAGCCTCCCGATCTTCGCGTTCAGCCTTCTGCCTAGACTGAGGAGTTTTCGACTCTGAAGTAGCATCCGTCCCATCACCATTCTTGGGCAAATGCTTTTCAAGCGAGGCACCGAAGTATGGTGAGTATTCAATTACAGTTGCAGAATAAGGATGTTTGGCGGAAGCGGGTATATGAGTGACTGCTTTCGTGTCGAGCACTGGGTCGGGTTTGGTGAAGTCGGGGAATTTTGTTAGATGGGACACTTGTGGGAGTAATCTTCGCTCGGATGCGCGTTGAAGACGGACCGCACGCGGCGATTTGCGTCCATGAGTGGAGGAACCAACTTTTTCGGCTGCTTTACTGGATTCT
>Ga0307508_10001125_pt1 | contig 30918 bp, 17 predicted proteins | sample 9_EM_MG_FD_203089 | JGI IMG/M metagenome (GOLD analysis project Ga0307508, IMG submission 203089) | Populus trichocarpa ectomycorrhiza microbial communities from riparian zone in the Pacific Northwest, United States - 9_EM | ecosystem: Host-associated > Plants > Roots > Unclassified | place...
CCCCCCAAGCCCCCCCTGGGGGGCTTGGGGGGGGGGGGGGTGAGGAAGATTTTACAATTTCCACTGAAAAACAACCGTCTCCGCTTGAAAAACCTGCGAATCAATAAGGAGTAGGCAAATTTCAAAATTTACTTGGATATTTCAACTTCGAAAATTTTTAAACGCCTGTTACAGGTGAAATTTTAGCAAAAACATATCTTCCTTTAAAGGGCTTCAGTTGATTACGAGCAAAATAATTAGAAATTGTCGAGTGACGAATATTTAAGGTTCTGGCTGCTTCCAAAATAGATTCATAAGTAGTTGTTAGATTAGTTATATTATCAAATACTTCTATCTTTTGGCTCGGACTTCCTGTTCCTTCGCTCTTATTTTTTCCTTTTTTAGCTACACTCATTAATTGTCGAGCTTCTTCTGAATGGGTTTTACCTAAACAAGAAGCACCTATTTTTACTTTTGTTTCATCTGAGTGTTTGGAACCTAATCTTGAACCTGCAGTCTTTAGAATATTATATTCCGGCTGCAGTAAATCAATATAGTATTGTTCTCTTTCAATTGTATCCGCCCGTTCACAATACTCAATGACCTCCAGTCTAAAATTTTGCAATCCATGCTTTAATATAGCGCTATAAATTGCACTGTTTCCTCTTGTTAGTTCAGACCTGAACTATCAGGTTTTGAATAGTAAAAATATAATCTCTTAGATAGATTTGATGCACTACCCACATAGCTTTTAGCCGTTATTTTATTTGTTCAGCGGTAGACCCCAGATTTTCCTTTGTTTTCTAACAAAATCTGCTTCTTCTGTTCATCAGGCTTATCATAAACTTTCAATACTGAGAAGCATTCAGCATCTAAAATCCCAGTTACGTAATTAGAATTAAGTTTTTTATTATTATTTAACATTTATTTTATTTTGTTTTTATTATTTTTGAAGGACTGTTTAATATTTAATAAAAGAGGTAGATCTTTAACGTGCAAGTGTATAAAAAAATAAGGAATCACTTCTCAACCTATTTTTAATTTATTGTTTTTCCGAATTCTAAACCCGAAGCGGGAATAAACCTGTAGCCTTTTGAATATTACACCCCATTAGACCGATTTGAAAAACTGGTCTTACACTTCATTTTTGTTTACCCTGAGAAATAACTGAAATATGAAAACACCCCTCAGCATCGATAATCCCGGTTATTCAGTTAGGGTTTAGCTTATTTAAGTTATCTGTTAAGTTTAACTTACGACTCTGACTAAAATGTTTTACATCAGTCCGGTCGCCTACGACTAGGCTCCCTTTTATGACAGCGTAGTAAATTTTTTGCGAGAATACTAAAAAAAGTTTTAACATTTGCATTTTTTCGACCATAAAGAAGATCATTAGTATAGCATGTGCAGTAATTATACTATTATAGTGAACTAGAGTAAATTGTTTTGTATCAAACATATAATTTACCCCTTTCCCGAACCGTACGTGATAGTTTCCCATCATACGGCTCTCCAGAAAATACTCACTATATATATATTGTAAATTTTTATTATTATTATGCCCACCTTCCACTCCCTAATAAATTCATATTTATTATCATGAATGAATTTATTTAACTATAATCTACATAATTTTATTTTATACACGCTACTAGTGTTACTACAAACGTAGGTAAATAAATTGTACCAAATAAATTTGAAATTCTTAATACTATAACTATTCATAATTCCTTTCTCTATTCATTCCTGATTTTATTTGTTCTATTTGTTTTACACCAGCATCTGTTAAATGTATACCATCTTTCATTAAATTAGCTACTTCCTTAAAATCCACATAATCTTTATGTTTTATACCTAGTAATGGGTATTTATCTAATAAAGGTATTAATATTTTAACAATATCTTTTAAACTCTCAATTTCAAATTTACCATCATTATTATTAACAGTTTCTCTATATTTACCACATTCTAAATAATCAACAATATTTTTCAATAATAAACTATCTCGACAATGTTGAGTTATTTGAAATTTTAATGAAACTTGATAACCTGATTTATAATCAGATGCTTTTCTTAATTTTACAAAAAAACAACCTTCCCCGTCTAGAAATCCTTTTAATTCCGTTTTTATTAACTTTAATAAAGCTATATCTTTTGCATGTAAAATTATACCAAATGTTAATTGAACTGAATAACCTGTTGAATAAGTAGAACTTTTAACTACTTTAATATGAAAACACCCCTCAGCATCTATAAATCCTGTTATATAGGCTTGTATATTAAATTTATTATCTATTTTTACTAAGGTTGAACTAAATCTTTTAATAATAGCACCGAATGTATTAGACTTATAATTTTTTAAATGAGATTTACTTAATAAATTTAAACCAAATTTATTTATAGCCTTTTTTTGTGAAGATAGTGAAAATTTAGAAGCTAATAATTTTGAACATGATGAATTTAATACTTGTCTTAATCAAGAATCTAATTGAGATTTATTTTTTACAAAACTATAGTAATTCATAATATTGTAATAATAAGAAGAATATAAAGATAAAATAGTATTTTTTTCATAATGAGTTCAAATTAATCTAGGTATAGGTTTATAATCTTTTAGGAAGCCAAGACTAGTTAATTTATCCATAATATATTTAATAGGTGCTTCTAATACTATATTTTTATTCTTTGGATTTTTTATTATATCTTTATTATTCAATATAGTAATTGTATTCAAAATTTTATTTACACATAATCGGACACCTAAATAAATTACATACCTAGCTAATTTAATATTAATAATTTCTACTGAATTATCAGATAAATTAATTAATAATTCTTTACTTAAGTAATCTTTTATACCATTTAATATATTAACACAATCTTGATAAGATCCCTTAACACCTATCATTCAAGTATCCTCAAACCTCACATAAGATATTATTACATCTTTATTATTCGCCTTATAAATTGAAACTAATTTTTCCATATATAAATCTAGACCATTTAAAAAAATATTTATAAGAATTGAATATAACATAGATTTTATATTATTGTTTTCTAATTTTCTATTTACAAGGTTAGCTTTATTGAAACATGTAAAATAATTAAAGTGTACTAAAGCTTTTCGTATTAACCCTACAAATCTTTTATCCCCAATTTTTGTTTCTAAAATAGACATTAATAATTTTAAATTTCTAGGATTTATACATTTAGATATATCTCCTTTTATGTATCATGTAGCACCCTTTAATTTTGATTTAACATTTTTTAAGGCAGATTCATGGCTAAAACTAGGACAAAACAATCTGGAATCTAGTGAAGATTTATAAATAGCTTCTAATATTATTACTATGGCCCTAATTAGAATTATATCCCTAAAATAAGCTTCACTATTAAAAATTGAAGTAGTTGTAGAATTTTTTACATCCACTTCTTTACTTAAATCTAAAAATTTATAACTTTCCGTTTTAAGTTGAGCTATTATTTCTAATAAGGCTATTTTGGATAATGAAAACATATTGGGTTGCAGTATAAAATATCCAATCTTGCTTTGACTTAGTATAAATATCTCTTTTTTAGTTAAAAGTATCATATTATGAGATTCGTTTTTTAACATTTCATAAGCAAGTTGATAAATATTCTCAGAATAAAGTAGGTTGTAAATTTTTCTATTAATTATAATATTTTTATTAAATAATTGTATTTCTTTACAATATATATATAGCTTATTTACTTTGATTAGACTGTTATATTTAAATATACTGACACTATCAGCAGTCTTTACAATAGTAGATGCGTATCTTCCTATAATCCTTCCAAATATTTTTACATTACCTATTACCATTGGATAAAATAACCCCCGTAGGCCTGTTAACGGTTGTTGCAGGCCAAGGATGGCTGGGTAATTAAATATAGTACTATGATTATTCCGTTGCCATGGCTTAAAAAAACTGTAGGCAATCCCGAAGTTCCGTAGCCATCTTAATTCTTTTTTACAGTAATAATTTCGATTTACACTTTCATATTTTAAAACCCCCTTAAAATTAGGTTGGGGTCCCCACGCGCAGCGTGCCCCAACCGTCGCCGAGGTTGTATTTTTTGACTCTTTAGATATCTTTACTTTCGGTATTGAGGTTACTGATATCATAGTTTTTTCTTTACCCCCTCCTTGTCCCATACCATCATTACTAGATGATGCAGTGATTCTATATTTATCTCTAAAAAGTTTTTGACTTTTTATGTATCTTCTAATTGTCTCTTTACTACAAGAAAGAGCTATGGCAGCTTTAGCTTGAGACATATAAATTGATTGTTCTTTGGTTTCGATATCATACACTTGTACAGCACTTCCTCTTACATAACTCAAATTTAATCTAGCTTCTTCTGAAAGTGATTTACCAAAATTAGGGTTATTAGCTCCTAATTTAGCTATTTTCATTTTTTCTTTAGTTTCAATAGAATGAGTTTTTCCTTCAAATGAACAATTACCTGGTTTACCTCTACTTGGGTGATTTTCACTTTTAATAAGAGTTTCGCTTATATTTTTTCGTACTTCCTCTGAATGAGATTTACCAAAATTAGGATTATTAGCCCCTAAATTAGCTATTCTCAATTTTTCTTTAGTTTCTTCGCTAATTTTATGACCCAATCGAGAATCTGCCTTATTTAAAATATTATAAGTCTCAACAAGAGACTCATTTAATAAATCTAAATAATATTGCTCTTTTTCTATAGACTTTTCTGGACTTGTGTATTCGATAATTTCCAATTTGAAATTAGAATAACCATGCTTTAATAAAGCCAAATTTATAGCCATACTATTATTTCTTAATAAGTAAACTTTACTAAAATAATCTTTAAATCTCCTTGACAAATTTACTGAACTTCCCACGTATATTTTACCATTAATTGTATTTGTTCATCGATATACTCCTGCCTTGTCTCGGTTTTCGGTAATAATTTGCAATTTAGCTAATTCAGCATTATTATAGCATACTACCACCTCGCTATTGACTTGAGTTGAATAATTGGCTAACCCTGACTTATTAAATACACCTCCTAAAGGATAGTTAACAATTTTACTATTAATAAGCATACAAGGTTGAACAGTACTTATATTTGAAGTTAGTAAGGTAAATTTACGATTATAATAGCTAAATTTACTTTTAACTGCAACACTAGAACACATGCAATTATATATAAATCCACCTAAAGTAAATTCTTTGTTAGAATATAAAATATTGAACCATATATGGGTTAAGATATTTAATAAATATGGATACCTCTTCGAAATCATGCATAAAAATTTGATTAAGAATGACTTAACAATTCCGTTAATGCTACCCTTAGGTAGTCCTTTCCCCAAATTAAGAGTATAGTTTATACCCCGGCTACATAGTCCTTTAGCTAGTACTCAATTATCTAATACTAACTCTAATATACTAACCCTATCCCTAGCAAGGTTAGGCCCGACAATATAGGCGCCTATCAGGTAGACTTTAAGTAGTGTAACTTTTACCATAGGTAGCGCGACTCGAGGGTCTAGAGTAATATCTAGGTTAATTACTTTACCCCCCTTTTGTTTTATTATCTGTAACGAAGTAACTGAAGTGTCATCTATTTTCTGATTTCCTCCTTCAATTGGAGCTTTTTGTATTTTATATATACCTTTGTAAAGTTTTTGACTTTTTATATAATTTCTAATTGTTATTACACTACAAGAAAGGCTTTCCGCAGCTTTTTTTACTGTTGGATAACACGTTTTTATATTAGTTTCTATATTAAGAATTTCTACTGGTGTACCTAAAGTTAAACTTATTTTTAATTTAGTTTCTTCCAATAAGGATTTACCTAAATGACTTGTTCTTATTTTTAATTTAGTTTCTTCTGTATGAGATTTATCTAATTCTAAATTAGTATATATTTTTTCACTTATATTATTACTAGGACTTTTTGAAGTTGAGTATAATCTAACACCCTTAACAACATTATTTGTCAAAGGTCGCGTATAGCCATAATTAGAATTAGAAATTACATGGGAATTAATTAATATCACCCTCTTCTTATGGTATATAAAAATTAATAAAACAAATATTCACATAATACTTGCATTACAGAAAATAAAATTTGCCAAAGATGCTGTGTTCAGCTTAGAGTTTTCCTCCTTACCTAACTTTGATGTCGAGATTATACAAAGGAAATAATCTATATAAATTGTTATGGACAGTCGGCGCACTAATTGATTATCTGCAATATATTGTACACCAGGACCAGCTAATTCTAATCTAATTAATACTGAGAAGGCAGTTCCTACTAATCCTGAAAATAGCGCAAAGATAAGGTATAAGGTACCTATGTCTTTAGCATTACAAGATAAAAACCACCTTTCGGTTCACATAGAGATATTCCTCATAAAATATGCTTTATATAGGCTCAAGTTAATAACAAGAAAACTAATTTAAAAGTCTCAGAAGGCGGGATAATTTTTATCAATTCGTAACCGGCTTAGAGATCCATACTGCTACTGCTACTGCTACTGCTACTGCTACTGCTACTGAAAAATTATGCCGACGATTGCAAATAGCCTTCTCGTCACCCCCCTCTTTAGTCCCCCTTTCCCAACCCCCCCCCCCCCACCTCCACACGTGTGTGGAAGGTGGGGGGTGGGAGGACACGATTTTGTTTTTATAAAAAATCGAGTGGGGTGTTTATCTATTTTTATTTTTATTTTTATTTTTCAATAAATTTAAAAATTAAAATAAAAACCCGCCCTCCCAGGAGTTTATCTCCTCCCCCCCTCCCCGGCTCCTCCCTCCTCCCTCCTCCCTCCTGGGAGGAGGGAGGAGGGAGGAGGGAGGAGTTTATCTCCCCCCCCAGCCTTCCTTTCCCCCGGCTCCCCCCCCCCTCCCAGCCCCAAGGGGGGGGGGGACCCGGGACTAAAGAGGAGGAGCCGGGGGGGGGGGGGGATTGGGGGGGGTGGGAGAAGAATATTTTGTTTTTTATAGTTTGTATGCCTGCATATTAAGATAATTAAACACCAGGCTCAGCTTAAATTACTAAATATTGCGTTTAATATAAAAACCAAGAGAGAAATTCGAATTCCCAGCCTTTTATGCATGAAATAAACGTTCTACCTATTGAACTATCTTGGTTTGCCCCTCCCCCCTCACGGTCCCCCACCCTCCCTTCACGTAAAGTGTAAGGGGAGAGTGGGGGGATCATGATTTGAGTGGGGGGTAGGAGTTTTTTTTTGTTGTACCTATAAAGGTTGAGTGGAGTATTAAAGAAAAGGGGGAGTGAGGTGGCTTAAGCTAGGCTGATAATATCTCGATCTTTGTAAGGTGTTTTTATATTAAGTTTGATTCTACTGAATTTTGTAAGTCTGAGACTGCTCCGCAGGGGGGAATACCCCCCCGATTATTATACGCCGTCCGATTAGGTTCTTTTTTTTTTATATATTCCCCCCCACACTCTTACAGATTTATATAGAAATCTTTTTAAAATTTATATATAAATTAAAATTTATAATTAAATTTAGATTTATATATAAATCGTACCGTGTCAAGGGGCCCTGGGGGTACAAAAACCCCAAAAACAAAATAGCTTTCCCCATTGTGTGGGGAAAGCGTCGGCGCGCTGCGCGCGCCGCGGAAAGCTACAAATTATTCCCCTCCTGTATATCTCTCCGGGCGGGGGACCGAATATGGGGGTCTCCATACCTCATAAGATAAGATAAATTTTTTAACTGTCACTTAACAATAAACTAGATAACACTTTATATATATGGTTCCGGAAACCTTTTAACCCTATTAGCAGGACCCAGAAGACCAAGTAGATCTATGAATTGCCTATAATGACTCTCAACATGTGGAATTGAACCACCTCCCCCCGCGCGGAGTGAGGCCCTGTTTATCTATTTTTATTTTTATTTTTATTTTTCAATAAATTTAAAAATTAAAATCAAAACCCCCCCCCCCCCACACCCCCCCCTTGTGGGGGGGTCCGGAGTCGCGGCTCCCCACACTTGTTCGTGGGGGAGATAAACAAGCCCCCGGAAGGGGGGGATTAAATGCACCAGCATAGCTAAGTTTCATAATCTGGTTCCACATACGCTCCTCTTCTTAATTTTCCCTTAATTAGTGGAATCGAACACACAAGGTTTAAATGCACCAACATACCTAAATTTTATACGCGATTTTAGAATGAGACATCATAAAGGTTTAAGCTCTTGGGTTACTACCCATTCGGATTACATATTTACCGATATTAACCCTTCAATGCCAATTCTTGACTATCAATATGGCAAGAACGACAGGGTGGATACCCTGAATCGAACAGGGAACGTACTGTGCCACATACAGTTGTTCTACCGATTGAACTATATCCACCACTTAAGGTAAACAAAAGCTTGGGAGCCGAGGATAAAAAAAAAACAAAAAACAAAATTGTTTTGTTAAGGATACGGAGGAATTGAACCCCAATTTTTTTTTATTTGCAATAAAAACGTAGACCGTCTACAACATATCCCTTTATGACCCGCACGGCGCCCGAGTAATTTATTAGCCTTTTTTTTTTAACCCCGGGCGCCCCCCCTAACATTAAAAATACACTTGCTGTGTATTTAGATGCAGAGGGGAGTAAATAATTCTAAAAAAAAAAACAACAAAAATTTGATAATATATAAGATGTAATAAATCATATTATTTTTAGTCTCAGGAAGACGTTGCGTTATGAACCGATATGCTGCTGGGCATATATATACCTTACTCATGTACCGTAAATTATACGACGTCTCCCGGGATTTTATATCCGGTACATATATAGCTTGCATGATCATACACAAAATTCGGGACCCCCACCCACGATTAAGTGTGGGTGGGGGGATGGTTAGAGAGTATCAAGGTTAATCGACTTAATATAGAACAAAAATGTCTCTTGGGAGATAAACAACTCCTCCCCCGGAGAGCAAGTTCTTATAAAGGTTAAATTTAAGAGTCCCGGCGAAGGAAGGCACTTCCGCCGAGTTGAGTTGGGGAGTGCCTTATTTTTTCCTCCTCCCCCCAGCCCCCCCCCTCACATTAAAAATACACTTGCTGTGTATTTAGATGCAGGGGAGGAGGAATAACAGGTGCGATAATTATGCGACGTCTCAGGATCTTTGGCTTATAGATCCCTACTGCTACTGCAAACAAAAACTCTGCGTCGGTGGAGCCCTTAATTATAATTTTTTATCGTTATGAGAGCTATTTCAGTTTACTTTTAGAATAAAAATGTATTTTGGATACTAGAAGCTACTTAATTTAGATAGTTTTATTATCGGTCTTAAATTCATGTCAGGTATCGCCCTTTTATCGCTATTGGTACGTTTTATAGCTGGAAAAAGAATAATCCATGAAACATCAGAGAAATTAGTTAAATTGGTAGCTATGAACGTGTCCACTAAATCTAGATAAAGGTTTATATTGTCTAAACCTCATGGAAGTTAAGGCAAATGAACAAAACAGAAAATTAAACAACATATAAAACAGGTGCAGCAAGAAAATAAGGCCATCCTAAGCGGAAATACGTCTGCATTATTTTTAATTAATAAATATTTACTACTTTTCTATCTGATATCTACCTTTAAAAAGAAAGCTACTGCTTTTCCGTCTTTTTTTTATTTTTTAAAAAAAAAAGAAAAAAATGATACAAGAGCGCTTGCCTTGTTACACCTAACCCTTCTGCTGCTTTAGTGATTGAAGAAAAAGTAGAAGTAACATTCATCTCTTTATCAAAAACCTTTATTGCTATACCATTAGCTTCACTCATTTTAGGGCGGAGCGTTGGTTTATTATGAAGATTTTTTATTTCTCATTTTAGGGCGGAGCGTTAGTTTCTTCGCTATGAGTTTTACCATAGTCCCTTCCCCCCACAGCCCCCCTCATCTCGAAAATCGTAGAGATGGGGGGGGGTTGCAGGGGAGGGAAGGGGGACGAATGGATTTTTAAGGCCTTTTTTAGCTTCTCTACGGATTATAGTACGATCACTAACACCAAAAAATAAAGCACATTCGGCTGAAAGGTCCAGCGACGTTTCCCTCCCCCTCTTCTCCCATATGATGAATGATATGGGAGACAGGAGGTTTAGTCCCCCCCCTGTAACCCCTCACTAGATAAACAATAAAGAGGGAGGGGGTCGGGGGGGGGAAACTTTTATAGAGTCAAAAACGGCTCGCACCCATTAGCTATAAAGGTTTATATTTTCTTAAAAAAAAAATATCTTCCTTTATACGTTTTTCCGTATTCTTATTAATAGTATATAAAAGTGCCGTATTACTACAACCTAAAGCATCCGCTGCTTTCTTGACAGAAGGATATTCACTAATAGTACCAGTTTCTAGGTCTGTAACCTCAACAGCTAAGGCTGTTGGTGAAGAAGTCCCAATTTTAGCTCTTGTCTCTTCTGAATGTCTACGGGCCAGAGATCATGCTCTCATTTTAGGGCGGAGCGTTAGTTTCTTCTGTATGGTATTTACAAAAAACGAATTATTTTTACCCTGTTGAGAAACACTTAGTTTTTATTGGCCTCTTCTGAAATTATAGGGCCTTTAAAGCATCCCTTATAGCTTGTTTAGCATCTTCGGAATGGTTTTGACCTAGACGTGAGCCGGCAGTTTTTAATATATTATACACTGGTACGGCCTACGGTTTTCTCCTCTTTAGTAGTTTAAGGAAGTTAAACTATAAATTTAAATAAATATATATATATATTTATTTAAAATAGTAGTTTAACTCCCCCCCCATTGTCTCCGCGCCTGAGGTTTAGTCCCCGGCCTTCCCCCTCTCTATTGTTTATCGTAGTGAGGGGTTGCAGGCGGGGACTAAAGAGGAGAAAACTAAGAGATCTATATAGTATTGTTCTCTTTCAATTGTATCCCTTGGCTCACAATACGGCGGTTAGCGACGTATTCCTCCCCCTCTGGAGGTTTACGTCCCCCCCCCCCTGTAACCCCTCACTAGATAAACAATAAAGAGGGAGCCGGGGGAGCCGCGCCTCCCCTCCTGTTTATCTCCTCCCCGGGGCTCCCCTCCCCTCGGCCTCCCCTCCCCTCCCGGAGGGGAGGGGAGGGGAGGGGAGGGGAGGGGAGGGGAGGGGGGGACTAAAGGGGAAAACTAGTCCCCCGGGCCGTAACCCTGTAACCCCCCCCCTCTTCTCCCATATCATTCATCATATGGGAGACGAGGGGGGCAGAGGGGACAACGCGCCTGTTCATCTACCCTTTCTGGGGCTAGATCTTTTTTATGTAGACCGATTGAAAACCTTGGTTCGACCTTTCAACCAATCTTGTAGGCTGGTTGTTTTTTAAGAATAACAGCAAAGCAACCCCTCACCGTCCGCAAAACCAGTTAAAAAATTTGGATTTAATACATTATTTTTCCCTGGGTTTTTATTTTTATTTTTAAATTTATTGAAAAAAAAAATAAAAATAAAAAAGGCGCAAGCGATTTTTCATAATTATTTATTTATGGTCGAAGGGATAAATGAAATTTATCCCTACGTTTTGTGGATGTCCGAGTATTATCGGACACCGCACAAAACTCCTTTGTACAGCTTCAGCATTTAGTTGCGCTTAGGTGGTCTATATACTACGCGTCTTGGCTCTTTTGGGTTGGTTACCTCAGCCATTCTTTGCGTATCAACTCCTGTTCGCGTTAACATTTTTACGGCGGAGCTTTGCCTCTTCCCCGGCTCCACGAGCCTCGGTTATACTCGTATCACAGGACGCCTCAGTTACCTCTCAGGTCGGCGCAGCAACTCATCACCAGGGACCATTAAGCCACTGGGAGTGGAGCCTGGTAGTTGAATAACTTCAGTGGGTCACTATACCCGCCTTTTGATAGTGAAGGGTTATGAAATAGGACACTATTTCCCCCTACTTTTAGTCAAAACTGAGTTACATTAAACTCTATAAATTAAATCAGTGTAGTGGTTAACCTCTTTTTACTACTGATGGATAGTAAATATAAAGGTTTCTTTTATTATCCACTACAGATTCATTAGTTGAATATTTGGTTTAAATAAAAGAAACCTTGTTGTAGATAAATATAAAGGCGAAAACTAAAGGAAGTAAAACAGTTCAACAGAACATCATAAGCGTGTCATAACGGATTCTAGGGAAGCTTGCACGTACTAGCATACTAGTTTTTATTACCAGTGAGAAATCATGATATACTCTTTCCCGTTTATTTTATTAGTTATGCGGTAAATCCCAGATTTACCTTTAGTCTCTTTGTATAATTGTTCTTTACAAACCTGCATATTTTCATACTTAACTATTGGCTGTATCACAAATTATTTTAAATTATTAGAAACAGCACTAGTGGAATACTGTCTACGGTTTGATTTAGCCCCGAAACGTGCTAACTTTTCTCCCAACCTTAACAGATTTTTCTCCCTGTTGGGCATCAACAGAAATATGAGAAAACCCGTTTTCAATTAAGCTAAGTACAGGTATAATTATAAGGAATCAAGAGAAATAAAAACCAGTACACATTAAACCTAAAGTAGTAAACGGCTCTTCAGGGTGTAAACTCCCTAACTTCATTAAAAATAAGAAATTAGCAATAAAAATTCAGAAACTAGCTTTCGTTAGGGGTTTAAACTGAAGTCCTCTAAGATTAGATCTATCTAAAAAAGGTAAAGCAAATAAAACAAGAAGAGCCCCACCCATACAGATAACTCCTCCTATTTTTGACGGTATAGAACGCAATATAGCATAAAAAGGAAGAAGATCAAAATAAATTAAGCAAACCCCCGTTTCGTCCTCAAAGGTAAAAAGGGTGATTACTTGATTAACGTATTACGAAAAATCAGGGGCACTAACCCCTGAAGAATATTTATAGCCCTAATTTATATAACATACTTTGAGTCATAAATGGCTTAGTTAAAAAGATTAAGTTCTCCATAGATTCCTTAAATATATAAATTCTGGGCTTTTTACTCTTGTTATAATGAATTGAACATCTTAAGTTAAATTTATCCTGTCCTTAGCCCTGTCCGTCCCGACTCCAGGGGGGGGGGGCGGACCAAGGGGCAGGGTAAACGCTGGGGGCTAAACAGATATCATGTATATATTTCTATACGGTTTTTTACTTTTTATATAGTTTCTAATTGTTGTATGATTCGTCTCAAAATACTTGGCTGTTTGGTAAATAGAAGGAAATTCCATAGTTATATCGGTTTCTATATTTAAAACTTTCACATTAAGAGATTTGGGGTGATTTGCTCTAATCTTGGCTTTACTTTCTTCGGATAATTTTCTACCTAAAGAAGATGCCTTTATTTTAGCTAAAGCTTCCTCTGTATGTCTATAACTTCTTAATTTTTTTTTGGATTCTTCGGTGTGAACCATATTTTTACTTATTTTAGCTTTAGTAAGTTCGGTGTGCTTAAATCCTTTCTTACTAATGCTCATTTTTAATTTTGATTCTTGCTTATGTTTATAACCTAACAAGACATTCGTAGATCTTTTATAAGCAAATCATCTTCATTAGAAAAAGTTTTGGGGGGGGGGGGGGGGGGGGGGGGGGGGGGGGGGCCCCCCCCCCCCCCCCCCCCCCCCCCCTCAAAACGTAGGCGCGCACGCGCGCCCTCGCAGAAACATTTAAATGTAGCCCAGCCCCCTGGCGATACCCGTCATCTTGAATTCAATAAGCTAATCCTCTAGGGGGTTAACAATTCATAAATATTATCTGGGACTTTTTTAACATTTAATGCATAAAATAAATTTTTATATTCATTAAAACAAGGTAATTGCATAGTGGTAAAAGATATAGAACTGTAACTTTTATTAGTTCTTTTATCTACAAATAATTTAGAGTATGGTGTATAATCAATGGTACAGTAAGACTTAAAAATACTAAAAACATGATTAAAATATTCTTTATGAACCACTGCTGTCTGAGCATACATCAGTCTACTATTAGCTGTAGATGTCTTTAGTACTATGTAAATGATTAAGGGTATGAGTTTATTAAGCTCAGATCCACTTATTTCGCTATTAAGTCTCCACAAATTTTTGATAAATTTTAACTCAACATTAGCTTTTAAGTATTATTTGATATTTATTATGTAATGGTTTTTGAGATTTTATACACCTACGTACAGCTTCAGTACGTACGCCAAACTCTCTTGCTGCTGCGGCCATAGATTTGTATTCTACGGTTTCCCCAGTATCTAAATTAGTAACAACAACAGCTAACGCATGTTTAGTTAATCTAGCTAAATTCTCTGGGCTTATTTTTTTTATATATAAAAAAATTAGTCTTTCCCCCCGGATCTTCCACCCCCCAGCCCACACATGTGTGGGCTGGGGGTTGGAAACGGCGGAGTCGCGGGTTTTTATTTTAATTTTTAAATTTATTGAAAAATAAAAATAAAAATAAAAATAGATAAACAACCCATTGTCTCCGCGCCTGAGTAAGACGGGGGGGGGACTAAAGAAGAGGGGACAACGCGCCTGTTCATCTACCCTTTCTGGAAAAGTTTTCCACCTGGGGCTAGAATTAAGTTTAGCGTCCCCCTCCTCCGGCTTTTCCCTTCCCCCGTCTCTCTTATCATTCATCATAAGAGAGAAGGCAAGAGGGGGGGGGGGTGAGGGGAAATACGAGGGATGCATCGAGTCTAAAAATATATATATTTTTTAACTGCGCGCGCGCGACGCTAAGTGTTCTAATTGTTTTTGACTTGAATTAAGTCTAGCAAGATGCTCTCTTAATTTAGCTAAAGATTCTTCTGAACGATCTAATCTTGCAGCTCTAATTTTATCTCTAGTTTCTTTGGAGTGTTTATGACCCAAACTTGAACCTGCAGTTTTTAAGATATTGTATTCGGGTTTTCTTTTTTTGGTTGCCTTTGCCCCTGACTGTAACGTCAGTGTGCAGGGCAAGGGGAAAATAAAAAAAAACCAAATCCAAATAGTATTGCTCTCTTTCCAATATTATAATTTTATCAGGTTCACAGTACTCTAGGATCTCTAAACTAAAATTAGAATAGCCATGTGCTAAGATAGCTTTATATACAAGCATAATATTTTTTAGGCTAGTGATATAACTACGTTTAAAGTAATTTCGGAATCTTTTCCCCATATCTACACTACTTCCCTACATAACATTTTCCCTTAACTTTGTTTGTTCCAAGATAAATACCAGATTTTCCTTTGTTTTCTGCTAAAATTGATGTTTTGTGTAACTCAGCGTTTGAATAAAATAAAACAGAGGACGTAATAAGGTAACAACCGTCTTTATAATATCCCATAGTAGTAAAATCAGATAAATCACACAATTCTAAGCATAAAAATATAACTCTAAAATATAATTTAAGTATCTTTCTTAAACAGAATAAAGATTTAAATTCTAGAATTTTTCCACTTATGCAAAAATAATCTTCTCCTAATAAAATCCCTATCAGCATTTCTTTTACCTCCTCAGGTAGTACCAATTTGGCTCTACCCCCAGAAGATAACTTTTTAATGCCTTTAGTGGAGCTAGCTTTTGACAAGATAAGACTAGGACAAAAGCCAATATTAAGAGAATTTCGATCGTGTTAATATGTTTGGACTTTATCTTAAATGCCTTAATTACAAACATAATAATTAAAACAAACCTCACATAAAGTCTCTGAAGATCATCGGGTAACTTAATAGCTTTTGATTTCCTGCTGATTATTCATTGTTACATCCTTATAATTGTGACGTAGGCCAAGGCCAAGTATATAAGGCATTAGAACCTTCCAGCATATGGTGAGGTAAATGGCATCTTTCTACCATTCAGGGACGATAGAGGCTGGAGTAGCCATTGGATTAGCTTGAACATAATTTTCCACATCACCTAAGGCATTAGGCATATAAAATACAAATACAGATAGCCCTAATATAAAAATAAAAATAGTTATTAAATCTTTAAATAAAAAATAGGGAGCAAATGCTAATCTATCAGCAAGCCCGCTTATACCTAAAGGGTTACTTGAACCTGCTCTGTCATGTAGAGAAATTAAATGCATAGCTGCTAAAGCAGCTATTAAGAAAGGTAAAAGATAATGCAATGCAAAAAATCTATTTAATGTTGCATTATTAACTGAATAACCCCCAAGAACAAAGTCTACTATATCTTGACCTATTCAAGGTATAGCAGTTACAAGATTAATGATAACTACTGCCAAACTTAAATTTTATATATTGCAGTTTCTAACTGACGCTGGATTATACCAACTGGTTTCAACATATAAACCACGTACTTTAATATTATAACAAGCATATACCTATAACTTCGAGCTTAATATTTTATTTCCTCTCACACTGTGGGAGGTAAGTTCCGAATGAAAGATATAAGGTTTATATATCATTTTTGTAAAGCCCTATGCACAAACTCTATTTTCCTTAATATTTAGTTTGAGTAAGTTCCGACTATACATTAAGCGCATTATAATTATAAGCACCCACCGATGGACTAGTCTGTAGCGATCATATTAATTCAATAATATTTCCGACGGTCTGGGTAAAAACCTTAACCTTTGACCGTATTCATCAGTGTCGCTATTTTATATTAGCTCGATAGAAACATAGTAAAATGAAAACTGTGTACTCTTATCTACGCCACTTGATATATAACATCAAGCAACTATATACAAAATAACTATGTTTTTTAACAAGGTTTATTCTATTATTTTATATCTCATCTCCATAAAATTAACGCTAGCAAAGCGTACCTTTTTCATCTCTTAATTTATTCTTATCAGCCACAACTTAAGGCAGATTAAAGTTTCGGCTACCCAGCTACGAGCTCCTTATAAAATTAGCCGGCCGGCCGGTCGGCTCCATCTCATAGCAGATAGAATGGTATTTATACATACATTTTATATATTTCATAAAGGCAAAGCAAGGATAGTAAAGGACGGAAAAAATAGTTAAATTTTATCTAAGACTATTCATACCTGCCTTAATTATTCGAATCTCTTCTAAACCAAGGGGTGTTAAATGACCTCCATCTTTCATGATATCCGCAACTTTAGAGAAATCCACAAAATCCTCTTTTTTAACGCCCTCGATCTCATATTTTTTGAAAAAGGTAATGATAGTATTAATCTCAGAAAAGCGATGTACAACAAAATTAACCGCTAAAAACCGAGAATCACGTTCAATTTTTCCACACCCCCCTCCCCGGCTCCTCCCTCCTCCCTCCTCCCAGGAGGGAGGAGGGAGGAGGGAGGAGGGAAAAAAAGCAATTAAATTCTGCATTAAATCGTAATCACGTAAATGCTGAGTAATAGTAAATCTTAATAAGACTTGAGCACCTGCTTTAAAAGACGGAGATTTTCGAATATTAACATAAAAAGAACCCTCTCCTGAGACAAAACCTGCTACCCAGTAAGGATTTATAACACCTGTTGTTTGTACTTCAGGTCTTGGAACGGGAATTATATCCGAGAAAGATTCCTTCAAATCAGCAGATAGACCCTTATTAATTACAGCTTTTACTGCAACAATTTTTTTTAGTCCATCAGTAGTTAGATGCTCTTTTCGGCTTATCATATAAACACTAGATTTAAACAACTCAAAATCCGCACGTTTCTTACTTAATAAAGGATATTTGTCAAAATGATCGACAACCTTTATTAACTCTTCAGGGGTATATACTCGGTACATACACGCATTCTTACCTCTATCATATACTTTACCAACTCCACCTAAAGCATCTCTAATACCATATAATAGAGCTCGATCCTTTTCATGTAAACTAATTTGGAAAACCGCTTTAACTAGATACCCGGTTTTACACTTGGAATTTTTATATATTAAAACACTAAAGCTTCCCTCAGCATCGGTAAATCCTGATACAAAAAAAGGTTCTAACTTAGGTTTAATCTTACTTACAGAGCTAACCTGTGATAAAGGAAGAGACGCGATTAAGTAAACCGAAGAAGTATTAAAACTCGAAAGATATCTTGCGATATTATAGATAGACTCTAGCACACATTCGACATATATTATTACAACAACCGCCGCAACAGACATAAGGAATCCAGACACTAATTTAGGGTTTTTTATTAAATTTTTCATGGTTTATATATATATAATTGCGTTACTTAATTTAACTAGCCATATTTAGGAGGTACGCTCTCCCATTGTCATTCAATTACGAATGGGCTTTACTGCCCAGTAGTTAAACTACTGTTGGATTCTAAATGGATAAAACTTACCTTTCAGTTAAAAAGCGATTGTTCCTGTAACCGTAATTCAACTTCCTCCTTTCAGGCCATTGTCTTTCTCTCCCGTTGGGCCAAGACTACCCGGCCACAAGTTGTCAAATTAGTATCATATAGGGACTCTTATCTTTCGGGAACCTGCAGCTTTCGCTGCTCCGGATCCGAGCAGTTCGATTCGGCTCTTTGATGCTTACCGCTAAACCTCCGCTGTGCGCTATCTGTGCTAACTTAAAACCGGCAAGCCAGGGGCACTTGCACCCCTTTCCGGTTCCCTAGGCCGACTTTTATTTCGGCTGTGGATCTTACCAAGATTGTTGGAGATTTGCTCGGCAATCCTGCGGGTGTATTATTCCCGATTTGTGTAAGACCGTCCAGGAATCGCTTCGGAATGGTAACTCATCCCACTGAATTTGCTAAATTCGGTTGAAGCAGTTTTCACCGGTATGATGACCTATCATGGCACGTTTTGCTCGTGACACGCTCCCTATTCGAAAGGGCAGCGCTTACAACGGTCAGAGGCGTTGGCCCTCCCCAAACCCCTTCAGTAGTTTATTGTGACCTATCAATCTTTTCAGGAACCCGCTCGTGTACGGATCTAGGTCGAGCCGCTGGAGCATCTAATTACAGGTTTCTCTACTTTCTAACAACAGGGCCCATTATTAATCCAGCCGCTCACCATCTGGTTTGCCAGGCTGTCCTTGTATAATTTATACGGTTGTTCTATTAATAACCGTTAAATTTATTTGCGATTAGGGTACTATAAAGAGCGCTCCTATCCCTGCAATTATGAAACAATAATTTCGCTTACAAAAGTATGTAATTTTTATATGTATGTATTTTAATACCATGAATAAGACTATTCTAATCCCGCGCTTCGCGAGAATATTACAATAATTTATATTTCATGGATGATATTATATAAGGATAGCATATCTGCCTCAAGTTGGGCATTGATTCCTTCCATATATAAATAATGTACTGATTAGCAAGACCCCCAGATTGAACAGATGCTTTTAAACCCTATTTCTTATTGAAAGTATAAATACCTTTATAAGGCTTCTGCTGATTATTAGTAAAATACATATCAATTACTGATTTACGAATATTTAAGGCTCTTGCAGCTTCACTAATTGAATCATAAGAAGTAGTAATATTATTTATAATATCAACAACTTCTATTGCTTGAGAAGGCTTTCCTGCTCCTTCGGCTCTTGGTTTTCCCTTTTTATTAGTATTTCCAGTCATAGCATCAGATATTTTTTTTTGATATCATCTGAATGATTTTTACCATAATTAGGATTATTCTCTCCTTTTTTAGCTTCAGACATGATTGTTTTAGATGCATTTGAATGTGTACGACCAGACATTGGAGCAGTAGGATCCTGTGCAATATTATATTCAGGCTTGAATAATTTTAAGTAATAACCCTCTCTTTCTAGACATTTATCAGGTTCACAGTACTCAAGAATAGCAAGAGAAAAATTAGAATAACCATGTTTAAGCATAGCACGCCAAATCATCATACTAGGATTTCTAAGTAAATAGCTAGTATTAAAATATTCTATAAATCTTATGGAGAGATTCAGAGAACTCCCTATATATCTTTTTCCAGATTGGGTATTAATTCAGATATAAATGCCGGATTTGCCTCTATTTTCTTTAAGAATTTGCTCCTTTTGAGTATCAGCATTGGTATAGACTTTTGCTGGTACAATAGAAGAAGAATTAGAAGAAGAGAGTCGCTTTACCACAAAATAATCACCCAGTCGCTGCCCATGGTACCTAATTTTTAGTCTGAATTGTTTCTGCGCCAAATTCATAAATTATATTCTTATTTTTAATAACCTTATAGCAGAAGATCCCCTTGGGTAACCAAGGGAGGGAGTGTATTAATAAACTTATCCTTATACATCCCAGTTGGAACGCTAAAGAGCGACTTATGAGTTACACACTTCGGGTTATCAGTTTATCATGTGATTCCTCTCGCCCTCTAACACATTATAAATAATATAATGATTTTATACCTACGATCTTATGCTTTTTAAAAAATGGAATGATCTTTTCATAGTTTTCCGAAAATTTGTAAACCGAATAATTTAGACTCGGACCTCTAGGGTCTTTTTCGCCCCCGGACCCCCCTGGAAGTAAGGCTTCGACCTTGTCCTGCCTAACTAATAAAAGACAATTAGAGTAACTATAAGAATTAGTAGAAAGTTTTAACCCTTTAGATACTTTCCCCCCGTCATCCATAATCCAAACGCTTAAAGCTAAGGGTGTTAAATACTCTTTAATATTTAATGGTACTATTTTAACTTTATTAACATATCAAAGATCATGAACGAAATTAAAGCTAGTGTAAGTCCAAGTATTAATTTTGGAATACTTTCTTATTGCACCTTTGTGACCTAACCTTGTATACACCTTAGGCGGATTTTCAGAACAATAACCTCTTGATGCTAGTAGACTATGTAGCCATAACAAATAAGAAACATGAATATTTTCCTGTTGAAAACATATTCGTGTGCCGGCACCCCCCTTTCTTCGTTCTGCATGAGCATCACCTAATAAAGACCCAAAAATAATAGAGTACACAACCTCCTCGTGAGGGCCAATTCTTTGGATACCTTTTATTAGATTTTTACTTGACGCATTCAAAGGCATTATTAGAGAATAAGGATCAAGAGGAATCAAGTTTAACAGATGATAAGTATATTCATCTAAATATAAAAACAATAGAAACAATTTATTAAATAAACATTTAAGGCAATCAAGTGCACCTCAGTGGCTCATCTGCCCATACGGCAGGACATACCCCATGAAGGCTGTTAAAATCATTAAAATAAAGATTACAACTCCTATACTTCATACTAATGTTCTAGGATTTTGGTAAGATCCGTAGTATAAACCTCTTCCGAATTCCGATAGGTAGGTCTTTTCAAACTTTCCCCCGGTAGGAACCGTGCGTGCGACTTTCACCGCACACGGCTCGAGCCATCTATAGTTTATTGCAAAATATCACAAACCCGCCAGCGGGAAATCATAAAACACGCCGAATAATAAAGTAATTAAAAATAAAATTAAAAAGACTTCTGTAAAGCCAGGCTTCGGCAAGAGGCGTATTCATCCATAATTAGCGCTACACCCCTTAACAGGGAGCGTCAAAAACTCGAGAAACTACCTCTTAATCAGTAGTCGTGAAATATAAAAAAAAATAATTACAAGTATTGCTAGGTCTAAAAGATACTACTATCCAATAATTGTATATGTAGATCACCCATATCGAAGTCAGCAGCCTTTCAACTCGGGTCAATTATAATCATGCACTACTTCTAATTTTCTATTAAATTTTCTATTAAATATTTATCCTTAAAGGGTTTACTACTAATAATATACCTACGAACAGTATCTAAAGACGTGTTTAACTCTCTCGCTACTTGTCTTTTAGACGGATATATTGTAGTTATTCCAGTTTCGGTGTCAGTAACCTTAACTGATGTACCCCTAGATTCTCCAATTTTTCTACGAGTTTCTTCAGAATGAGAACGACCTAACAAAGAAGCTCTAGTTGAAGCTCTAATTTTAGCAATAGTTTCTTCAGTATGTTTTTACCAAAGTCCCGGAGATTTTTGAAATCTCAGGGACATCAGCGCGCTGGCGCGCCGCCGTCCCTCCGCGCGCTGCGCGCGCTTTTTTTTATAAAATATTTTATTTTATAAAAACCTCACTCGCCCCCTAAGCCTCCCAACCCCCACCCCCACACATGTGTGGGGGTGGGGGGTGGGAAAGGGCGAGAGAGAGCGGTGCTGGAAATGATGTTTTTCACCTAATTCAACTTCACTTATTTTTAGGCGGAGCTTTTGTTTCATCTGAATGTTTGAAACCCAAACTTGAACCAGCAATTTTTAATATATTATACTCTGGTACGGCCTACGTTTTCTCCCCCGGAGGTTTACGTCCCCCCCGCCCTTCTCCCCCACCCCCCAGCCCACACATGTGTGGGCTGGGGGTTGGGGGGGGGGGCGGGGGACTAAACCTAGGGGTCTCCCACCCCCCCCCCCCCCACCACCACACATGTGTGGTGGTGGGGGTTGGGAAGAGAAAACTAAAAAATCAAGATAGTATTGTTCTCTCAATATTACATCAGATGGCTCACAATACGGCGTTAGCGACGTATTCCTCCCCGGAGTCGCGGGTTGTATATCTCCCCCCTGTAACCCCTCACTAGATAAACAATAAAGAGGGAGCCGGGGGAGCCGCGCCTCCCCTCCCCTCCTGTTTATCTCCTCCCCGGGGTCCCCTCCCCTCCCCTCCCCTCCCGGAGGGGAGGGGAGGGGAGGGGAGGGGAGGGGGGACCCGCTGGGAGGAATACTCAAGAATTTCTAGCTGGAAACCTGAGTAACCATACTTCAGAAGAGCTTTATTTATCGTCCTTAGAAATACGATTAAAATTAAAGTATTCTTTAAGTCTTCTACGATAAATTTTCCGCACTACCTATATACTATTGCCATTTTCTTTATTAACTCAACGATAAACCCCAGCCTTTCTCTGATTATCTTTCAAGATTAACTCCTTTTGAATATCCGCATTATAATATACAACAGCGGATTAAAATTATTAGAATTATCTCCATCTTCCCCAACCCCCACCCCACACATGTGTGGGGTGGGGGGTGGGGGGAGTAGAGAAAGCACGAGTTTTATTTAAATTTATAACCGCAAGAACATTACCAACAAACCCAAGACCTGCCAAATGGGAACTAAAAATTATTAATTTTATTTTTTTTTGTTACGCTAGCTCCGCGTACCCAAAAAGGAAGTACAATTTTTTTTTTAGAAAATTAATAGAAAATTAGTGTTAAAGTGATTGATTGGACCCTATCCCCCCTATTACTGAGGGGCTTTCGCTTTTTCGATTGTCTTCTATCCACTGATCGATATACTCACTTCCATTAATATAATTTTATAGAGTACCTCCTTCTTAAACATATCAATATAGGCACATCAGCCTCTACAAAATAGTAACCTACCCCCCCTTACTAAACACCTAGCCAAGTAAGCGAGGTAAGAACAGACAGGAAATCATTGGACTTACCAAGTTCCGATATTACACTATTTTAATTTGGCCTTAGGTAGATACTTTGATTCGCCGCATTTACCTCATTTACTTTATATAATTGCCGCCTGGCACATAGAGATTCCATAATTTATGTAAACTTCTACACCCTTATAGCGGTGATTGAGGGAGACCCGGATTCGGCTGCATAACACCTCACACTCTTACGAATTTATCCTTATCCATTTAGGCTCTTAGCAGAGCCACAGGAAAAAGAAAATACGAACCGTAAATGCATATCTTCGCTACCGCTTACCTTAGCCTTTTTCCCTAACTAACTTAAAATTTAGCATTGTCCCCAAAGCTTCACACCAAATAATTACTTATAACGCATGTTTGGGTAGGGACTCGAAGGGTCATTCGAGGAGGAATCTCACCTCATTGTAATTATCGACTTCTTGTCGCACTATGCAAGTAACAAATCTACCCTTTTACCATTTGTAGATAAATCCGTACAAAACAGGCTGAGTTAGGGTCCTTACCCCTAAGTAGTAACACCGATGATCTTTTGCTCGACATTACCACCCATTTACGGACAATAAAAAATACAAGGAGAGTGGAGGCAGGGTCGGAGATTTTTATGATGTATACACCAGCCCGAAGGGAAAAGATTAGCAAGCTCCTCAAGTCTTTTATTATCCTGTACTCTTTCGAGTAGGGTTTGACTATATCTTAAGCACGAAAATATAAAGCAATTATACGCGCCAACCAACATCTAGCCGATGAACTGCACTCCACTTGGGAGCTTGGCTGCGGGTTACCCATTTCCTTTCGTACATCAATTTCGATTTTACCATACCACGAGTCATTACCTGTGCCACGAGGACTGTTACCAGCCTCGCTTGGTTGAAATTGCTTTAGGGTGTTCCCGCATTTTGATGGTTTGTTGCGGGAGGTTCACTCCCACAATGCGGCCTAAAGAGATTTCTCAGATCCCTTTTTTTTTGTTTCCTCCACCAGCGGAGCGTAGCACACCCGTCTGCGAAGCAGTAAAAACAAAATAATTATTTTTTTGCGGGTTATCGCTCCTTTTGGTAATAGAGAACCTATGCCTTTAATTAGAATTTTTCTATATATTTAGAAATCCAACATATTAAGGTAAGTATACTTCCCGTTTAAATACCAATTTTTTACCATTAAACTCAATAAAAGAACCGCTATCTAGTCTTCTATTTATAGTTCTACTGTGAACATTAAAAAATAAAGCACAATCTTTTATAGAATTAAAATTATATAATTCACCCTTTTCATCTAAGACTTTTACACCAATTTTTCCTCTACCTTTAAAACAAGTACCTAAGGATTTTATTAATATTTTACCATCAGGTTGTACTTCATAATTTGAAGGGGTAGATAAAAGTTTAATTGCTCTTTCCCCCGCCCTTCGGACCCGAAGGGGGACATCAAGGAAGAATTCCCTTCCCCTAGAGAGGCTAAATTAGTAGATAATCTATTACTATTCATTCTTTTAGAAATTAAAGATATTAGCTCTTTACCTTCAGCAGTAAAATGCTTACCTTGATTTATAATATTTAAAATTAATTTTCAGTCTTGATAATCCTTTTCCTTTTTACTTAATCAGATTAAATTGTCAAAAAAAGGTATAAGAACATTAGTAATAAATTCTCTTTGAGTTACTGTTATAAGGGCCATAGGTTTATTATCTCGACCTTTGGCTGGATTATATGTCCCAAGTTGTACAAGATTAATGTTATTTATTTGGACTAAATGCTTACCTGGTAAGCCTAAAAAAAATTTTTGGATTGCTTCCAGAACACCTATTTCCTTAGAAGTCTGCCCAATACCAAATCTTAATGAAAAGTTTTGCTGATTAACCGAAAAAAAACCGTCACCCTCTATAAACCCGAGTAATCAATTGCGAGTAATGTTTATAGAATGGCCTTTTGTTTGATTAAAATCTATTCTCTTTTTATTCATTTGATTTTTAAGATCCATCATTTTTTTTCGTAGTTCCATAGAAACTTTAATAGATTCACGATTAAAATAAAGATCATACGCTTGTCTTAACATTATGTAATTCAAATTTTTACTTGTATTGAGAGATTGTTTGTCAAAAATACTAAAAATCTTCAGTAAATCCCCTTTACTTGAAACAGTATAACTAACAGACTTCTCTCTTACGGAAATAAATCCAACTCCCAATCTTTGTGCAAGATAGTTAAGCAAAGGAATTTCGTCTTTGTGCAAACAAAGCGTGAATACTAATTTAAAACCGTTCCCAACGGTTTGTATTAAAAAACAACCTTCCGCATCCACAAAACCTCTGAATCACTCTGAGAAGTCTTCATCCGAAAGGGAGTCTAATGGGTTTTTTGGATTAGAAGTATGGCCACGATTACCTTCTCCTTTTCTTAGTAAACTATTATTGGTATCTAAGGGTGTTGAATACACAGGAGGATTTACAATAGAAATAATAAAAAGGACACACAAATAAAAGCAAAAAATAGAAACGAATAAGCTGACCAAGAAGAAAAAGCCGGAAGCTGTGTTTGAATGAATATAACGAATTAATCATCCATTATTTACATCTCTCATGATCCAGAAAATTGTGACCGAGTCTGTATCTCTTTATTCAATTTTACTCGCAAAATCAAAAAGTAATATAATACGTATATATTAACTAATTTTTACTAACAATGTTTAAATAAACTTAATGGCTTCTTTTTGTAAGGCCATACAGGGCGCACTAAATATTTTGAACTAATACGCTATTGATAAAGATTCAAAGATATATTTACCTTAATTAATTTCATCTTTTGATAAAGGGACAGAAGAAAAGACATATTTATTTTTATATGCCTTACCCGTATCAATGTATCTACCAATTACTCTACTACCTGCTCTTAAACCTAATGCTACATGCCCTGAACCATAAGTTGAAAAAGGTGAACCGGTTATTTCTTTACCACCTTCTGTTTCACGATCATATACATAGACAGTGAAACCTTTACGTCCACCTTTATTAATTGTAAACTCTCTAACCAAACAAAAGTGAGTTAAACCTCTAGAGATGTCAAAAGGTGCCGGTTGAGCTAAAAATTTAGATATGTAATCATCATTAGGCAATTCTATACTATTTCCTGTATTAGTGGTATAACGGAATTTATTAGTTCCTGAAGATATCTGTAAAGCAAGTTTTTTACCTTTTGGTAGGTAGTAATAACCGAATTTGTGAATTATAACAGAAATGACTCAGTACTTAAAATCCATTGATTTTCTAGTATAAAATGACATAGACATGAAAACAGGTATGATATAACTAAAAAGAGTATCAACACTCAAAACAGACATACTGTATACATCTGTTCTGGTGTTTAATGCATAAAGTACATTTAATTCCTGATTTCACCCAGTGTTTTGTATAGGTAACTTAGATAGGAAGGATTCAATAGCTTTTAATACAAAGAGATTTTTTTTATGTTGTGCTATTTGGAAGTACGGTACTAAGTGTTTATAACCGAATGTCCCTTCTCCCTCTACAAACCCCAATAACCACCACATGTTAATTGATACTTGATTAGTTAATTTATTTAGTTCAGTTTCTTTTAATTTCACTCTTCCACTATTCATTCCTGCTCTTAATTTTTGTATTGTAGTTAAGTCTGTTTTACTTATTTTTATTTTTACACCAGAACCTTTTGAGTTAAATTTTATTTGGGCTGCTTTCGAGAAACAAATGAAATCTAAATTCTTAGAAGTCTGTAAAGGAAACTCCTGAAAAATAGGTAAAATGATTTTAATTATGTCATTTAAGTTATTAACAACAAAAACAGCAGAATTTCGAGTATTAGCTTGGTATACCTTTCCTATACCTAATGTCTTAGCTATTACGTGAAGGATTTCAATGTCATCAGAATGTAAGCTTATCCTAAACTTAAAAGCGACTGAAGTTCAAGTACGGTTCTGACTAATTGAAAAACAACCCTCTGCATCTACGAAACCTACAAATCAATGTAGAAATTCTTTAGAGGCATTAGGTACTAAATTAATTATATGTGGTGGTAAATCTTTTGCGTTATCAGAGAAGTTAATAAGTTTATTATTTTTTAAGAAATTGTTAGTGATTAGGCCAGGTAAAATTGACAAAATGGATTCTCTCATGATCGTTTTGTAATTGATATATATTATTATGTACATATTAAATAATTTTAATTTGATGTTAATTTGACCGAGTCTGTGCCAATATGTAAAATAATTTTATCGCCCTGGCTGCTGATAGGTCCAGCGACGTTTCCCCCCCCCCCCCCTCAGCGGGTCCCCTGTAACCCCCCTCTTAACGTAGTTTGCCCCAAACTGGTGGCTTCGCCACCGATATATTCCGTCCCCCCCCCCCCCCCAAAGGGGGGGAGATAAACAGGAGATAAACAGGAGATAAACAGGAAGGAAGTAGTTTAACTCCCCCGGAGTCGCGGGTTTTTATTTTAATTTTTAAATTTATTGAAAAATAAAAATAAAAATAAAAATAGATAAACAACCCATTGTCTCCGCGCCTGAGTAAGACGGGGGGCCGAGGGGGACTAAAGAGGAGGGGGGAAACTTTTATTTAATATTATATATAAAATAATAATAAAGAAAATGAATTTTTATAACCTAAACTTATGTCTCACTTACTGAGATAGGGATAGACGAAAAGATGTATCTACCCTTGTATGCCTTACCTGTATCTATATATCTGCCAATTACTCTACTACCAGCTCTTAAACCTAATGCTACATGCCCGGCTCCATAAGTTGAAAACGGTGAACCTGTTAGTTCTTTCCCCCTCTCAGACTCACGGTCATAAATGTGAACAGTGAAACCATTACGTCCAGCCTTACTTATTGTGAACTTTCTAGCTAACTCGAAGTGACTCAGACCACTAGCGACATCAAAAGGTGCCGGTTCAGCTAAAAGTTTAGATATAGAATTATCACTTGGAAGTTCTATTTTATTTGCTATATTAGTAGTAGTGTAACGATATTTATTAGTAGCCGAAGCTATTTGTAGAGCCATTTTTTTACCCTCAGGCAGGCAATAATAACCAAATTTATGTATTCTCACAGAAATAGCTCAATAATGAAAATCTAGAGCTTTTCGGGTCAAAAATGACATTGATTGGAAATAAGGAACAATATAACTATAAAGTGTATCAATACTCACTACTGACATACTATAAACATTTGTTTTTTGATTTAGTGCGTAATGTACATTAAATGCCTGGTTCCCTAGAGTATTATGTAATTCTTTTGGTAACTTTAGCAGAAATGATTCTATAGCATTTAAAACAAAAATATTTTTTTTGTGTTGACCTATTTGAAAATATGGGACAAGGTGTTTATAACCAAATGTTCCTTCTCCTTCCACGAAACCCAATAACCATCACACATTTATAGAAACTCTCTTAGTTAAATTGTCTAATTGCTCTTTATCTATTGGCAATCTTCCACTATTCATATTTGCTCTTAATTTTTTCATTTTAATTAAATCTGTTTCACTTATTTTTACTCTTTTATTTGTTACGAAACCTTCCGAATTAAGTTTTATTCGGACCGCTTCCGAGAAACAAGTGAAATCCAAATTTTTGGTAGTCTGTAAGGGGAACTCCTGAAAAATGGGTAAAATGACTCTCACGATATCCTTTAATTTCTTTACAGTAAAAACAGCGGAATTACAATTTTTATTTATCTTTACAACTCCTACACCTAATGTTTAGGCTATTTTTTTTTGTAAGAACTCCTATGTCATCTACATGTAAATTTATCCTAAATACAAAACTGACAGAAGTTCAACTCTTATTGGGCTGAATTGAAAAACAACCCTCTGCATCCACAAAGCCTACGAACCACTCTAACTCTTGAATTTTAGCTTTAACAGTCCCCTAGGGCCCCGGCCGATCGGGGCACAGGACGATCGGCCCCTCAAGGGAACCCGGAGGGGATTTTCTAGCAATAGGCGGATCATCACCACAAACGTATCCCCTATAGTCGGCTAAGTTATTTGCAGAGGCGTTAGTAGGAACTCTGCCGGTATTCATATTAGCTTTAATTTGCAGGATTTTATCAAATCCTTCTCGAGTTAGATGGGCTTTGTTATTCATTAACTCCGCTACTTTACAGAAATCCCGATAATCCTGTCCTTTGGCTCCTGGCCTTTATGGAAGCGTAGCTTCCAGAAAGGAATAGAGGATATTTGGCAAAAAACGGAATAATCTTTTGTTGAATATCTGGAAATTTAAGTACAACAAATATAGATATTTTTAACACAACATTTGATCTACCACAGCCCAAATATTGCATAAAGCTATTAATCAAGAAACTGTCTCTTGAATGATGAGTAATTGTAAATCTTAACGAAATTTGGCCCCTCTGGTTGGACGTAGTAGGATTAGTAACCTTCACCTCGAAACAACCCTCCTGTTTATCTCCCTCAACGAAACCAGCTAACCAAAATGGATCTAGACTTTTTAACTCTTCAAATTTAGGTCTTTCACACTCAGTAATATTAGGGAAAGCTCTTTTTAAGTTTTCTGTTAATCCGTTGTTCATTGAAGCTCTAATACCAACAATTTGATTTAACCCTTCCACTGTAAGGTGTTCTTTACGTTTCATTATCTCTACAACTTGTATAAAGAGTTAAAAATCCGCACGTTTCTTAGTCAATAGAGGGTATTTAAGGAAATGGGGAATAATAATGTTTACTATCTCTTCTATTTTTGTTACTTGGAATGACGCTGTTTGTCTGGTCTTAGATATCTGAATATATCCAATCCCACCAAAAACTAATAAATATATATATATTTATTTAAAAAAAAATAATTTTGTTTTTTTTAGTTTTGAATTCCATATAACAAAGGTAAGTCTTTAACGTGCAAATCTATACTAAATATTGCACTCACTCCCCACCCCAATATCATTTTTGGGTACCGTCTTAATGAGATATGAAAACAAGCTTCACCCGTCAGAAAAGCCTGTTATGAATTGGGGATTTAGCTGCGGCAATGAATCTAATTTATTTGTATTTGTATTTTTCATTGTTTTTTTTTATATTTATTATTTTTGCTCCTCTTTAGTCACCCGCCTGCAACCCCTCACTAGATAAACAATAGAGAGGGAGCCGGGGGCGGGGGGGGGAATCGGATTAAGGACCGTAGGCCCCCCCCTAATCTGCCCACATTCAAGACCTAATCGTATTGAACGCAAGCCAAAAACAATAAAAACATATATTTTTCATGATTCAGCCCTCCCTGAACTTAAGTGCTTCAATACTTAGTCCAGATCATAAGGTATATAGCAGAACAATGGCCGGTATAGAGCCAAGTGTCCTCGCTTGAGATGTGAGATATAAGCAAGACAGATACAAAATATGAAGACGCTGTTACCGCAAGTAATCGGAACCTAGAAAAAATTAACAGCTTTAACTTCTTTAATTCCTCCCCCCAATTTTCCCCGCATGCGGGGAGGAGAGTTTTGCCCCCCCCCCCCCCCCCCGGCGGGGGGGGGGGGGGGGGGGGGGGGGGGGGGGGGGGGGGGGGGGGGGGGGGGGGGGGGGGGGGGGGGGGGGGGGCGGGGCGCCCCCCCCGCGCCCGG
>Ga0307508_10001128_pt1 | contig 30873 bp, 28 predicted proteins | sample 9_EM_MG_FD_203089 | JGI IMG/M metagenome (GOLD analysis project Ga0307508, IMG submission 203089) | Populus trichocarpa ectomycorrhiza microbial communities from riparian zone in the Pacific Northwest, United States - 9_EM | ecosystem: Host-associated > Plants > Roots > Unclassified | place...
AGCGTCTCGGTTGCAGAGATGTTCGTGGCATGCTGGAAGTCCATCTGCTCCATGTCTGCCTTGTTGTTATCTTCGGTCTCAAAGTCTGATTCGGGGTCACTGTCCTCACGGGGGCGCTTGGCAGACATGCGAGCGTAACTGCCTATAGCTTTAACAGAAGGAGGAGGCGGAAAAGTGACTGTGGATCCCTGGCCGTGGCCGGGATACGACATGAGGTTCCTGCTCGACATCGTGGTTGTTGGGTACGCCGCGCCCAAGATTCCCACGGTGGGGTCGAAGAGGGTGGGGGTTCAAGAGATCGCGCTTTCCAGCTAATGGGGCTGTGCGCCGATACTCTGAGATTGATTTTGAGGCTGTTTCTGACTTGATCGATGGCGGGAGAAGAAAGGTGGTGGCAGAAAGGCGGGGGTGGGCAGTCGGAACAAGTTGTTGCGTGAGGAAGGAAAACAAAGAAAGAAGTGGGCGACGGCTCTTTTAAAGGATATCCGTCGCCCCCGCGGCGTCACTCCACCTTCCATCGCCCATTCCATGCTCCTGCATTTTACTAGATTCTCTCGCTCGACCCACTCAATGGATTCTCTCGCTGGATTCTCTTAGTGATTCTCTTGCTGATTCTCTTGCTGATTCTACTAGATTCTCTCGCTCGACCCGCTCGCTGGATTCGCTCGCTGGGTTCTCTCGCTGGATTCTCTTACTGATTCTCTCACTGATTCTCTTGCTGATTCTCTTGCTGATTCTACTAGATTCTCTCACTGAACCCGCTCGCTGCATTCGCTCGCTGGGTTCTCTCGCTGGATTCTCTTACTGATTCTCTCACTGATTGTCTTGCTGATTCTCTTGCTGATTCTCTTGCTGGTTCTCCTAGATTCTCTTGCTGGACCCGCTAGCTGGATTCACTCGCTGGATTCTCTAACTCATTCTCCTACTAGATTCGCTCGCTGGACCCGCTCGCTGAATTCGCTCACCTCGCTGGATTCTCTTACTCATTCTCTTGCTGATTCTCTTGCTGATTCTCTGGCTGATTCTACTAGATTCTCTTGCTGGACCCGCTCGCTGCATTCACTCGCTGGGTTCTCTCGCTGGATTCTCTTACTGATTCTCTCACTGATTCTCTTGCTGATTCTCTTGCTGATTCTACTAGATCCGCTCGCTCGACCTGCTCGCTGGAGTCGCTCGCTGGATTCGCTCGCTGGATGCTGCTATTGTGTCATTTTGTGTATCGAGTTTCATTCATTATTGTTGAATTGCGGAGAATAAAAGATACCCAGGCTTCACGGACTGTAAATGATCCGTCTTGCGAGCAGATGCCTGTGGGGAGAGAATAATTCGCCTCGGTATGACCTTTCATCAGAAGTAGCAAAGTACCGTATGTGGATAGTACATGCCCCGCCAGGCGTAGTGTTTGGACAAAAGCGCTGCGTGGGCGGGGTAGTTCGACCTCCGGACTGCCTTCCGGTGGGAGTGGGTAGTGTATTCTGCATGGATAGTAGGTGCCCTGTCTGGCGTAGCGTTTGGACGGAAGCGCTGCGTGGACAGGATAATTCGACCTCCGGACTAACTTCCAACGGAAATGAGTAAGGTATTCAGCGCGGGTAGTAGATGCGCTGCCTGGCGTAGCGTTTGGACGGAAGCACTGCATGGACAGGATAATTTGACCTGCGGACTACCTTCCAACAGAAATGAGTAAGGTATTCTGCGTGGATAGTAGATGCCCCTCCTGGGATAGCGTTTGGACGGAGGAGCTGTATGTTGGCTGTTACCGGCATGCCAACTGCCTATCAACGCAAAATTGGAATCTAACCTTATTTCCAATGCTCTCAACGCATCTAACGCCGGTCTCCATTGGAACGCAGATTTTTTTTTCCTGATATAGACCTCTCTCCTTCATCTCCGTTATGTTACTTGCGCGTCCTTTCTCCTGTCCGCTACGTTTATTGTCTCCCAATGATTGAGCTTGCGCATCCTTCTCCCATGTTTGTTACGAGTATTGTTTTCCCTTGATTAAGTTGTACGTCAGTCTTCCTTTCCTTTACTGTTACTGCTTGCGCGTCCTTTCTCCTGTTGCCGCGAGTAGAGTGTTGGCCGCGCGGCGGCCAAGTATGATCATGTGTTTTCCTTAGGCGCGGTGATTGAGTCATGATGAGCTAGGGAGGAACTGTGTCAGTCTTGTGGGCAAGCTGTGATTCCTCAGAGGAAAGGAAAGGTATAAAGGAAGGGCGCAGTAGCTAGTCTGGAGATTCTTCTCCATGCAATCTATTATCTCTCTCCACAGACCTACCTCTCTCTACCTGTGAACCGGCGCTGCGACCGCCACCCCGATAAGAACAATGAGCCCACGCAAAGGCATGTGAGCAGATCGCGACGAGACCACGCCAGGTGTGACGGATACCGCGACAACAACGAGCCCATGCAAGGCGTGTGAGAGGACCGCGACGAGACCACGCCGGGCATGGATACCGCGAGACGATGAGTGGCGCGTGAGTACGCCGAAAGTGAGACTACGAGCAGCGCGTGAGTACGCCGGAAGTGTGACTACGAGCGGCGCGTGAGTACGCCAGAAGTGTGACTACGAGCGGCGCGTGAGTACGCCGAAAGTGTGACTACGAGCGGCGCGTGAGTACACTGGAAGTGTAACTACAAGCGGCGCGTGAGTACGCCGGAAGTGTGACTACGAGCGGCGCGTGAGTACGCCGGAAGTGTGATCACGAGCTTGCCCCGAAGAACCGAGCCTACGTTACCTGTCGAGCAGCACAGAGTAGTCAAGTCAGGATCTTGACACTAGATTGCGTCTTGCTATCGACACCTGACATAGCAACAAGAAAGACACGGTGGAGTCCACGGACCCCCTCAACCTGAGCGAATTTAGGGATGTCCCTGACGACCAGCGAGCACCGAGTCCAGTAACCCCAGAGCAAAGATCCAGGCCACAGACCCCCGAGTCACCAGAACAGACCAGAAGAATGACGGAAGGACCCCACCTGTTGACAACGGAAATGTTGCAGGCCCTCCTAGCGGCACGCGACAGACCGCCGCAGACCAGCTACCCAAAGCTCCGAGACCCCGAACCGTTCGAAGGAGAAAAAGCAAAATTCAAAACGTTCCTGGCCCAGTGCGAGCTGAAGTTTAGAACAGAGGGAAATCGATTCGACGACGATGAGAAAAAGACGGGATACGCATCTTCCCTACTCCGGGGGGTGGCATGGAACTGGGTGGAAACCTTCCTGAACCAGGAGGGAGGAATCAACCTAACATGGGAAGAACTGAAAACTAACATGAAGCACGCCTTCGGCCAGGTGGATGCCGAGGAAATAGCCTTCGAAAAATTCCAGAAAATCCAGCAGGGAAACCGGACAGCAGCAACCTACTGGGCGGAATTCCAGCGAATCAAAGCAGATCTCCCGTACGCGGACAACGTATGCGTCGCGCGATTTCGAGACGGATTACACCCAGAAGTAAAAAGGCACCTGGTCATGAGCGAAGTACCAGCCACCGTCCTGGTAGACTACGCCACCGCGGCCATCAAAACAGACAGCCGTCTATGCAACCTTGGAGTCATTAGTCGGCGCCCGGCAGCTAGTCCAGAAGCGCGCTTCCATGTCCACACGAAAGAACCCGTCAGCGCCCCGGGGGACCCAATGGACCTAGACGCCACCCGACGGTTCAAGTTCGCACCAAGAACGCCGACCCGGTTTCCCCGACGACCACAAACGGACGAATGCTACAATTGCGGGAAAAAGGGGCACTTTGCGAAGGAATGCCCCCAGCCCAAGAAAGCACGAGTTCCATGGAGGAGGCCATACCGGGCAGCAGAAGCCACGTACGAAGAAGACACTATAAACAATGAAGCAGGGAAAGAACCCGAACCGGCGGGAAACGACAGCCCTCGGGAATAAGCCTTGGCAACAGCCACCCGAGGGAGAAACCCGTTGCAGAACCAGACCCACCCTACAGAATACGAACAACCAGGTACGACCGCGAAGAAAAGATCATGATCAAAGTACGAATCATAGGAACCGACGGAAACGAACACAACACCACCGCCCTAGTGGACAGCGGGGCATCCGAGAACTTTGTCGACAAGGCTTACGCAGAAGCAAGCGGAATCCCAATACAGCAAAAAGCGACACCAAGACGGGTCCTGACCGTGGACGGGAGCGAGGTCACCGGCGGGCCGGTAACCCACGACGCCCAAGTCCACCTCACAATCAATCATCACGAGGAAGACATCCGGCTACACTGCATCACAATCGGAAATGCGCCAATCATCCTAGGACTTCCATGGCTCAAGCTCCATGACCCGGTGATAGGGTGGAAAAATCATACTGTGAAATTCCACTCGGACCACTGCGCCGAAAAATGCTTACCTAGCTCACCAAGAGCGAACACGGTCCCGGAAGAAAAGGCCACGGAGCAATACTACAGAAAAACACCGGAAAATTGGGAGATTGGCGAAACGGACCCATGGGAAGTATGCCAGACCGTCATCAACAAAATCAAGGAAACCTCCAAGACCAGCAAAAATCCAATTCCGCCGGAATATCACGAGTTCCTCGAAGTATTCACCGAAAAGGAACCTACGGCACCTCCGCCCCACCGCACTCACGACCACCACATTCCACTGGAGGAAGGGAAGATGCCCCCGTACGAGCCCCTGCGACCCCTGAACAAAGAAAAAATGAAGGCTCTCAAGGAATACCTAGAAGTCAATGAGAAGCGGGGATGGATCCGGGCATCCACCTCCCCGGCGGGGGCGCCAATACACTTTGTCAAGAAGAAGGACGGGGGACTACGCCTATGTGTGGATTATCGACAACTGAATGAAATCACAATCAAAGACCGGACGCCATTGCCATTAATCGGAGAATCCCTGGACCAACTATCCAGTGCCACCATCTACACCAAACTCGATATCCGAGACGCCTACTACAACCTCCGAATCACAACAGGAGACGAATGGAAAACAGCCTTCCGAACCCGGTACGGACTATACGAGTACTGCGTCATGCCTTTCGGGTTGACTAATGCACCGGCGTCGTTCCAACGATGGATGAACGAGATTCTGAGCGAATACCTTGATATCTTCTGTGTGGCATATCTGGACGACATCCTCATCTTCTCGCAAAATCTGGAAGACCACCGGAGGCACGTCCGGACAATCTTGAGACGAGTGGAGGAAACCGGGCTCACGCTGAAAGCATCCAAATGCGAATTCCATACAACGGAAATAGAATACTTGGGATACGTCATATCACCGCAGGGACTGCGAATGGACGAAGAAAAAATCCGGACCATCAAAGAATGGAAGGAACCAACAAACGTCAAAGGAATCCAGAGCTTCCTCAGCTTTGCCAACTTTTACAGGCGCTTTATCAGAGACTACAGCAAAATCATGACACCCCTATCCTCACTCACAAGGAAGGAAAAAGGATGGGAATGGAGTGATAAACAACAAGAGGCATTTGAGACGCTCAAGAAAGCAATGATCACGGATCCTATACTACAACACTTCGATCCGAAACAACCCGTCACCATCGAAACAGACGCCTCCGACTACGCCATAGGAGCAATCTGCTCACAACCCAACGAAAAGGGAAGCCTGCACCCTGTAGCATACTACTCGAGGAAACTCAAAGACCCGGAGCTCAATTACGACATCTACAATAAGGAGTTACTGGCGATAGTCGACGCACTACGAAAATGGGATGCCTATTGTAAAACAACGGGACCAAAAATCACGATCCTCACCGACCACAAAAACCTCGAATACTGGAACACAAAAAAAGACCTCAATTTGCGACAAGCCCGGTGGGGTGAGCGATTAGCTAACTATGACTTCGTGATCAAGTATCGACCTGGGAAATTGCCCGGCAAGCCAGACATCCTCTCTAGAGAGTCAGGAGACTCTCCCTGGGAAGGGGATATGAAGCATCGGCAGAACCATGGCCGAATCCTGTTACCCGAAGAAGCGCTCGAAGCACTACAGGCCAATACAACAGAAGCCATCAACCTCGAGATAGACAAGGAACTCCTGAATGAAATCCGGACACTAAGCCCAGCAGATAAAGAGATCCAAGAAATCCGGAGGAAAAAGGCGAGCGGGACCACCCGCAACGGAAAGATCGCACTAGGGTTATACGAGAAAAACAGCGGGTTGCTAATGTATGACGGCCTCATATGGATCCCGGACGATGACACCCTGCGACTACGCATATTAAGAGACCACCATGACGGGCAAGCCACGGGACACCCAGGGCGAGCAAGAACCCTGGAACTCATTAGCCGAAGCTTCTACTGGCCAGGGCAACGAAAGTACATCCACAGATACGTCGACCACTGTGACACCTGCCATCGCATCAAGCAAATCCAACACGCGCCATTTGGACTGCTAAAGCCACTCGAACTCCCACACCGGCCATGGGACACGATATCAGTGGACTTTATCACCGCGCTGCCAATGAGCAACAGAAAAGACGCATTATGGGTAATAATCGACCGCCTCACAAAGATGGGACATTTCGTCGCCTGCCAGGGCACCATGAACCCCGAAGACCTGGCAGACCACTTCCTCCGACAGGTAATAAGACCCCACGGACTGCCAAGCAGTATTGTATCGGACAGAGGGTCCCTGTTTACCTCAGACTTCGGGAGATGAGTAAGGGAAGCACTTGGGATATCATGCAACCTCAGCACAGCCTTCCACCCACAAACGGACAGACAAACAGAAAGAGCCAATGCCACCCTCGAGCAGTATCACCGGGCATACTGCAACTACCTACAGGACGACAGGGAAAGGTTGTTGCCAATTGCCGAATTCTGCTACAACAACACACAAACCGGAACCACAAGAATAACCCCCTTCTTTGCCAAGTATGGATATCACCCTCGTTTCCTGCCAGACCTCGGCACCCGGAACGAGGAGACCCGGGAAGTATCCGAATATGTTACGGCATTGAGAAGGTTGCATGAAGAACTTCGAGCAGAGATTAAGGAGGTCCAAATGACACAAGCAGAGCAAGCCAATAAAGCACGACATCTGGACCCGGTACTGAACCCAGGCGACAGGGTCTGGCTACGACCGAAACACATCCGGACAACCCAACCATCGAACAAACTGGACCACAAGCAGATAGGCCCGTACACCATCCTCAAGAAGATAGGCTCAAGAGCATATAAACTGGACCTACCGGCCACTGTCAGGATCCACCCAGTTTTCCACATCAGCCTCCTTGAACCCACAGCCAGCACCGAACCCATCCCGGGACACCAACAAACACCGCCAGCACCTGTGATCATCCAAGAACAGCAAGAGTGAGAAGTAGAGAAAATCCTCGACTCCCAACACCATAGAAACCAGATCCAGTATCGTGTCAAGTGGACCGGTTTCTACAACCCCAATCGTACCTGGTATCTCGGCCGCAACTTCGAGAACTCACCCGACCTCGTCTGCCAGTTCCACGAGGAATACCCTGAGAAACCTGCACCCCAACTCTAAAAACCCGATACGTCCACCTCCGCCAATGTCGACACAAACGAAGGCTGGACCTTCGCTGGCCGCAGCCATACCTCCGAGTTTCCCATCACAACCACCGCTGATAACGAACAAACCAAACTACCCACCAATGAACCCAACAATGACTGGGACATTGCCGCCACCATGACCGACAGATGGGCCACCCCTCCATCCGCACCTTCGCCCCAGCTGTCCGCCGCAGGACAGCCCCGTACCAACGACCACGCATCCCTGCACTGGACGGCCTGCTACGATGACTACTGCAACACCCACCGCCAGAGCAAGGACAACAACTACTACCCGCGCCGAAGCCGCCGCCACCGAGCGACAAACTGCGACTGCCCGCTCCCACACCCTAACGAACTACTCGAAGGAACCCGCGAACGACGCCTAAACCCTGTCAAAACATGCGCGGACTGGTACCGAGGAAAGCAGATCTGCCCCGAATACCGGTTCCTCGTGAACATGGAAAACCACCACCTCCGCTACAGCGCTGCAGCCCCACGTGAAACCTTGGCGGACATCACGCCTCCACAGGAATATCAGGAAAACATAAACCCCGAGGCCACGACTGCGGCACTACAGGATGAGCAACTCGCCCTCCTGGGGGAAATCGTCACCATGATACATCAAACAACCACCCGGGATACCCACCGCAATCACGTCGTACACCGGACGCATGCCCAGCGGATGAACGAGTTCCACTATGCGGACCAACAGCAACTCCAGCAGATGACCAACACCCTGGGAGCCATCATCACCGAACAACAGCGAATGAACGAACAACTCCAAGCCCGGCATCAGGCTAGTCGGCCCGTCCGCATCTGCCGCACCCCCATCCGCCGCCAGACCCTGACGACCCGACATGACCTTGCCGTAGCTTTGGTCTGGACAGGGAACGTACTGTCATGAATCTGGCGTGACAGGCTCCTTGGCGCCCGCGCCGGTGCCACTCTCATCCTTGTCGCCCTGTGGCTCGTCCTGGTTTCCACTGCCGCAGCCGCGGTCATCCTCTGCGCTTAGGTGCCTCGACCGATCTCCACCATATCGCTCCGGTAGCGATATCCCCGACCGCTGGCCGGTCTAGGCCTCTCTCCTTCGTCTCCGTTATGTTGTGCGTCCTTTCTCCTGTGCGCTACGTTTGTAGTCTCCCATTGATTGATCTTGCGCGTCCTTCTCCCATGTTCGTTACGAGTATTGTTTTCCCTTGATTAAGTTGTACGTCAGTCTTCCTTTCCTTTACTGTTACTGCTTGCACGTCCTTTCTCCTGTTGCCACGAGTAGAGTGTTGGCCGTGTGGCGGCCAAGTACGATCATGTGTTTTCCTTGGGTGCGGCGATTGAGTCATGATGAGCTAGGGAGGAACTGTGTCAGTCTTGCGGGCAAGCTGTGATTCCACAGAGGAAAGGAAAGGTATAAAGGAAGGGCGCAGTAGCTAGTCTGGAGATTCTTCTCCACGCAATCTATTATCTCTCTCCACAGACCTACCTCTCTCTACCCGTGAACCGGTGCTGCGACCACCACCCCGATAAGAACAACGAGCCCACGCAAAGGCGTGTGAGAAGATCGCGACGATACCACGCCAGGTGTAACAGATACCGCGAGAACAACGAGCCCACGCAAGGCGGGTGAGAGGACCGTGACGAGACCACGCCGCGCGTGACGGATACCGTAAGATGACAAGCGGCGCGTGAGTACGCCGAAAGTGTGACTACGAGCGGCGCGTGAGTACGTCGGAAGTGTGACTACGAGCGGCACGTGAGTACGCCAGAAGTGTGACTACGAGCGGCATGTGAGTACGCCGAATGTGTGACTTCGAGCGGCACGTGAGTACGCCGGAAGTGTGACTACGAGCGGTGTGTGAGTACGCTGGAAGTGTGACTACGAGCGGCACGTGAGTATGCCGGAAGTGTGATCACGAGCTTGCCCCGAAGAACCGAGCCTACACTACCTGTCGAGCAGCACGGAGTAGTCAAGGCAGGATGTTGACACATGTGGCTGGCAACATTTGTGTGGTGCTCCGATTCCAGGATCTGTCGAATAAGGTTTCTGATATTCAGCATCCACAGAATGCCTTTCCAGTACACACATCCGTCCCTTATTTCTATCATCACTTTTCCTGTTCGCTCCGCCTTCCTATCCTTGGCCATCTGGCCATTTGGTCCAGGTCTTGCCTGTACCACTTCCCCTGCTTCCTCATCGTCCTCAGCCATTCAGTCATTTGGCACAGGTTTTGCCTAAACTGCGTACTCTGTTTCCCCATCATCCTCGGCCTTTCAGTCATTTGGCACAGATTTTGCTTGTACTGCTTCCCCTGTTTCCCCATCGTCCTCAGCCTTTTGGCCATTTGGCACAGGTTCTGCCTGTGCCGCTTCCCCAAATTCCTTCTTTTCCTCGTTTTTCCAATCCTCGCGTGCTTTGCAGTATTCCCGGTCCCTTTTTCCTGCCCTGCACACTACGGTCAGCAATTGCTATGTCCAGCTCCGGGTGGTAGCAATTCAAGCCACGCTGCTGAGATGATGAACGCCGTACCTTCTCATTGGGTATTGACCACTTCTGCTATCTGGATTGGCTCTGCGAAGTGGGTTTTGTGCAAGACCATCGTTATTGGTTGGCTTTTACTCCCCCCCTTTTCAGTGAGGTACTCTAAACGCCTGGACAACACGTCTGGCTTCCAATTTTTTGTACTGGGGTGATAGAAGATCTTGAAGTCGATGCCAGCGAGCTCTTGTGCCCAGCGTGCTTGCTGACGGTTGTGGACCTTGGTGGTAGTCAAGTACTCGAGGTTTTGATGGTCCGAAAATACCTGCACCTGATGGGCTACCCCTTCGAGGTATTGTCGCCAAAGCTTAAACAAGTCCACAATGGCCAGTAGTTCTTTGTCATGGATTTCGTAATTGATTTTAGCCGATGTGAATTTCCTTGAGTGAAAAGCGACCAGGTCTAGGCGGTTCTCCTTATATCTTTGGGAGAGGACCAACCCGAGAGCAAAATCTGAAGGGTCAGTTTCTTCGATCACTGCTTGCTGTGGGTCGTAATGTGCTGGGATCGGGGTGGAAGTGAATCTGTTCTTAAGTTCGGTGAATACGCGTTCCGCTCTGGTGGTCCATTTCCAGTTAGTTGTTGTCACCTTCGTGAGTTCAGTAATTGGGCGAGCTACTTGGGAAAAATCTTTGATGAATCGCCGATAGAAATTAGCAAAGCCCAAAAATGCCTGTGTCTCCCCCAGCGATGCAGGGAACTTCCATTTAAGCACTGCCTTCACTTTCTCTTCGGACTTTTTGATTCCTTCTCTTCCGATGACATATCCCAGAAATTCCACTTCCGGTTGTTTCCATACACATGTTTCCGGCAAGATGGCAAGCCTATTTGTTCGTAGTCTCTGTAGTACTTCCTTGACAATCCTATCGTGTTCTTCTTCCGTTTTTGCGTAGATGAGTAGGTCATCAATGTATGCGAGAAGACCAAGGTCGATCATGTCCTGAAATATGTGGTTCATCTTGTCCTGGCAGGTCGCTGGTATATTGGTCAATCCAAACGGCATTATATAAAGTGTTCGTAGAGACCATAGCGGGTGCAAAAGGCTGGTTTCCATTCCTCACTTTCCTTCATCTGGACCAGATGATATCCGTTTTTAAGATCCATTTTGGTGAAGAACTGAACTCCTTGGATTCGGTCCTCGAGTTCCTACATTAGGGGCAGTGGGTATCAATTGGGCGCAGTGATTCAGTTGATGCCTCGGTAGTCAATGCACAGTCTGAGGCCCCGGCCATGAGGTTTCGGTATGAAGAGGATTGGAGCACCGGCATTGGATGTTGATTGTTGGATTTTCCCCATTCTCATCATTTCCTTGAGGCATTCTCAGAGTGTCTCTAATTTGACTTCCAAAAGTGGGTAGATTGGTCCCCAAGGTAGTTTTTCACCTTCCTTCAGCAGGATCTCGTGGTCATAGGAGCTCTGCTTAGGGAGTGTGTGCAGGAGGAGGATTCTGGATGCTGGTCTCAGCTTGAATATAGTGGGTATGCTTGGGGTTCGGCTAGGGTTCATTCTTCGTTGAGGGCCACACAGACTAGTGCTAGTATAGATACCTCTTATAAGTATCTGGGACTAGCCCTCATGAATGGACATGCTTCTCTCTCTCCCTGAACTGGTAGCAACACATCGATCACACCAACAAATACCGCAGAGTATTGCAACCAACAACTCTATGACCACCAACCGATTCCACGACGAACAGCGAAGGAGGTACAGAGGAGGAGCATCCCCTGCGGATAGGCCCAGGAGCAAACCAACAGGCTCGTTGATGAGTCCTTACTCTGTGCAGCCAGCAGCCAGGGTATAGGGGCAGTGAGTACAACCATACACAAGATCAAACCCCGCGAACCCACGACTTTTGATGGGTCTCAGGACCTTGAAGTAGTCACACAATTTCTGGATGAAGTGGAGCATTATGTACGCCAGGGGGCGTCAATGTGCCCTACAGCAACACTCAACAACCAGCATATTGACACTATCTGGAGGTTCCTTTCAGTGAAGATTTTCCTGTGGTTCGAGTTGGAAATGTTGAAACGAGGAGTCTCTAAAATCCTGCCAATGAACCATGTTTACGGAATCACTTGGCTAAGTGTTAAAACGGCATTCAAGGGGCAATTTGTGCCTGTGGTTGCTATTTCAGTGGTACACAAGGAATGGCATGCACTGAAGTTCAACAAGAACCAGGTATTGAAATTCAACCGCAGAGCTCTGGAATTGGTCAAAATTCTTGGAGGATCTCTCAAGATCACACGCAACAACCCTCTCTGGGAGGAGTACTTGCTGAAGCTCCCTGAAGTTCTGTCCCACAACATCACGCAGCAGGCTCAGATGACGCATCGTATCAACAAGACTGATCTGACATTCGGAGACATGATGGAGGTTGTTGCGGAACATACCCTGCCATACCTTCCAGCAGGTACGACTGGATCTGGAATGACCGGAATGAATGCAGAAGACAGCAGTCAGATGTTGCAGCACTTCCGCTCTGCATCCCTTACTCCTCCCCAGAACCCCATGGACTTTAGCAATGTGGAAGACAACCAGGTCAACGAAATTGATGAGCGAATGAAGTGCTATTGATGTCTCGGATTCGGCCACCTTACTTGCCAATTCGCAACTCCAAGCAACTCTGATCGCTCCGCCAGATTTCGTTCACGACTGGAGGCCAAAGTGCGAGAAAATTGGAGACAAGACACTACCAATTTAACCGACAGCGAGAATCTCCCTTTCAGGCAGTACAACATGGGCACCTACAAGTTAACCAAGAAGATTGATCAAAGCCACCATACTGAATGACGCCGAATCAATACGATCGATGACAATAAAGATTCTCACGTTGGATCCTACTATTCTGGTAGTTGGGTGGAGGAGTCATCATCAGAAGAAGAGCTGGAAAAGGGGAACAGGAGTGAGGGGTTTATCCCTGATGATGACAGAAAAAATGGTGGAAAATCTGCAAGAGAGGGAGAAGAGGTGAAGGGTGAAGGAAAGGTGGGAAAAGGCAGACAGTAGGGGTGATTGGGCGTCCTTCTACTTATGAACGAGAAGCAACCACTTTGTACTTGACAGACCTCAATATGTGCAAAAATATCAACAGTCAGACTGATTTGTTGCATTTTAATGCTAAAGTACAAACTTCTCATTCTAAAACTCGCTCAGCTTATACCTTGATGGATCCTGGAGTATCTCACTGTTATATTGACTCAAACTTTGCAAAGCACCTTGGTCTGCCAATACACCATGCAGGCTGTATGACAGTTTCCACTGCAGGTACCAAACACCCTCCTACCGACCAATACGAAGTGTGGCTGAAGGCACACATACGAGGAATCATTGGAAATTATGTGAAAATTACTGGGTGGTTTACCCTGTTTGATCTGAAATGTACATATGACCTTATTGTTGAGAAAAAGTGGTACTCAACAACACGTCATCTGGTCGACTAGAATAATGTCCTTCACCTTTTGGACGCGGATAGGTCACTCCTGACGGATGGAAGGCCAGCTTTTGTGCCACATCTTTCTCTGATGGGACTCAGTCCACACCAGGGCCGATACCGAGAAGTTCACCATCATTGTGCATTAGTTGCACGTGCAGCAAATATCAACTTGATATCTGCAAAAGAGATAGAGTCTGCAATAAAGTCAGCAGGTAAGAGTGGTGGTGACAGAATTTTTGTGATCGACATCTGGCAGAATACACCAGGAAATGGTGAGATTGGTGAAGACAATGCCATTCTGGCCGAGCTTGGAAAGTGGCGAGCACAGATCCGACAGGACTTTGATGACCTATTCCAATCAGCAACAGGTGTACCACCCCCAGAAGAGGATAACTTCCGAATACTCGCAGATCCTACTGCCAAGATTCCACATCGTCAGCCATACCGGATGACACCTGCAGAGTGAGAGGAATTCGAGGAACGGATCAAAAAGCTTCTTGCAAATGGATGGATTGCAGACTCCCACTCCAGATACGCAGCACCAGTTATTTTTGCCAAAAAACCAAATGGGACGCTGTACATGTGTGTTGACTACCGAGGTTTCAATAAGATCACCATCAAGAACAGGTATCCATTACCATATATCGACAACCTTCTTGATCGACTTCACGGAGGACGGATCTTTACCAAGTTGGGCCTTGCTAGTGGCTACCACTAGGTTTGGATACACCTTGACGATTGTCAAAAAACCGCTTTCATTGCCGCTGACGGATTTTACGAATACAAAGTAATTCCGTTCGTACTTGCAAATGCACCTGCAGCATTCATGCGTCTCATGCACTGGATTCTTCAGCCACACTGTCAACATGCAATCATCTATCTGGATGATGTCATGATATTTTCACGAACGCTGGCAGAACACAAAGCACATGTTGAGGCAGTACTTCAATCAATACGTTGGGCACAACTACATCTCAGTGAGCCAAAGTACGTATTCGGTGGACTGGAGACATCCTTTGTGGGATTTAAAGTTAATTGATATGGAATTCACACGGAAGAGAAGAAAGTAGATGCAGTGCGAAACTGGCAAGTTCCGCAGTCACCTTCATCTCTACGTTCATTTCTCTGATTGGCTGGATACTACAGGAAATTTGTATCAAAATTTGCTCACTGTGCGAATCATCTATACGACCTTGCAACAAAGCCAAAGGACGAATACAGGTGGAGACAAAGTCACCAAACTCAGTTTGAAGATTTAAAGCAGGCCCTGACTTCAGCACCAGTATTGGCAATGCTCGATCCTGATATTGACTTCATCCTGCGAACTGATACATATGATACTGCAATTGGAGGAGTTCTTGATCAAAGACAATTTTTCGAGGGGAAGGATGTTGAACGGCCATTGGGCTACTTTTCACGGAAGCTCCATGCCGTGGAAACAAGGTATCCAGCATACAACCAAGAGTTGCTTGCAATCAGTGTGAACCTGGAGTATTGCGCATGTTATGTTCATGGGCGTCAGCATACGACAATTTACACGGATCATGCAGCCCTCCAGCATATTCTCCGACAAACCAAGCTGTCCAGTCGTCAGTGGCGATACCTCGATAAACTGCAGCAGCACAACTATGATATCAGGTTTTTCCCAGGAGCGTCGAATACCGTTGCGGATGCGTTGAGTCGAGTCACATATACTTAAAACCCCGAGACTGCAACAACGCCAACTGGGCCTTCACGATCTTTTCAACCTCAGCATATACCTGATAATAGGAAAGGTAGAGGATCGTATCACACACCTCCCGGTGAATGGTATTGACCCAGTCACCTCCCCAAACCCCAATAAGATCACCACCCCATGACAGCTACACCAGCAATGGCTCCACACCTTACCAGAAAAAACCATTATCAACTATACTGATGGTTCGCAACTCGGCAATGGAAAAACTGGTTACGGATAGGTCATATTCTGCAAGAACCCGGAACTCCTTCAACTCAGCAAAGGCCACTGTCACCTTGGAGAGAGAGTGGTGGTGTTTGACGCTGAACTCCATGCTGTACATGAAGCCACCTCCTCACTACTCACTACCATCTCACCCCATGCAGATGTCTACATCTTTATTGACAATAGGGCCGCCATTGACACCCTCAGTTTCAACAAATCAAACCACAAATATGCCAGATGGGTACTCCACAACATTGCAAAACTCCGCTAACTTGGATGGAAGATCCAAACGGTATGGTGTCCCTCACACTGCGATATCCCAGACAATGACTGTGTAGTCACTTTGGCAAAACAAGGTGCATCTGGCCACACTCCATACCAATATGCAACCACTACAAAGACTTGACTTCTGAGTTAGGCACGGTCACAGCTCCTCCGCCAGTAGAAAGCAGAACTCCCCCTCTCAGCTCCGTCCTTCAAGTTTCCTGACCACCTCTGAGATGTCAAGTGGAAAGACACCCGCACAATATGGCATGTCTTCTGAAACCGCTCACCTTCAGACCCGCACCCAAACCAGGCTGATGATTCTTGCCCCTGCGGGTCAGACACAAACTCCTCACACCACCTCCTGAGAGACTGTATTCTACTAGCAACACACCGAGCCAAATTGCTTGCCTCCTCGGTAGGAGACATTCAGACGTCCGACGTTATCACCAGTCTGATAAACTTCATCCCCCTCTGCCAGTTCATAAGGGCAACTTGACTGGGACACACCAAAATCCTCTGCGTCGACCAGAAACCCAGCACAAGTGACAATGGAAGTGATGACTCTGGTTTGCCTGAGCCTAACTTTGGGGTCTTCGAATTCTGATGAGAACATCTTGACCACACCGGACCTGTCAGGGGAGAGGTGGAATGGGGGTTACTCTGTCTTTTCCCGCTCTTGTACTGGGGTTCCACAATGTGTCTCTGGGTGGCAATTTGTTATTTTCTGCGATTTTCTGTTTTGCCTTTTTCTGACGGTAGGGAAAGATGGGAGCCCCATAGGGGTGGTACGGTGTGGTGGAGCGTAGATGGGCAGCAGTCCCGAACGCAATTGTTACACCCAAGGGTAGCAGCGGGAATAAGGAACAAGAAGAAAAGGTAGCAATGGTAAGTTACGTGGACTAGGAATATCCAAAGACATCTCGGGACCCCGGAAAGCAGTTTGGCAAGAGGAAGTAAGGCAAAACGGTACCCTTGGCATAAGCGATGGCTAGGGTGGCGTACTAGGGCACAAACTGTCCAATACCACTACGTCATCGTAGATGGGTAGACCCGATGCACTACTGACTCTTGTAGCCGCTGCATACGGAAACGAGATAAGGGGAAAACGCTAGCTTCCTACAAGTCGCATACCATAAGTGGGGCTCATGTCGCAAGACAGGTCTGAGAGAGTCTAGATGGGAGATAAGACCCGGAGTTAGAACCTTACGGCCGAGACGAGCGGACGTAAGAATAACTCCGGAGAGGGGCCAGCGGCAAACTAGAAGGATGATGGGTTCCAGAAAGAACCACGTCTCATTCCAACTAGGACCTTAATAGGAATCTGGCAGAGTCCGAAAGACTAGCGTCTGGAGGAATACGAGGTTGACGACTGATAGCTCCCACTCTTATCGCTAGAACCGGTCAGGATCAATCAAACCCATGCGCTGGACCCACTGGGCTGTGCGTCTTGAGAATGAATCCCTGGCGTGACGGCAGGAAGAAACACAGGACACATGACCCAAAAATGTTGCATATATACCGCTCAAAAAACTCCATGGACTACCTTCCATTCCCCACTGATGAAACCACCCTGACGCGACGAACCTAAGATCATTCCACTGTGAATAAAAGACCAATCAAACCTGACTCAATGATATCTTTACCTCCACCTCCGTACTTGCGTACCCAGGTGTCACACTATAATCTTGGTTCATAAGTCAACTTCGATTTACACCTTGCCTCAATCGACAACGAGATTTGGAGCTACGAGAAGTGGGAAGAAGAAAATGATGGAATCAAACGTCGACATGCTCAGATTGGAATACCCCCAAACAGCGATGGAGGTCTACAATGACACGGAAACCGACCAACCCACGATTGACCTCCCAAACCCTACCGCATGGGTTCAACTGCTGGTCACCCAACATCAGCAGGCCCAGTGAGACCTGGAGCAGCTCCACGGGCTATACGGTGAAGCCTACGACCAAGCCGAGCGGCGAATCGTGGCTATCGAACGAAACTATCAACTGCTCACCCAGGCCCTGGAATACATCTACAAAACGGCCGAAGCCAACATGACTGTATCCTACGAATGGATGCAGACCGAGCTGATGCGTAGGGCCAGCGCAGCTCAAAAATTCACCGCGGACGTGTGGACGGCAATCACCTCTCATGACAAGGACCAGGCCGAAAAGGAAGGACATCAGGTCACCCGTATGACACGGCTGAATGACGCAGTGCAATTCCTTCAGGTGGCCAACCGAAAACAAGCGGAGGAACAGCAAACCTGGAACGACAACTGCGAACGTTGGGCCAGAAAGCAGCAGGAACAGACAGAGCGGCTGGCCCAAGAGCAATGGCAGCTGCGGACCGAGGTAAGTGCGATTCGGAGGGTGACCACCACACCCACTTACCGACAGTCAGCCCTCCCCAAGGACGTCCCACTCCCGGCCTCCAGGGAAGGAACCCCAGAGGGGGCGTGTTACACCCGAGGGAAACAAAGGGAAAAAAGATACAAGGAGAGAGGTAGCCAAATGGTAAGTCATGTGACTAGGATCTCCGATAGCATTTCGGGGCCTTGGAAGCAGTTCGGCAAGAACAGGTGGAGCAGAGGGTAACCTCGGCGGGTGATGGATCTTAGGCAGCCCGCCGGGTAGACCCGACGCACTGCCGACTCTTGTAGCCGCTGCATACGAGAACGAGATAAGGGCAGAACTAGCCTCCTGCAAGTTGCATGTCATAAGCAGGGCTCATGTCGCAAGACAGGTCTGGGAGAGTCTAGACGCGAGATAAGACCCGGAGTTAGGACCTTACGGCCGAAACAAACGGACGTAAGAATAACTCCGGAGCGGGGCCAGCGGCAAAACTAGGAGGGACGGCGAACTCCAGAATAGTTACGACCGATCCTGACTAGGACCTCGATACGAAACCCGCATAGTCTGGAAGACTAGCGCTGGGGGAATATGAGGTCGCCGACTGTTAGCCTCCACCCTTATCGCTGGAACCAGTCAGGGCCAACCTTACCCATACGCGGAACTCTATAAGGCCGCGCGTCTTGGAACTGGGATCTCCGACGTAACAATGGGAAGAGGAATCACGTGACTTAAAATTGGGTATATATACCACACGAAAAACTCCACCGACTACCTTCTATTCCCCATCCTTGGATACCACACTCACGAAACCACCCCGACACGACGAACCTAAGATTATTCCGCTGTGAATAAAGAAATCGAACCTGACTCTACAATATCTTTACAACCGCCTCCGTACTCGCGTACCCAGGTGTCACACTATAATCTTAGTTCATAAGTCACCTTCGATCCACACGGCGAATGTCCCACTTCGACGATACCTACTTTGAAGACCACCTCTACCTGCTCGAACTATCGACCTACTTGGAGCCTAAGTCTCAGTACTCGTTCGACTACAAGTTCCTGTCAATCGATAGCGAGATAGTGAACTACGAACTGTGGGACACGTACAATGACTGTCCTATCGCCACTCCCTACCAAGAGGGAGACTACGAGCCCTGGAACGGGTAAACCCAGTATTGGCTCAACTGCGCCCACCACCACGAGAGTGCCAAGTTCACAGAAGACGAGCTCCGGGATCTCTGTGATTACTACTTCACCGACGACGAAACAATCTACACCGGAGACCCCTTGGACCTATACTGAAAAATGACGGAATCAAACGTCGACATGCTCCGACTGGAATACCCACAGACCGCGATGGAGGTCTACAATGACGTTGAGACCGACCAGCCGACCATCGACCTCCCAAACCCCACTGCTTGGGTCCGACTGCTGGTTACGCAGCACCAGCAGGCTCAGTGGGACCTGGAGAAGCTACATGGAATGTGCGGCGATGCCTACGATCGGGCCAACAGACGAATCATCGCAATCGAGCGCAACTACCACTTGCTCTCACAAGCCAACGAGTACATCTACAAAATGGCCGAGGCCAACGCCACTGTATCCCACGAGTGGATGCAAACCGCGCTGATGCGCACCGCAAGCGCTGCTCAGAAATTCACCACCGATGTCTGGACAGCTATCACCTCCCGCGATAAGGACCAGGGCGAGAAGGAGGGGCACCAGATCACCCGAATCATGCGGTTGAACGATGCCGTCCAGTTTCTCGAAGTTGCGGCCAGGAAACGGGCAGAGGAACAACAAACATGGAACACCAACTGCGAAAGGTGGGCCAGAAACCAGCAGGAGGAAACTGAGCGACTGGCCAAAGAACAGCAGCAGCTGCGCACGGAGGTAAGCGCCATTAAACAGGCGACCACCACGCCCACTTACCTGCAGTCGGCCCTCCCAAGGGAAATCCCACTCCCCATCTCCAGGGAAGGTACCCTGGAGGCGGCCACCAGAGGACAAGGGGGCGACCCTCCCAGAACGCCGCGAACAAGGTTGGTACTCCTATCCCCCTCCCCGGATCCAACCACAGGCAATGAGGAGCCAGCTGGGGACGGCGATATGTACACCACCCCGGAAAGGCCGCAAAACCCGGTGGCCGGAAGGCCCCCACCCAGAGCCACACCACTCCAGGCTAAGCGCATCACCACCGTGTTGACCCCAGAAGAAATTGCCCGGCTGGTAGGGGAAGGTATCGTGGCGGCAAGGACCGATCAAAGGGCTCTGGAGGTAAAAATAAACACCTCGCGACTCAAGCTAAAAAACCCAGAATCCTTCGACAGGAAACCCACCTCGGCATTCAATGTCTGGTGGGAATCGGTCCTAGAGTATATAGGGTTCTACCCGGGAACCCTCGACGCCCAAAAAATCGCCTGGGTAGGAACGCTGCTGTCGGATACCGCAAAAGCCTGGCACCAGCACCAGTGAAGGACGATGCAGGATCGGGACACCTGGGCCCGATACACTGCGGCAATTCGGGCCGAATTCCGGGACACCAGGGAAGCCGCAAACGCCCAGCTAAAGCTCAGTCACCTGCGGTACAAAGGCGACATCAACGCGTACTTCACTGAATTCCGTGCCTTGAACGTGTACGCCCAGGCCACCAGCGAAGGACTAAGGGAGAAGATCGACCTGGCTATGCCCGACAGCATCCTGGACATATGCTTCGCCCACTATATGGAAGAATTCGTGGACGACGAACACTTCCTAATGGCCACATACAACGCCGGTCTCCATGTGGAATGGAGGAAAGCTTTGAAAGCGGCCCGCAAAGCGCAGCCAGGGAGTGGGACGGGACGAAAGGACGGCCCGGATGGGAAAAATCCGGGCAATGCCCGCAAGGGCAAGGAGAGCGGTGGCCCAAAGCAGACTGGGAAGTCTGACTCAGGGGGCAAGGCTGAAAAGCCAAGGAAATCATGGGCCGAGAGCCACTGGGGAAGCGGTGGCAACGCCTATAAGGGGGTCCCACAAAACGAGATCGACTCCCACAAAAACAGCAAAGCCAACTGCTGGAGGTGTGGCTGGGACAACCACACAACTCAGGACTGCTACGCCCGAACAACAGTCAAGGGCACGGAGCTGCCAGAAGCTCTGAAGCAGGTGAGCTCAATCCAAGGGAAAAGGAAGAGAGGGGAGGAGGCCGAGGAGGTTCCGGCCCCCAAACAAGCTAAAGCTGTCCATGTCAAAATCAAGGACGAGGACATGCGGGAAGCCGCGGCCTTGACGCTACAGTCAGCCTGGCAAGACGACTCGGATTTTTAGAAGGACGGGGCCCGCTGCACCCCAGGTCCTTCCCAATCATTTGTGGGACGAACCGAAAACGAAAGGGTCCGGAGGAACCCAGTACTGGAACCTCGCAGGCTAGACAACGAAGAAGGCTAAACCCTAACCAAGCCTCGCCCGAAAAGTCCACAAACAAACCACAGTGCGGCAAAAGACTGATCACGACCATGATCATTTCGTGGGGCCTGGCCCAACACGCGGTACGGGTCCTACTCGACACCGGTTGCTCGGTACCTTTGATTAGCACAAGGATCACCGAACAGCTCAACATACCCCTAATCCGCAGAAAGGAGGCAGCCCCACTACTGAACTGCTCAGGGGAAGAAGTCAAAGGGGCAGGAATGGAATACACTGAGCCGCTCCTACTCCAACATCGAAAGCACTATTCCCAGGAGGTGTTCGAAGTCCCACTGTTGGAACCAGAAGTCGACCTCTTCCTGCCATTCTGGTGGATTGCGAAGCACCCCCCCCAGGGTGCATGGGACTCAGAAGAACTCCGCTTCAGCGGCCGCAACTGCCTGGACAAATGCATGCGATTCGAAACATCGGAATTCTCTCTGTCCTTGGATGAGGTGGTTGCCCTTGACCCGGGAGCCAGAGTTATCGGGTATGTCTCAGCGATTACCGAGGAGGTCCCTCAGGACCAGGTCCCTAAGGAATTTAGGGGTTATCTCGACATCATGAGTCAGGAAGCGTCAGAAGCGCTACCAGAATACCGGCCATATGATTGGAAGATTGACCTTAAGGAAGGAGAAGCTGCCCCCTGGGGACCGATTTACCCCCTTTCGGAGAGTGAGCTCCAGACCCTCCGGGAGTGGCTTAAGGAAATGCTGCGAATGGGCAAAATCCGGAGATCCACCTCCCCAGTGGGATCTGCCATTCTATTCGTACCGAAACAAAACGGAAGAGGGCTCCGGCTCTGCGTTGAGTACCGAGCCCTCAACCGTATAATGATTTCCAACCGATACCCCCTCCCTCTGATGCAGGAACTACAGGACCGGGTACAAGGAGGCAGATGATTCACCAAGCTGGACCTGAAGAATGGGTTTAACCTAATCTGCATCCGGGAAGGTAACTAATGGAAAACAGCCTACCGAACTCGCTATGGGCTGTACGAATTCCAAGTTATGCCATTCGGACTAACCAATGCCCCGTCAACCTTCCAAGACATGATGAACCACGTCTTCTCCGACATGATCGACTTGGGCCTCCTGATTTACATCGACGATTTCTTGATCTATGCAAAGACAGAGGAGGAGCACGATCAACAGGTTAAGGAAGTATTGAAAAGACTGCAGGAGAACCAACTAGCAGTTTCACCAGACAAGTGCGTTTGGAAAACCCAGGAAGTGGAATTCCTGGGATATGTCATCGGGTGGGAAGGAATCAAAATGGCAAAAGGAAAAGTGGAGGCAGTGCTGGACTGGAAAACCCCGGCATCGCTGACAGAAGTGCAGTCCTTTTTGGGATTCGCTAATTTCTACCGACGCTTCATCCAATCCTAATCCTAAGTCGCCAGACCCCTGACGGAGCTGACGAAAGGAGGAAAGAAGGAATGGGAATGGAACCCACAGGCGGAAGAAGCCTTTCAGGAGCTAAAGCAATGGTTCACGACAGCACCAATACTTGCCCATTTCGACGCCACCAAACCAGTGATCATCGAGACAGACGCCTCCGACTTCGCCATCGGCGCCATCCTGTCACAAAGAGACGTGGAAGGGAGACTACACCCGGTTGCCTTCCACTGCCGAAAGTTCCAGCCGGCGGAAATCAACTACGAAATTCACGACAAGGAACTTCTGGCAATTGTCGATGCCTTCAAACACTGGCGCCGGTACTGCGAAGGAGCGACGAATCAGGTCCAGGTGTTCAGCGATCACCAGAACCGCGAGTATTTTACAACCACGAAGATACTCAACCGACGCCAGGCACGGTGGGTACAGGAACTGGCCGGTATCGACCTCCGCATTTACTACCGACCAGGAAACCAAAACGGGAAACCAAACGCTCTTTCAAGCCGTTCGGAGTACCGCCCTGAAAAGGGGGGGAGTGAAAACCAGCCGATCACGACAGTTTTGTGAAAAAACAACTTCGCCGAACCAGATAGGAGAGAAAGAATGTTTATCTGCTCTTCGGCAAGGTTGGCATCACTCCAACCACAGCAATGGTCACAAGAATTTGCGGAAGCAGTTAAAAAAGCGGGAAAAAAGGACGACGAATACCAAGACGCGGTAAAGGAACAGGAAGCAGTGCTGGGGAATGCGGCACTGAACGACCGAAAGGTCGAGGAGGAAGCTGCCCGCCCTCGTGAGGTGCGGCAGAAGGACCGAAAGGTCAGGACGGAAGAGATCCTCGAGATCAAGGAGGGGCTACTCTACTGAAAGGGTATGCTCTGGATCCCGGAGGATGACAACCTCTAAAACTTGATCCTCGGATCAGAACACGACACAAAGATTGCCGGCCACATGGGCCAGGACAAAACAATCGAGCTAATACAGCGCAACTTCTGGTGGCCAAGAATGAACGATAGAATTATCGACTTCGTCTGAAGCTGCCCCGAATGCCAAAAAAACATGGCGGTGCGGCACCAACCGTATGGACTTTCCTCCCCCGTGGAACTACCGTACGCCCCATGGCAGTCCATCGCAATGGACTTCATTACGGAACTACCCCTCTTGGAAGGATGTGACCAATTGTGGGTGGTTATAGATCGGTTCACAAAGATGGTGTATTTCCTCCCCCTCGGAAAAGAAAAGAAGGTGGCAGCCGATCTGGCAGTCACCTTCGCCCGGGAAATTTGGAAGCACCACGGGCTACCCTCGAACATCGTCTGGGACCGAGACTCACAATTTACCTCCGAGACATGGCAAGAATTCCTGCGGCTATCCGGCATTTGCCCAAGAATGTCGACAGCTTTCCACCCCCAAACCGACAGGCAGACGGAACCCCTCAACCAGACCATCGAAGCATACCTGCAAGCGTTCAAAGGAATCACGTGACTTAAAATTGGGCATATATACCACACGAAAAACTCCACCAACTACCTTCTATTCCCCACCCTCGGATACCACACTCACGAAACCACCCCGACTCGACGAACCTAAGATTATTCCGCTGTGAATAAAGAAATCGAACCTGACTCTACAATATCTTTACAACCGCCTCCGTACTCGCGTACCTAGGTGTCACAGGGCGGCAGGAGGATCCGGGAGAAACCCCACAAGACCCCCCCGAACAAGGTTGGTACTCCGGTCCCCTTCCCCGGAATCGGTTGGGCGGGCAGGGAATGGAAGCCCTGACAATAACGACGACATGTACACGGTCCCGGAGAGATGGCAAGACCCGGTGGCAGGAAGGCCCCCACCGGGGGTGACACCACTCCAACCCGAGCACATCGCTACTATGCTCACACCAGAAGAAATAGCTCGGCTAGTGGGAGAAGGCATTGCGGCGGCCCGAATTGACCAAAGGGTCCCAGAGGTAAGGATCAATACCTCACAGCTAAAGCTAAAAACCCCAGAACCCTTCGATGGAAAACCCACCTCGGCCTTCAATGTCTGGTGGGAATCAGTCCTCGAGTACATCGGGTTCTATCCAGAGACCCTTAATGTGCAAATAATCACCTGGGTCGGAACCCTGTTGTCAGACACAGGGAAAGCATGGCACCAGCATCGTTGAAGGACGATGGCAGCTCGAGATACCTGGGCCCAATACACTACAGCCATCCGAGCTGAATTTCGAGACATGAGGGAAGCAGCAAACGCCCAACTGAAGCTCTGCCAGCTCAGGTACAAGGGCGATATCAAAGCATACTTCACGGAATTCCGGACGCTGAACGTATACGCCCAAGCTACCGGTGAAGGGTTAAGGGAAAAGATCGACCAGGCCATGCCTGACAGTATCCTGGATATGCGGTTCGCCCACTATATGGAAGAGTTCATAGACGATGAACACTTCCTCACGGCCACCTACAATGCCGGTCTTCACGTGGAACGAAGCAACGCTCTGAAGGCTGCCTGCGTAGCACAGCCAGGAAATGGCGGAGGACGAAAGGATGGCCCGGATGGGAAAAATCCGGGCAATGCCCGAAAGGGCAAGGAGAGTGGTGGTCCCAAGCAGGCTGGGAAGTCTGACTCAGGAAGCAAGGCTGAAAAGCCAAGGAAAATGTGGGCAGAGAGCCACTGGGGAAGCGGTGGCAACGCCTACAAAGGTGTTCCCCAGAATGAAATTGACTCCTACAGGAACAGCAAAGCAAATTGCTGGCAGTGTAGACGAGACAGCCACACCACTCAGGACTGCTATGCCTGCACATCGGTCAAGGGCACTGAGCTACCGGAAGCCTCGAAACAGGCAAGTTCGATTTAGGGGAAAAGGAAAAGGGGCGAGGATGCCGAGAAGGCCCCGGTCACCAAGCAAGCCAAGGCAGCCCTCGTCAAAATCGAAGACGAGGACATGCGGTAGGCGTCAGGAGTCACACCGCAGCAGGTATGGCAGGATGAGTCCGATTTTTGAAAGGACGGGGCATGCCGCACCCCGAATCCTTCCAAATCATTTGTGGAACAAGTGGGAAATGAAGGGGCCCGGAGGCAGCAGAAACCTCGCAAGATAAACAACGAAGAAGGCTGAACCCCAATCCAGCTCCGCCCGAAAAAACTCTGATTAAACCACATTGCGGCAAAAGACCGATCACCACTATGATCTTTTCATCGGGCCTGACGCAATACGCGGTAAGAGTCCTACTCGACACAGGCTGCTCAGTACCCCTCATCAGTACCAGGATTACTGAGAAATACGACATACTCTGAGTACACAGGCACAGGGCAGCCCCACTGCAGAACTGCTCAGGGGAAGAAGTCAAGGGGGCAGGAATGGAGTACACTGAGCCCCTGCTGCTCCAACATCGGAAACACTTCTCGCGGGAAGTATTCGAAGTCGCGCCATTGGAACCCGAGGTCGACATCTTCCTCCCCTTCTGGTGGATTGCAAAACACCCCCCCAAAGGAGCGTGGGACTCAGAGGAACTCCGCTTCAGCAGCCCCGGCTGTCTAGAAAAATGTATGCGATTCGAAGCTGCGGAGTTTTCTCTGTATCTGGACAAGACGGTGACCCTCGACCCAGAAGCCAGGATTATAGGGTATGTCTCAGCCATTAATCAGGAAGACCCCCAGGATCAAGTCCCTGAGGAATTTAGGGAATACCTGGGGATCATGGGTTAGGAGGCGGCAGAGGCACTGCCGGCACACCGACCATATGACTGCAAAATCGTTCTCAAGGAAGGAGAAACCGCCTCCTGGGGACCGATATACCCCCTCTCGGAAAATGAGCTTCAGACACTCCGCGAGTGGCTTAAAGAAATGCTACGAACAGGCAAGGTTTGAAGATCCACCTCCCTGGCAGGATCTCCAATTCTATTCGTGCCAAAACCGAGCGGAAGAGGACTCCAACTTTGCGTCGACTACCAAACCCTCAACCGGATAACGATTTCCAATTGATACCCTCTTCCCCTCATGCAGAAACTGCAGTATCAGGTCCAAGGAGCCAAATGGTTTACCAAGCTGGACCTAAAGAATGGATTCAACCTGATCTGCATCCGAGAAGGAGACGAATGGAAAACAGCTTTCCAGACTCGTTATGGGCTATATGAGTTCCAAGTTATGCCATTCGGATTGACCAATGCACCGTTGACCTTCCAAGACATGATGAACCACGTCTTCTCCGACATGATTGACTTGGGCCTCCTGGTCTAAATGGACGACTTCTTGATCTATGCAAAAACCGAAGAGGAACACGATCAGCGGGTCAAGGAAGTATTAAAAAGACTGCAAGAAAACCGACTAGCAGTCTTGCCAGACAAGTGCGTTTGGAAAACCCAGGAAGTAGAATTCCTAGGATACGTTATCAGGTGAGATGGAATCAAAATGGCGAAAAGAAAAGTGGAGGCGGTGCTGGAATGGAAGACCCCGGCATCACTAACGGAAGTGCAGTCCTTCTTGGGATTCGCCAACTTCTATCGGCACTTCATCAAGGATTACTCGCGGATTGCCAGACCCCTGACGGAACTAACAAAAGGAAGTAAAAAAGAGTGGGAATGAAACCCACAGGCGGAAGAAGCCTTCCAGGAGCTATAGCAGCGATTTATGACGGCGCCGATACTAGCCCATTTCAACGCCACCAAAGCCGTAATTATCGAGACGGACGCCTCCGAATTCGCGATCAGGGCCATCTTGTCGCAAAGAGACGAGGAAGGAAGGCTACACCCAGTGGCCTTTCACTCGCGGAAGTTTCAGCCGGTGGAAATCAACTACGAGATCCATGACAAGGAACTTCTGGCCATTGTCGATGCCTTTAAGCACTGGCGCCGATACTGCGAAGGGGCGACGAATCAGGTCCAGGTATTCAGCGACCACCAGAACCTCGAGTACATCACAACCACGAAGATACTCAATGGACGCCAGGCACGGTGGGCCCAGGAATTGGCCGGCATCGACTTCCGCATCTACTACTGACCAGGAAGTCGAAACGGGAAACCAGACGCTCTTTCAAGGCGTTCGGAGTACCGCCCTGAAAAAGGGGAGAGTGAAAACCAGCCGATTACGATAGTTTTGCCAAAAGATAACTTCACAGAACCAGACAGACAGGAAAGTACGTTTATCTGCTCATCGGCAAGGCTCGTTTTGCTCCCACCATGGCAATGGTCAAAAGAATTTGCGGAAGAAGTGCGAAAGGCAGGCAAGAAGGACAAGGACTACCAGAAAGCGGTGAAGGAACTGGAGGGAGTGCTGGGGAATGCGGCACTGAATGACTGGAAGGTCGAGGTGGAAGCTGCCCGCCCTCGTGAGGCGCGGCAGAGGGACCGAGAGGTCAGAACAGAAGTGGTCCTCGAGATCAAGGATGGGCTACTCTACCGAAGGGGTATGCTCTGGATCCTGGAGGATGGAAACCTCAAGAAAAGGATTCTCGAGTCAGAATACGACACGAAAATTGCCGGATACATGGGCCAGGATAAGACGATCAAACTTATCCAACAGAACTTCTGGTGGCCAAAAATGATAGAAAAAATTATCAATTTTGTCCGCAGCTGCCCCAAATGCCAAAAGAACAAAACAGCGCAACACCAACCATATGGACTCTCCTCCCCCTTGGAGCTCCTATACGCCCCGTGGCAGTTCATCGCAATGGACTTCATTACGGAGCTGCCACTCTCAGAGTGATGCGACCAGTTGTGGGTGGTTATTGACCGATTCACAAAGATGGCGCACTTCCTTCCCCTTAACAAGGAAAAGAAAACGGTGGCCGACCTAGCGGTGGGGTTTGCGCGAGAAGTCTGGAAGTACCACGGGATTCCCACAGATATTGTCTCGGACCGAGATTCCCAATTCATCTCCGAGACTTGGCTAGAATTCCTCTGGCTGTCTGGCATCAGCCCGAGGATGTCGACAGCCTTCCATCCCTAAACCGGCGGACAGACGGAGTGCCTTAACCAGACCATCGATGCATACCTCCGAGCATTTGTCGGGCACGAGCAGGACAACTGGGTACGCCTACTCCCCATGGTGGAATTTGCTTACAACAACTCAATTACCATGGGCAACGGAATGTCGCCGTTCTATGCCAACTACGGTTTTCACCCCGTGTCCTCCAACCCGGCCACCTCGGGACCCTTGAACCCTGCCAGCACACTCTTCGCTCACTGGATGCATGCGGTACACAAGGAATCCGCCGAATGGTTGGAGGCAGCACACGAATGCATGTGCCACTACACAGAACCTCAGCGCGCCGAGCCTCCGAAGTATCGGATCGGAGACCTGGTAATGCTCAACGGGCCCAACATCAAAATGTGCTAGGCATCCTGAAAGTTGGACCGCAGGAATCATGGTCCCTTCCAGGTGGAGAAAGTCGTCTTGCCCCTCACCGTTCGGCTCACCCTTCCCCGGAAGTGGAAGATTCACAAGGTCTTCCACGTATCACTGCTCGAACCCTATCGGTTCAGTGAACAATGAGCGCCACCAGACCCCTCGAAAGTACTCTGAGAGGCCAATGACATCGAACAGAGCGAGGAGTACAATGTTGACGAGGTCTTTGGGAGCACCAAGAAAGGGCGCCGCATTCTGTACCTCATCAAATGGCTCGACTACCCAGACCGGAAGGACTGGATGGAGGAGACATACAACAACTTTTCGGTAGGGCGTCTGGAGAAACTCCTGGAGTTCCACAGAAGTAACCCAGACGCCCTGAGGGACTCCCAGCTCACCAAGGGCTAGACTCTGATCCGCCCTGGGTGCAGGGCGAAGCCAAGGGGGTTGAAGTACGATCAAGGGGTAGTAGGATGAAGGGGAGGAGGACTTCATCCACAACACATACGGCGAGCAGAAGAGTGAAGGTATTGTAATCTCATTCTGACAACAGTCGTCCCTTAACTGTGGCGAGGAGTGGGTGACCGGTTGAGAGCCACTGGTTTTGACTGGCTCTGGCAGCGAGACTACTGTACGGCCAGCCTGATCCCCTGTGTAACACTGGGGTTGTCTGGTAACCGGAGTGTGGGGAGAATCAAAGGTAATCAGGCTACTTTCGATAATTCACAACGGAATAATCTTAGATCTTGTGTGTGGTTTCGGCGGTAGTGTTGGTGAGGATGTTCGTGCTGGTTTCTCTTTCGTTTCCAAGAGAAACCTCTTTTTTTATGGTGGAGGCCATAGCGTGAGATCTGATGAACCAGCGTGAGTGCTGGTGACTCGGGCTTGGATTCCCCCGAGGTGCGGGGACCCCGTGGGTGATTCATTGGTCATAGCAGGGTGTAGATAAGGGGAGATGAGGTTTCATGCACCTTGCGGCACTCTAGGCTCAGAGTCCTCCGTCTCTCCCTGAGGCGAGAGCTCCCTGGGGAGCCACGTACTGTATGAGGGCCATGCAGTCGTGCGGGGTCTAAGTTCTAGAGCCTGTCGATCACCCTGAGGTGACGCAATCTCCCTCTGGAAAGAGATCTGTTCGTTTGCACTCACCCCCTCATCTCCGGAGTTAGCCTAGGTCCGGTTTTCTCGGCCGACAGCTAATCTCCGTCTCCTCGATCTCCTACCTAGACTCTCTGACATCATTACCCGTGCTTCAGAGGCAACTTAGTGCCTTCCCCGAAGGCCCGTGGTGAGTCTCCCTTGCTACGTACTCCCGCTAAATTCTAAGGTGTAACACTACCTCCCTCTCCCTTAGCCTCGTCCCGAGCACTATTGATTTTTCTGAGTAGCCCAACTCTTTCTGTGATCATTAGATTCTTTCAACGCTGAGGGTTCCTTCAACGTCACGGACTGCAGTCCTCCACCCCTGCAGCCCTCCCAGCCACCGGATCAGGGCATCATTCTCTGTAATCCTTCAGAGTGGCTGGGCCCTCAGAGCAGGCCGGTGCGTGCTCTTACTGATCGTGTCATGTTGAATCGTACTCGCCGCCGCGCTGCGTCAAGGCTTTGGCCGGCTCGGTGGGGTTCCGGGGTCGCAGCGGGAC
>Ga0307508_10001129_pt1 | contig 30844 bp, 35 predicted proteins | sample 9_EM_MG_FD_203089 | JGI IMG/M metagenome (GOLD analysis project Ga0307508, IMG submission 203089) | Populus trichocarpa ectomycorrhiza microbial communities from riparian zone in the Pacific Northwest, United States - 9_EM | ecosystem: Host-associated > Plants > Roots > Unclassified | place...
CTTAATCATTGACTGCAAGGCCCGATCCTCGTTATACTTACATCCGGTCTGGAAAGCTCGAATGATACAAACAGATTGTATCGAGAGGTGGTATATTAGTAGTAGTGTTGCTGCGAAGTGATGTGAATTAAATCGAAGCTCGCTTATTTCACTCAACGTAGTGTCATAGTGAATTTCATTAATGGCTTCATGAACCCTTGAGTTATTAATGTGCTTTATATTTCCCTACCAGGAGGCTGAACAAGCTGGCACAGGCCGTAAACGTCCCACTGACATTCTAACCCACAACATACCCGCACTTAATGGCTCTCGAGCTTAACACTAGATCCTACCTTCTTCTGTTGTGCAACGCTAGGTCCCATAGCTATATACTCGAATGGCCATATATATCCATAAGGATGCGGTAAATTCAGATGCGAGCTACCGCGCTCAAACTCCCAATCAATCCTGGACGGCCGTGACGCTCCATCTTGTAAGTCTATGTCAGAAATGGTAACCCTAAAGTTTCAGTTGGCTCACTCAGTATTAATTTCAATTTTCGGCAATTGCATTCTCGATAGTGAATGCATGATCAGAGAATTCACCTTCATTCTTCAGCATCCTGCTAACCCATCAAGATGGAAAGAGCAAGTAAACAATTAGCATGCAGCCTTAGGTCATCGTAATATTATGGTACTTAAATGCTATAGTTGTAGTTTATGCACTGTCAGATGGTGTTCTCCTTGAATAATGATGCTTTTGAAACTATTAAACGACGTCATTGCTATAAGCACGCATCACGAAATCCTTCAACTGAACTAGTCCGTGAATGGAAATGTGAAGGTGATGGTGTTTCGGCAAAGAGTGGCAAATATTCGTCGTTGTCAAGCCAATCACGTCTGTGTTTCCTGCCGTCCAGTCCCCGAATAATTCCCGACTCCAAGTCTCTCCCGCGCGAACCATGCTTCTCAGAATTTGATGGGTCATGTAGACGTCGAGACATTGACGGTGCTGACCCTGTTCGTGCCGAACGCGAACGTGGAGGAGGACGTTGAAGTTCGATATCGGGAGGTGGGGTCGTAAAAACAGCGGGCAGGAAAAAGAGCACACCCCGGCCGGACTGGCGTGGTTGAGTGGGAGTATCAGGACTGGTTGGAGGCGAATACCTCCCGCCTACCATCCTGATACGATTTCTGACATGTCGGAAGGTCTCAACAAGAGGACTGGATGAGCGTCCAGAATACGTCTCATTGAGCGGTATGTGGAGAAAAGGAAGTTCCCCTTCGATAGGGGAGTCAGAGTCGCTACTGGTTGGCGATTGTGGCGAAGAAAATGTGAATGAATAGCGGCCAAAATGGAAATGCCATCTGCCCGATCGTGAGAGACTTGGGGAGAAAATGTCGTATCCCCCAATTCTCGTGAAACTTCTCCGTGGCTTGGGGGGTAACCGAATGATACCAATGATGAAAACAAGTAGGCCCAACCACATTAAAGTCTTGCCCCAGGTGTTCAGGAAATTAATAAACGCGGCGTCATCTGCGTGCCAACTACTGCCGTAGAAATGGGAAAAGAAAGATCTTGGTGCTTCGTCTTCCTTGGCATTTTTACCATAGAGGGTCTTGGGGAGGATACGGACTTCGGTCATGGCAACGTCAGGGTGAGCGGACACGTAGAGACCGTATTGGGCAGACAGGAACATGGGCCCCGTGGAGAACATGACAGTGGGATAATTTAGTATCCACGAATAGTCGAAACTTCGAAGGTTCTCAATGGTCTGCTTGAGGAAAGGATGACCTTTCTCTGCAAACATCAGGTCGTTGGACACACCAACGGGGACGGTCTCTGGGAGAAGCACAGGGTACGCGAGGAGGGGGTCGACTGGTCGAAGACAACCGATGTCTAAGTCGATATAAACCCCCCCATAATGATAGAGGACAAAGTAGCGAATGGCGTCTGCACGTTGAATTGGGTAGCGGTAGTTGTCAAACGTATCGAGGAACCAAGGATAGTGTTCAGCAATAAATTCGCGAGAGATAGCATCTGTCCAGAGCATATATCTACTGTGAGATGGATAAGGGTCAGGGGCGACGCGGGTTGTTTGGACAGGGATTATGGACGAACTAGTTGGGCATCATGTCCCTGCATGCCTGGGATATACCGCGCCAACGGGGGGGAAGAGACTCTGTTTTCCATGTTTGATGGATGATACGTTGGACACGCTCCTGTGTTGGTCTTGAGGGAGTGGAATTGTGGAAAGCGGGGATGTCGCGCTCTGGGATGTAGGCAGCGGGGTCGATAGCGAGGAAATACGAGACGGAGGAGAGGACAACGACGGTGCCGACGAGGAAGAGGGCGAGGACGGTGAGGAAGACGCAGAGGGGACGGAAGTTGTTCATTGGGGACGCTTGACAGTATGCCAACTCCGCAGTGAGCAGAAAATAAAATTCGATTTTCCCACAAACACACGTGACGACACAGTTCACCGGGCCGCTGCGAACGCTGCCGCGAGGTGCGGCTGCAGATGGTGGACTGATTCTGGTATGGATGCGTCCCCCCATTTGTGCGCAGTCTCTTCGAGATTGGCAAGGGCTATCTCCCAATCTCGCCGCGTCCACTCCCAACCTCGCCGCGCATATGGCACCGCCTTTTTCCTATCAACTTTCAATAAAAACCGTTCCGCAGGCGGTTGCCTTGGCTTGATGTTTTTCCGTCCATTCAGATATTCAAGGCACTCCCCTGCCGTCCATCTGCTGTAGTGTCGTCGCCGTGGTGCATGCTGCGACAGGTTCGCGGCCTCCTCTGCCGACGTCTCCACGCATACCTCTTCCCCTCCAACCCGCCCTACCAACTCAATCAGCAGTCGTGTAAAATGGTCTGTCACTGCCTCATGGAGCAAATTCAGAGGGTGTTGTGGTGTCCAATGTGCATCCCCCGGCTCATCAATCATCATGATATCGTCATCTCCCGTTGTCGTCGTTTCCGATAGCGGATTTCGGTAGCTCTCCTTGTAACCTTCGAAAAGTTCAAGCTCCCTAATATCTCCATATAAACTCCTGGCTATGTCCCTGCTGCTCCAGTAGTGATTAGGTATCATCGAGCGTATACCTAGATTCACAATCAGAAATAACCAGAACAAATAAATGCCTGTCCTCTTGCCTGCCGTCTCGCCCTCGACACACAAATTATTGTCCGCACTACATAGGACAGTGCACCGCATCCGACTGAAATGGACGCAACAATCCAGGATTAGTCCATCATTATGTCTTTCCGTGAATATCTGACCATGCGCCATGAGTATTACCCGGTGGCCGGAAAAGGAGAATCAACTGACCTCTCCGTATTCACGTTTCTTCCAGTTGCCAGTTGACTTACAAGTCTCATGGTCCGCCTGGCACTTGACGCATCTCCTTTGACTAACCTTTTCCAGCAACCAAGATGACCCCCGCCGAGCAAAAAAGCCAAGACCATCTTTCTTCTTATGACTAACAATCGTAAAAAGCGGGCATGAGATGAACTTGAGATTATGATTCTGAAAGACCTGAATATTGACTCACCGATCAAGCTCATGAATAACGATGCCTGGGACAACAACAACCGTCGGAATCGAGGCTTTCTCGATGTCCTCGACAAATTGTTGCAGAGGTTCGAGGTGATGCAATAAAATATTCGTGTCCACGACTAAAAAATTAGCATACTCGGACAAGGGTGCCTGGGTCGACGGGTTATCAGCCTGACATCGAAACCCCATCTCAAACGTGGATCACCTGCATCACTACATCTTCGTTAGCTAGATGATTGATTTGCTGCAAAGTGGCACGCAGATAGGCATGTTGAAGATGAGGATCGCTGACAAACGACTGGATGCTAGTGGATTGTATAGACATAACCTGGATGATGGGATCAAGGGCGCATCTAGTGATAGACGCTGTGTCAAGCTTCGAACTGTTTGGGAGCGAAGAATTTCGATGGTGCAAACGGAGCTGGGTCAGGGGCAATTTGCTAATTAGTAATTGTTCACGATCACGGCAAAATCATGTGAGTGCTAAGCGCTCAAATTCACAACTTGGAATATATTGTAAGATAACATAACTAACATATCCATATCCATTACATGCAACATAAGAGATAAGAGGGGACACAGGAGAATACGGCCAAGAGCCCAGTCAATCAACCCAATCAATATGTTTGGCAGTGTCGAACTTCGCCTTCGGTTCGTACTTCTTCGGTTCATTCCTCTTCCAAGGCAAACGCCACCTTCCGTTGTCCTCATGTTCTGAGCTCATTCGCATTTGCACACTTCGATGAACTTTCACCCCTAACGTTTGCTGGTCAGGGATTTTGCGCGGTTTTCCCTTATTGAACCTAGACATAACAAAATGAATAAACATGCAGTTGAGGTGGAGCAAGTACGTACCGCCATTTAATTTCCCATTTATTGTGTGGGGGGTGCGTTTGATGTCTGAAGGGGAGCAACATCCACTCAAGCGCATACCACCACTTCGCGAGCTTGAGCTGGTCATACTTGGGACTCAATGCATCCTTAAGCTCTTCTTCCTCTTCAGACCCCATCGCTTCTTTGACCTCATGATCTGGATTGTCCTGTTGCCACTTCAAAAATTTCTGAACTTTTATTGGAATAGGATCTTGTGGCGCGTTCTGAATCTTGCGGCCTTCAACGGGCAATTTGGCAGGACGATTCCACACCTTAGGATATGGGTACAATTTATCTGGATTGAGCCCGATTTCTCGAAGTTTGTCTGCGTAGAACAGTATGCCTGTGTGCGCCTTGAAACATTCGCGTACCATCCAACGGAGGGGGATACGCGCTAGGGAATGGCGAGTCGCGTTGCTTACCGAACCACCACCGACGTCTAAGGGAAGAGTCTTAGCCTATTTACAAAGCTTTGAGCTGATTTGTGAAATACTCACCACAATGACATCCCTTTAGAACACAAACCAACAAATGAGTGTGAATGTTTCCGGAATATAAAACAAGACGTACAGCAAACCAGACTTCTTCGACATCCGTCCGTTTTGACTGCTTGGTCATATAATTGTAATTGCTCGCCTTCGTCTCGATTCTACTTTCCTGTTCCTTGGTGCGTCTGTTCCACGTATTGGCTTTGAACTTGGCACGTCGCTCATCTAGTGCGAGCGCATGTCGGAACGTGCGGATAACAAAGTCTGAAGACGCGAATGGCAATCGGGTGGGTTTGAAACCAATCGATTCAACCGTATCCCTGATTTTCTACCTATCAGCGACACAAATTAAGAAGAAAAAAGGAAAGCGTGAGCACGAACCAAACACCCAGGAAGTCAATGGTAACATCAAGCGAAAAGGCTTTCTTAAATTCACTGGCTTGTTTCCAGCCAACTTCGTCGTCACGCTTGTACATTTTGTATAAAAATGGGACTTGTTGGAAGTTCCCAGCAGGTAGCAAGCCAATTCTGTCCAAGACACCAGCAAGACTGGTGCGGATTTACTGTAAGCGCTAAGAAATGAACTACAGGCGTTCCTACGCACCTTCTTGCCGTGAAGGCGCCGCGAGAAAACCCTATTTTCGACACTCAGCATTTATAAAAGAAATTTGTTGGATAAAAACAAACCAAAAATGCTGATTTTGTCGGTTGGGACGTCTAAGGATTAATGAGAGACCGTATCAGAATGCAGGAGAAACAAACGTACAATTTTGCATCAGGAACTCATATCCACCTATTTTTATGACATAGTCAGATCGTTAAGGCCGGGTGATAGTTTTTGAGGGAAATTTACACATAACATGAGCATCCAAACTCCCTGCAAACATGAGGTCCAGTACCTGAGATACGAAATTAGATTATTAAAGCGTAGGGAGCACACTTTTGGGGTCATACCAGCTTGAGTTTCGACAGGGTGGGAGAGACAATCTTGGGCGAATTATAGGTTCCAATTCCAGCCTGGGCAAAGGAGACGTCCTGATGTGAATAATCCAATTCACGAATCACATCTTTGGTGATAGGGACGTACCTGATAGTATACAAGTTGCTTGTCCTTGTCATCCTTCTTCAACAAGGAGACAAATTGCACCACATTTGAGTTATCGTTATCGAACTGGTCACCAGTGCCATCGAAGCAGACGATCAATGTACGGTGCCTGTGGCCGGCAGGGATAACGGTTCGGAGAGGTCGAACCGGAGTTGCTGGGGTTTGCAGGTCATATTGCTTCAAGAATCCTGTTTCTGTGTCGATGCTGTTGACTCTCTTCTCATCAATAATAGGCAGATCAGAGTACGGTGAGGGATCAAAGACAGTGCTTGTCATAGACACCGCAGTGGTGTCCCTACTATGCTCGCTTGTGAGGGCTGGCGCCTGGATTGTCGACATGAGTTCTGAGAACCTCTGAACCGATATACGTTTGCAGAACTCTTATCTGCGGCAGCAGCGTTTCTTTTATATCTTTCAGTCTTCAGATCCGCTGACCGGGACTTTATTATGTCCGCTTCAAGTTTTTCCAGGACTTTGGCTCGTACACTCCAATCAGGACTGACAGACAAGCGTGAGAACTCATACAATCTCAATTCTCAAATATCCATACCTTGCCGCTCGGACCTCAGTTGACTACTATTCTTGCACTTGCAATTTCTCGACAGCCTAATACCAACAGCAATAAAATAGGTCGAGTTGATTTTGTAAGTTATGCGTTGTAGATGCAGACTAATTTTAACAACGTTGCTCCGAGTTCAACTGTTGAAGTCCGACAGGATCGGCTTTACACATAGGTGTAGCGGCACAAAACATGTTTTACGACTAATTCCAGAGTCCTGTCGCCGCCAGAGGCACAGCTTGCGACAACCTTTTCACCGACTCTGACTCGGAGCAAAGGGCGCGATCACTGAGATCAATCTGGGCGCTAATTCAAAAACCGACGTCTCCCTGTGTTACTTATTTACTAATTATCAGCTGCAATTGCGAGAATCTCGGGAATACAATATTCCTTTGTCCAGGAAAGGAGCTCCTTCACAATTGGCTGTGCTCTGGGCCCAGAGCTAAAACTCGGGCTAGTTTGACAGGTACAAACACCAAGAGATCTACTACTCCATATAATGCTGTTATTCTAAGTAGCTTCGTATCAAAACAATGGATTTAGGAAGGCCCGGAGGCACAGAGCGTACCTAACGGAGAAAAACTTCTGCGCGTTAATTGAGCAGAGACTACTAAATTTGGTTCCGCTCTTTGTCCACTGTCGGAGGTTATTACAATAATCCCGGTGGCAGCTCGGGGCATAATACGAATGGCTCATAATGACGGCAGGACTAGTTTTATAGTTCTGGATACAATCCCCATTAAATTATGCAGTTATAATATAGTGCCTCGGCTCAGTTCCATTGTCAAGTATTGAAATTGGTTAAATTTGGTTTGCACACTCTCTACAAGTTTTATGATATTGGAGCGACTGAAACAAAGTCTGTAAGCAACTGTAATCCAAAGAAAAAAGGCAGCCAAAAGAGAACTGGAAGAAAACGCGTCATCTTAGTACCTCGAATATTGTATCTTCGAGGAGTTTTTTTGTATTCACAATGTAAGCACCCAATACATCGACAAGGTTACTTATTTTGAACAGAAGTTCGAATGCATATCCTGAATGTCATAATATGTCTATACAATGTGGTATGTTATGAGGAATACAGATGTGCCTTATGTTAGTAGGATAAAAACGAGTTGGACGCAATGCAATAAGCCTCAGAAATTCCACTGACAGCTTTACGAGGTTGGTATCGTAACTGGAGGCAAAGCCACCTTCTTGTGTGGTGGTGTGCCAGTAGTCTCTCGGGCTATGTTGGAATCTGTATGTTCAACCTTACGCTTAATCCCAACCACCTTAGACTCCGGTGATATTTGGGGCGGGGATTTCGATCTAGCAATTCTTAGCTGCGATGGGGGCGGCGTCGAACGTAACGTCGACTGAACGCCCGACATGGGCTGAACCTCAGGCGTAGCAGATCGACTGCCAGAAGCTTTCTCAGTTCGTAACCTTGCTACTAAGCTACTCGTAGAAGCGAGCGCTTCGGCATGACATGTGGCATGATATATCTGTAATGATTGTTGAGCAACCGAACTTAGATAGAAAGTGGAGCCATACCTTGTCATCTTTCTTGACGGCGTTTCTCCAAACCCACTCTTCATCGTCTTCGAGAAATTCCGACTTCAACGACTCCTTGCAAATAGGACACGAAATTGATTGAGCTTCAGCACCAGGCGGGACAACAACATGCTGTCCTCGCAATTCCGCTTCACTTTTACCATCACCCTTCATGTTGACAGGGCCATCGGTTCGCCCTTTGCCTTTGCCATCAGTAGACACGTCACGAACCCAATCCTAATCTATGAGTAAGCACAAAAATGATTACCGCATACTCGTGAGTCTTACCTCAAGACTGATGAACCAACTACGGCTGTGGCCTCGTCCTTGGTCGACTTTGGAGTTTTGTCTAAAGTGCATGTCCAGATGATCATCCAATTTCTTTTTGCCTAATTTTGTCTCCGCAAACCGGATGCCGCACTGTTTACATTGGGAACTTTGGCGATTGTATAAGTAGTCTACAACCTGAGGTTTTGCCCTGCAACGGAAAATTTAATATATATGAGGTGGAAGCCCAAGGAACATACCTCGCAAGATCTGCGGTGGTGAGCTTGACGGTCTCTGCAAGGATCGCAGTTCTATATTCACGGGTGGCAGACGTTTGAAGTTCAACGCCATCCTCGGGATTTGGCGTCGGCACCTTGGTCGGGGCGGGGACAACAGTGGATTCAGAGGTTGACGTCGACTGCAAGAAACCTGCGTTTACCAATGAAGCGAAGAGATTCTGAAGATTTGCTGAAGGCGCAGTCGATGTAGGAGTTGGCGGGCTTGCATGGATGGGAGGTGATTCAACAGGCGGTGATTGTGAGTAAGGCCGAATTCGTTGCGGAGGAAGAGATGCATAATACTGAGAGGGCGGACGAGGAGGTCGGGCAATTGGAGGTGGCAGAGCGCTACGAGCCAGACTTCGCAACTGATCTAGAATCTGATGTAGCTCGCCTTGCGATACCCCTCGTTCTATCAACCGTTTAAGCTACATTGGACATGAGAACGAATCGATTTAGACGCCGGAAAATTGTATGCTTACCTGGCGAAGTACATGGATATGGCCTTCGGAGGCTCTATCGCTCGGGTTTGCTTGCAGGGCGCGTTCCATCTGTCCCAGAGTAAACTGCAATTCAGACAGGACCTGCGGTTTGGACGCTACGGACTGAAAGGCAACGTAAACACGGTAGAACAGTGAAAAGTAACACAACACGCACCTGTTCTCCCCATACAGCTGTTTGGAGCTGAAGCTGGTTGTCTGAGCCAAAAATCTCGGTATAATCAGGGCCTGCAGTCCGCCATGTCAACAGCATCTCCTCCATTTTATTCCGAGTACTCGCATCGACTTGGAAAAAAGTATCGATGAACAAGGAAACGACGATGTGCGAGAATACCGCTGCATATCCATCATACACATTCTTCGCAATAGCGTCGAAGAGATAAAAAGCAGGAAGCTTCATCCAAGATGGGACCTAACCGAAATTGGACATGATGAGTCAGCAATCCGCGGGAGGTGTGGGAAAGAAGGATAGAAAACGGCTCGAACAAACAGAATCATTGCTTTGGCAAAGCACGATGTCTCTTTCAGGACAAGAGAACTACACTACTTATGGAATACAAAGCAATCCGCCAAACGCTAGCTAATTTTCATATCCCTACATTCCCAACCAAGGAAGAGGTTTTCAAGAGCATAGAGGAGATACTCACCTGCCTGATGTGTTGATCAAGGCATTGGGCAACAACGCTTGCAAACTGTGGATGGTCTTGAGCCATCAGCGAAAGATCTTGAATGTGGATCCTTGAATTAAATGTTAGATTCGACAGTCGAGCAGTGAAATCCCTGCGGAAGGAAGCTGGATCAGCATGGTAAATGGGTGGTGGCGGTTGCTGCGGTTGCTGAGGTGGTGGTGGCTGGTAATATTGTTGCTGGTAAACATTCGGCAGTCGTGGGGGCGGATATCCAGGTACAGCAACATAAGATGGCTGACCATACATACTCGGAGGGAAAACGGACATGGGATACTGCGCCTACTGAAGACAGGCGCTGACGTTGCGTTAAGTCTCACCCGGAAACGTATGACACGTCGGTGGACCGCTACCAAGACAAGAACGAGGCGGAGATGCTGAATATACTCTCAAACGTCTCACTCAAGGTGCAGCACTGGGAACAACTGTGACGTCGAAAAGCACTCGATGGTGGTGGTGACAAAACAAAAGGCAAATTGATCAGTTCGATGCACCGCTTTTAAGTCAGCTCAGCTTCTCACGGTCCGGCAAATGCCGCTCTGCGTTGGTCGTTATTCAAAAGGATTACATCTAAAAACTAATTCAGAGCATAGATTGTTGGGATAAATCCCAACATAGATCGTACAAACATATTCGACCATTTGAAGGAGGTCCTTCCCACTTATAAACAATACTAGTATAAATCCTACACAGCTCTGCAAATTTGCTCTGTCTCTGTTTTTAGAAAGCCGCTTAGTCAGCAGGTTTGGCAATCATCGCCTGAATTTCATCCAACAGGTGGTCAACACATTCTCAAATCCATTCCAAGGTGAGCCGTCGATGTCGAGTCCTCTACAACGGCTTCCGGGCAATATCAGACATGTTTTTCGACTATGGGTGACCTTCTTGGCCGAAATCCATGGCTCGAGAAGATGGATGCCTAACCGACTTTGTGGATGAAGTGTATATCTGACGACATTTCCCTTTAGATGCGGGACGTCCTCAAAACTGAAGAACTCGATGTACCCTCTGGTGTTGACGTCACAGTCAAGTCCCGTCTCATCACTGTGTCCGGACCTCGTGGAACCTTGACGAAGAATGTGCGGCATATCGATATGGATATTAGAGTCATCAAAGGCAAAACAACCAAAGTCACCTTGGCTGTATGGCAAGGCGGCCGAAAGCACGTAGCCTGTCTGCGAACAATCAGGAGTATGATTAACAATATGATTACTGGAGTTACCAAGGTATGCGTTTATATACCTGATTGTTGCTCTGTTCTGATTGAGAGTAGGGTTTCCGATACAAAATGCGTGCCGTCTTTGCACACTTCCCCATCAACTGCATAATTCAGGAGAGCGGTCATGCTGTTGAAATCAGGAACTTCTTAGGCGAAAAGGTATGGCTATTCTTTCGCCAGGTGCGAAAGGTATCAGGTTGACGAATCTTTTGCAGACTGTTCGGCACGTCAAGATGTTGGACGGTGTTGAGGTTTCTGAATCGAAGACCCAAAAAGACGAGCTGATCCTCGAAGGCAACGACATTGACAATGTGTCCCAATCAGGTGCATAATTTTACTTCCTCATTCATGGAAGCGCGCTTAAGTGTGACCACAGCTGCTTCCATCCAAGGTAGCTGCCGTGTGCGCAACAAAGATATCCGGAAATTCTTGGATGGGATCTATGTATCAGGAAAGGGCACGATCTTAGGTGACTAGTCGCCTTTTCGTACGCCTCATGCACTTTCCAAGAATGTATTCACGCATAGTCTTTTCTTATGCTCAGACCCCATTTATTTTTTGGGATCTTTAAACCTACAATTTCATATTAAAAAACGAAATATGCAATCACGGTATGAATGGAATCTTTGTCCCAACACGCTGCCGATAGGTCTTGTATTCGTCTCCAAAAAATTTGACCAGCGCTCTCTCCTCCGCTGTAGACATAATCGTAAACACTCGTGGTAGGCTTCATGCATTTGAAATACTGACCTATTATGCGATAATAAAAGAATCTCCACAAGGCGACAACGAAGAAACCAAAACTCAGGGGATTTTGTAGAAGGAGCTGGGTCCCAAGGCCCCAGTAAAAGAACCCAGTATACGAAGGGTGACGGGACCAACTAGTAGAAACATGGTGAGTATAGATACAAAAATGGCTATTCAGAACCCACCTATAAACACCATCCACAACGAGTCTGTGTCCCTCCAGCTTGTAAAATGCAACTGCATGGGAAAAATTGCTGGAGGCATGTATCATCGCCGCAGAGCGTAGTATCTGTCCGAAGATAATTAATCCGATGCCTATATTGGAGACATATGGATATGTTTTGGACGATGGCCAATAGTAGGAGGAAACGAGGTATTCAATGATCGCTGCACTATGGGCAAGGTGGTACATAAGACCATTCTCCAAGAGATATGCTTTATCGAAATGAGGGATGAAGATATGAAAGAAGACTGAAGAAGACTTACAATCCACACTACATTTTGAGCGATTCCATGATGCAGTTACAAAGAACTCTGCCCAGTGAAAGAATGCCCAAGCAGCTAAGTAAATACCTAGCTGACATGGAATTCGTAGGCCGTTATAGGGCTCTACCGCAGCTGTGTACAGGCTTAAGCTAAACAGGCCACCGAGACAAAATGCTATTGCGGCAGAAGCTGCTGGAGTGTTGGGGATATTTCCCTGGTGCTGATTTGTGACAGGAATCGTTTCAAGCACATTTCGAGAAGCTTGGATACGTCGCTGGAATTCATTTTCCAGGCGGTCATTATCAGTATCTGTGTTGGTGGCCATGATATGAGGAAAGAACGGTTTCGAGGAATGTCATTGTTGTGCGGGACAATAATAAAAGATGTTTGCTGTTGTTGTCGGCCCAATTCTTTCTGTTGCTTCCAAAAATAGTCCATGCACCTTCTTCATGGTCCAGTCGGCTTAATTCGTCGTAATTATTCAACGGCGAATATCAGAGATGCATCTAAGATGCGCAACATGGCGCTTGTCGCCCATATTGGTGTGTCCGCTACATTTCTTTGTGTCCAGAATAAAACTGACTCTGGTCGCAGACTCGGGGAAAACAACCCTGACGGAATCTATACTTTTGAAATCGTCTTACCTCTCAGCTTCTGGAACCGTTGACACGGGTAGTACTACTACTGATTTTCTCCCGGTTGAACGCGAAAGGGGTATCACAGTTCAGTCAGCAAGCATCCCGGTCAAGTGGAAGGGATGGACCTTTAATCTTATTGATACTCCGGGACATGCAGATTTTGGTATGGAGGTTGAAAGCGCAAGCCGTGTCGTTGATGGTGCTGTCGTTCTCATGGATTCTGTTGAGGGCGTTGAGCCACAGACTCGAGGTGTTTGGCGACAATTGGACCGGTATGTCAATCTTCATTCACTCCTCGAAGAATTATTCACGTTTCTCAGGTATGGGGTTAAAACACGAATTATGTTTCTCAACAAACTTGACCGAGCCGGCGCTTCATTTCGAACATCTCTGCAATCTATATTAAAACACCGCCTGCATCCCAATCCCTTTATATTAACTCTCCCCGTCGCCTCCTTCGATCCCAAACAATACGCTGATGGCGAACCCAGGATACAAGGCCTTGTGGATCTTGTTAGATGGAACGTCTGGAAATGGGACGGACAGGGAGATCCTTCCTGTCATCCCCTACCCCGAACAGAGGAGGCACTCAAATCATCGGCAATTTTTACAGATTCTCATCCTTTGTTGCCCCATCTTGTGCCAGCCCGTACTCAGCTTCTCGAAAATTTGTCGATGGTATCTGAGGAATTCATGGACTATTTGTTGAGCACTTCCGGTGATGCTTCGTCCTACCTTCAAGCGGACGACAAGGTGGTCATGCGCCATCTGCGTTCAGCAGCGCTCCGTAACGCTGCCCTACCGGTTCTATGTGGTTCTGCTATGAGGCATATTGGAACAGAATTGGTGATGGATTACGTCGGAGAACTCTTTCCAAGTCCTTTGGATGTGGAACATGATCCGCAACGACAAAATTCACCCTTGAGGCTGTTGGCTTGGAAAGTGACCTGGGATGAGCACAGAGGATGGATGACATTTGTCCGCGTTTATTCTGGTATGCTTTTTTACATATAAAATTGACCTCTGTTGGTGATCATCTTTAGGGAGACTTACGCGGCAGACACCTCTCCTAAATGTCAATCGAAACCAGAAGGAGAGAGTGTCGAAATTACTACTTCTGTACGCCTCAGAGGCGGAGGAAGTGGATGAACTGCCGTTTGGATCAGTCGGAGTCGTTCTTGGACTCAAATGTACCCGAACAGGGGATACCCTGACTTCGGCTGGCATATCCGGTGCATTCAGATCAGCCTTGCGTGATATCCTGCCTCTGCCTGCAGTAGTTTCGGCTTCAATCATCCCTCAGTCCCATTCTGAAATTCAACCTGTCCAAGATGCTCTTGATTCTCTGACTAGGACGGATCCTTCCGTCAGGGTTGATATTCAGGATGGCCAAATGTTAGTTCATGCTCTGGGAGCGCTTCATCTGGAGATTATCGAAGGACGCCTCCGGGAGGAATGGAAAGTTAAATTCGAGTTCGGTCGCAGGCGTGTCAGCTATCGAGAAGGACTTGGCTACCAAGAACCATCCCCAGGTTGGAATGTTTGGAACGCCGAAGTCGCTGGAAAACATGTAACAGTTACGGTGCCTATCACCATTCGAAGGATGGAACCTCAAGAAAAGGGGGACCCCGTATGGGATGGCAATACCGTGGTGGATGAAAAGAAACGACCCGTGATGTCCCCCGAATCGATGCCTACCAGCTTACTCGCAGACGTCGCTCAGGGTGTTCTCAACGGTTTATCCAATTCTCCACATTCATCACTGCCTATGACAAAACTCTATGTTCAAATCGGTAGCCTGCGGAATCTCGAGTCGAAACAATCTACAATTGTTGCGGGAGCCACCGCAGCAGTTGTACGAAAGAGGATCCATGATGCTGGATCAGGTCCCCTGCTAGAGCCCTTTATACACCTGAGAATATCAGTAGCTGAGAATCAGGTGGGTAAGGTAGTCAAAGACCTCACTGAACGTGGAGGCGAGGTGCTGGATATGGATGAAGGTTCTTACGTAGGAGATGGAGTTGAAGAACTGGAAAGTTATGGGGAGGATGGTGTCTACATTCCCCCCGATTGGCTGTCTCCATCTGGATCCGTCCCCGCACAGAGGGTTCGCTCAGCATCACACCTTAAGCGGATTGTTCAAGGCCTTGCACCGCTAAGCCGGTTCCTGGATTATTCAAGCAGGCTCAGGGCTATGTCCGAAGGCCATGGCCTCTTCGAAATGTCAGCGGCCGGGTTTAAGGAAGTCGGAGAGGAACGAAAGTCGGAGATCTTAAGAGAGATTGGACGCGCTTGATGGTTCCAACAAGCTCCAAAGTAGTGTATAAAGTATAAAAATTACTACATCACGTCTAATATATCTTTTCACCAATCTTTATTTTCATCCGCGTCACCGAACAGGACTGACCCGTCCATGTCCTCATCGTCATTTATGGCTCCTGCCCGAGAATCACCAATGCTGCGAAGAACTTGGCTGAATTCCATCATGCCACCAGCGTCTTCGTCATCAGGAACTTCAGCATTTTCAAGGACCTGATTCAAATACGTTTTGTTAATATCAGCATTCCCAGAAGGGGTGGCGTTGTCTGCCGGTTCTTCAGGTAGAAATAGCGGTTCCTTGCGTTGCTCGTGTACATTGCCTTCAACGAAAGGACTGTCCGTATTCATAGAACTAGAAGCTGCACCACCACTTGTCGTCCCACTGACCGCGGGCCATGGCTCAACAACGATGCAGAGACAGTGACCATAAATACTAAATCCTCGATGAGTCAGAGAAAGCACCGGCTTTGCCAGATCCTCATCTGGCACTTTATGACCCATCAGAATTTCCGGGGTATCATTAGATACAGCGGTAGGATGGCTCTCATCTTCATCTTCATCTTCATCCATGTTCCAGTCTTCATCTGATCCAGTTGTTGATTGCTTATCCCCAGTTTTTGGTTTCTTGCGTCTAGCGCTTGGGGAGGAACCTCTCTGAGGCACTTCCTTTCTTTTGCCCTTGACGTCTTGTGGCTTTTGTGGCTGCGGTTTCACAGCGCGGAAATTTCGAGACTACATCGATTGTTAGATGAACGTACGTCTGGTGCAATAGGACATTGTAAGTCCACATGCCTTCATGACAAGGGAATGGGGCTCCGTTTTACGAAGAAAGTAGCAGAATTGGTACGTCGCTTTCGAGAACAAAACTTCAGAATGAAGAATGCACGAAAGGATAAATCAGGTACCTCCTCTATGCGTGTCCACTGTTGACTTCTTGGAGCCCAGCACGTCTGTCTCGGCTTTCAATTTGGACAGGAGACTACAACACTAAGATCTTCAACACAGAGAGGGCAAATGATCGTGGACTGACTGAGGTCGCATATCAGAAAGGACGTGTTGAAGAATCGCATCTGACATCCATTGTATGTGTCGTTCATCTAAATAGACCTGTGACAGCAGCATTGGGATAAGACGCACGTTGTCTGTTTGCAGCAGGCACGCACGTAGATAGGTATTACAATGCTTTCTGAGACGCGCAGGTAGAATGCGTTGCGGGCTGCGAAAGGCATCACGTCCCAATCTTTGGGAGCAAAAGGGAAGCAGATATAAATAGCCTTCGTTGTACTCGTATATCACATCCTCAATTGTACACTCAAACATAAATTATTCTTCATTGTCTGGCCCGTCGATTATGACTTTAATGGCACTTATACCATCTGAGCTCTGTCCAGCTCGGGTGGTGTTGAATGCACTTATAGCATCGTGGAATTTATACCTGTTCATCAAAATTATCTTTGTTGGAGATGAAAGTTCACCGTTTTATGATCATACCTGTGCGTGACTAGGGGTTTGAGATCAACCTTTCCTTTAGCTACAAGGTCTATAGCAAACGGGTAATCCCCCGGCTAACAAAGCAATATGTGGCTTCCAATGTCGTAGAACCATAGAGGATAGAGACTCACACCGTAGCGGAAAGAACCCTTGTATTTGATTTCCTTTTGGATAAGAAGACCGACATTGACAACTACATTTGGATTACCCATTCCAACCTACTCAAAAGTGTCAGTGTGGCCCTTCTGCTAGAAATGGAGCGTCACCTGGACAAATGTCCCTCCAGACATGACGATGTGGAATGCGGTTTGTATAGAAACTTCTGCTCCACTTGCATCTACGACTAAGTCAATGGCATGTTGTCCCTGATCGTCGATGCCAAGCTGCTCCTTCATACGAACAGCACTTCGTCTGCTAAAGTCGGTTTTGCTTTCACCTTGCTCCAGGTCAGGTGGGAAATAAACTTCAGTTGCGGCGTACGCCTTTGCAAACTTGAGACGGGACTGATTGATGTCGACTGCAATGATGCGGGAGGCACCTAATGCCTTTGCAACAGCCATGCAAACAAGACCGATGGGGCCACACCCAAAAACTGCGATCGACTGATTGGCACGGAAGTTACCTAACCGATGGACTGCGTGGACACCGACTGAAAGAGGCTCCATCTATGACACGAAATGTGAAGCACCGAGAATGTATGTCAAAGAATATGGCGAACCATGGCCCCATCTTCAAGAGAGACATTATCGGGCAGAACGTAGGCGAGATGAGAGGGCAAACGATAGTAGCGACTAAGCGTTCCATCATAGGGAGGTGTTGCAGCAAACTCGATATCTTGACATAACTACTCGAGAAAACGTGCTATGGTCAGAACCCGTTTAGACAGAACAAAGTGATATTTACCTCATAACGACCCGATTTACAGATGCCACAGGTGCCTAGAGGGCTTCATTATCATAAATAGGACTGTTAGCAGAATGCTCACCACATGTGGCTCCAGGTTCCAGGGCCACTCGATCCCCTACTTTTAAGTTCTTTACTTTCGATCCAACTGGATTCATCAGCCATGACGACTTGGATAGTATGCCTAGAAGAACTCGCACTTTTGAAGACTATACCGGCAGATTCATGCCCAAGAACCTGTTGGTCCCTATTAGTATAGAGTCCGAGTGAGATTAAGTGTGTACCATTGGCTTCTTAAGGACGAAGTCTGCAATTCTGCCGTGGATCATATAATGGATCTGAAATAAAGCTCCCCAAGTGAAAGTTATGGCAACCTGCAAGTAGCTAAAACATACATCAGAACCACAGATACCTGAAAGATAGCATTAAAATACCGAACATATTCAGATACAGGCTTCACTTACCAGTCTTCTTGACAGCTACAAGGATCTCATTGTCGGCGACTACCAAGGCGTCAGATGTCACTTGCTTGTGGGGCACGTAAAGACTCTAACCCTCAGGAATAGGTCTCTGCTCGTATGTCAAATCTTCGACCTTGCGAAGGACTAAAGAGGGATTATCTGTCATTTGTATTTAGTTTGTTGAAGCAAGGAGACGCAAGTAACTTTCTAATCTGATCTACACAAGGACACGTGCAGTTGTTACATGGACCTTTCCACATCCGACGACATGGCCGCGGTGACCACTTTTTTATGCAATAAGGTGGTTTAATGCGACTCGGAGCCCTGTGGTATGACCGTTCGTTTATTCCCACCATATGGGCTGGATGTCCGGGTGGTATGCCAAGTTCTCCTTTCTCCGGTCTAGTTCAAGTTTGAATTCTGGACTGGACGGGACGCTTTATATAATAACGAGTCCCCCTTTCCATGCTGTCTTTTCCACACTTTCAACTGCAGGCAGTTCACCGCTCACTTTTTGACTGGACGCATTTCGACTGGCTTGAATACCGTGTTCCTGTTCCCAATCTAATTGTCACTCTTTCGACACACAATGCGGCGCCTCATCGCAACGGATCTCATGCCGGATTTCGCTGGTCGTACTCTCGATCGTGGCCGGTATCGTGTTCTGAACAATCTGGGTTCTGGCACATATGGAAAAGTATATCGTGTTTTTGACACTGCGGGTTCACCCAAACGAGGAATCTTTGCCATAAAATGCCTCAACAAATCCCCACGCGGCTCTCGTGCAGATCTACTACAGGAACGAGAATTTGCTCATCATAAACTGGTCTCTGGCCACCCCAACATCGTTACATTTCATCGTTGCTTCTCCGACGGTCTTTACAAATATGTCGTTTTGGACTTCTGCGAGGGGGGCGACTTATTTTCCGCTATCACGGAAAAACGGCTGTTTTACGGGAATGGAGACCTAGTCAAACGTGCCTTTGTCCAACTTATCAATGCTGTTGAACATTGCCACGCTTTGGGAGTCTTTCACCGAGATATCAAGCCGGAGAACGTCCTATGTTCCGACGACGGAACCGACATTCGCCTGGCCGACTTTGGCCTGTCAATTAAGAGTCCCGCTTCTAACGACTTCGGTTGCGGCAGTTTATATTATATGAGTCCAGGTGGGCTTCTTTTATGTTTTATTAGTAGATCCCGCTCATAAGATCCTAGAGTGCATAGGCCAGATCTATTGCCAATATTACTCAACACGTTTCAATGATATCTGGGCGTTAGGCGTCATCCTTACAAACATGATCACTGGTCGAAACCCATGGAGATACGCAATATTCAATGACGATTGCTTCGCAGCATATCTGTACGACAATGATTTCCTAAAGCGAGTTCTCCCCATATCCGAAGGGGTCAACACCATTCTTAAAGATATCTTTATCCTCAATCCTTCGCATCGAATCTCTTTATCCGAGTTGAGAAAGAAGGTTCTCTCCCTCGAGGCCTTTTCCGTCCCGGAGAGCGAGGAGGACAATGCGATCTATCAGGAAGTTGGAGTCCTGCAGAAAACACCACCGCAGGAGGGCTCAGCATCCCCATTGGACTCCGATGAACAATCTATTGTTTTTGAACTCGACACTGAAAGGCCCTCCGTCCAAGCATCATCAGCCAGTCAGGATGTCATCGTCGAATCCCGTAGGTCAGCCAAGGCACCTACAGCGTCCCTTACTGTCCCTTCATCTGCCTCCTCTGGTTCGTCTGGTCCAGAAAGCAAGGGACCCATCACTCCCGCTACCCATGCGATCGACGTTGGTCCTCCAGTCGATATCCCAGATATCTCACGAGAAGTTCTAGGATACGCAGCGGAAACGACAATAGTCAGCAAACCGCAAACATCTGTGACTGCACTTCCAGTCAAGCCCAGAAGACCCGCCGACATCTTTCGATCAGCTCTCCAACGTATCAAGATTTTGTCCAGGAAAGGCCACCAAGTGTAGGCCAGTTTCCCTGTAGCCCCCACTGCACATGGAGATTCGTGTTCACAAGTTTCTGATCTTGTAAAAGCGTTGGTGGTCTATACTTGTTTGTATCCATCCAGTGAATTGCTATGCACAACCACAATGGAAATGCCTTCATCATTTCAAATATTCGTGAAGGCAAGTCGTTCGGTAAAAATGTACACTGTCCTCATCGTGGTGGGTTGAATGCATCGACAGTAGCTAACATTTTCTGCCGCCGATTTTTTCCCTAGCAATATTGGGATTGCGTCCAACCTTGAAGTATTACCGCCACATATCTTTATATATCCGGAGTCCGATGCATTCTCCTTCTACTGGCGTTATATAAATTGGGTCAGATGGCTGTTGGAATTCGATTTTCCGCGAACTCTAAAATCGTTATCACGCCATTCTGGCAATTTGCTTTAGCTTAGAACCCCTGAACACACAGTGATCGATTTGAATTGATTATCGTGCCAACACGTGCCAGTCGTGTTTAAAAAGTCTGCAAAACTTGTGGCAAATCCCCCTTCTATTCCACCATCACATATCACCCCCAAATTTTTCAGAATGGTTCAATCCAGTATTCTCGGTTTCCCTCGTATCGGTAAGGATGATAGTGTTTTCAGTTGAGAGATGTTCTTATCAATCTTGTTCCCAAGGTGCCCACCGAGAGGTGAAGAAGGCTGTCGAGGCCTATTGGGCAGGAAAAATTTCTGCGGACGATCTCACCAAGGCTGCTGCTGACGTTAAGAAGACCAGTTGGACCAGCGTTAAGTCCAAGGGCGTTGACTATGTCCCAAGGTAAGATTATCTGTACACTATGGTCATTGAAGTACGTGTTGAAACAGCCCTGTATTTTTCCAGTGGTGAATTCTCGCTTTATGATCATGTTCTCGACCATTCCGCTGCTTTCAATGTTATTCCCAAGCGTTACACTGGACTTGGATTGTCTCCTCTGGATGTTTACTTCGCTATGGGACGTGGTCGTCAACAAGAGGGCGTTGATGTCCCCGCCTCTGAGATGAAAAAATGGTGAGGTTTAATAACGTTGGGAATTTCAAAAAAGGCTTAGATTAATTTGTAGGTTTGATTCAAACTACCACTTTGTCGTCCCTGAATTCTCAGATGAGACGGACTTCAAGCTTAACTTCAACAAAGCGGTTGAGGAATTCAAGGAAGCCCAGGCCGCTGGTGTCACCACCCGTCCTGTAGTTTTGGGTCCAATTACATTCCTCGTCCTCGGCAAGGCTTCCAAGGAGGCCAAGGCCGGTTTCCAGCCCATCACACTGCTGCCGAAGCTTCTTCCTCTCTACGAGACATTGCTCGCCGACTTGAAGACTGCTGGTGCTGATTGGGTTCAAGTCGACGAACCAATCCTCGTTCTGGACAGGGCTGCTACTCTCGAATCGCAGTTCATCTCCGCGTACAATGCACTCTCCAAGGTTGCACCCAAAATTCTGCTCACCACCTATTTCGCACGCCTCGACTCAAACTTGAACTACATTGCTAAACTTCCAGTTGCTGGTCTCCATGTCGATCTTGACCGTGCTCCTGGTCAGATCGACGAGGTTCTTGCAGCCGTCAAGCCAACTAACATCGTCATCTCCCTCGGCCTTGTTTCTGGCCGCAACATCTGGAAAAATGATTTCGCTGCCTCAATCAAGATTGGCCAGAAAGCCATTGATGCCCTCGGCGCAGACCGTGTTATAGTGTCCTCCTCTTCATCTCTTTTGCACACACCCGTCACTTTAGCAGCCGAAACTAATTTGACGCCTGAGCAAAGGGATTGGTTCTCCTTCGCCCTCGAGAAAGCAAGTGAGGTCACTACCATTGCCGCTGTTCTTTCTGGTTCGCAGGATCCAGCCGTCGCAGCTGCGCTGGAGAGGAACAAAGTCTCGATTACCAAGCGCCGTGAGTTCGAGAGCACCTCTGATGATACTGTCCGCAAGCGTGTTGCTGCTATCACCCCTGGCATGCTTGACCGGAAGAGCACCTTCTCTGTTCGCAAGGAAATCCAGTCTAAACATCTCAACCTTCCTAAGTTCCCCACTACAACTATTGGTTCATTCCCTGTAAGGGCTACTCCATATCTGTTTGTATTCATTCTAACCTCTTTGCCATGTCAGCAAACGAAAGAGATTCGACAGGCGCGTGCTAAGCTGGGAAAAGGCGAGATCACCGAGGCCCAATACGAAGATTTTATCAAAAAGGAGATCGAGACCGTCGTTCGTTTCCAAGAGAAAATTGGGGTCGATCTTTTGGTTCATGGTGAGGCCGAGAGAAACGACATGGTTCAGTACTTCGGTGAACAGCTGCATGGCTTTGTCTTCACTCAGAATGGCTGGGTTCAGAGCTACGGATCTCGGTAGGTTCTTGAACATCTGGAAAATAAGCATCGGTCTTACATGATCACCAGTTATGTCCGCCCTCCTATCGTCGTTTCTGATGTCAGTCGTCCCAAACCTATGACCGTCAAATGGAGTAGCTATGCCCAAAGTTTGACCGCGAAACCCATGAAGGGCATGCTCACTGGACCCGTTACCCTTCTCAACTGGTCTTTCCCTCGCGCTGATGTCTCCCGAGAATTACAATCCAAGCAACTTGCCTTGGCTCTCCGTGACGAAGTTATCGATCTTGAGAAAGCAGGCATAAGCGCTATTCAAGTCGATGAGCCTGCTATTCGTGAAGGCGTAAGTGATTCCTTGGTTCAAACTTTGCAGGATTATTGAATTGGCTTTAGTTACCCCTCCGTCGCAGCGACTGGGATGCTTACCTCAAATGGGCTGTGGACTCTTTCAAACTGTCCACTGCTGGCGTTACTGACAAGCTCCAGACTCACTCTCACTTCTGCTATTCCGACTTCGATGATATCTTCCCATCCATTCAACGTTTGGATGCTGATGTCATCTCGATCGAGGCTTCGAAGAGCGACATGAAATTGCTCAATACCTTCAAGCATTACGGCTACTCCAACCAGATTGGTCCTGGGGTTTACGATATCCACTCCCCACGTGTCCCCGCTGAGCAGGAGATTAAGGACCGTCTCAAGGCCATGCTTGAGATCCTTCCTGACCATCTTCTCTTCGTCAACCCTGTATGTATTCTGTCTGGTGGATTGTCAATGATTCTGATTTTCTCCAGGATTGCGGTCTCAAAACTCGTGGCTGGAAGGAGACTGAAGCTTCCCTTATCAACCTGGTAGAGGCAGCGAAGTGGGCTCGTACCAGCTATGCCTGAATGCCTTTATTCCTTCCGCTTCAACAGCGTTCGCGATATGGTTAATTTATGACTGGATCTTGTTATGGATCATGTGTCTCGACCGTTCCATGCTCTTGGCGATGATGAATGGTTGACGGTGTCCCCCGTCTGCCTCTAGAAAAATATTAAAAGGCGTTACGGCCCGCGGAGTGCTTCATCTGGGGAGGCAAGGAACTTTGCGCGTGTTGTACTTTCACTAAAGTCTTTGGGTTTCAACAATCCTTGTACCATTTTGTAAAAAAAATATTGTCCTTTTCTGATTGTTACAGATTCTATGTCTAAGATGGAAAGCATTTTCGTCTAAACTAATTCGTTGACGAACAAGATGAAGTATATAAGAGTCCATGTGAGAGTCCAAATACAAATCCAGATGTCGCAAAGTATCCGCACGAATGTCATAATCCCAACTCTGCGATAACCAAACCAGGTCGGCTGAAACTCGAATGCGCAATGCCGCATGGGGCGACTGCGTCCTGTGAAACTTGGCGGGGCTCAGAGAGCCTGATAGGTTTAAATTTGTTGAGGCTTGGAGCCTCTTTTTTGAAGGCCGGCAGCATGCGTCGCTTTATGACCAGCTTGCCAGCTTGTCCTCCAGGTCATGCGGCATGTAAGGCGCACGACCTTGCGAATCCGGTTTGTATAGCATCGTGGGGTATGGCCGGTGATGCGTTGGGACTGTGTTATTGGCGCTGACAGGCGCAAATTTTGAGAACTGCCAGTCCGTACACCAAACTGACAAGTGCTCGAGCACAGCGCAGCTCAGATTCGGCTGAACCAACTCCTCAACGACGACCTCGACTTGGTGGACGAAATGGTCGACTTCCTTGACTTGGCCGATCCGAATGAGGTGGTAGAGGAATTCGGCTTGTTGGATTGGCGAAGGACGAATCCCAGTTCCTCGTACATGACGTGAACTTCACGCGGAGAAGAGGAGGATGGGATGAAGAGATTGAAGGACGGTGAAGCGGAGGTGGTAGTTGGGAATATGGAGGATGAAGATGCATACGACATTGTGAAAAGCGACTAGTCAAAGTGCTTCGAGTATGTGGGTTTGAAATGCGCAATTGAAGAAATAAAGAACTTTGGGTGAGCGGAGGGTGCTGGAGAATTGGGAGAGGAGACGGACTTGTTTTATATTGCAAGCGCACAATGTGATTGGGAAGTTCAACCAGATTGCTTGCCAGATTGGCTGGATGGATGCCAGAATTGCCTTATATGGTATGTGTTTGGACATACTCTGACAGCGAGAAGAACGCAAATATCGTTGTCAAGGCTACTCGACCCATTCGGCAATTGAACACAATGACAATCAAGCAATCCCAGTCAAACTTCCCATGTTTGGTTATGGCGCACATATAAAGCCAAATAATCTATAAATGACCTTTTACCCCCTTTTCAGGATTCCCATAATGTGTGCTCTTTCTCTTCATTGTGCGGGATAATGGGAAGTGGATATCCAAGTTTCTTTGCAGTTGACGCTGGAGGTCTACATGATATCAACTTTCACCAGCTTCGTTGATACAAGGCATTGGCGTCCCTTTTCACTTTGTGAAGGAAAATATGCCACCATCTATTATTAGAAGCGAAATCACCACCAATCAAGTTCTGCATAAAATACTATTTACGGGATATGTATGTTGTGATGTATCGGTAAGATGCAGAAATAGTTCAACACGCCAATCAATCATTCTCCCATACCACGGTCCATACATGAGGGCAGTGACATTCGTGTGAAAGTCGTGCCGGAGGGCAAATGCACATTGAACCCCAAGGAACAATGTTAGAATGCAGATAGCACCTAAGCCGACTGGTGTTGTCACGGTCTACTCTATCTCTATCATCTTTCTTGTAATTCAAGAATCGGCTATGCTTCCTAAAAGCTTCTGCACTTTAAGCTCCGACGAGAGGGCTTTTTGCTCAAGAATGGCTCCAGTTGAATCTGAACCTCATAGACATGGATTTAATGATTACGGAAATGAGTGGGAATGACCTGTAACGCAACATTTTCTCTCACAAACCAAATGTCGCACATTCCCATCTGTCGGAATCCTCAAGTCCAAAACCTTGTAGCTCTTCCGAGTCGGGAACACGCGCCTCAAAAAAAAAACGGAGAACTTCTCCGACAATCTGATGTCTACTGTACATCATTCGCAGTTGGGGGTCTTCTAAAATTATGGCAGATTGCCATTCGATATTGGGAGTACAATATTGTGAATTGGTGGCTACTAAGGACAAATACATACCAAATATACCCACAATGTGTTGTTTAGTTATAATCAAGCAGCTCGATAACACACGATTGACCTGTATACCGCGTGTCTCCCGTGCCCTTGAATTTTCTTTTCTTTGTTCGGTTGTCGTACCCCTTGGCCATCTTCAAAATACAGCGAAACTCTCATAACTCATACCCGGAAATGGTGATGCCATCCGAGTCGTCACACCTGACGCTGGCGTTTTCAGACCAGCAAGTATATTAATTCTATCAATGAATGGACATCCAGCCGTCCATCATGATAAAGGTTTCGGAGTCACACTTCCGACGGTGACCGATGGTATGAGAGTTTCGACCAGTGTACTTACCTCCATCCTATCGTACTTTCCAGGCCCCTCAGCTATATCTGAACAGGCTCTAATATAACTTCCCATAGGAAGCTTGGTAGGAAGTTGGAGAAGTTTAAGACCGCCATTATCATTTTGAATCTGCATTTGCCTCCGACCCCGTTCGGGCCGTTCCAAGAGTTGCACAGTTTCCAAAATAGGCAATCAATGTTTGTTCCAATATTTGGCTTCTATACTTCTTCTCTAAAGCTCTCTTCAAAATTACAAATCCTTAGCACGGCATAGCGCTTGGCTTAAAGTCTGCCGATAACAAGTGCCATTCTCATCGCTTGCGTTACCCTCCCGACATGGCGACTATCTCTCAACCTGCACCTAATGTTTGTTTCGACATTACGAGTGTGTTTTCTATTTGCAAGTTTTGTGGTACGATCCTACTCATCTTCTTCTCAAACAGACATCCAGGCTATCACCTTTCTGCTCCCCACAGCCGTCTTCAAAAGCGAAAAAGAACGGCGCTTCTTTGTTTCTGCGACTGATGGAAGAGTGACGAAAGTCACAGCACTGGCGCAAATTAATGGGCAGTCTGCCTCTCTAGATTGGAATGAAACTTTGAATGGGTTGTAAGTTTCTTTTAGATCTACTCTATCTTAATCTTTTGTAACCTCATCTTTTCAGTACTCTCGCCCCATCGTCGTACCTTATGCTACGGGTTTTTGAGAACCACCGATTTCGGCCGAATAAGTGTCTCGCTGCTTTTATTCTGATGTACGAGGCACTTTACTCATCTAAAAACAGTTCGTTTTCCGTGAGTCTGTCGTCTCTTTAACAAACTGAGCCTTTGTCTACAGCTTTTGTGCTTCAAAATGTGGATCCTTCTATGTCATCTCCTAGGAAAATGACGATCTCGTTATCCGTACTTCGTTTCGCCAAATCTGAACCAGGACCTCTTCTGGACCCATTCGAGACTGCAAAAACTGACGTTCGTCGAACACCGTCGATAAAGTCGAGGACTCACATTCTCTTAGGACCCAGCCCAACAACCTCCTTGCATCACCGACTGTACACACGACAAGGCTGAGGCCTCACATGTCGTTCAGAATGCAGAAGATGCATTGAGAAAGATAGAGACTTCTGAACGCTTGGTCTGTGTCACTAACATGGACGACAACATCGGCATAGCTCTTGAAACTACGAAAGCGGTTACCACCTCTGTACAATCTCTCCTGGAGAAGTGGAATACTGTTGCCAAGCAATTTGGCTTTGTTATGACTGCGCTTAATGCGATCGCTGAGGTAAATTTCTTTCCATCCAGAGGATCCCTTTTTGAGTTGTGAATCCGTCTCTAGATCCATCCTCATGCTAAAGCAGTGTGGAGTGTTATTTCATTCATCCCGAGGGTAAAATGAATCTTATTGCTCGACGTACCTCGTTCTTATAAATTGCGTTGCTTAGGCGATCTCCAACCAGATCAAGCTCGACAAAGACATCATGGAGTTACTCGATGAAATACGACAATCTCTACCTCTTGCTCCAGACGATGAACCGCTCGACACCGCAAAGTTGAGATCGCGTTGCGAACAATCAAGGAATCGCAAGAAAACTGTCGAGCAGCTCATAGACCTGATCACCGCATGCGGACTCTTCATCCAATCGTATGCAGAGGACGTCAAATTGTGTATGTGGCTCCTTTTGTCACATTCTGTTGCTAATATGATGTGTCAAGGGAAACGTCTCGCAAAGAATCTTATTAGCAATAAAGCGGAAGACATTGCTACTTTTCGTCAACAACTTAGGAAACTTCATGATGCGTTTATTGATGAAACGATTGTGGATGTTGACATCAACGTACAACGCATTCTCGCAGATGTGGAGTCCATCGGTGAACGTTTGGAAGACCATGGTATGTGGTATATTTCTGATGTCTGCATGCTATACCAACTAGATCTGTCCAGATCTTGACACGAAATTCCCATTCGTGCCAGGTACGAGGTTCAACCCAGAGAAAGGCTGCCTCGAAGGAACGCGTGTCACGTTTCTGCAAGCCATTACCGATTGGGTGAACGACGTTGACCCATCGTCTCCAATGGTCTTGATGCTTTTCGGCCAAGCTGGCAGCGGGAAATCCTCGATTGCCCACGAGATCGCAAAGAAGTTTGATGACGCAGGATGTCTGGCGACCTCGTATTGCTTTATCCGAGATGTGACTAGCCGCGAGACCTATAAATTTTTCACCACTCTCGCTCGCAACCTTTGCTCCAGATATCCTGCATTCAAAGCTGCTTTGGATACCATTATTAGAAAGAAACCGGACGTACTTGCTGCAACCGACTTTACAACACTATTCAAATCGCTCATCGTAGACCCGCTTGAGGGTTTACAGCCTGTCAGTCCCGTCCTTATCGTGATTGATGCATTAGACGAGAGTGAAGATGCTAATCGCAGGAGTCCACATACCTTCCACACTTTCCTTGGAAAACACATCGACCAGTTGCCATCGAATTTTCGCATCTTAATGACTTCCCGTCCAGAGCCAGGCATCATGGAAGCATTCCCAATTTCATCATATGTTCGACAAATGTCCATGGACGATCGCCAACTCGCCCATCCGGGTGAGGTGGATAACGATGTTTACAGGTACATGCGGACGATGCTATGGGAAGCCGGCGTTGAAAACAATGTTCTCCATCGGTTGGCGCGGAAAGCTGAGGGGCTGTTTCAGTGGGCATTTGTTGCCTGCAGTTACATCGCTGAACCTCCACCAGGGCTCGAACAGAAAGACTGCATTGAAAGGGTGCTACACCCAACGGGCGGCAAAGAGTCTCTGGATGCAATATACTTGACAATTCTCGAAAGATTCAAAATGGACGACCCCTACATTGGTGATAATTTTCGATCGATAATGGGGCAGGTACTGGGTGTCTTTGAGCCGCTTTCCATAGCTGCATTAAACATAATGCGTCAATGCAACCCCGACCAATCTGGCCGCACCAATGTATCTTCGGTTGTTAAACATATGGGATCTTTACTCAGCAATGTGACCCCCAACTCTGAGAATCCCATTTCCCCGCTCCACACTTCCTTCCGTGACTTCCTCACTAATCCTGAGCGCAGCGGCAAATTCTGTGTTAATCTGGATGTTGCCCGTGCCCAGTTAGCATATGCGACAGTTGAAACGATGAGGGCAATGCTTCACTTCAACATCTGTAAACTCAGCACATCGTACTGTCTCAATAGTGAAGTTCCGGACCTTGAAGAGCGAATCACGAAACACATACCCTCCGCACTGTCGTATTCCTGCCGTTTCTGGGCAAAGCATCTCGCGTATGCGTTTGGGACTGAGGCGGAGCTGTTTAGGTGCTTGCAGGTGTTCATAGAAGAGAAGCTTTTGTTTTGGCTGGAAGTGCTCAGTGTCAGGAAAGAAGTACCCATCGCTTCGACTGCATTGTTGTTGCTGAGAGCATGGCTAGGCCGAATACGTGATAAAGTGAGAATCTCTCTGATTTTCCTTATCTTTTCAACTATTCAACGAAAAAAAAAATAGATTCAGACTGAACAAGTAGATGGATTGGATGCCCTTGTAAAGGATGCAGTTGCCTTTATCCGATATTTCGGGTACCCTATAGCACAAAGCACCCCCCATATATATATCTCTGCACTACCATTTGCCCCGTTGACTTCCGTTATCGCTCAACGCTACTCGGCCCTATTTCCCCATTCTCTCAGAGTTGAAAGGGGCAGACTGACGCAATGGCCAGCTGTGGAAATGACGATCTCCGTGCCTCCCTACCGTGGTCGACGAAATGTAGGCTGTATTGCGTGGTCAAGCGACGGTGAACGCATTGCGGCAGGTACAGAACACGGGAGGATCTTCATCTGGAATGCATCAATCGGGACGACAGTCAGTGGTCCGTTTGGCATTGACGACGAGAGCGTCTCTTCCATTGCATTTTCGCATGATGGGCTGTGCCTCGCCTCTGGTTCGTTATATGGAAAATTTCGTATTTGGGAGGTGATGACGGGGAAAGAAGCAGTCGGAAAGGGAAAATCGAGGGCCTTTGACTACTGGGGCGCTGTTTTGGCGCTGTCATTCTCACAAGACGGCAAGCGACTGGTATTTGGGTCAGCAGACTGCACAGTTCGGGTGTGGGACATCGAGAAGGGAGAGGTGGTAGTGGGGCCTTTTGAGGGGCACAATAATCCGGTATGGGCAGTTTCATTCATGGCAGATCAGGAGCACATCGCTTCTCGGTCGGGATTCCGTACAGTGCTGGTTTGGAATGTGCAAACGAGGAAAAGACTGATGACTCCATCTGGATTCGAGGACATGGTCATTTCCAATGGCACGATTAACACTGCTTCTTTGGAATACGATTCAGAGTTGGGCTTCGAGTGCAATGCCTTCGAGATCAAAAGCAACTTCGTTACTTGTTCGGAGGCGGAGGACGAGAAGAGCTACGACGGGCAACAGGGACGGTCTGAATACCGGAGGCCTATTTCCGATTTTTCACCTGATGGCAGGCTCGTCGCAACATGTGATGCTACTCAAATTCACACCTGGTATGCCAATGGTGAATTGGCTGGAAAACTTGCTGGCGGTCCATTTAGCAATGAGGGAGTGATGTGTCTGGCTTTCTCGGAAGATGGACAGCGGATCGTGTCTGGATCAAAGGACGGGACAGTGCAAACGTGGAGCTTAGGGATAGTGGATGAGGATGAGAGTAAATCTGCCAAGCGAGGGGATTTATACTCAGTCACGTTCACCGATGGAGAGCAGATCGTGGTTGGCCGGAGAGGTGAAGAGATACAGCTGTTAGACGCGTCAACTGGACAGGAAATCGTGACAATCGGGGAAAGTAGATCTTTGGTTGGATTACCTGCAGCTGCAGTCTCACAGAATGGAGATCTGATCGCTTGGGCAACCTGGAACGCGATGTAC
>Ga0307508_10001130_pt1 | contig 30842 bp, 23 predicted proteins | sample 9_EM_MG_FD_203089 | JGI IMG/M metagenome (GOLD analysis project Ga0307508, IMG submission 203089) | Populus trichocarpa ectomycorrhiza microbial communities from riparian zone in the Pacific Northwest, United States - 9_EM | ecosystem: Host-associated > Plants > Roots > Unclassified | place...
ACAGATGCAGAAACGTCAGGACGCCACGACGGGGAGGACGACATCGCCGTCTTCAAGATGATGCGACCGGCGACGAGACCGACAGAAGCAGAAACGTCAGGACGCCACGACGGGGAGGACGACATCGTTGTCTATAAGATGATGCGACCGGTGACGAGACCGACAGAAGCAGAAACGTCAGGACGCCATGACAGGGAGGACGACATCGCCGTCTTCAAGATGATGCGACCGGCGACGAGACCGACAGAAGCTGAAACGTCAGGATGCCGCGACAGGGAGGACATCTTCGCCGTCTTGAAGATGATGTGGCCGGCGACGAGACCGACAGAAGCAGAAACACCAGGACGCCGCGACGGGGAGGATGTCTTTGCCGTCTTCAAGATGACATGACCGGCGACATGACCGACAGAAGCAGAAACGTCAGGACGCCACGATGGAGAGGACAGCAGCAATAGTCGATTATATCGTTGGAGGAATAGGGGTGGAGAAAACTGTTAGCAATTTTGGGTATTCAAATATCGGCTTAGGTATTGTGTGTGTTGTGTAGTAATCGTCATACATCTTAGGAAGGATGAACAATTTACAGCTGCTTTTTGCAACAATTTTGGGCATATCCTCTCTTCCAATATTCGTAGAAATATGATACCGTGGGTGGAATAATAGACGCGCCTCCTGGTGTTGCGAATGTGCTTACGAATTCATTGCAATAGGCGTGCTTACTAGATAGCGACAAGCACTCCTAAGACTGCGTTTCAAAAAACGACCCGGTTGAGGTGTTGTAGGACTTGGGTTTCGTGTTAAGGGTTGTGGGATGACGCTAATGTGGTTACTAGAGGGCAAGTACTTTCATATAAAAAGGAACCCATCATTCGTCGTTGTTCCCTCTTCTCTCTCCTTCTTCACGCCACCCACCAACTCATACTACTCTACCCTCATTTCTCACTCTGAATATTAAACCCCACTCTGTGCGTATCATTCATTCTTCCTCCTTACCTTCTAATCGCCCATTGACTCGCACAGATCTTCTCACATCAAATATCGACCATGTCGACCCCACGCAGGACCCCCAAATCGCAGGCTGTTGAGAAGATTCAAGGCGGCACCCAAGAATCACGGATTCGACCCCCAGCTAGCTCTCATCCCGAGCTCTCCAAACTCACAGCTGTCGCGGCAGGCAAGAGACCCCTCTCAACATCAAGCAACGGTAATGCTCGCAAAAAGATGAGGAAACCTCCGCACGCTACTTCTGGAATAGCTCAAGACTCACGAGAAGTTGTTCGATCATCGCGGGCAGGACTTCCGCCACCAAATACACCTTCGAGTGTACCGGGTCCAGCTGTCAAGGTGACCTCCTATTCGCTGAGAGGAGGACATATTGACAACCACTCTTCTCCGCTATCTACTTCCAGATCGACACCCTTTCCCTCGCCTTCACAATCGTCGGACCTAGGTTCGGTCGCATCCTTTGCCGGTCGTCCAGGACCCCGAAGTGCGCTACATTCGGGGAGTTTGGAATTGGCCAGTGTGCTGGAAGCAGTGAAGCGATTACTTGAGCGGTACTGCTACAGAGTATCCCCGTTCATTAATCCTGCTGAGGAGATGATGGATGTCAGTGCCAAATGACACTTCAGGCGTGGTGTTCGCTTTTCATGCTGACACTAATGGGTTTTAGATCATTACCAAGCTGTGGCCAGAGGCCAACAGACAGAAAGGATACGATATCGACTTCAACTTGTCGCAGGTGTACAACCTTAAATACGTATAGAACGATTCACTCTTCCTGTATGCGTTATGTGCATTTGATGAGGTGCTAATAGCATGTGTTGGATGTGGTTTCTACAGATCAAGAATGCCTATCACAGTATGCAATCGAGTTGGATTTCGACCGTACATAAATCCATCGTCGACTTGTACAATATAAACACTCATTCGAGTGTGACTGGTCGTTTGGCCGCGGTCGACACATTGCTACAGAACTACACATTGATCTACCGGGACAGCGATCGAAAATTACCACCTGGGGTGAAGGCTACCATTCCCATTCTATCATCCTTTGCACTCAAACAGTCTAACACTATTCCCAGAGACGTATAACCCCTTTTTTTGCAAGTCAAATCCCACGGTTCATCCAATTGCACTTCTTCAACTAACGTCGTGTTCAAAACCCAGGACTTTACAACTGGTTGCTCGACAAGCAACCCCCCACTCTTATTGTTTACGTGGTTACCGCACTTCATCACGCACTTCGGGAGTTGCGAAACAAGGAAGAAGTGGCTCAATCAGGATCTGTGGTGCAACGATCACAGCTCAAATCAACCGGTTGGACTTAATTTTTCAACATAGCGAATGATGGCGGTAAGTAGATTTTGACACTCTAGGAGCGCTGCTAATTATTTCTACAGCATGTTATACCGCCTTGATGTCCATGTGGAATAGCCTTCATCCTGGATTAAGAGAAAAGGCTATGAACTCGATACGTCATGCGATGAAGGCTGAAGTTCTTTCGAAAATGTCAGCTGACCAACTGAGACCGGCAATAGAACCTCTTCCCACGCTGGAAATGGACCCCGAACTGTTGGCCGCCTTTCTTGCGGATCCTGAACCCGAGGAGATCGATTTGGGACCGCTCGTAACACTGCAGAGGGACAACAGGATCGCAATTCAGAACGACAGCGACTACGAGCGCGTAAAGGACCGAACCGAAATTTTTGGACTCCGCGGGAGCAATACTGACAATGACTACAGCGCTGCAGAGGACGAAGTAGAAGCCACCACTGGCAATCAAGATCACTGGATAGCCGAGGAGGAAGATGATAGCGCAGTCGATGATTCGGATATCGAGCATTTGGAGCTTTCCGAGGATGATGACGATATATAGCATGCGCTAAATAGCAATACATCAGAACAGTTGGCATTTCACTTCACTCATCAATTGTTATGTGCGAAATTAGGTTTAAAGATTAGGAGCATTGTGCCCATGCATTGGAAGTAAGACGCTTCGTGGAGTATAGTGGATCGCAGGTTTTGTCGTCGCCACGCCACGAGTATCGTCTACACGTAGAAAAAATCGTTCGCAGTAGGCAGTTAGCGCTGATTAATGGACCTCTGCGTGTAAAGGAAGATGGTGGGAATCGTCATCGCCACGCCACGAGTATCGTCTACACGTTGAAAAAATCGTTCACAGTAGGGAGTTAGTGCTGATTAACGGACCTCTGTGTGTAAAGGAAGATGGTGGGAATCGTCATCGCCACGCCACGAGTATCGTCTACACGTTGAAAATATCGTTCGCAGTAGCGAGTTAGCACTGATTAACGCACGTCGGCGTGTAAACGAAGATGGGGCATCCAGTCTCCCGCGCGCAGATCTAACGTTGCAACGCTTACCACGCAGCGCCCCATCGTTTACAAGTGGGAGGTAGCGCTGAAACCGTTCTATGCGTTGGATGCCAGTACACGCACATAACGCAGAATTTTTTTTTCCTGATGTGTGGTTTTTCAGAACCATATCTGGAATGGCTTCGGGAGTGCCGGCGAGTTGATTGGTGATGTTTAGGAGTTGTGAAAAATAGGAGCTGATCGGCTGTCCAGGAACTGGACGTAGTTGGCTAAATTGTCGGAAGAGCGTCAGGCGGCCAAATGTGGTGTTTGCAGTGTCCATCTGTACTTTCAGTATTCCCCACATCATCACAGGGTCCTGAACCTGGTTGAGAGGTGTTTTGACTTCGGGGCTACACGATCCATAAATGATAGCACCAGCTTGGGCCTTCCGCGTTGTGAAGTCCGCATAGGCCTTGCGTCTATAGATGGCGGCCTTGGTCATTCCTTTGGGGTTCTCGGGTTCTGCTTCACCTTCTGTGACGATTCTCCAGGCCTTTATTCCGTGCAAGACCTGTTCGCAGTCTGCCTTCCAAAATGCGTAGTTCGTGTCATTCAGTAGGGTGATGGTCCCAAGCAGATGCTTGAAGACCTTCTCGTTCGTGAATTCGGTGGAGGACATGATGTTTTGATGGCTAAGGCTTTCTTGATGGTTTTGTATTTCGATCCTTCTTTTGCGTGCGGTTACGGCTCCGGGCTCATAACCTGTTGAAAGAATATCGATTAGTGATCAGGATAGAAATGAACGATAGGAGTTCGATCAGTCTGAATGCTGTATGAGATGAGGAAACACGAGGCGTATGGATTCTGGTAGTTCAAGCGGTTCACAAATTCGTTGTAGTATTCAATGGTGTAGAACAAAAGAAGAAGAGAAAGAACCCGCCGAACAAAGATCCTCCGCTCACGCAATCGTGTCCTCAACAAACTTTGTCCTCAACAAACTCTAAGGCACAAGCGCCAAATCTAAACGATGTGTGAGAAGCATTTCCAACAGACAGCCCTCGGGAATAGATGACAGCAACAGTCACCCGGGGGAGAAGCCAGTTGCGAAAGAGGAACCTCACTACCAGGTCGGGACCACCCAGTACGATCGGGAAGAAAAAATAATGATCAAAGTAAGGATCCAGGGAACTGATGGCAAGGAGTGTACCACCACAGCCCTGGTGGACAGTGGAGCATCAGAAAACTTCATCGATAAGGCCTATGCTGAGGCCAGCGGAATACCCATGCAGCAGAAAACGACGCCAAGACGAGTACTAACAGTCGACGGAAGGGAGGTCACCGGCGGGCCGGTAACCCACGACATTCAAATCCGCCTAACCATCAACCACCACGAAGAAGATATCCGGCTACACTGTATCACGATCGGGAACGCCCCGATCATCTTAGGGCTTCCGTGGCTCAAGCTCCACGTCCCGGTGATAGGATGGAAAAATCATACTGTGAAGTTCCATTCAGACCACTGTGCCGACCGATGCTTGCCCAGCTCGCCGAAAGCCAACACCGTCCCTGGCGAGAAAGCCACGGAGCAATACTATAAGAAGACACTGGCAGAAGAAGAATGGGAAATCGGCGAAACGGACTCATGGGAGGTATGCCTGACAGTAATCAACAAAATCAAGGAACCCTTCAGGACTAGCAAAAAGCCAATTCCCCCAGAATATCACGAATTCCTCGAGGTGTTCACCGAAAAGGAACCAATGGCCCCTCCGCCCCACCACACTCAGGACCACCATATTCCGTTGGAAGAAGGGAAGACGCCCCCGTATGAGCCCCTGAGGCCCCTGAACGAAGAAAAAATGAAGGCCCTCAGAGAGTACTTAGAAACCAATGAGAAACGGGGATGGATCTGCGCATCCACCTCCCCAGCGGGGGCCCCAATACACTTTGTCAACAAAAAGGATGGAGGATTACGCCTGTGTGTAGACTACCGGCAGTTGAACAAAATCACAATCAAAGATCGAACCCCGCTGCCATTAATCGGAGAATCCCTCGATCAACTATCCACCACCACCATCTACACCAAACTGGATATCCGAGACGCATACTACAACCTCCGCATTGCAAAAGGTGACGAATGGAAACCAGCATTTCGTACTCGATATGGACTGTACGAGTATTGCGCCATGCCATTCGGACCCACCAACGCCCCGGCCTCCTTTCAGCGATGGATGAATGAGATCCTAAGCTACTATCTGGACATCTTCTGCGTGACATACCTGGACGACATCCTGGTCTTCTTACCCGACAACGAGACACACCAGGAACATGTCCGGGCAATACTGACATGAGTACAAGACACCGGACTGACGCTGAAAGCGTCCAAATGCGAATTCCACACAAAAGAGACAGAATACCTAGGATAGGTCATATCACCACAAGGACTAAGAATGGACGAAGAAAAAATCCGGACAATCAGGGACTGGAAGGAACCGACGAATGTCAAAGGAATACAGAGTTTCCTGGGCTTTGCCAATTTTTACCGATGGTTCATCAGAGACTACAGCAAGATTACAACGCCTCTATCCTCCCTGACAAGGAAGGAAAAAGCATGGGAATGGGGGGATAAGCAGCAGGAGGCGTTTGAGACACTCAAGGAAGCAATGATCACGGAACCAATACTGCAACACTTCGACCCGGAACCGGCCGTTACCATCGAAACGGATGCATCAGACGACGCCATAGGAGCAATCTGCTCCCAACCCGACGAGAAAGGGATCCTACATCCTGCAGCATATTACTCAAGGAAACTCAAGGAGCCGGAACGCAACTACGATATCCACGACAAAGAACTACTGGCGATCGTAGACGCACTGCGAAAATGGGATACCTACTGCAAGACAATGGGACCAAAAATCACGATTCTCATGGATCACAAGAACCTCGAATACTGGAAAACAAAAAAAGATCTCAATTTGCAACAAGCCCGGTGGGGTGAGCGATTAGCTAACTATGACTTCGTGATCAAGTATCGACCCAGGAAATTGGCCGGCAAGCCAGACATCCTCTCTAGAGAGTCAGGAGACTCTCCCTGGGAAGGGAATATGAAGCATCGACAAAACCACGGCCAAATCCTGTTACCCGAAGAAGCGTTCGAAGCACTCCAGGCCAACACAACAGAAACCATCAACCTCGAGATAAACAAGGAACTCCTGAATGAAATCCGGACACTAAGCGCAGCAGATAAAGAGATCCAAGAAATCCGGAGGAAAAAGGCGAGCGGAATCACCTGCGACGGGAAGATCGCATTAGGACTATGTGAAGAAAACGACAGGATACTACTATACGACGGCCTTATATATATCCCTGACAACAGCGACCTGCGACTCCGGATATTAAGAGACCACCATGACGCGCAAGCTGCGGGACACCCGGGCCACACAAGAACCCTGGAACTCGTTAGCCGAAACTTCTACTGGCCACAGCAACGAAGATATGTCCATCGATACGTTGACCACTGCGACACCTGCCGACGAATCAAGCCAATCAGACACGCACCATTCGGACTCCTGAAACCTATTGAACCCCCGCACAAGCCATGGGACTCCATATCGATGGACTTCATCACAGGACTACCTACGAGCAATGGAAGTGACACCCTGTGGGTAATCATTGACCGATTGACCAAGATGGGACACTTCGTAGCGTGTGACGGTACAATGGACCCGGCAGAACTTGCAGACAGCTTTGTGAGGCACATCATACGCCCCCACGGCCTACCCACAAACATCATAACGGACAGAGGATCACTGTTTACCTCGAGGTTTTGGGAACACGTCACCGAGGCACTCGGCATCTCACGGAAACCCAGCATGGCATTTCACCCCCAGACCGATGGACAGACAGAACGAGTCAACGCAACACTGGAACAGTATTTGCGGGCATACTGCAATTACCAGCAAAACGACTGGGGAACGCTCCTGCCAATTGCAGAATTCTGCTGCAACAACACGCAAGCCGAAAGCACGAAAGGAACCCCCTTCTTTGCTAATTACGAATACCACCCCCGTTTTATGCTGGACCTCGGCACTCAGAACGAAGAAATGCCGGAAGTCTCAGAATATGCCACAGTGCTTCAAGCCTTGCATGAAGAACTCCGCGTAGAGATGATTGAGGCACAAATGGCTCAAGCAGAGCAAGCCAACAAAGCACGACATCTGGACCCGGTATTGGAACCCGGCGACAAGGTCTGGCTCCGGAGGAAGAACATCCGGACAACACCACCCTTGAACAAACTGGACCACAAACAGATAGGCCCATATACCATAAAGGAGAAGGTGGGCTTGCGCGCATATAAATTGGACCTACCGCCCACTGTCAGACTCCACCCAGTCTTCCACATCAGCCTCCTTGAACCCACAGCCAGCACCGAACCCATCCCAGGACACCAACAACCACCGCCACCGCCCGAGATCATCCAAGAACAGCAAGAGTGGGAAGTAGAAAAGATCCTTGACTCCCGACGCCATAGAAACCAGATACAGTATCAAGTCAAGTGGACCAGCTTCCACGACCCCGATCGTACCTGATACCGAGGCCGCAACTTTGAAAACTCACTCGACCTCATCCACCAGTTCCACGAGGAGTACCCTGATACCTGGCCCCCAAAATTAGCAATATGTCCACTACCACCACGATCGACACCAACGAAGGCTGGACCTTCGCCGACGACGACAACCCCGTTTCCGAATTCCCTACCACGACCGAGCCCGACAACAATTGGGGTATGGCTCCCGACGCACCTTCCCCGCCACTGTCCGCTGTAGGACATCTCCATACCAACGATCACGCCTCCCTCCACTGGACGGCTTGCTACAACGACTACTGCAACACTCACCGCCAAATGAAGGACAACAACTACTACCTGCGACGCGGCAACAACTGCCGCCGCCGCAGCCACCAGCAGTGCGACTACCCCAATGCCCACCCATACAAGCTGGCCGAAGTCATCCGTGTGGGACACCTCAACCCAAACAAGGCCTGCGCCGATTGGCAGAAGGGAAAGCAGGTCTGCCCCGACTGCCAATTCCTGGTAAACTTGAACGACCACCACATACGTTGCCAAAGCACCGCGCAGCGCGCGCCACTGGCTGACATCACGCCACCCCAGGAGGCCCCTGCGGCCACTGAAGAAAACCCTGACGCCGAGGCGGCTATGCCCCCGGACGACCAAATCCGCCTGTTGGCAGTAATCATCACCAAGGTCCAGAACACAGTCATACAAGAAGCCCGCCATAACTACGGGATCCAGCACCTGCTGGCCCAGACGATGCACGACCAACACAACGCCGACCAACGACAACTCCAGAGGATGGCACAAACTCTGGAAACCATCTCCGCCGAACAGCAGCGAATAAACGAACAACAAACCCGGCAGCAGGCTATCCAACCCATCTGCATCTACCGCACTCCGATCCGCTGCCGCACGACCGCTACCCGGCCTGACCTCGCCGGAGCTTCGGTCTGGACGGGGGACCTACTGTCACGAACCGGGCACGACAGGCTCCTAGGCGCTGCCGCGGATGCCGCGCTCACCCTCGCCACACTATGGCTGATCCTTGTCTCCGCCACCACAGCCACCGTCATCCTACGCGCCTAGCTGCAGTACCCCAGCCCCTGCCAATATCGCGCCGGTAGCAATATTCCTCAGAACCTGGTCGCGGGCCGCCCGGGATTTTCCCCACTTGTTTCCTTACTGTCTGCGTCTCTGCCTCGCTTTACACTGTGTTATGTTTATTGCTTACCACGTTGCGCTTGACATTTCCTTACTGCCTGCGTGTCTGCCTCGCTTTACTCTGTGTTATGTTTATTGCTTACCACGTTGCGCTTGACATTTCCTTACTGCCTGCGTGTCTGCCTCGCTTTACTCTGTGTTATGTTTATTGCTTACCTTGTTGTTTCCCTACTGTTGTGTGTGTCTGTCTTGCGTATTGCGGGAGGATGAAGGGCCGAGTAGGATCGTGTGTTTCCTTGGGGCGCAGCGATTGAGTCATGATGAGCTAGGGAGGAACTGTGTCAGTCTTGCGGGCAAACTGTGATTCCACAGAGGGAAGGAAAAGTATAGAGGAAGGGTGCAGTAGCTAGTCTGGAGATTCTTCTCCACGCAATCTATTATCTCCGACCACCCCCCCGACGTTTTCCCAAAGAACTCCTTTCCACCACCACCGATCTCGTCCAAACCTCCTCAAACCGACCTCTGCACCTCTGCCCTCAGCCTCATTAACTGACGGACCGATTTGCACGAGTTCTGTTTTTCGACCCTCTTCCGACCCCATGGCGGTGATCCTAGGCATTGCGTGCCTTGCTACCACCATCTCGACACGGAACCAAACCTCTCTGGATCCTCCCCATTGTGTGAATAAAAAGCTTGTGGTTGTGACACCTGTGTGTCTTAAACCAAAGCCTCCCCGTGAGGAGAGCGATCCATCCCAGACACACTCTCAAAAGAGCAGAGATAACGCGGTTTAGATCCAGCACCATGCTGTTCGAGACCCAACCACACCTGCCGATCAAGCGCACCCATGAGGAGTGCGAGCCTGAATCAGACCGAGAAGACAACAACGAAATGGACTTCCAACACACCCAGTATATGACCGAGACTCAGGCGCTTGATGACACCAACGATGACTGGAGTCATCTCGAACCCATGTTGCCAACCCCTCTCTCGCCAGAGCTTGCAGCTCTACGTGCCGACCTTCAGATGATAACGGGAGCGGCCATCGAGGGTCTGTATGCCCGTATCACTGCTGATACCAAGAAGTCCATGGACGATGCGGTCGCAACCCTCAAGAAGGCCAACAGTCAGTTGGAGGGACAGATCCTTTCACTGAATGCCCGAATGTCACAACTGCAGCAACAGATCCTCACCCTCCAACCATCTGCCCAGGTCCCGATGAAGGCGCTGACGACAGTTCCAGCCAAGAAGGTCCTCAAGCTGAAACCTGCAAAGAAGAACACTGAAGCAGAGATAGCCGGAACTGCCGCTGCTACCGGCACCCCGAACAACACTCCAGAAGAACCGTCGACCAATACTCACGATGGGAAACTGTACCCCCAAGACCAAAGACGAAGATCTCAACACCGAAACTCACCCCGACAAAGTACCCACAAGCCGAACGTGAGGTGACATGCTTCTTCAAGAATGCCAACCCCGACAGCGTGAACACCCATCCCGAGAAAACGTATGCCGAGCGGCAGATCATGGCAGATACAGCACTCTGCCGGATCAACACTGCCTTTTCCGATATGAAAGACGTTTTCGCACCACCCTTCTTCCGTGCCGGTGTCACTGTGCCAGGTGCCATCATTTTTACCACTGGCAATGGCCAGAATAATATAGTCTACGAAGACTATATTACGATCATCAAGCACACCCTATCCTACTTCGGAACATGCGAAAAAGTCGAAATTGGCAAGCGATTTAGCCAGTTCCTTCTACAAGGAGTTCCGACGCACCTCTCAATACCCGAAATCTCAGACAGCGTCACTGCCAACTATCCGCAACTCATACAAGGGCAGACGCCACGCTGGCTGACACCCGCGGAACGTCATGAGCATAAAACAGCCTCTACGACTGTAATGACGCTGACGGGAAATGTCAAGAAGAACACAATCGGCCGTCAAAACCTCATCGTGTGCAATCGGGAGTGCCAGTTGGACGATTACATTCCCTACGGACGGAGCACCCAGTGCCACAACTGCCAGACATATGGACATCCTGCTGCGCTGTGTCGAAACGATACCTGCTGTGCCGTTTGCACCGGTACCCACTCTACTCGAGAGCACCCGTGCACCCTCCCCACTTGCAAGAAAGGCCCGGCTTGCACCCACCCTCCGATCCGTTGTGTGAATTGCAATGCATCCCATAAGGCTAAAGATCCAAATTGCCCCGAGCGTATTAAGCTCCGAACTTTCGGCAGAACTGCAACCATGGGAGACACCCCCATGGTGGGAGTAGCCGAATAAATGGCCCTCCTTGCATCCGTGGGGTCCGTGCAGCTGCTGAACTGCGCGAGAGACCAAGCCACAACCATTTCAGCGTTACAGGATTTTGCCCGGCACAACGAAAACCTCATTCTTCTTCTCCAAGAGCCCTGGATCGACAGGCATGGACAACCACCCATCTTACCAAATTTCGACACATTCTCTCCGATACCGCTCAAACCGAAATGTGTAACCTATGTGCAACGCACACCTGGCCTTACAGCAACGACTATATTTACAGCCCAAGATTCTTTCCTGGGAACCACTATTACCTCAACCCTCAATTGAAAAACTACTACCTTCACGCTATTTAACTTCTATTCCCCTGGCCGCGCAGAACCGATTGCCAGACTCCTGCCTTCCATCCCAGTTCTGAAGGAATGCATCCTAATGGGCGACCTCAATGCTCACTATGTATGGTGGCAAGGGCCCCTCCCCCAGACTGCACGCACATTAGCAGCGAGCCACGACCTCACAGAATGGCTCGAATCCAACAACTTCCAACTGCATAACGTCCCGGGACTGCCCACCCATCATCCCAGGAATGGAAGCACCCTGTCGACAATTGATCTCTGCCTTACCCGTGGAGAGATCACCACAACGATCCTTTCACTGGCCACAGACCGTGATACCACCTCCGACCACAGCTCCATAACCATCACACTGGCGCTTGCCTACACTCCCTCCTCCGTTCCTGTCCGACGTAACTGGGAGAAAGCAAATTGGGAAACCTTCAGGGAACATGTTCGTTTCACTGGTATCGACCTGACAAACCTCCAGGGCAAGTAAGATACACTACGTGCTGCTGCCAACATTACAACGATACTTCACGAAGCTATCGATGCTGCAGTCCCCTCAGGTACTTCACGGAAACCTCAGGCGTCATGGTGGAATCACAGCTTGACACTCGCAAAACGGTCCGTCAAGAGGGCTGACAAACGAGCTCGACTCTATCCTGCTGCAGTGAACCAAGAAGACAGTCGAAAGAAACGACAACACTGGTCTGCTATGGTACGGGCTGCCAAGACTGCATACTGTATAAAGCAGCTGCAATCCGTGAATATCAAAAGCATCTGGAAAACTGTCCGTGCCCACAATACGCACCAGAGGCCTATCCCACCACTGGAGGGCCACACGAATTTCAAAGACAAATGCATGTCACTACGGAACGCCCTCTTCCCTGCAGTCAATAACCTCCCCCATCAGCACCTTCCTCCCAACTTTCTCACATCAAAAGTCGACATGTACCAGCAAACCCGACCGGTTACCACCCACGAAGTATCCCTTGCAATCACCCAACTGAAGTATGGCACCTCGGTTGGACCTGATGGGATCAGCTACACTACGCTCCGCCACCTTCACGAATCCACACCCAACATCCTCCCCCTTCTCTTCGATACCTGCTTGACCTATACGGTCCACCCACTGGAATGGAAGGTCGCCAATTGCGTCGTGGTCCCGAAACCAGGCAAATCATCCTACACCCATCCGAAGTCATACCGGCCCATCTCCCTGCAGTCCTGTTTTGGCAAACTGCTTGAATCGATTGTGGCCAAACGTCTTACCAGTGCAGCTCTCAGGTGCGGTGCCACTCACCCCTCCCAGATGGGTGCACAGCCTGAAAATTCAGCTGTGGATGCTCTCCTCCGTACTATTACCCCGATTGCCACAGCTATCAGCAAGAAAAAGAAAACCAAGAAAGGTGCCCCACGTCCAGCGGTACTTACACACGACATTGAAGGTGCATTCAACCAGGTACATCCCGTATTGCTACGAGAAGTTATGCACCAAAGACGCCTGCCAACTTATTTGACTGACTGGATTTCTGCCTTCAACACGGACCGGAAAATCGCGTTTGGCTTCGACCAACAGTCCGAAGATCCCCAGCCCTACCAGTGTGGTCTTCCCCATGGCTCCCCAGTTTCCCCCATCCTTTTTCTCATCTTCAGTAACGCCATGCTGGAAAAACAAGAGGACCCTACCGCTACTGACACATCCTATGTGGATGATGTCTGTCTAGTACAGATGTCTCACAGTATAGCTGAAGCCAACACTCTGCTGAAAGATAGAACCGAGCAACACCTACGCCGAGGGATGCACCTGGGACTTTCCTTTGCGCCTGCCAAATCGGAACTCCTCTACTGCCTCCCCCTTAACAGCAAACACAAGAATATCAGCCTCTCCTCCCATCCTCCACTCCGGATCATGAACACCACTATCGTTCCAAAACGCCAGATCAAATATCTGGGTGTCTACATTGATGAGTCACTCAGCTTCCTCCACCACGCATCCATGGCTGCCAGTCAGGGAAACCAGGTACTTAGCAGCTTTAGCTTCCTAAGACACCGATCGCGGGGGGTTCCAGCACACGTCGCACACCACCTGTCATTGGCAGCAATCCTACACACCATGTTCTGGGCATCACCTGCTTGGTGGACTGGTACTCCAACGCTGACAGCCATCCTGAAGCCCACATATAATGCAATAGCAAGGTGGATCACAGGCCTTCCGTACAAGACACGAATCACCAACCTCCTCATGCTGGCACACCTCCCCCCGATAGAGGCGTATCTTGATTACCTCTCTCTACACTTTGAAATTCGGCTCCACTTTCTCCTCCCCCACCATGCCCTCGGACGACCATGCGCAGACTCGAGTACACACAGCCATCTTCCTGGTCTTCACCGCCTCCATGATCTCAGTAAACACCTAATCACAGGAAAGCTCGAAAATCGTACTACCAGCTCTACTGCCGATGGAATAACAAAAATTACCTCGCCCAATCCCGACAAGACAACCACCCCCCAAGAACTACACGGAAAATGGATCCGCTCACTTCCTGACCACACCATAGTCATTTACACAGACGGCTCCAAGCTGGACAGTGGGGCGACAGGATGTGGATGTGTTACACCTTAGTAATTAGCTAAAGTACGTAGCAAGGGAGACTCAAGACGGGCCTTCAGAAAGGCACTAGTTGCCCTCTGAAGCACGGGTAATGATGTCAGAGAGTCTAGGTAGGAGATCAAGGAGACGGAGATTAGCTGTCGGCCGAGAAAACCGGACCTAGGCTAACTCCGGTGATGAGGAGGCGAGTGCAAACAAACGGATTTCTTTCCAGAAAGAGATTGGGTCACCTCAGGGTGATCGACAGACTCTAGAACTTAGACCCCGCACGACTGCATGGCCCTCATGCAGTACGTGGCTCCCCAGGGAGCTCTCGCCTCAGGGAGAGACGGAGGACTCTGAGCCTAGGGTGCCGCTAGGTGCACGAAAACCTCATCTCCCCTTATCTACACCCTGCTATGAACAATGAATCACCCACGGGGTCCCCGCACCTCGGGGGAATCCAAGCCCGAGTCACCAGCACTCACGCTGGTTCATCAGATCTCACGCTATGGCCTCGACCATAAAAAGGAAAGAGGTTTCTCGGAAACAGAAAGAGAAATCAGCACGAACATCCTCACCAACACTACCCACCGAAACCACACCCAAGATCTAAGATTATTCCGTTGTGAATTATCAAGAGTAGCCTGATTACCTTTGAACCCCCCCCACTCCGGTTACGAGACAACCCCAGTATCACACTATAATCTTGATCTCAAAATCACCCTACGTTCATGACGGGCTTCAACGACACCTACTTCGAAGACCACCTTTATCTCCTCGAGCTATCCACCTTCCTGGAACCTAAGTCTCAGTACTCCTTCGACTATACGTTCCAATCAATCGATAGCGAATTAGCCGACTACGAACAGTGGGATACATTCAGCGACGGACCTATCCCTACGCCCCACCTCGAAGGCGACCACGAGCCCTGGAACTGGTATACGCAATACTGGGTCAACTGCGCGCACAACCATACAAACGCCGAATTCACAGAAGACGAGCTCCAAGATCTCTGTGACTATTACTTTACCGACGACGAAACAATCTACACAGGACACTTTCTAGACCTATATTAAAAATGGCGTCTACCGACTTCAACATGCTCCACCTGGAAGCCCCCAGAGATGTATTACAGATCACCGACGGTACGGAACAGGCGGAAGAAACCTTGGAGGTCGCCAATCCCGCCACATGGCTCCGCGCCCTAGCCAAACAACAAAAGCAAGCAGAACAAGACCTGGGGCAACTGGTCCACCTCTGCGGGAATACGATCGATCACGCCGACCAAAGAATCCAGCAGATCGAGCAAGCCTAGTGAGACTTATCGGAGGGAACTAGGTACGTATATGACTGGTTGAGTACCAATGAAAGGATCACAGGGGACTGGATCCGAAGTGAATTAGCGAGCGCGGCTAGTGCATATCAGACCTTTGCGCACAACGTCTGGGGCGCCATTATCGAACGAACCCAAGAGGCCGATCAAAAGCAGGTAGGACAGGCTACGCAGCTAACGCGACTCAACGATTCCATATCATTCCTGGCGGAGGCGAATGAGGCAAGAAGCCAACATTTAGCAAACTTTCAAGGTAACGTGGAGTTATGGGCAGAAGAACACCAAAAGCGAGCGGACGAGCAGCAACAGCGGGTGGAACACCTGGAGCGTCAGCTGCAGGAAGCCCGGGAGGAAGCTAGACAACAAGCAGAGGCCCTCCAGCTTTTAGCCGCTCGAATTCCGGTTCCGGAAACCCCCCGGCCTCCAGCACCAGCCTCGGAAAGTCCACCGCCGGAGCCGACGCCATGGCGAAGCCCGGTCCGAGCAACCATGTCGAGCCTGGCCGACGCCCTGCAGCAGCTCCGAGCGGGGCCTTTGGGCAGCCCCAGCCCCGACACACAACGACCCCTGGTGCCACCCCGGCCCGCAAGAAGAAACCGCCCGCCCGCGGTATCTCCAGCACCTGAAAGAAACCCCATGTTTGGTGGAGGAGGAATGCCACCACAGCCTCCGCGCCGACCGCTACCATCCCCACCTGCGGCATCACCACCACCAACGCCCCGACCCGCGCAAAGGACGTTGACCACCGAGGAACTCGCCCGAACCATAGCCAGGGCAGTGGCAGAGGGTGTAGCCGCCGTCGCACCAGCAACCCCGGCACCAGCGGCGGCCAGAATCAACACCTCCCGGCTGAAAATGACGAACCCCGAACCATTCAACGGGAAAAACACCACCAATTTCAATCAATGGTGGGAGTCGGGTACAATGTATCTGGGATTCTACCCAGAGACCGTGGACCGACAGAAAATAGCCTGGATAGGGACACTCCTAACGGATACGGCCCTGTCCTGGCACCTCCATCGTTATAGGGACCTGGGAGATACGGACACCTGGGTCAACTACTCAGCAGCGATTTGAGCAGAGTACCACAACGACCGCGAAGCGGCCGATGCTTAGCAGAAACTGGGACAACTCCGATACCAGGTGTGTATCCGAACATACATAACGGAACTCCGGTCGCACAATAACTTTGCCCGGGCAAACGGAGAAAGCTTTCGAGAAAAAGTCGATCTAGCTATGACCGACGCCATCCTGGACATGAGGTTCAGCCAAAACGAAGGAGAATTCACTGATGACGACAACTTCCTGCACGCTACCTACAGAGCAGGAATCCAGGTGGAAAAAAGAAAAGCCCTCAGGGCAACTCGAGAACTTGTCCGAGCGGCGGCCCCGCCAAAAACCGAGGCACACCGGAAGACCCCCTCAGCAAAACCTGCGAATACGGGGGAAAAGCCGAAGGACCACCCACAGAAGGGCGCTCCAAGAACGGACCGTAAAACCCAGTAGAACCAGCCCGGTCACTGGGCATCAAAGGACGCAGCACTGGCTGGCGTCCCAGCCAAGGAACAAGAAGAATACGGGAAAAGTAGCGATAACTGTTGGCGATGCGGCAGAGGCGGCCACCGGACGTACGAATGTTTCGCCGCAAATACCAAAAAGGGAACCACGCTACCACCGGCATCATGGAGAGTCTCCGCTGTAGTCATAACGGCACCAGAGAAACGAAAACGATCGGAAGAACCGGACGCCCCACCCGCCAAGCAACAAAAGGTGGCGGCCATGGATACCATGGACGCAGACTCCGGGAAACTCTGGGAGGACTCGGAGGACTCGGAATTTTAAGGAACTCTTTCATGACGCCAGAAAGAGTTTGTACGATGGTATGTGGCGTCATGAAAAGGAGGACGAGCGACCCCTATACGGGTCCCGGGAAAAAGAGGCGGCGAGCCACCCGCCCAATAATCAACATGCTGCTCCACATCGGAACCGAGTAAAAACCGGTAAAAGCGCTTCTGGACACAGGCTGCTCGATAGCCTTGATCAATCAACAAACGGTTAAACGATGGGAAATCCCAAGGAAAAAGCATAAGGAAGCTCGAACGATAGAAAGTTTTACGGGAGCCACGGTCCAAGGCGCCGGGCAACACTACACGGAACCCCTATGCCTACAACATCGAAAGCACTTCTCAAGAGAAGTCTTGGAAATATCGCCAATGGAAGAAGGCATCGACATATTCCTTCCATTCAGCTGGATAGAACAGCATCCACCACAGGGGGCGTGGTCCTCGGAGCAAGAAATACGTTTCAACAGCCCGAGATGTTTGGAAAACTGCACCAAATTCGCAACAAACGAATTCTCATTAACTTGGGATGACACAGTAGCCACGAACGCAGCGGCCGGCCTATTAGGACACGTCTTGGCAGCCTGCGAAGAAGATCTGTTACAAACTGTCCCGGACGAATTCCGCCAATACCTAGGAATAATGGGGAAAGAAGCGGCGGACCGTCTCCCGGAACATCGCCCATACGACTGCAAAATAGACCTAAAGGAAGGGGCGACAGCGCCTTGGGGACCGATTTACCCACTTTCGGAGATAGAACTCCAGACCCTCCGAGAATGGTTAAAAGAAATGGAGAAAACCGGCAAGATAAAAAGATCTACATCTCCGGCAGGATCTCCAATCCTATTCGTCCCCAAACCCAACGGTCGAGGCCTGCGGCTATGTGTGGATTACAGGGGATTGAATGCCGTTACAATCCCGAACCGATATCCCCTACCACTCATGCAGGAACTACAGGACCGAGTACAGGGCGCCCAATGGTTTACAAAGATGGACTTGAAAAACGGATTCAACCTCATACGAATTCGGGAGGGCGATGAATGGAAGACAGCCTTCCGAACTCGATACGGACTATACAAATTCCAGGTAATGCCCTTCGGCTTGACCAACGCGCCCTCTACGTTCCAAGACATGATGAACCACATCCTATCAGACGTACTTGATGTCGGAGTCTTAGCGTATATGGACGACATCCTGATATACGCTAAAACCGAGGAAGAACACGACCGACTGGTCAAAGAAGTATTGAGGAAACTACAACAAAACTGGCTGGCAGTCTCTCCCGAAAAATGCGTGTGGAAAGCCAAGGAAGTAGAATTCCTGGGTTACATAATTGGTCGGGATGGCATCAAAATGTCAACAGGAAAAGTGGAAGCGGTCCTGAGTTGGAAAACCCCAAATTCTTTGACGGAAGTCCAGTCCTTCCTAGGATTCGCCAACTTCTACCGACGATTTATCAAAGACTACTCCAGAGTAGCCCGACCGTTGACGGAATTAACGAAAAAGGAAATAGGAAAGAATTGGTCCTGGAATGAGGAGGCGGGAGCGGCCTTCAGAGAGTTAAAACACCGCTTCACGACGGCACCCATCCTAGCTCACTTCAACCCAACCCGACCAGTCATTATGGAAACCGACGCTTCAGATTTCGCCATCGGAGCAGTTCTCTCGCAGCGAGACGAGGAAAACCGGCTACACCCAGTGGCGTTCCACTCAAGGAAATTCTCCCCAGCAGAAATCAATTACGAGATACACGACAAAGAGCTTTTGGCAATACTCGATGGGTTTAAGCATTGGAGACGCTATTGTGAAGGAGCAGAACACCAGATCCAGGTTTTTTCAGACCACCAGAATTTGGAGTACTTCACAACCACAAAAGTGCTTAACCGCCGACAGGCGCGCTAGGCGCAAGAACTCGCCGGCATCGATTTTCGAATCTACTATCGACCAGGCTCGCAAAACGGAAAACCAGACGCATTATCAAGGCGTTCGGAGTACCACCCCGAAAAGGGGGGGGTAGAAAACCAGCCGATAACGACAGTTTTAGGAAAAAAACACTTCGGAAACGCCGGAAATCACGCCGATACAAAAGGACCACGACGAGACGCGATCTCCTTCGTCTGCTTGTCAGCCAGACTGTCCTCGCTCCCGGCAAGAAGGTGGAACCCGGCGTTCTTAGAGGAAATCGGGAAACTAGCGAAGGAAGACCCACAGTACCAGGAAGCAAAGGAAGCAGCGCTGGAGGAACCGGCGCCGAAGGAAATAAGGATCCAGGGCAACCTGCTGTACAGAAAAGAGAAACTGTGGATCCCGGCGGCAGCAGTTCAACGGGCAATGGAATCCGAACACGACACGAGGGTGGCCGGGCACATGGGCCAGGATAAGACGATCGAGCTCATCCGACGAAACTTCTGGTGGCCAAAAATGAATGAGAGAATTATCGATTTCGTTAGGAGCTGTCCGGAATGCCAGAAGAATAAGGCAGCTCGACACCAGCCCTACGGTCTATCCTCACCACTGGAGCTTCCCTATGCACCGTGGCAATCGGTAGCCATGGATTTCATCACGGAACTCCCAGTCTCGGAAAAATGCGATCAGCTCTGGGTAATCATCGATCGTTTCACCAAAATGGCCCACTTCATACCACTGCTACAGGACGGCAAGACAGCGGCAGACCTGGCAAAGATCTTCGCAAGGGAGGTATAGCGCTTCCACGGTCTCCCCACGGATATCGTGTCAGACCGAGACTCCCGCTTTACCTCGGAAGTATGGCAACAATTCTTGAACCTCCTGGAAATCCGCCCCCGAATGTCGTCAGCCTTCCACCCGCAAACAGACGGCCAGACAGAATGACTCAACCAAACAATCGAGTCATACCTTCGAGCCTTCGTGGGGAAGGAGCAAGATGATTGGGTACGCTTACTACCAATGGCCGAATTTGCCTACAACAACTCGGTCACAACAGGAAACGGGATCTCGCCGTTCTATGCCAACGATGGCTTCCATCCGGCGGCGCCAAACCCTCCGACAGAAGAACCTTTTAATCCAGCCAGCACCAACTACGCCCACTGGATGACGGGCATCCACGAAGAAACTCGGAAAGGTTTGGAAACCGCCCAAGAGCGAATGCGCCGCTACACGGACCCAGGACGAAAGGAACCTCCGGCGTACCAGGTAGGGGACTTGGTTATGTTAAACGGACGAAACATCAAAACCCAGCGACCCTCGAAGAAAATGGACCACAAAAATCATGGTCCCTTCCAAATCGAGAAAATCATCTCCCCCCTTGCGGTACGGCTGACGCTGCCCAGGAAGTGGAAAATACACAACGTTTTCCATGTGTCGCTACTCGAGCCCTATCGAACCAGCGAGTACTGGACGCCGCCAGATCCGTCGAAAGTGCTGCGAGAAGCCGACGACATCGAACAATCAGAAGAATACGATGTCGAGGAGGTAATGTCGTCCCAAAAACAAGGACGGCGAACTCTCTATCTCGTCAAATGGCTTGACTATCCAGATCGAAAAGACTGGACGGAAGAACCGTATGACAATTTCTCGGCAGGAGGATTAGAAAAACTTCGGGAATTCCATCGGCGGAATCCCGACACACCAAAGGACTATCGGCTCACCGAAGTGTAGTCCAACCACGAACGAACGGGTCCGACGAAATCAAGCACTGAGACCGTGCAGGATAGACAACAAAGAAAGACGACGCTCGACGCGCCGCCTCCGCCTGACCATCCAATTTACCATCCAATGCACCATCCAATTGGCAACCTTGGTCACACCTTCACGACAAACCTTCGTAGGTTACGTTGGACTCGGACGGACAATAGCCGTAGGCGCTCGGTACGGCACACCTCTGTATGTACACCTACGAGGGCAAACAGAGCGCCCGGGCACGAACCCCAAGTCGAGAAGGTCACTCATTCCACGTGTCCCAGACCCAGAAAAGCGTCATATGCTCCTGTACGCGAGTACCCGACGCAGCCAACGACAAACCCACTCCGCGCCGAATAATGGCCGTGGAAGACGAACCCACCAACAGGCGGCGGATCCTGGCGGCCAACGGACACCTCTGTGTGCACACCATTGGCTCGTTCGGCTTGCTCGGGCTTGGTCACTCCTTTCATGTGCCCCAGCCGAAGGTCGACAGGCTGCGCACTGGGAAAACTGGTACGTTCGTCTTCACAAAAAACACGGCGGCCCGGCAAGAGACATCGACAGTATGAGTACGCCCCGGCCTACTCAGAGGGCCCAGCCATTCTGACGGATTACAGAGAATGATGCCCTGATCCGATGGCTGGGAGGGCTGCAGGGGTGGAGGACTGCAGTCCGTGACGTTGAAGGGAACTCAGCGTTGAAAGAATCATACAATCAAAGAAAAGACGGGCCACTCAAAGACAGTAAAAGCGCTCGGGACGAGGCTAAGGATGAGGGGAGGTAGTGTTACACCTTAGTAATTAGCTAAAGTACGTAGCAAGGGAGACTCAAGACGGGCCTTCAGAAAGGCACTAGTTGCCCTCTGAAGCACGGGTAATGATGTCAGAGAGTCTAGGTAGGAGATCAAGGAGACGGAGATTAGCTGTCGGCCGAGAAAACCGGACCTAGGCTAACTCCGGTGATGAGGAGGCGAGTGCAAACAAACGGATTTCTTTCCAGAAAGAGATTGGGTCACCTCAGGGTGATCGACAGACTCTAGAACTTAGACCCCGCACGACTGCATGGCCCTCATGCAGTACGTGGCTCCCCAGGGAGCTCTCGCCTCAGGGAGAGACGGAGGACTCTGAGCCTAGGGTGCCGCTAGGTGCACGAAAACCTCATCTCCCCTTATCTACACCCTGCTATGAACAATGAATCACCCACGGGGTCCCCGCACCTCGGGGGAATCCAAGCCCGAGTCACCAGCACTCACGCTGGTTCATCAGATCTCACGCTATGGCCTCGACCATAAAAAGGAAAGAGGTTTCTCGGAAACAGAAAGAGAAATCAGCACGAACATCCTCACCAACACTACCCACCGAAACCACACACAAGATCTAAGATTATTCCGTTGTGAATTATCAAGAGTAGCCTGATTACCTTTGAACCCCCCCCACTCCGGTTACGAGACAACCCCAGTGTCACAGGATGGGTGATCTTCAACATTGGAAACCAACAACTCTTTCGAATTGAGGAGGGAAGCCGCAATCTTGGCAGTCGTGCTGAGGTTTTCGACGCGGAACTACACGCTGTCCAGGAGGCCACTTCAGCCCTCCTTTCCATCACCATCCCTCGTACTACAGTCTTCATATGCATTGACAATCAAGCTGCAGTCGAGACCCGGGAATTCAATCGACACAACCACGAGTACGCACGACGTACCCTCGAATCCGCCACACAACTTCGACTACTAGGGTGGAAGACCAACACAGTTTGGTGCCCCTCACACCGTGGTATCGTCGGAAACGAACACGCAGATACTCTCGCAAAACGAGGAACCTCCCTCCCAGATGCTTGCCAGCACACCGTTACGACTAAGATCTGGCTGCAGATGTAGGCAAGAGCCCAGCTACTGCAGCGCTGGAAACGAGAACTCCCCCTCTCTAATCCTTCATTTAGCTTCCCAACCCACCTGCACGGAGTTGACTGGGCAGACACACGCGCACTCTGGCGGGTTTTCTGTAACAGATCTCCCTTGGATGCACACCCGAACAAAACCGCCGACCCATGCCCCTGCGGCCGAGACTTGCACACCTCCCACCATCTCCTACAAGACTGTACCCTCCTCGCCCGACGACGCGCCAAGATGAAACTCTCCACTAGTGGCGACCTTCAATCTCTCACCTTCCTGACGAACCCGGCAAATTGGCTGGGTCTCCGCCACTTCTTGCGAGTCACAGGACTCGGTTACACTGCGGAAATCTGTTACGACAGGCTAACCACACCCTCCGAAGAAGACCAAGGCTCGGACTCGGACTTGCCGGAACCAGACTTTGGGGCCTTTGAGCCATGATTAAGCGACAAAAAGACGGATGGAAGACGGGGTGGATGGGACCTGCCCGTCCGATACCCCTGTTCTGCTATTCATTGTCACCCACACTATACTTTCTGCTTTTCTGTTTTGATTTCTGCGGGTGCGAATTTGCTGTTTGGCGGCTGGGAAAGATGGAAGCCCCATGGGGGTGGAATGACGTGGTGGCGTGCATGTAGACTGCAGTTCTGAAGCACTAGAGAATTAAATGGCGTATTATCTCTCTCCACAGACCTACCTCTCTATCCCCGTGACCGGCGCTGCGACCATCCCTCCCGAGAACAACGAGCCCACGCAAGGCGTGTGAGAAAAGCCGCGAAGAGACCACGCCGGGCGTGACGGATACCGCAAGAACAACACGCCCACGCAAGGCGTGTGAGAAGAGCCGCGAAGAGACCACGCCGGGCGTGACGGATACCGCGAGAACAACGAGCCCACGCAAGGCGTGTGAGAAAAGCCGCGAAGAGACCACGCCGGGCGTGACGGATACCGCGAGAACAACGAGCCCACGCAAGGCGTGTGAGAAAAGCCGCGAAGAGACCACGCCGGGCGTGACGGATACCGCGAGAACAACGAGCCCACGCAAGGCGTGTAAGAAGAGCCGCGAAGAGACCACGCCTGGTGTGACAGATACCGCGAGAACAACGAGCCCACGCCAGACGTGTGAATACGCCGGAAGTGTGAGTAGGAGCGCTCGCTCCGCAGACCCACGCCTACGTTGCCTGTCGAGCCAGAACGGAGAAGTCGAGGCAGGATCTTGACACAGAGTACTATATGATACCGGAAGTCAAATCATTGTTATATGTTCTACGTATTTTTCGATGTGGATGCGACAACACTTGGTGGGACAAGCAGACTGGTGGACCTGATGATGGAAGATCTCAATATTACACCTGAAGATCTGAATAACCGGCATGTGGATATGGTCGGTGATCAACTGTCCAATGCACGTGTGAGAAGTTTGCATCAACTTCGTCTCCGGGATTACTCCGAGCATCGTATGGCTTTCGCAGGGATCAAGCCAGGAAGCTTCCATGTTTGTCTCGATTTCATTGATGCAATCTTTCGGTGCAACTGGAGACGCAAGGACGGCAGAGATCCCGGCTCGTTGTCCAGATTCGTGAACATATTAGGATGTAGTTGAGTTAACGAGAATATTCCGGATTTCAATGCTTGTAATCGCTCGTCCTACAAGTTTTTGATGCTCTTGTATTGGCCGCATTGATTACAATTGCAAATGAGTGGTCTGAATCTGCAGGAAAAGGGCGAGTGAAGACGGTGAATCAGTTGCACAAGGTGGTGGAGCAGAATAACTGGGCAGATCTGTTGGAGGAAATGGTGAGACGGTTCTTTCCTATGAGCAAGGCACACTTCCTCAGGTCAAAGAGTCAGGCTGCAGTACTGCATGCATACTTAGCAAAGAGAGAAGAGATCATGGCAAAGAAGAAAAGTGAGCGCACTGCACAGGAAATCGAATTCTCAACCGCGAAATACAAAGAAAAATATATAGCAGAGAGATGCTTAGAGTCCCGAGACATCGTATACGAGAACGCTTTGATCATGCTACAACAAATGCTAGTCTATAAAGACTTCCATGATGCTATACGTGGTGGGCATTCGGGACGGATGGAGAAGGACTTCGAGATAGCCATGGTCATGTTTGCTGGTTGCGGCAAGTCGAACTACGCCAAAGAAATGATGGAGCAACAGATAGATCGACTGGCAGTTTGGACACCCGAGCATGCATATCTCGAGCTTAACAACTGTGTTGTTAACCCTTCAGGTAAACCCAGGAAGTGGGTTGCACAGGACGAGTTCAACGAAGAAATCAACCTCATGGCTTCCGAAACGATGAACCCACGCAATACTTGGCAGTCACGCCGGTATCACCAAGAAACTCTACCCCGGTGTATGATGTTGCTAAAGGAAGCAAAGCGTATTGTTCCCATCCAGGTGGGAGCTACCATATTGGGCACTCGGCATGGTCGTGTTGATGATACCGAGGACATCATCAAGATTGCCAATCTTTTGGTAGAAGATGAGGTGTTTGTCAACAAACCTGGGCGTTCGTTTACAGGCCTGGGTAGTACCAAAGTAATGGTGGAAGCGTCAGTGGACACCTTTCAAGAAGGGGCCAAGGAGATAATTGGTGGGAAGATGTTTAGGGCAATCTTGAAGAGAAAGCAGATGAAAAGCTTTCCAGATGCACCGGACATGGACAGTGGAGGCGAGTCATCAGGCAACGACGAAGAAGATGGGGAAGAAAATATGGGGTACCGTTGGGGTATTGCAGGTTGAGAGGAAGGCGGTGGGAGAAATAGAAAAAGAAGGATTTGGGTTTCAGATTGAGATATTGGGCACGCGCGTGGTACCTGTAGAGCAAAAATGCAAGAGCTGTGCTTTTTCGACACAACACCCGTGTGGACAAGCACATTAGCTGCAAGAGAGAAGCTATCTAGCTGTTTAATTTGGCGCTATTCTTGAGTGGTGACGATCAAAAGCACACAAATCGTGCCGGCGCCGGGTGTCTCTACAGCAAAAATACAACAGCTGCGCTTTTTCAACTCAACACCAGTACAGACAAGTGCATTGGTGGAAGAGAGTAGATATCTAGCTCTTTAATTCGGCGCTATTCTGGAGCGGTGACGATCAAAAGCACACAAATCGTGCCGGTGCCGCTGCCGGGTGGGATACCAGCCGGCGCTGGGTGAATCTACAGTACAAATGCAAGAGCTGCGCTTTTTCGACACAACACCAGTACAGACAAGCGCATTTGGTGGAAGGGAGTAGATATCTAGCTCTTTAATTCGGCGCTTTTCTTGAGTGGTGACGATCAAAAGCACACGAATCGTGCTGGTGCCGGGTGGGATATCAGCCTGCGCCGGGTGGGATACCCTAGGTCTACGCTGCGCGCCTCTACGGCAATAATTCAAGATCCGTGATTTTTCGACCGAACTATTATAGAGAGCAGGACTGGCCTTGAATGATCGTAGAGATTCAGACGGCTGGTATCTCTGGGTTTGGATTCTTTGTGGGATACGAGTGCTATGACATCAGGTTTAGGGCTGAGCATCTGCTCTGCCCTCTGTCGCCTTTGTGGACTTTGAAAGTTGATGTAAGGCTAGTATTTTTATTGTTGGTTAAGTCCTTTCTTGCATCCAGACTCCTTCTTACTATCACCACTAGTTGACTTTGTCGCTCTCCTTCTGTACCCATTCACCCTCTTTCATTGGCCATCACTCGCTTGCCGACACACTACTCAGTGTCGGTAGAGTGATGTGTAGAAGAGATGGTTATCTATTCTAGGACTGGCGCGGATGCTCTAGATATACGGCATGTGATCTGACTAAGCATACAGTGTGACACACGACAACACTTCCCCCCCTTAATGCGTTTTCCGAACGCCAGTAAGCCTAAGGGACAAATCAAAGAATCAAACTCCCCGTTGGCCTCATTAAAACCTATGCAGTAAAAACCCAGTGGGAGAAAAAGCTGCTAGGAAAAAGAGTACCAACTCGCCGCAGTCCTATACAAATGCAATCTTCAACATTTTCTCAATCTCTCAACTCTGCCCAAGCCCATCCCTTCAACAAGGCGCTGATGACGTTCCGGCGCGAGCGGCTTCGTCATGATATCGGCTAAATTTTCATCAATCGAGACATAGGTGAATTTTACTATACCTTGAGCGTGAAGCTCTCGACTGTCATGAAACCGAATATCAATGTGCTTTGTCTTAGCACTTGAGACACCTGACCAGATGTTTTTCAGCGCGCCATTGCTATCGCAGTATATCGGTGATGAGACAAGCTCGCCGGTGACGTCTTTGTGCAGCTGAATAAGACATCGAGCCTTGCGTGTGGCTTCGGAGCAGGCATCATCCTCCGCTTCAGTTGTCGATGTTGCGACAAGGAGCTGGTTTTTTCGATTGCCAGTCGATTGGTCCTCCGTATGCGTGAAAGATGAAACCTCCCTGAGACTTTCTATCTGCTCGATCTCCTGCGAAATCCGAATCGGTATAGCCGACTAGGACATCTGATTCTTCTCTTGATTTCGATCTTCGGGGAAAGACTAGTCCAACATCCGAGGTGCCCTTTAGATAGCGAAGAACTGTTTTCGCCGCCGTTAGATGCATCGTATAAGGTTTTGCATTATACCGGCAGAGTGCTGCAATGGAGTAGGCGATGTCCGGACGTGTTGACGTAGCCGCATACATCAGACTCCCAACGATAGCCTGATAGACAGCGGAATCTACTTCTGGATCGGTTGACATATCGGTATTGAGGCGAATCTTGTGGAATAATGGTGTGGGAGCTGAATTTGCATCTTCCATACCAAACCGCTTTATGACCGATTCGATATAACTCTGCTGGCTGAGGACAATTGAACCATCCGGGAGTCGAGTAATATCGAGGCCTAAAAATCGCTTTGCCGGACCGAGATTCGACATCTGGTACTGTTTCATCAGGGCATTTTTAACATCTATCGCCCTTTCGGAAGAACCATCGGCATAGGCAACCAGCATGTCGTCCACGTAAAGTAGTAGCAATACACCGTCACTTCGTATGTAGAGATTCTGGTCGGCATTCGATCGAACAAAACCGATAGAGATCAGGAATCCGTCGATAGCTTTATGCCAAAGATGAGGTGCTTGCCGTAAACTGTTTAAAGCTTTGTTGAGGCGTAAAATATTGAGCTTGCTGGTAGTCGGTTCAAGCCAATCGATTCCGTCCGGTTGCTGCATATAGACTTCTGCATCGATCTCTGGGTTCAGGAAAGCCGTCACCACATCCAGGTGGTCGATTTTCCACTCGTTTCGAGCAACAAAGCTGAGCAGATAGCGTAGAGTACTCATGGTACCTACTGGCGCCTATGTTTCGTCAAAGTTGATGCCTTCCACTTGCTCATATCCTTTAATAACCAGCCTGGCTTTGTACCTTATCGTGCCATTTGGATTCTGCTTGGTTTTGTACACCCATTTGCAACCAATAGGCTGGCTATTCGCTTCGGATACCAGCGTAAAGGTGTTGTTCTTGATGAGCGACGCATATTCTTGCCTCATGGCTTCCTGCCATTGTTTCCGTAGGTCACAGGCCATAGCTTGACGATAGGTTCGTGGGTCGGTGTTTCCGTTCGGCGATGTATTCGTGATCGGTAGATCCGGATCAACCACAAGAACGTCGACGGGATTCTGCGCGCCGACCGGATTCTTTCCTTGCGCGCCGGCCGAAGCACCACCAGTTGCTGCTTGTCCTTGTATCCTCATAGATCGGTGTGTAGGCACAGAAGTTTCCTTCTTTCTCTTTTTTGTCTTCTGCTCAGGTGGCTTTTCACTGCTCTCGGCTTTTTCACTGCTCACGGCCTTTTCACTGCTCATGGCCTTTTCCGGCAACGCATGAGTTTCAGTGGTACCCCTCATGGCCTTTTCTGGCAACTCATGAGTCTCAGTATTCTCTGCAGCTTTCTCTAGCTGTTGGGGCCTTGTATCTGATGTACCGCTCATGGCCTTTTCCGGCAACGCATGAGTCTGAGTGGTACCGCTCATGGCCTTTTCCGGCAACGCATGAGTCTCGGCCTTCTTCTGCTTATAAGTCCCTTTGGGATCGCTCATAGCGGCCTTCTTTTGCTTATGAGTCCCCTTGGGATCGCTCATAGCAGCAGCAACCTCGTCAGGTTTGCTTGTAGTCACCTCGTCAGGTGCTACTTGTTTAGTTGTGGGCCCTTCAACTTGAACTTCCTCATATATTGGTTTCTCCGGTGGAAGTCCTAGTGGATCTCCCTCATTGCATGAATCCTCCGTGTAGGCAGTAGAGTCCTCGTCAAATTTGACATCTGAGCATTCAATAATGCGTTTGGACTCCATATCCCACAAGCGCCAGATTCCGGTAGCATTGCGGACATAGCCTGTCATCATGCATCGTTTGGCGCGTGCACCCATTTTGTTATCCACTCTGAGATCCTTAGGTATAAGCTTGTATGCAATACAGCCAAAACGCCGTAAATGATGCAATGGCGGCCTGTCGATATTTGGTTCTCCATTGTTGTCCGGAGCACGGACCGGTTCCATGGCTTGCGCGCCGACCGGATTCCGAGTGCCTTCCAGAGATCTTTTTCTCGAGTCCTGCGCGCCGACCGGATCTTGCGCGCCGACCGGATCTGGCACGCCGACCAGATCTTGCACACCGACCGGAGTTCTTCTACTCGAGTCTTGCGCGCCGAGTGCGCCGACCGGAGATCTTCTCAAGTCTTGCGCGCCGAGTGCGCCGACCGGAGATCTTCTCGAGTCTTGCGCGCCGACCGGATCTTGCACGCAGACCGGAAATCCTATTGCTCGCACACTTGCTTCCTTCTTCAAGTGTATATGCCTGTGTAGTACCTCGTATGGTGACTTCCCATTGACAGCCCGGCTAGGTGTTCTTGCATGTAGGTATGTTGCTGTCCTTATGGCTTCCGACCAGAATTGAGCAGGAGCTTTTGCGTCGTGCATCATCGCTCTGGCCTTCTTGGTAAGTACCCCGATTGTACGCTCTGCTACCCCATTTTTATGCTGTGTATATGGTGGTGATGGTTCATAGCTGATACCTCGAGCGGCTAGGAGTCTACGAAATAGGCGATTATTGTATTCACCGCTTCCGTTATCACATCGAAACCGTTTGATGTCATATCCCCAGCAATCTAGCTTTGCATGGAAATGCTGAAAGGCTTCAACACAAGTTTCGGCTTTCGTATCTTTGAGAATGTAGACATGGGTGTAACGGCTGTAGTCATCGATGAAAATGATGAAGTGTAGCGCTTTCTCGATGGACTCGACAGTGAAAGGTCCACAGGTATCCTAGTGTACCAATTCGAAGGGTGTAGTCGTACGTATTACCGGTATTCGTATGATTTTTCTCTGATGTTTTGCCAAAACACACACTTCACACACCTTTCCGTCGTGTTTGTAGCCATCAATGAGTGACTTCAATGCGGCAGGGTGTAGGTGGGCAAATCGTTGGTGCCAGCGTTTCGACTCATCGAGCGGAAGGGACGTTTTTCGCTGTGCACTGTTGAGTAGAAGGTGTCCGGTTTGATTGCGCTGTGCACTGTTGAGTAGATGTCCGGTCTGCGTATCCGTATCCGTATCGACCTGGAAAAGCTTTCCGTTTTTGGTGCCAGTAATGAGAACGGTATTATGATCGCGAATAATACACTGATTATTGCCGAAGATGGTGATATTTCCTTGATCATTGAGTTCTCCTATGGATAATAGCGAGTATCTGAGGGTAGGTGTATGTAGCGCATCGATTTCAAGGTTCTGAACGTATATCGTTCCGTAATGGGTTATCTGGATACTTGTATTGTCGCCTAGTAAGATGTTGATTGGCGTATTTAATTGGTAATATGCTGAAAAATCCGATTTGTTGCCGTTATACATA
>Ga0307508_10001131_pt1 | contig 30761 bp, 25 predicted proteins | sample 9_EM_MG_FD_203089 | JGI IMG/M metagenome (GOLD analysis project Ga0307508, IMG submission 203089) | Populus trichocarpa ectomycorrhiza microbial communities from riparian zone in the Pacific Northwest, United States - 9_EM | ecosystem: Host-associated > Plants > Roots > Unclassified | place...
GCGGCAGCTCGGCCAACAGCCATGGCAGCTACTTCGTGTTCCGCAAGCTCGAACAGAACGTGCGCGGCTTCAAGAAAGACGAGCAGCAGCTGGCCGAGTTCCTCGGGTTCGGCGCGAGCGAGGTCGATCCTGAACTGGCCGACGAGGCCAAGGAGCTCGCCGGCGCGCTCGTCGTGGGCCGCTTCGAGAACGGCATGCCGGTGGCGCTGCAGGACGAGTCGGGCAACCTGATGAACAAGGAGGTGCCGAACAACTTCAACTTCAAGGCCGATCCGAATGGCCTGAAGTGCCCGTTCGCCGGCCACATCCGCAAGGCCAACCCGCGCGGCGACACCGAGACCAAGTTCGGCGTTCCGAAGGGCACCGAGATCAACCACCTGATGGCTCGGCGCGGCATCACCTACGGCCTGCGCGCGATCCAGCCGAACGACCCGAAGCTGCGCTTCGAGGACGCGCCCACCGGTGATGTCGGCCTCTTGTTCATGGCCTACCAGAGCGATCTGGCGAATCAGTTCGAGTTCACGCAGCGCAAATGGGTCAACAACCCCGACTTCATCGAGCCCGGCACCGGCATCGACCCGATCATCGGCCAGACGCCGGGCCCGAACGGCCAGAAGTGGCCGGACGCGTGGGGCGTGTCGCTGAAGAGCGAACCCTACGACTTCTCGGACTGGGTGACCTTGCAGGGCGGCGAGTACTTCTTCGCGCCGTGCATCTCGGTGCTCAAGACCTTGTGAGGTCTCGTGGCGGCCAGGCGTCCCACGCGGTCGCGCTGACCGCCTCGCCCCAGAGGTCGATCGCGACCGGCGTGCCCGCATGCGCGCGCTGCGCCGCGTCGCCGCGCACGTAGGCGAGCGCGACGCACGCGTTTGCCTTCGGGCTCCAGCCCACCGACGACAGCTCGCCGACCGGCCGGCCGTCCATCAGCAAGGCCTCGCCGCCCCAGGCATATGCAGCCGAGTTGTCGAGCACGACGGTCACGAGCTTCTTGCGCAAGGGCTGGCCCTGCGCCTTCAGCAGCGCGGCCTTGCCGATGAAGCCAGAGGGCTTGTCCAGCTTCAATGCGAACCCGAGGCCGGCTTCGAACGGCGTCTCGTCAGGCCCAAGCTCCGCACCCCAGGCGCGGCGGCCAGCCTCGATGCGCAGCGCGTCGAGCGCGTAGTAGCCCGCGTTCTTCAGGCCGAGCGACTCGCCCGCGTCCATCAGCGCGAGGTACACATGCCGCGTCATCTCGACCGGCACGTAGAGCTCGAAGCCCGGCCCGCCGACATAGCTCATGCGCGCGGCGCGCACGCGCGCCAGTCCCAGGTCGATCTCGCGCGTGTGCGAGAACTTCAGCGACGCGGGCGACAAGTCATCGGGGCTCACGCGCGCCAGCAGCTCGCGCGCGTTCGGGCCCATCAGCGAGAGCACCGAGTACATCGCGCTGACATCGCTCAGGAACGCGTGCTCGGCCGCGCCGATGTGGCGCGCAATCCAGTCCATGTCGCGCGTCGCCTGCGCCGAGCCGGTGACGATCAGGAAGCGCTCGGCAGCGAGGCGGATCACCGTCAGGTCGCTCTCGAAGCCGCCGCGCTCGTTGAGCATCGCGGTGTAGACCATCTTGTCCACCGCGATGTCGATCTCGTTCGCGCACAGGCGCTGCAGCACCGCGAGCGCGTCGCGGCCCTGCAGCAGCAGCTTGGAGAACGAGCTCTGGTCGTAGAGCGCCACGGTTTCGCGTGTCGCGCGCTGCTCGGCGATCACCCAGTCCAGCCAATCGGGGCGGCCCAGGCCCGGCTTCGCCTCGGCGGCGGTTGCGGGCTTGAAATAGTTCGCACGCTCCCAACCGTTCTTCGCGCCGAACACCGCGCCGCGCGCCGCGAGCTGGTCGTACAGCGGCGAGGTGCGCAGCGGCCGCGCGGTGACGAGCTCCTGGCGCGGCCAGCGCATCGCGTAGTGCAGGCCCAGCGTCTCGCCGCTGCGCTGGGCCAAGGCCTGGCGGTTGGCCATGAAGGGGCCGAAGCGGCGGATGTCCACGTCCCACAGATCGCTGGGCGCCTCGCCGCCGATGATCCACTCGGCCATCAGCCGGCCGGCGCCGCCCGAGTTCGCGATGCCGGCCGAGTTGAAGCCCGCGGCGACGAAGTAGTTGCGCAGCTCCGGCGCCTCGCCGAGGATGAAGTTGCCGTCGGGCGTGAAGCTCTCGGGCCCGTTCAACAGCATCTTGACCTTCGCGGTCTCGAGGCAGGGCGTGCGGTGGATCGCGTTCAGCATCAGCGGCTCGAACTGGTCCCAGTCCTCGCCCAGCAGCTGGAACTGGAACGTGCTCGGGATCGGGTCCATCGCCCACGGTTTGGCCTTCGGTTCGAAGCCGCCCATCACCAGGCCGCCGACCTCTTCCTTGTAGTAGATGAAGCCATCCGGGTCGCGCATCACCGGCAGCATCTGGTGCACGCCGGTGATGCGGTCGGTGACGATGTAGAAGTGCTCGGCCGAATACAGCGGCACGTTGACGCCGGCGAGGCGCCCGAACTGGCGCGCCCATTGGCCGGCGCAGTTGACGAGGACCTCGCAGGCCACGTCGCCTTGCGACGTGCGCACACCGGTGACGTGGCCACGTTCGGTCAGCACGCCGATGACCTCGACGTCCTCGACGATCTTCACGCCGCGGTTGCGCGCGCCCTTCGCAAGCGACATCGTCAGATCGGCCGGGTTCGCCTTGCCGTCGCCGGGTATCCACAAGCCGCCATGCAAGTCGCCGGTGCGCAGCAAGGGGTAGAGCTCGCCGGCGCGCTGCGCGCTGATCACCTCGACCTCGACACCGAAGCTGCGCGCCAGCGCCGCCTGCTTGGCGTAGACCTGCATGCGTTCCTTCGTCGCCGCGACGTTGACGCTACCGCATTGCTTCCAGCCGGTCGCGAGCCCCGTCTCGGCCTCGAGCGTCGCGTACAGCTCGATGCCGTAGCGGCTCATCTGCGTCATGTTGCGGTTCGGCCGCATCTGCCCGACGAGGCCCGCCGCATGCCAGGTCGTGCCGCAGGTGAGCTTGCCTTGCTCGAGCAAGAGCACATCGCGCTCGCCCATCAAGCTCAGGTGGTAGGCCGTCGAGCAGCCGGCGATACCGCCGCCGACAATGACGATGCGGGCCTGGGTGGGCAGGCTCATCGGCGAACTCCTTGTGGGCTACCGCGATGGTGACTGATCGGAGCAGAGTGCCCCGGCGACCCGATCCCGCGCTGCCGTTCGAACTCGTGTTTCATCACCCGAACCTCAACGCCATCACCCCACCGACGATCACACCGGTGCCGACGGCGCGTTGCAACCCGAAGCGCTCCTTCAGCAGCACGGTACCGAGCACCGCGGCGAACAGCACCGAGGTTTCGCGCAGTGCCGCGACCGAGGCGACCGGCGCGCGCGTCATCGCCCACAGCGCGATCGCATACGAGCCGATCGACGCGCTGCCGCCGAGCGCGGCCACTGGCCAGCGCTGGCGTGCGTAGCGGACGATCTCGCGCCGACCCTCGGCCGAGCGGCGCAGCCACACCAGCGAAGGGTAGGCGATGCCGTCGAGCACGAACAGCGTCATCACGTAGCGCAGCGCGCCATGGTCGTCGACGACGCTGGCACGCACGCCGCGGCCATCGACGACGGTGTAGAGCGCGATGATGGCCGCGTTGGCAAGCGCGAACATCAGCGCCTTGCGGTGGTGCAGCGCATCGCCGGGGTGGGCCAGGCCGACCAGCGCGACGCCGAGCGTGATGCCGGCGATGCCCAGCCACGCGACGGCGCTGGGCGCCTCGGCCAGAAAGAAGCCGCTCGCCAGCGCCACCAGCATCGGTGCGAAGCCGCGCATGATCGGGTAGGTGAGGCCGAGCTCACCGTGCTGGTAGGCGCCGACCAGCGCGATGTAGTAGCCGATGTGGATCAGCAACGATGCCGCGATGAACGGCCAGGCATCGCGCGGCGGCAAGCCCAGCCAGAGCATGAAGGGCAGCGCGACCAGCGCGCCGAGAAAGGTGACGAGTGCGGTGTCGAGCGCTTTGTCGTTGCCGGACTTGATCAGCGCATTCCACGAGGCGTGCAACAAGGCGCCGCACAGTACCGCGAGGACGATCGGCCACGTCAGGGCCATCACGTGGCGGCAGTGGCTGGGGCGGATGCACCATCGAGCGCGCAACGCGCCGCGCGCTCGAGAAAGTGCTTGAGCGACGGTGTCGGCAGCTCGGCCTGCTTGGCCAGGTCGTCCCATTGCCGCAGCATCACTGCGTCGCGTGCGCCGGGCTGCGCGATGAACGCAGTGGCCTGCTCGGTGCCGAACACGCCGCCCTGCAGCGCGAGGCTGCGCTTCGAGTCGTCCGAGAGCCGGTCGAAGTAGCCGGGGTTGGCCTGGCACAGGTAGCGCTTCGCGTCGACGTGCAGCTTGATCGACGCCAGCACCGGCTCCGGGAACAGCCCGCGCAGGAACGGCAGCGCGTAGTACTGGTGCGTGTCGTCGATGCCGCGCAGCGACGGCGTCTCGCCTTGCTCGTTCAGCAAATGCCCGAGGTCGTGCAGCAGGCAGGCCGTGACGAGCGCGTCGCCCGCGCCCGACTGCTCGGCCAGGTGCGCCGTCTGCAGCGCATGCTCGAGCTGCGTGACGGGCTCGCCGCTGTACTGGCTGGCGCCGTTGCGGGCGAAGAGCAATTCGATGTCGGCGATGGACAGCATGATGGATGGTTGGACAGATCGATCGATGTCAGCGTGCCACTTCGTCGGCCGACAGCGGCGCGAGCTGCGAGTTGCGGATGCGCGTCTTGGACAGCGCGCCGGCCGATTCGAGAATCGGGTAGGCGATCGAGCAGATGTGCGAGTTGATGCGCTTCAGGTCGCTGATCAGGTCGATGTGCAGCGAGCTGGTCTCGATGCTCTGCGCGGTGTGGTCTTGCAGGCGCGCGATGTGCGTCGCGGCGTATTCATGCTCGAGGTCGCGAAAGTGCGCCTTCTCTTCGAGCAGCTTCTTCGCGTCGTGCAGGTGGCCGTCGAGGAACACGCTCATGCCCAGGCGCAGGTTGGCCATCAGCCGCTCGTGCAGGTGCACGATCTCGGCCATGCCGGCGTCCGAGAAGCGCCGCAACTTGCGGATCTTCTTGTCCTCGATGTCCTGGATCACGCGCTCGATGATGTCGCCGATCTGCTCCATGTTGATCGTGAACGAGACGATGTCGGTCCAGCGCCGGCCTTCGCGTTCGGACAGCGCCTCGCGCGAGATCTGCGTCAGGTAGAACTTGATCGCCGAATAGAGCTCGTCGACGGTGTCGTCCATGTTGCGCAGCTGCTCGGCGAGCACCAGGTCGTTGTGACGCAGCACCGGCAGGATGCCGCTGAGCATGGTCTCGACCACGTCGGCCTGGTGCAGCGCCTCGCGCGCCGCGCAGCTGATCGCCAGCGACGGCGTGGCCAGTGCGGACGGGTCGAGGTGGCGCGGCCGCGTCGAGCCCGCCGGGGCGACTTGCGCGGGCAGCAGCTTCTCGACCAGCCGCGCCATCGGTGCGGTCAGGCCGATGAACAGCACGGCGCGCATCAGGTTGAAGCCGAGGTGGAACGCGATGACCTGCGCGTGCACCGTCGGGATGTAGTTCTGCAGCAGCACGTGGATCTGCGGCAGCAACGGGATCGCGATCGCGCAGCCGGCGAGCTTGAACAGCAGGCTGCCCAGCGGCAGGCGTGCGCGCACGGCGCTCAGGCCGCCGTTGGTCAGCAGCGCCAGCAGGCCGCTGCCGACGTTCGCGCCCAGCACCAGGCCGAGCGCGACCGTGACCGGCAGGATGCCGGAGGCGGCCAGTGTCGCGGTCAGCAGCACGAACGCGAGGCTCGAGTAGGTGGCCATCGTCAGCAGCGCGCCGACGATGATGTCGAGCATCACGTCGTTCGGCAGCGCGACGATCAGCCCGCGGATCGCCGGCGAGGCGATCAGCGGCTGGGTCGCCGCGACGATCAGCTGCAGCCCGAGCGTGATCAGCCCGAAGCCGATCGCGACCTGGCCGAAGCGGCCGGCGGTGCTCTTCTCGTTCGAGATGAACAGCACCACGCCGCTGAAGATCAGCAGCGGCGACAGCCATGACAGGTCGAACGAGAACACCACCGCCATCAGGCTGGTGCCGATCTCGGCGCCCAGCATGACCGCCAGGCCGGCGGCCAGGCCGACGAAGCCGCTGCCGACGAAGGACGAGATGATCACCGCGGTGGCGGTGCTCGACTGCACCAGGCAGGTGACCGCGAGCCCGGCGAACACCGCCTTGGCGCGGTTGCTCAGGCTGCTGGCGAGCACCTTGCGCAGGTTCTCGCCGAAGATCCGGATCATGCCGGTGCGCACGATGTTCGTGCCCCACACCAGCAGGGCGATCGCGGCGAGCAGGTTGAGCAGATGAATCATCGGTTCGTGAAGGCTTTCCTCAGGTCCACGGCAGTGAGTATGTCTTCAGGTTCGTGAAGCTCTTCATCGCCTCCTGCACGCCTTCCTTGTACCCCAAACCCGAGTCCTTGATGCCGCCGAACGGCGTCAGCTCGAGGCGGTAGCCCGGCACCTCGCGCACGTTGACGCTGCCGACCTGCAGCTCCGAGACGAAGCGCGTGATGTAGTCGAGCCGGTTCGTGCACACCGCGCTCGACAGGCCGTAAGCCGTGCCGTTGCTGATGCGGATCGCCTCGTCGATGCTGGCGAACGTGATGATCGGCGAGACCGGGCCGAAGGTCTCGTGCAGCGCGACCGTCATCTCGGGGCGCACGCGGTCGAGCACGGTCGGCGCGTACAGCGCACCGCGGCGCTGGTTGCCGACCAGCAGGCGCGCGCCTTGCGCGACCGCCTCATTGACGCGCGATTCGAACAACCGCGCCGCGTCTTCATCGATCACCGTGCCCATCTCGAGCGCGGGGTCGCTCGGGTCGCCGTACGACCAGGCCTTGGTCTTCTCGACCACCAGATCGGTGAAGCGCGCGGCGACCGCCTCGTGCACCAGCAGGCGCTTCACGGCGGTGCAGCGCTGGCCCGAGTTCTTGTACGAGCCCTGCACCGCGAGTGTCGAGGCTTCGTCGAGGTCGGCGTCTTCCATCACGATGATCGGGTCGTTGCCGCCGAGCTCGAGCACCAGGCGCTTGTAGACCGCCTTGGCTGCGATGGCCTTGCCGATCGCGACGCCGCCGGTGAAGCTGACGAGGTCGACATCGGCGTTCGTGATCAGCTCGTCGGCGATCTCGCGCGGGTCACCCGTCACGATCGACAGCATCTCGGGCGGCAGGCCCGCCTCGTACAGCAGGTCGGCGAAGAGCAGGGCGGACAGCGGCACTTTCTCGGAGGGCTTCAGCACCATGCGGTTGTTGGTCGCAATGGCCGGCACGATCTTGTGCGCGACCTGGTTCATCGGGTGGTTGAACGGCGTGATCGCGGTGATCACGCCGAGCAGCGGGCTGCGCTGCGTGTAGACGCGGCGCTGCTTGCCATGCGGCGTGAGGTCGCACGAGAAGACCTGGCCGTCGTCCTTCAGGCATTCATTGGCACCGAACACCAGCACGTCGGCGACGCGGCCGGCTTCGTAGTGCGCGTCCTTCAGGCACAGGCCGGATTCCGCGCTGATCAGCGCGGCGATCTGTGCCGTGCGCTCGCGCACCAGCGCGGCGGTCTTGTTCAGGATGTTGGCGCGCTCGAAGCGCGTCAGCGTCGGCCGGTAGGCCTTGGCGATCGCGAAGGCGCGGCGCACCTCGACGAGCGTCGCCTTCGGCACGCTGGCGATGTGCTCGTTCGTGAACGGGTTGTGGACGCGGATGCAGCGCTCGCCGCCGCGGTCCGTGCCGACCTTCTCGCCGGCAATTCTCATCCCAGGATTTGGCATGCCGTGGTTCGGGGCGCTGTCGCTCATGTCGTCATGCTCGCGTCGTCAGTGCGCCAGGTTCAGCGCCAGCTCGAAGGCGTCGAAATTGCGCCAGCGGCGCAGCGGGTCGAGGGCCGCGGTGCGGCGGTTCAGGATCAGCGGCACGCGCTGCTCCGACACGCCACCGTGCGAACGCAGCGGCGCATCGAGCGCGCTGAGGTCGTGGCGCGCCGCCGCGGTGCCGATCACGGTCGAGCGCTCGGAGACGACGACGACGTCGCCGATGCGGTCGGCCGGCAGCTCGAACTGCTCGGCGGCCTGCGCGCGCGTCCACACCGATTCGATGCCGCGTTGCGCGGCGATGCGTGCGACGAGTGCCGCGATGTCGACATCGCTCGGCAGGTAGACCGTGGCGAAAGAGCCAAGCGCGCCGTGGTGCACCACGTACGGGTCGGTGATCGGCAGGATCACGCGCGCCTTCGACGCACCGAGCCAATCGTCGAGCACGTCCTGCAGATAGATCACGTCGGGCTGCGCGTCCATGCGCGTCTTCGCGTTCATGCCGTGGTCGGCGGTGAGGGCGATCACGCAGCCCATCGCGTCGAGCTGGCCGAGGTAGCGGTCCATCATTTGGTAGAACGCGTCGGCGCCTTCGGTGCCGGGCGCGTGCTTGTGCTGCACGTAGTCGGTGGTCGACAGGTACATCACATCGGGCCGGCGGCGCGTGCCCGACATCAGCTTGACGCCGGCCGCGAAGACGAACTCCGACAGCGCCGCGCTGTAGACCGACGGCACCGGCATGCCGACGAGCTCGACGACACCTTCGATGCCGTTCTCGGCGAGTGTCGCCTCGTCGGCCTTCTCGGCCGAGAAGCAGATGCCCTTCATGCCGTGGCCGAGCAGCTTGCGCAGCTTGTCCTTGGCCGTGACGACCGCGACCACGCGGCCGGCGTCGGCGAGCGCGGCGAGCAGCGTCGGCGCGCGCAGCCACTTCGGGTCGTTCATCATCACTTCGGTCTGGGTCGCGACGTCGAACAGGTAGTTGCCGCAGATGCCATGCACCGAGGGCGGGGCGCCGGTCACGATCGACAGGTTGTTCGGGTTCGTGAAGCTCGGGATCACGCAGTCGGCGATCAGCACCGTGCCTTCGGCCAGCACCTTCTTGAGCCACGGCATCTGGCCGTGCGCGACGGCCTGGGCGAGGTAGTCCGGCTCGCAGCCGTCGACGCAGACGACGACCGTGGGCCGCGCCGGGACGCGGTACGCGCGTTGATTGACGGTGATCATGGGCTCGCTCGCTGAAGTGCTTGTTGGTGGTGGTTCCGGACGGTGCGCTCCTTGCTCTCGATCACGTGGTCGAACATCGCCTTGCCGGCGGCCTCCGGGTCGCCCGAGGCGATGGCCTTGACGATCTGGCGGTGTTCGTTGGCCGAGATCGGCATCAGCCAGCCGTCGGCCAGATTGAGGCGCCGGAACAGGCTCAGCTCCTTGATCAGCTTGCGGTAGATCGCGGTGAGCTTGCTGTTGCCGGCGAGCTCGACGAGCCGGTCGTGGAACTTCAGGTTCAGCAGGTGGTAGTGGTAGGCGTCCTTGGCCTTCACCGACTGTTCCATCTGATCGACGAGGCCGCGGATCTCCTTCAGCTGCGCCGGCAAGATGCACTCGGCCAGGCGCCGGCCGACGAGCTCGTCCATCGCGGCGCGCAGGTCGAAGATCTCGACCGCCTCGTCGATCGGGATGTCGCGCACGAATACGCCGCGGTTCTTCTCGGTGCGCACCAGACCGGCTTCTTCGAGCATGCGGAAGGCCTCGCGCAGCGGCCCGCGCGACACGCCCAGCCGCGTGGCCAGCGCCATCTCGGTGAGCTTGGCGCCAGGCGCCAGCTCGCCCGACAGGATCATGCGCTCGAGCTCGCCCTGTACCACGCTCGTGAGCGAGCTGGTTTGCAGCAGCGTGATGGTGGGATGGGGGGCAACGCTAGCGACCATGGGTGACGAGTAGATGACACGCCTTGTTGATTGTCAACAATTTTCAAGAAACAGTTGACGACAGTTTGAACGGCCCCCTAGACTGCCTTCCAGCGACGTGGCCTTGTTCTCGCGCGGGTTCGTTCTCCGGTAGGCACGCGGCTTGCACCCATCCCCAATTGCCCCTTCCTCTTCGTCAGGAGACTCGCATGAATCTGGGTTCCATCAAACCGGTGCTCGCTGCGCTGGCCCTGCTCGCCACCACCACGGCGTTTGCGCAAAAGACGCAGCTCACCGTGTACACCGCACTCGAGACCGACCAGCTCAAGGCCTACGAGGCCGGCTTCACCAAGGTCAACCCCGACATCGAGATCAAGTGGGTGCGCGACTCGACCGGCGTGATCACCGCGAAGCTGCTCGCCGAGAAGGCGAACCCGCAGGCCGACGTCGTGATGGGCGTGGCCGCGAGCAGCCTCGCGCTGCTCGACACGCAAGGCATGCTGATCCCATACGCGCCGCTCAATCTCGACGGCATCATGAGCCAGTACCGCGACAAGAAGAACCCGCCGGCCTGGTTCGGCATGGACGTGTGGGGCGCGACCGTCTGCTTCAACACCGTCGAGGCGCAGAAGAAGAACATCCCCAAGCCCGAGACCTGGAAGGACCTGACCAAGCCGATCTACAAGGGCCAGGTCGTGATGCCCAACCCGGCCTCGTCGGGCACCGGCTTCTTCGACGTGAGCGCCTGGCTCACGCTCTGGGGCGACGACGCCGGCAAGGGCGGCGGCTGGAAGTACATGGACGCGCTGCACGAGAACATCGCGCAGTACACGCACTCCGGCTCCAAGCCCTGCAACATGGCGGCGACCGGCGAGTACGTGATCGGCATCTCGTTCGAATACCGCGGCAACACCAACAAGGCCAAGGGCGCGCCGATCGACCTCGTGTTCCCGAAGGAAGGCCTGGGCTGGGACCTGGAAGCCTTCGCGATCCATGCCGGCACCAAGAAGCTCGACGCCGCGAAGAAGCTCGCCGACTGGGCCTCGAGCAAGGACGCGATGAAGCTCTACGGCAAGAACTTCGCGATCACCGCGATCCCCGGCGTCGCCGAGCCGCTGAAGAACGTGCCGGCCGACTACGAGGCGCGCCTCGTGAAGATGGACTTCGCGACCACCGCGAAGAACCGCGAGCGCGTGCTGGCTGAATGGAACAAGCGCTACGAGGCGAAGTCCGAGCCGAAGAAGTGAGATGAACGGCCGACTGCGGTCACTCACGACGCGCGGGCGTTTCATGCGCTCAGGGTCTACGCAGTGGAGCAGGTGATATGACCTATCTCCAACTGCAAGGCATTCGCAAGAGCTTCGGTTCGTTCCAGGCGCTGCGCGACATTGATCTGTCCATCGAGAAGGGCGAGTTCGTCTGCTTCCTCGGGCCCTCGGGCTGCGGCAAGACGACCTTGCTGCGCATCATCGCGGGGCTCGAGACACAGACCGCCGGCAGCATCCATCAGAGTGAGCGCGACATCTCGGTGCTGCCGCCGGCGCAGCGCGACTACGGCATCGTGTTCCAGTCGTATGCGCTGTTCCCCAACCTGACCGTCGCCGACAACGTCGCGTATGGCCTGGTGAACCGCAAGCAGCCGCGTGCCGAGATCGCGGCGCGCGTCGAGGAGCTGCTCAAGCTCGTCGGCCTGCCGGGCAGCGGCGTCAAGTACCCGGCGCAGCTGTCGGGCGGCCAGCAGCAGCGCATCGCGCTGGCGCGGGCGCTTGCCACCAAGCCGGGGCTGCTGCTGCTCGATGAGCCGCTGTCGGCGCTCGATGCGATCGTGCGCGTGCACCTGCGTGCCGAGATCCGCTCGTTGCAGCGCCAACTCGGCGTGACGACGATCATGGTCACGCACGACCAGGAAGAGGCGATGTCGATCGCCGATCGCATCGTCGTGATGAACCAGGGCGTGATCGAGCAGGTCGGCACGCCGCAAGATGTCTATGAGTGCCCCGCGACGCCGTTCGTCGCCGAGTTCATCGGCAAGGTCAACGTGCTCCCGGCGCATGCGCTCGGGCAGGGGCGCTTTCGCGTCGGCCGGCTCGAGCTGCAGGGCGCGGCTCATTGCGACGCGCACGTGGCGGGAGCGTCGGTCCACCTCTACCTGCGGCCGGAAGACCGCGTCGCCGAGGGCGCCCTCGAAGGCATCGCGAACCGCGTCTGGGGCGAGGTGAGCAACGTCGAGTTCCTCGGCGGCTCGTGCCTGGCGCAGATGCGCATCGACGAGCTCGATGGTCAGCCTTTGCTGGTCTCGTTCTCGCTGAACCAGATGCACGACCTCGGGGTTCGGGTCGGTGCCCGGCTCGAGATGGCCTTGCGCAGCGACCGCCTTCGCGTGTTCTGAACCGCGGCTCGACGCGCCCGATCATGTCCGCCGTCCTGCCCCTGCCCACGGTCGTCGCGCTGCGCCAGCGCGCACACTGGACCGACCGCATCGCGCATGCGGCGCTGCTGCTGGTCGTGCTCGCGCTGGTCGTGTTCCTGGCGCTGCCGCTGGCGAGCATCCTCGTCAAGTCGCTGCAGAACGGCGAGGGCGCGTTCGTCGGCCTGGCCAATTTCACCAGCTACCTTGCCTCGCCTTCGCTGCTGAGCTCGCTGTGGCACAGCGTCTGGGTGTCGCTGATGGTCACGTTGGTCACGCTGCCGCTGGCCTTCGGTTTCGCGTACGCGCTGTCGCGCAGCTGCATGCCGTTCAAGGGCTTGTCGCGCACGATCGCGCTGGTGCCGCTGCTTGCGCCCTCGCTGCTGTCGGCGCTGTCGCTGATCTACTGGTTCGGCAACCAGGGGATCGCGCGCGGCTTCATCCAGGCGCTCGGGTTCGAGACCATCTACGGCGCGCCGGGCATCGTCATCGCCGAGTGCTTCGCGGTGTTCCCGCACGCGCTGATGATCCTGATCACCGCACTCTCGCTCGCCGACGCGCGCCTGTACGAAGCGGCCAACGCGCTCGGTACCAGCACGCGGCGCAAGTTCTTCACGATCACCTTGCCGGGTGCCAAGTACGGGCTGATCTCGGCGGCGCTGGTCGCGTTCACGCTGGTGATGACGGACTTCGGCATCCCCAAGGTCATCGGCGGCAACTTCAACATGCTCGCGACCGATGTGTTCAAGCTCGTGATCGGCCAGCAGGACTTTCAACGCGGCGCCGTCGTCGGGCTGCTGCTGCTGCTGCCTGCGGTGCTGACCTTCGTTGTCGACTGGCTGATCAGCCGCAAGCAGACCTCGATGCTCTCGGCGCGCGCCGTGCCGTACCGGCCGTCGCCGGCACCGGTGTTTGACGCGTTGATGACCGGCTACACGCTGCTCATCAGCGCGCTGATGCTCGCGATGCTCGGTATGGCGGTGTTCGCCTCGTTCGCAAGCTTCTGGCCCTATGACCTCTCGCTCACGCTGAAGCACTACACGATGGGGTGGGTCGATGCCGAGATCGGCGACGCCTTCGTCAACAGCCTGAAGCTCGCGGCCGGCACCGCGTTCTTCGGCACGATCATCGTCTTCACCGGCGCTTACATGCTCGAGAAGACGCGCGGCCTCGACGTGCTGCGCCCGGTCGTGCGCCTGCTCGCAATGCTGCCGATGGCGGTGCCCGGCCTGGTGCTCGGGCTGGGCTACATCTTCTTCTTCAACGCGCCGGGCAACCCGCTGAACGGCCTGTACCAGACCTTGCCGCTGCTGGTGCTGTGCACCATCGTCCACTTCTACACCACCGGCCACCTGACCGCGGTGACGGCGCTGAAGGCGCTCGACGCCGAGTTCGAATCGGTCTCGGCCTCGCTGAAGGTGCCGTTCTTCAAGACCTTCTGGCGCGTCACCTTGCCGATCTGCACGCCGACCCTGCTCGACATCGCGCGCTACTTCTTCATCAACGCGATGACGACGATCTCGGCGGTCGTGTTCCTGTACTCGCCGAGCACCAAGGTCGCGGCGATCGCGATCCTGAACCTCGACGAAGCCGGCGAGGCGGGCGCCGCAGCGGCCTGCGCGATCCTGATCACTGCGGGCTCAACCCTCGTGACCCTGCTCTTCATCGCGCTGGGCTGGTGGGTGAACCGGCGCACCCAGGCCTGGCGCAACACGACGACACCATGACGACGAACAACAGCACCGGCCTGCGCATGGCCATCGTTCAGCAGCCGATGGAGTGGACGACCGCCGCGAACGTCGAGCACATCGTCGCGGCACTGGCGCTCGCGGCGGAACACGGCGCGCGCATCGGTGTCTTTCCCGAATTGGCGCTGACCGGCTTTCACCGCGGCATCCGCGAGCAGGCGCTGCCCGAGGTCGTTGCGCCGGCGCTGCAGCGGGTGCGGGCGGTCTGCCGGGAGCACGGTATCGCCTGTGCGCTCGGCACGCCGACGTTCGGTGAGGGCGGCATCTTCTTGAACAGCTATGTGGTCGTCGATGCCGACGGGCAGATCGTGTCGACCGTCAGCAAGAACGGGCTCACGCCCGCCGAACAGACCTTCTTCGAGCCCGGCACCGGGCGCCCGCTGATGCAGTTCGAGGGTCGTGCCTGCACGACGGTGATGTGCCGCGAGATCGACGATCTCGACGCGATCGCGGTGCAGTTGCAGGACGACCCGGTCGAGCTGATCTTCTGGCCCTCGCTGGTGGGCCATCCGCCGGGCACGATCGCCGAACCGGAGCGTGCCGAGCAGGATCTGGGCTACCTGCGCCGCACCGCCGGCTTGGCCCAGCGGCTGAACGCCTTCGTCGTGCAAAGCAACTGGCCGCATGCGCTGAACACGCCCGATCACAGCCACCTCGGCGAGAGCAAGACCTACGCATCGGACGGCGAGGTCCTGTTCACGCTGCCGCGCAACGAGCCCGGCATCGGTGTCTTCAACCTCGGCGATCGCGACTTTCACTGGATGCCGCTGCCGGCATGATGAGACCCGAGAAAAGCACAGGAGACACCATGGACCGCGACGCCATCCTGCTGACCCCTGGCCCGCTGACCACCAGCTTGCGTACCAAGCTCGCGATGCTGCGCGACTGGGGCTCGTGGGACACCGACTTCATCGCCGTGACCGCCGAGTTGCGCCGCCAGCTGCTCGCGATCGTGCACGGCGAAGGCTCGCACACCGTCGTGCCCTTGCAGGGCAGCGGCACCTTCTCGGTCGAGGCGGCGGTCGCGACCGTGGTGCCGCGCGACGGCCACATCCTGGTGCTCGACAACGGCGCCTACTGCAAGCGCCTGGGCAAGCTCGCCACGCTGATGGGCCGGCGCACGACGATCCTCGAACACGCCGAAGACCAGGCCGTGTCGGCGCAGGCGCTCGAGGCGAAGCTGCACGAAGACGCCAGCATCACGCACGTAGGCTTCATCCACTGCGAGACCGGCACCGGCGTGCTGAACCCGCTGCAGGCGATCAGCGAGGTCTGCGTGCGCCATGGCAAGGGCCTGATCATCGACGCGATGAGCTCGTTCGCCGCGCTGCCGATCGACGCGCGCGAGGTGCAGTTCGACGCGCTGGTCGCGGCCAGCGGCAAGTGCCTCGAAGGCGTGCCCGGCATGGGCTTCGTGCTGCTGCGCAGGGCGGTGCTCGCCGCATGCGAAGGCAACTCGCATTCGCTCGCGATGGACTTGTTCGACCAGCACGCGTACATGGAGAAGACCGGCCAGTGGCGCTTCACGCCGCCGACACACGTGGTCGCCGCGCTGGCCGAGGCGCTGCGCCAGTTCGATGAAGAAGGCGGGCAGAGCGCGCGGCTGGCGCGCTACACCGACAACTGCCGCACCTTGATCGAAGGCATGTCGGCGCTCGGCTTCCGGCCGTTCCTCGCGCCCGCGCTGCAGGCGCCGATCATCGTGACCTTCCATGCGCCCGCCCACCCGGCCTACGAATTCAGGCCGTTCTACGAAGCGGCGAAGCGGCGCGGTTTCATCTTGTATCCCGGTAAGCTGACGCAGGTCGACACTTTCCGCGTCGGCTGCATCGGCGCGATCGGTCGCAACGAGATGCAGCAGGCGGTGAACGCGGTGGCGGACGCGATGCGCGAGCTAGTCATCGCCCACTAGACTTCGAACAACAACAAAGGCGGAGATCGGCATGGCACAGAAGGAACATCCGGCGCTCGCTGCGGTGCGCAAGTCCGGCACCGGCAAGGTCAAGGTGGCGGTCAGCGACATCGACGGCATCTTGCGCGGCAAGTACCTGCACATCGACAAGTTCCTCGGCGCCGCGCAGCCGCACCCGAACGGCGGCTTCGGCTTCTGCGACGTCGTGTTCGGCTGGGACGCGAACGACAACTGCTACGACAACGCCACGCTGACCGGCTGGCAGCACGGCTTCCCGGACGCGCTCGCACGCCTCGACCTGAACACGCACCGCAACGTGCCTTGGGACGACGGTGTGCCGATGTTCCTCGGCGAGTTCGTCAAGGCCGATGGCACGCCGTCGCCGATCTGCCCGCGCCAGACGCTCAAGCGCGTGCTCAAGCGCGCCCAGAAGCTCGGCGTCACGACGATGGCGGGCATGGAGTTCGAGTGGTTTAACTTCAGCGAGACGCCGCAGAGCTGGGCCGCGAAAAAGGGTGTCGGCCCGGAACCGATCACGCCCGGCATGTTCGGCTACTCGCTCTTGCGCATGAACCACAGAAGAGAGTTCTTCAAGGCGCTGATGGACGAGATGCCGTTGTTCGGCGTGCCGATCGAAGGCCTGCACACCGAGACCGGGCCGGGCGTCTACGAGGTCGCGATCGCGTTCGGCGAGGCGCTCGAGCAGGCCGACCGCGCGATCCTGTTCAAGACCGGCGCGAAGGAAATCGGCGCGCGCTTCGGCGTGATGCCCAGCTTCATGGCGAAGTGGAGCCAGCAGTATCCGGGCTGCTCGGGGCACATCCACCAGAGCTTGTCGGACGGCAAGAACAACCTGTTCTTCGACGCAAAGAGCCCGCGCAAGATGAGCAAGCTGTTCGAGAGCTACCTCGCGGGCCAGGTCGCGTGCCTGATGGAGATGGCGCCGATGTTCTGGCCCACGATCAACAGCTACAAGCGCCTCGTCGACGGCTTCTGGGCGCCGGTCAAGCCGACCTGGGGCATAGACAACCGCACCGCGAGCTTTCGCGTGATCGCCGGCAGCCCGAAGGCGACGCGCCTCGAGACGCGCTGCCCGGGCGCCGACGTGAACCCGTACCTTGCAATGGCCGCGGTGATCGCGGCCGGGCTGCACGGCGTCGAGAAAGGCCTGAAGCTGACCGCGCCGCCGATCACCGGGACGAACCAGGGCGCCGAGGACATCCCACGCGCACCGCGCACGCTGATCGAGACCACGCGCAACTTCAAGCAGTCGACGATCGCGCGCGACTGGTTCGGCGACGACTTCGTCGACCACTTCGCCGCGACGCGCGAATGGGAGTGGCGGCAGTGGCTGGACGGCGTGACCGACTGGGAACTGAAGCGCTACTTCGAGATCATCTGATGATGCGTTCAATCGGTCTGTGGCTGCGGGTCGCGCTGGCGCTCGTGCTGGCTGCGGGCGCGGCCACGGCGAACGCCGCCACCTTGCGCATCGCCAGCGCCTTCGACCCGCAGACCATGGACCCGCATGCGATCGCGCTGCTGTACCACACGCGCGTCTCGGTGCAGCTCTACGAAGGGCTGGTGAACCGCGACGAGCAGTTCAAGCTCGAGCCGTCGCTGGCGCTGTCGTGGCAGGCGACCGGGCCGACCACGTGGCGCTTCAAGCTGCGGCCCGGTGTGGTGTTTCACGACGGCGCGCCGTTCACGGCCGACGACGCGGTGTTTTCGATCGAGCGCGCGATGGCGCCGCCGTCGCAGCGCTCGTTCCAGCTCAAGGGCGTGAAGGCTGCACGCAAGCTCGACGAGCTGACGCTGGAGCTCACGCTCGAGGCGCCCGACGCGGTGCTGCCCGAGAAGCTCCAGCAGCTCGCGATGATGAGCAAGGCCTGGTGCATCAAGCACGGCGTCGAGAAGGCCCAGGACTTCAACGGCAAGCAGGAGACCTTCGCGGTGCGCAACGCCAACGGCACCGGCCCGTTCCAGCTCGAGCGCTTCGAGCCCGATGTGCGCACGGTGCTCAAGCGCAACCCGCGCTGGTGGGGCTGGGCGGACAAGCGCAGCGGCAACCTCGACGAGGTCACGCTGGTCGCGATCCGCTCCGATGCGACGCGGCTCGCGGCGCTGGTGTCCGGCGAGATCGATCTGGTGCTCGACCCGCCGGTGCAAGACATCGAGCGCCTGAAGCGCGAGCCCGCGATCAAGCTGCTGCAGGTCACCGATCTCGGCCAGCAGTACCTGAGCGTCGACATGGCGCGCGACGAGCTGCTGGACAGCGACGTGAAGGGCAAGAACCCGTTCAAGGATCTGCGCGTGCGCCGCGCCGTCTACCACGCGCTCAACGTCGAGCTGATCACGCAGAAGGTGCTGCGCGGCCTGGGTGCGCCGACCGGCGCGTTCCTGTCGCCGCGCGTCGACGGCTCGCCGGCCGAGCTCGACAAGCGCCTGCCCTACGACCCCGCCAAAGCCCGCGCGCTGCTGGCCGAGGCCGGCTACCCGAACGGGTTCGCGATCACGCTCGACTGCGTCAACGTGCCGTGGCGCGAGGCGGTGTGCCAGGCGATGTCGGCGATGCTGACGCAGGTCGGCATCCGCACCACGCTGCGCAGCGCGCCGACGAACCAGTTCTTCCCGAAGCTGACCGCCGCGACCGCGAGCTTTCTCGAGTTCGGCTGGACGCCCAACCCCGATGCCTGGGCCTCGCTGAACGCGCTGTTCCGCAGCTGGGACAAGTCCGGCGGCGGCACCTTCAACGCCGGCCGCTACAGCAACGCCAAGCTCGACGAGTTGATCGACCACATGCGCGTCGAACCCGACCCGACGCGGCGCCGCGCGATGGTCGGCGTGGCGCTGCGCATCGTCGGCGACGAGCTGCCGTTGATTCCGCTGTACCGTCGCACCCTGACCTGGGCGATGAGCAAAAAGGTCAGCGCCATCCAGTGGCCCAACGACTCGCCCGAGTTGCGCTGGGCCAGCCTGAAGTAGCCGAGTCAAGTAACCTGTACCCCATCATGAGCATCACCCGCTTTTCATTCCCCACCACCATCCACTTCGGCGCCGGTGCGCGCTCGCTGGCCGGTCAGCACTTGCACGAGCTGGGGCTGCGCCGCCCGCTGATCGTCACCGACAAGGGCCTGGCCGCGCTGCCGCTGATCGGCGAACTGAAGGCCGAGCTCGTGTCGGCCGGGCTCGCGGTCGCGGTCTACGGCGGCGTATTCGGCAACCCGACCGGCAGCCAGGTGATGAACGGCGCGGCCGCGTACAAGGCGCACGAGGCCGACTGCGTGATCGGTGTCGGCGGCGGCGCGGCGCTCGATGTCGCCAAGGTCGTCGGCCTGCTCGCCACGCACCCCGGCGACGTGATGGAGTACGTGTGGGACCACCCGCAGGTGCGCGCGATCGATGCCGCCGCGCTGCCGTACTTCATCGCGCTGCCGACGACCTCGGGCACCGGCAGCGAGGTCGGCCGCAGCAGCGTGATCAGCGAGGAGGACACGCACGTGAAGCGCGTGATCTTCTCGCCGGCCATCCTGGCCAAGGCCGTGTTTGCCGACCCCGAACTCACGCTCGGCCTGCCGCCGGCGGTGACTGCCGCGACCGGCATGGACGCACTGACCCACAACATCGAGAGCTACCTGTCGCCGGCGTATCACCCGCTGTGCGACGGCATCGCGCTCGAGGGCACGCGCATCGCGGCACGCGCGCTGCTGACGGCGGTGCGCGAACCCGGCAACGTGCAGGCGCGTGCCGACATGATGATGAGCTCGATGATGGGCGCGATCGCGTTCCAGAAAGACCTCGGCGCGGTGCACTCGTGCGCGCACGCGCTCGGCACCGTCTGCGACCTGCACCACGGCCTGGCGAATGCGCTGATGATCGAGCCGGTGATGACCTACAACCGCGAGGCCGTGCCGCACAAGTTTGCCGAGCTCGCGCATGTCGTCGGCGTGTCTTCCGTGAGCGGCTTCGTGCCGTGGCTGGCGAACCTGAAGCACCGGATCGGCATCCCGCCGGGGCTGGCCGTTGCCGGCGTCAAGCGCGAGCAGTTCCCGCGGCTGGTCGAGATCGCGACGCAAGACATCTGCCACCAGACCAATCCGCGCCCTTGCGAGGCGGCCGATTTCGAACGCTTCTTCATGGAAGCCTATTGAGATGAGCAGACCTCTGATCATCGGCATCTCAGCCCGCATCCACCACCCGGTCGGGCCGGTGCGCGACCTCGGCGGCGTCTATGCGAAGACGCTGCACTACCTCGAGCAATCGGTCGCGCACTGGGTGCTCGCGAAAGACGTGCTCGCGGTGATGATCCCCGCGATCGAGAGCGAAGGCCTGATCCAGCGCAGCGACATGAGCCTGGCCTCGTATGCCGAGTACCTCGACGGCCTGGTGCTGCAAGGCGGCGCCGACATCGCGCCGCAGAGCTATGGCGAGACCCCGCTGCACCCCGACTGGGCCGGCGATGCGGTGCGCGACCGCTACGAGATCGACCTGTTCAATGCCTTCGTCGCGGCAGGCAAGCCGGTGATCGGCATCTGCCGCGGCTGCCAGCTGATCAACGTCGCGCTCGGCGGCACGCTGTTCCAGGACATCCCGACGCAGCTGCCGGCGGCGGTCTCGCACCGCGATCCCGAGAAGTACGAGGCGGCGCTGCACGAGGTGAGCTTCGTCGCGGGCTCGAAGCTGTCGCAGCTCTACCCGGGCGTGGCGCAATCCAAGATCAACACCATCCACCACCAGGCCGTGAAAGACCTGGGCCGCGATCTCGTCATCGAGGCGCTGGGCGTGCCGGACGGCGTCGTCGAGGCGATCCGCTGGCGCGGGCCGAGCTACGTGTTCGGGATGCAGTGGCACCCCGAGTTCCTGGCGCTGGCCACGCTCGACCAGGAGCAGCTCGACGGCCGCCCCATCCTCCACGACTTTCTGGCCACCGCGCGCGCCTGCCGCGACGCCGGCTGAACACACCATGCTGAAGATCCACAACCCCGCGACCGGCGCGCTGGTCGCCGAGATTCCCGAGGCCAACGCCGACATCGTGGCCCAGCGCACCCTCGCCGCGCGCGCCGCGCAGCCTGCCTGGTCGGCCACGCCGCTCGAGGCGCGGCTGCAGGTGCTGCAGCGCTTTCGCGTTGCAGTGGCGGCCGAGGTCGAGGCGCTCGCGGTCACGCTCACCACCGAGGTCGGCAAGCCGATCCGCCAGTCGCGCAACGAGATCAACGGGCTGCTCGCGCGCATCGACTTTTTTTTGAGCCAGGCCGCGGCCACGCTCGCGCCGCAGCAGGTCTTCGATGAAGGCGGCATGCGCGAGGTGATCAGCTTCGACCCGCTCGGCGTGGTCGTCAACATCTCGGCCTGGAACTACCCGTACTTCGTCGGCGGCAACGTGTTCGTGCCGGCGCTGCTGACCGGCAACGCGGTGCTGTACAAGCCGTCCGAATTCGCGACGCTGACCGGCCTGCACATCGCGCGGCTGTTGCACGAGTCGGGCGTGCCGCAGGACGTGTTCGTGCCGCTGGTTGGCCGCGGCGACGTGGGCGCAGCGCTGCTCGCGCAGGACATCGACGGCGTGTTCTTCACCGGCTCGTTTGCCACCGGCGCGAAGATCGCGCAGGCTGTGGGCGCGCGTTTCATCAAGCTGCAGCTCGAGCTCGGCGGCAAGGACCCGACCTACGTGGCCGAAGACGCCGATGTGCAGATCGCCGCCGAGTCGCTCGCCGACGGCGCGATGTACAACGCCGGCCAGAGCTGCTGTTCGGTCGAGCGCATCTACGTGCACGAGAGCATCCACGATGCGTTCGCCGCCGCCTTCGTCGAGACGGTGCGCGGCTTCAAGCTGGGCAACCCCGCGAGCGAAGAGACCTACATCGGCGCGATCACGCGCGCGCCGCAGCTCGAGGTGCTCGACGCGCAAGTGGCGGACGCGAAGGCCAAGGGCGCGACGCTGCGCATCGGCGGCGAGCGCCGCGCCGGCCCGGGCAACTGGTTCGAGCCGACCGTGTTCACCGAGGTCGACCACACGATGGAGCTGATGATCGAAGAGAGCTTCGGCCCGGTCATCGGCATCCAGAAGGTCAGCGGCGATGCCGAAGCGCTGCGGCTGATGAACGACACGCGCTACGGCCTGACGGCCGGGGTGTTCACGAAGGACGAGGCGAGGGCGCGCGCGCTGCTCGCCAAGGTCAACGCCGGCAGCGTCTACTGGAACTGCTGCGACCGCGTCAGCCCGCGGCTGCCGTGGTCGGGGCACGGCGATTCGGGCGTCGGGCTGACGCTGTCCACGATGGGCATCCAGACCTTCACGCGCCCACGCGCTTGGCACTTGCGCCAACCCGCGTGATGCCTCGGCTCGCGCTGTTCGACCTCGATCACACGCTGCTCACCGGCGACAGCGATGTGCTGTGGTGCGAGTTCCTGATGGACCACGGCGTGCTCGACCGCGCCGAGTTCCAGCCGCGCAACGACGACATGGCGCGGCGCTATCGCGAGGGCAACGTCAGCGCCGAGGAATTCTCTGCCTTCTATGTGGCGACGCTGGCCGGCCGCACGCTGGGCGAGTGGCAGCCCTGGCGCGAGCGCTTTCTGCACGAGATCGTCGCGCCGCAGATCCCGGCCTCGGCGCGCGATCTGGTCGAGTCGCACCGTGCGCGTGGCGACCGGGTCGTGATGACGACCGCGACCAACCGCGTGCTGACCGAGTTGACCGCGCAGCACCTGCACATCGATGACCTGCTGGCGACCGAGGTCGAGGTCGTCGATGGCTGCTGCACCGGCCGGACGACCGGCGTGCTCAACATGCGCGAAGGCAAGGTCGAGCGGCTGCATGCCTGGTTGAACGAGCAAGGCCTGGCGCCCGAGGTCATCGCCGCTGCGGTCTTCTACAGCGATTCGATCAACGACTTGCCGCTGCTGCTCAAGGTCGCCGAGCCCATCGTCGTCGACCCCGATGCACGCTTGCGCACGCACGCGCTGGCCGCCGGTTGGCCGGTCATGCACTTGGCGCGTTGACATTTCATCGAGCCGCTACGATGGCGGCTCGCGACAAAAACCCAGGAGGATTCGCGATGGCGATGGACGTGGTGGACTACGAGATCAAGGGCGCCGAGATGCAGTTCGTCGAGGTCGAGCTCGACCCTGGCGAAGCGGCCGTTGGCGAGGCCGGCAGCATGATGTACATGGACGCCGGCATCGCGATGGACACGGTCTTCGGCGACGGCTCGCAGAGCAGCGCCAACAGCGGCCTGTTCGGCAAGCTGCTCGGTGCAGGCAAGCGGCTGGTCACAGGTGAATCGCTGTTCACCACGGTGTTCACGAACCAGGGCTCGGCCAAGCTGCGCGTCGCGTTCGCGGCGCCGTATCCGGGCAAGATCATGGCAATGGATCTGCGCGCGCTCGGCGGTACGCTGATCTGCCAGAAGGACGCGTTCCTGTGCGCCGCACGCGGCGTCTCGCTGGGCATCTACTTCCAGCAGAAGCTCTCGGTCGGTTTCTTCGGCGGCGAGGGCTTCGTGATGCAGAAGCTCGAAGGCGACGGCCTCGCGTTCGTGCACGCCGGCGGCACCGTGATGAAGCGCGAGCTGCGCGCCGGCCAGACGCTGCTGATCGACACCGGCTGCATCGTCGCGCTGACGCCGGACGTGAGCTTCGAGATCCAGTACGTCGGCAAGATCAAGACCGCGCTGTTCGGCGGCGAAGGCCTCTTCTTCGCCAAGGTCACCGGGCCGGGCACGGTGTGGCTGCAAAGCCTGCCGTTCTCGCGCCTGGCGTCGCGCGTGTTCGCCGCGGCGCCGCAGCGCGGCGGGGCTAAGGAAGAAGGCTCGGTGCTGGGCGGCCTGGCGGTTGGCGGGCTGCTCGGCAGTGTGTTCGGTGGTGGAGACGATGACTGAGCTGAGACTTGTTCTGAATTTCGACGCGGACACCGTGGTCCGATGAGCTTGTTGTTCGATTCGTTCTGGCGCGCCGCGGCCTACTGCCTGCATCCGCGCGTGATCCTGCTGTCGCTGCTGCCGCTGCTGTTGATGGCAGCGCTCGCGCTCGGCCTGGGCTACTTCTTCTGGGAGTCGGCGCTCGATGCGGTGCGCGAGACCTTCGAGTCGTGGTCGATTCTGGCGACCATGATCCACTGGCTCGAACACATCGGCCTGGCGGGGTTGAAGTCCGTGCTCGCGCCGATGGTGGTCGTGTTCCTGAGCACGCCGGTGATCGTCGTGCTGGCGCTGCTGATGGTCGCTGCGTTCATGACGCCGTCGATGCTCGGGCTGGTCGCTGCGCGCCGCTTCCCGCTGCTCGAGCGCAAGCATGGCGGCTCGTTCTTCGGCAGCGCGCTCGGTGCGCTGTGGGCCACGGCGCTGGCGCTGATCGCGCTGCTGGTGTCGATCCCGCTGTGGTTCGTGCCGCCGCTGGTGCTGGTCGTGCCGCCGCTCATCTGGGGCTGGCTCACCTACCGCGTGATGAGCTACGACGTGCTCGCCGAACACGCGAGCGCGGACGAGCGCCACACGCTGATCCGGCGCCACCGGGTGTCGCTGCTAGGCATGGGCGTGCTCACCGGCTACCTTGGCGCGGCGCCGTCGCTGGTGTGGGCCTCGGGTGCGATCGCGATCGTGTTCGCGCCGGTGCTGGTGCCGGTCGCGGTGTGGATCTACACGCTGGTGTTCGCGTTCTCGGCCCTGTGGTTCGCGCACTTCGCGCTGGCCGCATTGCAGGCGCTGCGGCGCCAGACCGAGGCCGTCGAGATCGTCCCGGCCGACACCGGCCCGCGCGCGACCGATGTGATCGAAGACGCGCGCATCATTCCGCTGCCGCCGGCCGAAGCCGACGGCGCTCCTCCAGCGTCACCCTGGGCTCGTTCATGAACTTTGGTTTGATCATCATCGGCGACGAGATCCTCTCGGGCAAGCGCGCCGACAAGCACTTGCCCAAGGTCATCGAGCTGCTGTCGGCACGCGGCCTGAGCTTGAGCTGGGCGCGCTATGTGGGCGACGACCCGGCGCGCATCACCGCCGACCTGAAACACGCATTCGAATGCGGCGACGCAGTGTTCTCGTGCGGCGGCATCGGTGCGACACCGGACGACCACACGCGCCAGTGTGCCGCCGCCGCGCTGGGCCGCCCACTGGCGCTGCACCCGCAGGCGCGCGACCTGATCCTCGAGCGCATGCGCGACACAGCGGCGGAGCAGGGCATCCCGTACGAGCCGGACCGGCCCGACAACGTGCACCGGCTCAACATGGGCGTGTTCCCCGAGGGTGCGGCCATCATCCCGAACCCGTTCAACAAGATCGCCGGCTTCAGCATCGGCTCGGTGCACTTCGTGCCGGGCTTTCCGGTCATGGCCTGGCCGATGATCGAATGGGTGCTCGACGAGCACTACCGCGAGCTGCAGGGCAAGAACACGCAGCGCGAAAAATCGGTGATCGTGTTCGGCGCGATGGAGGCCACGCTGACGCCGCTGATGGAGCGCGTCGAGGCCGAGTTCGCGGGCATCAAAGTGTTCAGCCTGCCCAGCGTCGATCACCCGGAGTGGGGCCGCCACATCGAGCTCGGCGTGAAGGGCGAGGCGGCGCGTCTCGATGCCGCATACCGCGTGCTGCTCGATGGCCTGCATGGCCATGGCGCGAAGTTGGGTCCCGAATTGGTGCGATGATCTGCCCGCTTCCGGTGCGGCCTTGCGCACCAACGTGGGCGTGGCTTTCGGCCGGATGCACGAGGGCTGCGAAGCTTTCTCCAGCCCGGTGCGCAGCTGCCGCGGGCATGCTTTCTGCTACATTCCTGTGCGCATTTTTGGGGCCTGCGAGCAGGCCTTTTGAAGGCCGATTCCCGCTTTGTCCCACCCCTCGAACAAGCATTCCACCAGGAGTTCCCAGATGGCCAGCAAGACCGTTGCCGACGTGATGAAGATGGTGAAGGAGAACGAAGTCAAGTTCGTCGACTTCCGTTTCACCGACACCCGCGGCAAAGAGCAACACGTGACCGTGCCCGTGTCGCACTTCGATGAAGACAAGTTCACCGGTGGCCATGCCTTCGACGGCTCGTCGATCGCTGGCTGGAAGGGCATCGAGGCCTCGGACATGCAGCTGATGCCCGACCCGAACACCGCCAACATCGATCCGTTCTTCGAAGAGCCGACGATGATCCTGACCTGCGACGTGGTCGAGCCCGGCGACGGCAAGCCCTACGAGCGCGACCCGCGTTCGCTGGCCAAGCGCGCCGAGGCCTACATGAAGGCCTCCGGCCTGGGCGACACCGCGTTCTTCGGCCCGGAACCCGAGTTCTTCGTGTTCGACAGCGTGCGCTGGAGCAACGACATGTCGGGCTGCTTCTCGAAGATCGAATCCGAAGAAGCCGCATGGAACACCGGCAAGGAATACGAGCACGGCAACTCCGGCTACCGCCCGAGCGTGAAGGGCGGCTACTTCCCGACCCCGCCGGTCGACTCCTTCCAGGACATGCGCTCCGAGATGTGCCTGGTGCTCGAGTCGCTGGGCATCCCCTGCGAAGTGCATCACCACGAAGTGGCCAACGCCGGCCAGATGGAGCTCGGCACCAAGTTCAGCACGCTGCTGCAGCGCGCCGACTGGGTCCAGCTGCAGAAGTACGTGATCCAGAACGTCGCCCACAGCTACGGCAAGACCGCGACCTTCATGCCCAAGCCCATCGTCGGCGACAACGGCTCGGGCATGCACGTGCACCAGTCGGTCTGGAAGGACGGCAAGAACCTGTTCGCCGGTGACGGCTATGCCGGCCTGAGCGAGTTCGCGCTGTTCTACATCGGCGGCATCATCAAGCACGCGCGCGCGCTCAACGCCATCACGAACCCGGGCACGAACTCGTACAAGCGCCTGGTGCCTGGCTTCGAAGCGCCGGTGAAGCTGGCCTACTCGAGCAAGAACCGCTCGGCGTCGATCCGCATCCCGCACGTCGCGAACCCGAAGGGCCGCCGCGTCGAAGCGCGCTTCCCGGATCCGCTGATGAACCCGTACCTCGGCTTCTCGGCGATGCTGATGGCCGGCCTCGACGGCGTCGAGAACAAGATCCACCCGGGCGAAGCCGCCAGCAAGGATCTGTACCACCTGCCGCCGGAAGAAGACAAGCTGATCCCGACCGTCTGCCACAGCCTCGACCAGGCGCTGGAGTACCTCGACAAGGACCGCGCGTTCCTGACCAAGGGCGGCGTGTTCACCGATGCCTACCTCGACGCCTACATCGAGCTCAAGATGGCCGAGGTCACGCGCTTCCGCATGGCCACGCACCCGGTCGAGTTCGACATGTACTACACGCTGTAAAGATCTGTCTTTCGGCACATTTTCGGCATACAGGGGGACGGCGCAAGCCGTCCCTTTTTCGTTGATATCTGCGGTGCGAGACAATCACGAGATGGCCAGGAGACTTTCCGCATGACGATGTTCACCCGCTCGATCCCGGCGTTCTGCCTCGGCCTGGGCGTTCTCGGCAGTGCCCACGCTTTCGACGTGACCTACAAGTGCCCGAACCACGTCTACAGCAACACGATCAGCGCGAAGGAAGCCAAGGACAAGGGCTGCACCGTGCTCGACAACGCGCCCATCACCGTGATCCAGGGCAGCAAGCCCCGGCCGGCGGCGAGCGGCGTGGCGGCCAACGGCAGCAACCGCGTCGATCCGGCCGACCAGCGCGCGCGCGACACCGATGCCCGCCGCATCCTCGAGGCCGAGCTCAAGCGCGAAGAGGAGCGCCTCGCGGCGATGAAACTCGAATACAACAACGGCGTGCCCGACAAGCAGGGCAACGAGGTCAAGAACTACCAGAAGTACCTCGACCGCGTCGCCGACCTGAAGGCTGCGATCGAGCGCAAGGAGGGCGATGTCGCCGCCTTGAAGCGCGAGTTGCTGAAGTATCCGCAGTGAGCGTTCAGGCCTCTGCGGCATTCGCCGCCTTCGACCACCTCGCGACCATGGTTGCGGTGGTCAACGAAACCGGCCAGTGCGTGTTCGCCAATGCGTCGTTCGAGAACATCCTGGGCTTGTCCCGGCGCAGCGTGCAGCGTGGCTCGCTGTTCGAGTGGTTCGTCGACGGGCAGCGCCTGCGCGACACGGTCGCGGCGGTGAGCCGCAACGACTTCTCGACCAGCCGGCTCGAGGCGTTGCTGCGGCGCCCGGGCACCGGCCATGCCGAGCTGCTGCCGGTGCATGTGATCGTGAACCAGATGGAAGCCTCGCGCCACGTCGTCGTCGAGCTGGTCGAGATCGAGCAGCAGACCCGCCAGGACCGCGAGGAGCGCGCGCTCGACCAGGCGCAGGTGACCAAGGAGCTGATCCGCAACCTCGCACACGAGATCAAGAACCCGCTCGGCGGCATCCGCGGCGCCGCGCAGCTGCTCGAGATGGAAGTCGAGTCGCGCGCCCTGCACGAGTACACCCAGGTCATCATCAGCGAGGCCGACCGCCTGCAGGCGCTGGTGGACCGCCTGCTCGCCCCGCACCGCAAGCCGCACGTGGTCAGCGACGTGAACATCCACGAGGTCTGCGAGCGCGTGCGCGCGCTGATCCAGGCCGAGTTCCCACGCGGGCTGGCGATCGAGCGCGACTACGACATCTCGATCCCCGACTTCCGCGGCGACCGCGAGCAGCTGATTCAGGCGGTGCTCAACATCGCCCACAACGCGGCGCAGGCCTTGAACGAGCGTATCGCTTTCGGCGACGCGCAAATCATCCTGCGCACCCGCATCGCACGCCAGGCCACGCTGGGCAAGCAGCGCTATCGTCTGGCACTGGACTTGCATATTCAGGACAACGGCCCGGGCGTGCCCGAGTCCATCCGCGAGCGCATCTTCTACCCGCTGGTTTCGGGGCGGGATGGCGGCTCGGGGCTTGGGCTCACGCTCGCGCAGACATTCGTGCAACAGCACCACGGCACGGTCGAATGCGAGAGTGAACCGGGCCGGACCATTTTCAAGATCGTGATACCACTGCCCTGAGCCGAGGAAAGCCCAGCGCAGCGGACCGACATAGAGCAGGCAGGGCATGAAACCCATCTGGATCGTTGACGACGACCAATCCATCCGCTTCGTGCTGGAGAAGGCACTGGCGCGTGAAGAACTCGCAGTACGCAGCTTCACCAACCCCCGCGACGTGCTCAAGGCACTAGATGACGACGAGCCGCAGGTGCTCGTCTCCGACATCCGCATGCCCGGCGGCTCGGGGCTCGAGCTGCTCGCCAAGGTGCGCGAGCGTCTGCCGGGCCTGCCCGTCATCATCATGACGGCCTACTCCGACCTGGACAGCGCGGTGAGCGCGTTCCAGGGCGGCGCGTTCGAGTACCTGCCCAAGCCTTTCGACGTGCCCAAGGCGGTCGAGCTGATCCGTCGTGCCGTCGACGAGAGCCTGCGCGAGGAGGTGCGCGACGAGAAGGCCGCGCAAGTCCCTGAGATGCTCGGCCAGGCGCCCGCGATGCAGGACGTGTTCCGCGCGATCGGCCGGCTCAGCCAGAGCATCGTCACGGTGCTGATCACCGGCGAGTCGGGCTCGGGCAAGGAGCTGGTCGCGAACGCACTGCACAAGCACAGCCCGCGCGCCAGCGGCCCGTTCGTCGCGATCAACACCGCGGCGATCCCGAAGGACTTGCTCGAGTCCGAGCTCTTCGGCCACGAGCGCGGCGCGTTCACCGGTGCGCAGACCACGCGGCGCGGCCGCTTCGAGCAGGCCGACGGCGGCACGCTGTTCCTCGACGAGATCGGCGACATGCCGTTCGACTTGCAGACGCGTTTGCTGCGTGTGCTCAGCGATGGCCAGTTCTACCGCGTCGGCGGCCACAACCCGATGAAGAGCAACGTGCGCGTGATCGCCGCGACGCACCAGAACCTCGAAGACCGCGTGCGGCAGGGCGCGTTCCGCGAAGACCTGTTCCATCGCCTCAACGTGATCCGGCTGCGCCTGCCGGCGCTGCGCGAACGCGCCGAAGACGTGCCCTCGCTGACCCGCTTCTTCCTGCAAAAGAGCGCGAAGGAACTCGGCGTCGAGGCCAAGCGCATCACCGATGCGGCGCTCGCGCTGCTGATGCGCTTCGACTTCCCCGGCAATGTGCGGCAGCTCGAGAACATCTGCCACTGGCTCACCGTGATGGCGCCGGCGCAGATGATCGAGGCCAAGGACCTGCCGCCCGAACTGGCCGCTGATTCGGCTGCTGGCGTGGCCGAGATCAAGCCGATGCCAGTGGCCGCCGTGGCGCGTGCGCCGGCGATCGCGGCGCTTGAGCCGGCCGCGCCGGTCGCCGCGCCGGCACCATCGGCCACTGGCGCGCCAGCGACCGCGACCACCGGTTCATGGCTGGCCGGGTTGGAGCACGACGCGCGCAGCCTGCTTCAGGCCGGCGACGCCGAGGTCTGGGACACGCTGACGCACAAGTTCGAAGCCCAGCTGATCCGCACTGCGCTCGAGATCACGCGCGGCCGCCGCATCGAGGCCGCGCAAAAGCTCGGCATCGGCCGCAACACGATCACACGCAAGATCCAGGAACTTGGCCTCGACGACTAAGCCCGGTCGCGTCAGGCCGAGAGTTCAACGATCACCGGTGCGTGGTCGCTGGGCCGCTCGTTCTTGCGCGTCGGCTTGTCGATCACACAGCTCAGCACGCGCGACTTCAGCGCCTCGCTGACCAGGATGTGATCGATGCGCAGCCCCTGGTTCTTGCGGAACGCGAGGTTGCGGTAGTCCCACCAGCTCCAGCTCTTCGGCGGCTGCTCGAACAGGCGGAACGAGTCGTGCAGCCCGAGCCCGAGCAGGCCCTTGAAATGCGCGCGCTCCTCGGGCGTGCACAGCACCTGGCCGGCCCAGGTGACCGGGTCGTGGACATCGCAGTCTTCGGGTGCGATGTTGTAGTCGCCGAGCAGCGCGAGCTGCGGGTGCGCGGCGCATTCCTGCTCGAGCCAGC
>Ga0307508_10001132_pt1 | contig 30732 bp, 31 predicted proteins | sample 9_EM_MG_FD_203089 | JGI IMG/M metagenome (GOLD analysis project Ga0307508, IMG submission 203089) | Populus trichocarpa ectomycorrhiza microbial communities from riparian zone in the Pacific Northwest, United States - 9_EM | ecosystem: Host-associated > Plants > Roots > Unclassified | place...
GAGCCTTGCTCATAATCGCCTTGTTGATTTCAAGGCGTTCCTTGCTGCGCGTCCGGGCAGAGATATATTCATTCTTGTCTGCCATTTCAATCAGTCTTGATGTCACTCATATGGAATCCACATCACCTGTTCTCGCTTTTCGCTCAATTCGGTAGTCATCCGTTGATTTGCTCAACAGGCTTCTGCCCAAACCGGCAGGCTTCCGGCAATTCACTGACGGGGAAACAAGATTTCTTGACTTACTGTTTTCTTGACTTCTTGGCCCGTCACTTATTTCATTCATGTTCGCCTCTTGGATTTCGTCCTGCGATTCGTCCGCATTTTCTGGAAACTCAATGGCTTCCGTCTGCTCTTCTGTGTGTGCATTTTCTTCTTCGTCAAACACCACACTTGAGCATTCCACTGCTCGTCCGGTTCTTCCCGATTTGAAATCCCAAATTCTCCAGATTTTCGTGGTGTTATGAACATATCCCAACATCATGCACATACTGGAGCGGTTTCCGAATTTCTTCTCCGTTCTCTGAACAGGTGGAATGTGTTTGTATGTGCGACTTCTGAATCGTCTTAGGTGTCCGATTTTTGGAATGGTGCCGTACAGAGCTTCATATGGTGACTGGTTGTCCGCCAGACCAGATGTAGGTGACCTTCGATGCAGGTAGCATGCTGTCCTGATAGCTTCCGGCCAAAATATTATCGGCACATTTGCGTCCAACATCATACTTTGTGCCTTCGCATTCAGTGTTCGGATCATGCGCTCGGCCGTTCCGTTCTTCTGTTGGGTGTACGGGGGGGAGGGTTCAAACGTAATTCCTTTTTCTCCCAGTAAACCTTGGAATATCGAGTTGTTGTATTCTCCGGATCCATTGTCACTACGGAAACGTTTGATGTGGAATCCCTGTGTTTCCACCCAGGCTTGGTAATGTTGAAACTTGGCCGATATTTCTTCCGCGGTTTTTGTGATCAGAAAGTACACCTCAGTGTATCTCGTACAGTCATCAATATAGATGATGTAATATTGGGCGCCTCCGATACTGTGCTTCATAGGCCCGCAGAGATCTGAGTGCACAAGCTCAAACGGCGTTGAGGACCGGGGTATCTTGGTGCGTACAATATGTTGTTGTTGCTTCGTATGAACGCATGTCCGACACAATCCAGGTGTTTCCCAGCGAGGACTCGTGTCCCTACGATCCGTCACAGGCTCAACATCCATAGGATCCATCACCGGCTCGATATCCGGAACTGCAGCCAGCTCGACGTCAGGATGGGTAACCGGCTTAGTGTCCCGAGAATCCGTAATGCGTTCTCCTGAGGATTCCAGTAGCCGTCTCAAATCTTGATGATTAAGGTGCGCGAGACGTCGATGCCACATGTTTATCGTGTGTGAATGTGGAGCAGTTCGAAGCATTCTAATTTCGGAGATGTGTGCTGATCCATCTGTTGATAGTATGTATAAGCCGTCTTCAAGGTTGGCGCCGAGAACTTTCCGTCCTTTTGCATCAGCAATCGAGCATATCCCTGATCGGAATGTTGTTGTGTATCTATGTGAGTCGAGTTGTCCTACTGATAGGAGTGATATTTGGAACTCCGGAACGAAGAATGCCTCAATATCCACTCCTCCCAGAGGTACAATTCCTTTCTTCTTCGCTTGTACTTGATGATCATCCCCCAACTTGATGATCATATTCGTTTCCTTAACTGAGTTCTTCCGGAAGTCTCGAAGATTGTTGCCGTAATTGTGAGATGCTCCGGAATCAATTACCCAGGTCCTTGTTGTTATTGCCGAACGATATGATGCCACCATTACCTCCGAGCTGAGGGAGGTGGAGCCCGCAAGTCATTGCTGGTTGCCGGAAGTGTCGTACGAACGTCCGTTTCCGTCGTCTCCGTCGTGTCCGTTTCCATCGTGTCCGTTGTGTCCGTTTCTGTCACGTCCGGTTCCGTCACGCCCGTCACGTCCGTTTCCGTCGCGCCCGTTGCGTCCATTTCCGTTGCGTCCGTCTCCTTCTTGTCCGTTTCTTCTGCTATTTCGTAGGGCTTTTCCCTTTCTTCTGGCCGGACACTCATTCTTCATATGGCCTTCTTCTCCGCAATAATAGCAGTCAATCTGATCTCTAGGTCGTTTGTTCTTATTCCGGCAGTTGGCGGTAGTATGAGATCCTGTTTTGCACAAATCACACCATTGTTTCTGAGAACACTCATTTCCCTGGTAACGTCCCTGGTAGCCTCCACGTCCTCTTCCTCCTTGTTGAGTATAGAGAGCTTCGGAAATTGCGTCAGATTTGGTTGTCATCGATCGATTCGTCTCGCATTCGTTGAGTGCATCTATAACCTCTTGAACTGTAACTCTTGCGCGAGATTGAAGAATCTCGATCGTGAATGCATAGGCAGGAGGAAGAGTCGTATAGATGTGATTCTTGAGGACTACATCGGAGACTGCTTCTTCGGAGCCGGCGAGCTCAGTGGTGATGTCAAGCAGTTCGGCGAAGTAGGCATTGACCGGCTGCTCAGGAGTGGGCCGAAGAGTGCTGAATTTCCGAAAGAGTGACATTCTTCCGATGGAGGAGTTAGCAGTGTTTGTGCATGCCTCAAGTTATTTCCACGCCTCAACGGGATCGTCCATGCCTTTGATGTACACCTTGACAGCATTGGTACAGGATCCGTAGATGATGGCCAAGGCCTGCAATTTCCGTTGCTTGTAGTCCTTGTACGCCTTCCGTGCCAGAACAAGGTTTCTGGAGAAGTCATTGGGTCTTCCCGGATCTTGTGGTTCTTCTTCCCTTTCCATCACGATGTCCCAAGCCATTATTCCCTGTAGGACCTTCATACAATCTTCCTTCCAGACTGCGTAGTTGGTACGATCGAGTAGGCGAATGTTGCCCAGAGGGTGTTTGAATGATTCTTCACTCATGATGAGAATCGTATCGAAGTGCGAGGAGGGAAATGCTTGTTGATAGTGACGGATCTTCTATCGCTGAGATGGTTAGCTCGGTTTCGAGTAGAAAATATCTAAGTGAGACGTAGAGAAAAGGGCCTCGGAATCGCCGGCCCCCGCGTTTACCACTGGCTCCTGAGGAGCTATTTTTGCGCGAGAGTATGACAATTGAGAAGGTGATCGGGTGAGGTTTGTAGGTATTCGGAGCGGTTACGGCTCCGCGCTCATAACCTGTTAAAGTTTGCCCAGTCACCGGTTTCTTTTACAGTCTTCACGCGCAGAGAGAGAGAGAGAGAGAGGAACGAGTGAGGAACAGAATGAGATGATTTGATTGTTGAAGTTTGATGGAATCGCTCAACCGTGATGTGTCTTATCTTTTCTGCGCTATATAGGAGTATTTAAGAGTACAGAAGAAAGAATGCGAAAGACGCTGCTATGGGAGAATGCCAAGCCGTCATTACCAGGATCCCCTTGCCACTGCCATTGCTATGCCATTGCTCCACACAGCGTTGCTGTCGTCGCCGTTGCTGCGGTGATGCTTCCATTGGCGCGCCACACCAGAGCGGCGAGAAGCAATTCCAACAATGCATTGCTCAACGAAGCCATGGCTTCGTCTGATAGAATTGCAACCACAACTCTAGGACCTGGGAGAACGTCGCCTGAACACACGAGATATCATTCAAAAACTCCCAAAGATCAGAGTCATCCAACTGTAAATCACTTAAAATCCCAAAAGAAAGAAGCTAAAAAGAAATCCTGAGAACCAAAAAACCCCAACCTAAAACCAAAAAAAAATGGTACCAATATAAGTGTACAGGCAACCCTTAGAGAAGGTGGGCTGCCCTGGTACCATGCTTTCCTGTGAAACCACGCCTGCGTAAACACTCCAGCGCAGTGCAACACGGTAACGCTACAACCCCCAGAGTTGTAATCACTGCTTGCCCAACCACGGGAATGAAAACAATCTAAATCCAATGCAAGCCTAGAATAAACACCATTAGAAACCCAAACGTATGGAACAGATCGACCTTCAAGCTACAACCTGAAAAATCGTTCAGCGTACTCCCTAGTTTGACAATTCCTTATCGCTACTGACTAGCCATGGGTAATTGGGAGGCTGTAGATTGGCAGCTCGCCACATGCGGTATGCTTAGTCGTCGTGATCCAAAGTAATGTACTGCTACTTCACAGTGAAGTGTTGACCCTGGTTCATTCTGGAGCGGTAACCAGCTTCACCCGGAAAGCAGATGGCCTGCGCCATTGTGACCGGTACTTCCGGCGGTGCAGGCTTCGGCCTGGAAGACTGGATGCTTGCCCAATCTTAGCCGTCTCAGCACCCATCGATTTTGCCGAACCCGGCATCCATACTTGTTGACAGGTTTAATCCAACCATCGGTGGATCGCGGCTTTCCAAAGCTCTTGCGACTCTTGGAGTTGGCATCAGGACCTTCAGAGTTGTAAGAGTAATCCATGATTTTGTCCAAAAGGTCCTACAGCGACAGGCGTGCTTGATCCAAGTGTGGATCCTGACCCCGAGTGGGCGAGTCGGGTGGGCAGTTCCGATGCAGGATGATTGCACTTCCGAGTGGTTGCTGCAAGTGCTTGGTGATTGATAGCCATGCGCTAAACCCGTCATTGTCGTTCAATCCCAGGATTGATCCGGTAGGGCCGATTCCAGGATCCACAAAGTTGCCTGAACCACTACTAAGGTTGCCCTAAGTGCCATAAAGAGCTCGAATAGTCTGGCCCCCAGGGATTTTAGGAAGGAATTTCGCAATGAATTGACCCAGTGTGAAGCGCTCGTGTCTCGAAATATCATGATGTTGGAACTTCTGGATACAGTCTTGTTCGCTGGAAAACGCCATTCGTATGAGTTCGGTTCATCACTCAATTGGCTGGTATCATCCTCAATATCGCTCTTGTCCCCGCTGGCACCTCTCCGTGGTTGTGGAGTGCTGCTGTTATCTCTGTGAGCGCGAGACCAACTATGCCAGGAGTAGGAGCCACCGCTCTGAGGATCGGTGAATCGCTGTTGAGGCCTCTGCACGTTAGGGTCGATGGCAAAGAACTGGAAGACAGTTGCTGTTGACTCGACTCGTGGGGTTGGGGAAACAATGGGCGCACTGGCAAGGGCAGTGGGAGTAGTGGTGAGGGCAGCAGGAGTGGTTGCACCACCAACCATCCATGGTGCGGGCGGCCTGTTCTGACTGGCATTCCGAAAGGTGTTTGTGAGCTTGTCGAGAATGTCACCAATGTAGGTGGTTACAAGCCTCCATGCCTTCTTGTCTGTGGCATGGCCAGGCTTCACTGGGGATGCCCAATCAATACTGAGGGTACTGAGAATGGTAAAAAAGGGCATGAGAAATGGTTTGTGGTTTGTGATCGCATCCAAAAGTATTCAGAATGGTTGGTGGTCCCAAGCAATTAAGTGCATGCCAGTAATCTGGATATGTATCTCGATTTGCTTTCTGACAAAAGCTTCTTCTTTCCTTGGATTAATACCAAAGTATCTTAGATATTCAACTACCTTGGTCTTTGCCCCCTGGGTGTCAAGATCCTGGCTTGACTACTCCATACTGCTCGACAGGTAACATAGGCTCAGTTCTTCGGGGCAAGCTCGTAATCACACTTCCGGCGTACTCACGTGCCGCTCGTAGTCACACTTCCGGCGTACTCACGCGCCGGTGGTAGTTGCACTTCCGGTATACTCACGCGCCACTCGTCGTCTCGTGGTATCCGTGATGCCTGGCGTAGTCTCGTCGCAGTCCTCTCACACGCCTTGCGTGGGCTCGTTCTTCGCGCGGTATCTGTCACGCCTGGCGTGGTCTCGTCGCAATCTTCTCACATGCCTTTGCATGGGCTTGTTGTTCTCGCGGTATCCGTCATGCCTGGCGTGGTCTTGTCGCGATCGTCTCATATGCCTTTGCGTGGACTCGTTGTTCTCGTGGTATTCATCATGCCTGGTGTGGTCTCGTTGCGGTCTTCTCACACGTCTTGTGTCGGCTCGTTGTTCTTATCAGGGTGGTGGTCGCAGCGCCGGTTCATGGGTAGAGAGAGGTAGGTCTGTGGAGAGAGATAATATTCGATTTCGGTCTATTGCGCTTTAACACTACAGGTTTTGTGCACTCCTCCTCGCTGTACTACCCCCGTGGGGTTTCCATCTTTCCCGACCGCCGAAGAAGTATACGCACCAAGGAGAAGAACAAACAGGACAGGAATCAAGGATCGCAACGCATGACACAGAATAGGGAAACCAGGAAACGCTCTGACAGTAGAAAAAGAAACCAATCGCCTCTGTCCTTCCTCACGTTTGTCGTGTCGGTCGTGATATCGTTTCTGGTTCGAAAGCGACGAAGTCCAGCTCGGGGGAGTCCGCATCTCTAACATCGGTGCAGTCTGGTGTGTTGTGGTTTCCGTCGAACCGGATAAGTGCGGAGTGGCTCAGACCTGTTGCTTGTAGGAAGTGGCGCAGCGGGTTTGTGTTTTCAGGTGCGGTGATGAATTCCAGGGACTGAATGTCTCCTGTGGTGGCTTTGCGGAGGAGTACCCGCTGCAGCGTCAGCAGCGGGCAGTCTCGTAGTAGGTGGTGAGAGTAAGTCAAGGTCCATGCCTCAGGGGCATGGGTCTGCTGTGATGTTGGGGAGTGGGTCGGAGGGTGATCGGCTGCAGCAGACTCTCCGTATTGCTCGTGTTTCGGCCCAGTTCGCTCCATGGAGGTGGCTGGGAATCTTGAATGAGGGCTTTGAGAGTGGTAGTTCTGTTGTCCACCGACGGAGGAGCTCCGCTCGTGATTGAGCCAGTAGCCATGTCTTTGTTGTGAGCGCGAAGTGGCAGGGAATGGCCGAGGTGGCTCCCTTTTTGGCGAGTGTATCGGCTCGTTTGTTCCCCTTGATGTTGCAGTGGGAGGGGCACCAGGTGGTGGAGATCTCCCAGCCCAGTAGGCTGAGGTCACTAATCACTTCCAGGGCTCGGCGGGCATATTCGTTGTTGTGTTTGTTGAATTGTAGTGTTTCGAGTGCTGCCCGGTTGTCCACGCAGATAATTGCTGTGGCTCGTGGTGCGTTGGTATTGAGGAAGGATGTGACTGCTTCTTGGATTGCGTGGAGTTTGGCATCCTACACCTCGGCCCGGTTGCCTAGGTGGCAGCTACCTTCCCCCAGCCGGTAGAGTTGTTGGTCACCGCACTGGAAGGTTGCCCAATCACACCTGAGAACCTTCGAGTCCTTCTTGTTCAGTACGCTACACCGGAACGCGTTACCAAAGGCCCCCTGGAAGGCTGCACGGACATCAGAGGGAAAGAGGAAGCGAAAGGAAGAAGTGGAGGAGCTCCCTGCAACCAACCAGCAGAAAGTAGCAGCAGTTGAAACCATGGATACAAACGCTGCGGCTCCACTGTGGGAGGACTCCGAATTGGATTTTAAAGGGGTCGGGACATGCAGCAGCCTAAGACCTCTACGATAATATGTGGACTATCCAGGAAATGAAAAACCCAGGAACCAAGTGCTAGAACCTGGTTAAAGAAACCAAGGAAGGACACACGCGGCACCTGTTATGCCTGAAATATCTCGAGTACGTAGCTAGCTACAGAAGGGGCATAGGTAAGGATGACGGAGTACACTCAGAGAGTCTAGCAGGGAGATAAGGTCCGGAGATGAGCTTACGGCCGAGACGAACCTAAGACACATATCTCCGGAGGTAGGGGAAGATTGCAAATGACGAGATGCTTGGGCTATGACCCCTCCCCCGAAAGGAGGGGATGCCACGTCACCTGCTGATGGCGCACAGACTGCCACACTTGGGCTATGACCCCTCCCCCAAAAGGAGGGGATGCCACATCACCTGCTGATGGTGCACGGAAGAGAGTCTGGGGGACAAACACCCCTCTCGCTTGCATGAAACCTCATCTCCCCTTATCTACACCCTGCCAGGACCAATGAGTCGCCCAGGGGGTCCATGCACCTCAGGGGAATCCAAGTCCGAGTCACCATTTCTCACGTCGGCCGCTCTCAGATAAAAAAGATGGACTTTCCACCCCGACGGACGGAACATCAGCACTAACATCCTCACCAACACTACCACCGAACCCACACACAAGATCTAAGATTATTCCGCTGTGAATTATCAAAAGTAGCCTGATTACCTTTGATTCTCTATCACACTCCGATTCCGAGACAACCCCAGTGTCATACTATAATCTTGACCTCAAATCACCCTACTTTCATGTTCTTCGAAAATGAATTTGTCGAAGGAAGCTTCAATCTCTTCGAACCTCAGTCGAGCCACCAGTTCGACCAAACCTACTCCTCAATTGACGACATCATCAGTCTAGACGAGTGGGAACCCCTCATCAACGGATCTACACCACAAGAAAACGATTCGGATTACGAACCTTACAACTGGTATACTATCGAGTGGTGGGAAAATGCACGTTTCCACTAAACAGTCGACTGAGACGGTTACACCTTTCGAGACCTCTTCGACTACGAGTTCAGTTGCGATGACTACTCGATCTATACCTTCGATCACCTAGACATCTACTGAAATGTCTTCCTCCTCCGATTTCAATATGTTCTGGCTCGATGCACCCCGGGACCTGCTCCAGATCACTGACGGAACCCCCACTCGCGAACAAGCAATAGAGGTGGCCAACCTGGCCATATGGATCCGAACCATGGCACGGTAACAACGGCAGACCGAGAATGACTTGTGGCAGCTCACCCAGCTGTGCGGCAATACGATCGATAGGACCGATCAACGAATACAGCAGATCGAGGAAGCCTAACAGATGCTGACCGAAGGGATCCGGTATGTATATGACTGAGTCAACGCTGACGAGGAAATCGCAGAAGCATGGGTTCGCAGCGAGCTGGCGAATGCAGCGAATGCCTACCAGACCCTCGCGCAGAACGTTTGGCAGGTCATCCTGAATCGAACCAAGGAAGACAAACAGCGGCAAATATGCCAAGCTACCCAGCTCACCCGCGTGAACGATGCTCTTGCCTACCTGGTAGAGGCTAACACTGCCCGAAGCCAGCACCTGGTCACATTCCAAGGTAATGTGGAGCTATGGGCCGCTGACCACCAAAGAAAGGTCAACAGGATGGAAAGGGAACTGCGGCAAGCCCGAGACGAAATCCGATGGATAGCCACCCGGATACCTCTCCGAGGGTCCCCGATGACGAGACTCCCGTCTCCCAAACCTTTACAGACCTGGCGCAGCCCAGTCAGGCCACCCAGCACCAGCGTAGCAACAGCACCAGCCACGTCTCCACCCCTCCCGGTCCGCTCGGCACTTCGAAGCCCCATCCGGCTCACACCTGCTCCTACCACTAGAAGGCTACGACGGCCAGCAATTCCGGCGTCAAGCCCGCCAGAGCCACCACTCCCCCCGCTGCCAACTGCGGGAGAAACTGGAGGAAGAGGAGGGGGCTCCCCACCAAGGTCCAGGAGACCTGCTGCATCTCCCTCACCCTCGCCGCCATCTAGCGACGACAACGACGACCACTTGTATCTGCCCGGTCCTCCAGCAGGAAGACCGCCACCGCATACAAGAGACTCAACGAGAGCGCAGCTGGCGACTATGCTCACACCAGAGGAAATAGCAAGGCTGGTGGGCACAGGAATCGCAGCAGCCCAGGCGCCAGAACGGGCAGGAAATGAGGCACGGGTACGCATCTCGAGGTTGAAGATGGAGAACCCGGAGAAGTTTGACGGAAAAAGCTTGTCCACCTTTAACCAATGGTGGGAATCTGTCACAATGTACCTGGGGTTCTACCCGAAAACGATTGACTGCCAGAAAATCGCTTGGGTCGGTATCCTCCTAACCGACACTGCCCTTGTATGGCACCTACACCGGTACCGAGAGTTGCGGGATAATGACATCTGGGTCAACTACATTGCAGCCATTCGGGCCGAATACAGGAATGAGCGCGAAGCCGCAGATGCCCAGCTCAAGTTGGGTCAGCTCAAATACCAGGGGTCCATCTGTGCGTACCTCACGGAGTTCCGAGCGCTCAATAATTTCGCTCGTGCCACCGGAGAAGCGCTCCGGGAGAAAGTCGACCTGGCCATGCCGGACGTGCTGCTCGACATGCACTTCGCCCACTACCTGGAAGATTTCGCTGACGACGAATGCTTCCTACAAGCCACCCACCAAGCAGGCTTGCAGGTGGAAAAGAAAAAGGCGCTAAAGCAGGCCCGAGAGCAGTTGAAGGGCACCGGTTCCTCGGGATCCAGCGGACGAAGTGATGAGAAGAAAAAAGACGTACCAGGAAAAAGAAACCCCAATAGCACCAGGGGGGGTAAGGAAGCAGACAGGCCTAGCCAGAGCCGCATGGAAGCCAGACCCAAAAGATACGGCTGGTGGGGAGGAAAGGATCACTGGGCCTCCAAGGATAAAGCCTTGAAAGGAGTTCCGCAAAATGAACAAGAGGCCTACTTCAAGAACCACGACGACTGCTGGCAATGTGGACGAGCCGGGCACAGAACGTTCGAGTGCTTCTCGTTCAGCACGCTGCAGGGGACCGCATTGCCAAAGACCCCCTAGATGGTAGCAGGAGCATCCGAAGGAAAGAGGAAGCGAGAGCAAGAGTCAGAAAAACTCCCTGCAACCAAATAGCAGAAGGTAGCAGCAGGCGAAATCATGGACACAAAGGCCGTGGCTCCACTATGGGAGGACTCCGAATCGGATTTTTAGAAGGTCGGGATGTGCCGCACCCTAAGACCTCTACGATAATATGTGGACTATCCAGGAAACGAAAAGACCAGGAACCATGTGCTGGAACCTGGTCAAAGAAACCAAGGATGGACACATGCAGCACCCGCCCCGTAATCACCATGATATTACACCAAGGCGGGAAAAAACACCCAATTCGAGTGCAATTGGACACCGGTTGCTCCATAGCCCTCCTCAACAACCAAACCGTGGAGAAACTCGGTATTATGAAAAAAGAACACCAACAAGCTCGCAGCATAGAGAGCTATACCGGGGAAAGCGTGAAAGGAGCAGTACAATTTTATACAGAACCAATGCTACTCCAACATCGAAAACACTACTCCAGGGAGAAATTCGAGATTTCACCCATAGAAACAGGCATCGACACGTTCCTCCCTTTCGACTGGATAACAACGCACCCGCCCCAGGGGGCTTGGACAAACGAAGAAATTCGGTTCAACAGCGTGGAATGCCTGAGAAAATGCACCCGATACGAAACAGCCCCCTTATCACTAACTTGGGACGAATCAATCGCAACTGACCCCAGCACTCGAGTTATCAGATACGTATCGGCAGTGGCAGAAGAAGACCCGCTGAAAGCAGTCCCAATGGAATTCCACCAATATCTGGGAATCATGGGAAAGGAGGCGGCCGACGCCCTTGCAGAACACCGACCCTACGCCTGCAAGAGCGATCTGCAGGAAGGAAGCACCACTCCGTGGGGACCCATCTACCCCCTCTCGGAGGAAGAGCTCCGGACCCTGAGGGAGTGGCTAAAGGAAATGGAGAAAACGGGAAAAATCAAGCGCTCCACATCCCCGGCAGGCTCACCGATCCTCTTCGTGCCAAAACCACACAGATGGGGACTGCGCCTATGTGTGGACTACCAGGAGCTCAATCGTATCACGATCCCGAATCGGTATCCCCTACCTCTCATGCCGGAACTGCAAGACCGAGTCCAAGGGGGGCAATGGTTCACCAAAATGGACCATAAAAACGGGTTCCATCTCATTCGAATCCGCGAAGGAGATAAATGGAAAACAACGTTCAGAACCCGATATGGCCTCTTAGAATTCCAGGTCATGCCGTTTGGACTCACCAATGCCCCCTCCACTTTCCAAGATATGATGAACCACATCTTCTCGGACATGCTGGACGCAGGAATGCTGGCCTACATGGATGACATACTGGTCTATGCCAATACAGAGAAAAAGCACGACGACACTGTCAAAGAAGTCCTGAAGCGACTGCAGGATAACGGTCTGGCAGTTTCGCCCGAAAAATGCATATGGAAAGCCCTGGAAGTCGAGTTTCTGGGGTACATTAATGGAAAAGAAGGAATAAAGATGTCGGGAGACAAAGTGGAGGCCATACTCAGCTGGTGAATGCCGAAATCCTTAACCGAAACCCAGTCGTTTTTGGGATTTGCCAACTTTTACCGACACTTCATTTAGGACTACTCTCGGGTAGCGAGACCACTCACGAAGCTAACCAAAAAGGATCGGGAATGGTCCTGGAATCCAGAAGCGGACGCAGCCTTCACGGAACTCAAACGGCGGTTCACCACGGCTCCGAACCTAACACACGTCGACCCTGCGAAGCAAGTGATTATCGAAACAGATGCGTTGGATTTTGCGATAGGAGTAGTACTATCGCATCGAGATGAGGAGAAGTGCCTGCACCCGGTAGCATTCCACTCCAGAAAGTTCCAGCCGGCGGAGGTTAATTACGAAATCCACGACAAGGAACTTCTGGTGGAGGTCGACGCTTTCAAACACTGGCGGCGATATTGCGAAGGCGCAACCCATCAGGTCCAGGTTTATTCAGACCATCAAAACCTGGAGTACTTTACAACAACTAAAGTACTGAACCGACGGCAGGCAAGATGGGCACAGGAGCTGGCCGGCATCGACTTCCGAATCTACTACCGACCAGGAACCCAGAACGGGAAACCAGATGCACTATCAAGGTGCTCGGAGTACCGCCCTGAAAAGGGGGGGGTAGAAAACCAGCCGATAATGACGGTTCTAAGAAAAAACCTGTTCGAGGAACGATTAACCCGATCATTCATCTGCTACTCGACACGGCTAGTGTCGCTCCAACCAAGGAAATGGAATAAGGAATTCCATAGGCAGGTCGGAGAGAAGGAAAGAAGGACGAAGAGTACCAGCAGGCCTGGGACCAGATAGAAAAGGAAGCAGCGCTGGCGACCCCAGTGCCGAAGGACCGAAAGGTCAAGGAAGAAATATTATCATTCCAGGAAGGATTGATGTACAGGAAGGGCATGCTCTGGGTACCAAAAGGACTGGTACAACGAGTAATGGAATCGGAGCACGACACGAAGGTGGCAGGACACATGGGAGAGGACAAAACCATCGAACTGGTCCAACGAATCTTCTGGTGGCCAACGATGAACGAACGAATCATCGACTTCATCAGAAGCTGTCCCGAATGCCAACAGAACAAATCATCCCGGCACCAACCCTATGGGCTTTCCTTTCCGCTAGAACTGCCCTATGCCGCAATCTATAGCAATGGACTTCATCACGGAACTCCCGATTTCAGACGACTGCGACCAACTGAGGGTAGTCATCGATCGGTTCACCAAGATGGCGCACTTCCTTCCTCTGAGAAAGAAAGAAAAAACGGCCGCCGACCTAGCCGTCATCTTTGCCCGAGATATATGGAAGTATCACGGCCTCCCCACTGATATCATGTCAGACCATGACTTCAGGTTTACTTCGGAAACCTGGAAAGAGTTCCTACGACTCTTGGGAATTCGGCCTCGAATGTCAACATTGTTCCACCCCCAGACGGATGGCCAGACAGAATGACTCAACCAAACCATCGAAACCTACCTCCGAGCATTCGTCTGCAAGGAACAGGATGACTGGGTACGACTGCTGGCAATGGCCAAGTTTGCCTACAACAGCTCGACCACCACGGGTAATGGTATGTCTCCGTTTTACACTAACTATGGCTTCCACCCGGCAGCCATAAACCCTGCGACGACAGAACCCCTCAACTCAGCGAGCCAAGTCTACACCCACCGGATGCATACCGTGCAGGATGAGTCCCAGAAAGGAGTGGAAGAAGCATAGGAGCGAATGCGCCGATACACCGACCTGACCCGAAAGGAACCCCCGGCATACCAAGTAGGAGACCTGGTGATACTCAGTGGCCGCAACATCAAAACGCGCTACCCCTCGAAGAAGCTAGACCACAAAAATCATGGCCCCTTCCAGATCGAGAAAATCGTTTCCCCCCTGGACGTCCGCTTCACGCTACCTCGGAAATAGAAGATACACAACGTCTTCCATGTGTCGCTATTCGAACCATATTGAACCAGCGAGCACCGAGCACCTCCGGACCCATCGAAGGTGCTGCGTGAAGCTGACGACATTGAACAGTCGTAGGAATACGATGTCGAAGAAGTAATGTCCTCGATCCAACGCGGCCGAGGGAATAACAAATGAATAATCTACCTTGTCAAATGGCTCGACTATCCAGAACGAAAAGACTGGACGGAAGAACCATTCGATAACTTTTCGGTTGGCGGTCTGGAGAAACTCCGGGAGTTACAACGACAAAACCCAGACGCGCCGAGGGACTACCGACTCAATGACGCCTAAGCAGGATGTCCATAGAAGGGCATGACGAAGCACGAGCGGTAGTAGGGATGAAGGGGCTGGAGGACTTCTTCCCACGCACACGAATAAAGACCCACTTCTCGGACCAAGGAATGACACCACAACATGAAGGGAGGAATTGGGAAAGCTTCGAAAAAAAACCTGCAACGCTGGGCTCGGGTTGATGGAACCGGCTGAAGGGCCCACTCTTCTGATCCCGGAACCTCACTGAGCCCCGACCCAAAGGATGGACCGAAGCTTGGCCCACTCTCCAACTACGCAACGACCAAACACCCCAGGTATCTGGACCCATGACCGACGAAGCGAGGCCCCCAGCAAGATGCCCAGAGGTGTTGCCAGATACTCGATCAGGACAACCCAGGCCTTGGACTTCGAAATGACATACGGAAAGACCCGCTTCTCGGGCCCCGAAACTTACGACGAAAAACATCAGCACAGAAACCGCCAGGTACCACACAACCCGGTAACGAGGACTTGAGAGAACCCAAAGGAAGATACGGGATGACGACTGAGAACGGCGCGGGTACTTCTTGACACGCTTGCTTCATCTGGATGAGTTGTCGTGGCCTCAATCTGAACCCCGGTTCCTACCTTCAGCCCACTGAATTCCTACTCGCTCTCTTGACGAACCGAATCCCAGTTGGGACACGGCGCGACTCGAACCCAGTATTGAATCACCCATCCACTCTCAACACCACTCGATGACAAAACACAAATGACGTAAGACTACGCAGCCGCTTAGTCTGAGGGCCCAGCCATTCCGACGGATTACAGAGAATGATGTCCTGATCTGGTGGCTGGGAGGGCTGTAGGGGAGGAGGACTACAGTCACGGTAACCACACTACAAAAGTTACCCCAGAAAACCCACATCCTGAAAGAGGCAGGCTACCTAGATAGAAAGAAAAGTATTAGCGCTCAGGACGAGGCTAAGGGGAAGGGGAGTTAGTGTTACACCTGAAATATCTCGAGTACATAGCTAGCTAGAGAAGGGGCATACGTAAGGATGATGGAGTGCACTGTGAGAGTCCAGGAGGGAGATAAGGTCCGGAGATGAGCTTACGACCGAGACGGACCTAAGACACATATCTCCGGAGGTGAGGGAAAGATTGCAAACGACGAGATGCTTGGGCTATGACCCCTCCCCCGAAAGGAGGGTATGCCACGTCGCCTGCTGATGGCGTACGGACTGCCACACTTGGGCTATGACCCCTCCCCCAAAAGGAGGGGATGCCACGTCGCCTGCTGATGGCACACGGAAGAGAGTCTGGGGGACAAACACCCTGCTCGCTTGCATGAAACCTCATCTCCCCTTATCCACACCCTGCCAGGACCAATGAGTCACCAACGGGGTCCATGCACCTCGGGGGAATCCAAGTCCGAGTCACCACTTCTCACGTTGGCCGGTCTCAGATAAAAAAGATGGACTTTCTGCCCTGACGGACGGAACATCAGCACAAATATTCTCACCAACACTACCACCGAACCCACACACAAGATCTGAGATTATTCTGCTGTGAATTATCGAAAGTAGTCTGATTACCATTGATTCTCTATCACACTCCGGTTCCGAGACAACCCCAGTGTCACAGTACCCACCCCGTAATCACCATGATATTACACCAGGACGGGAAGAAACACCAAATTCGAGTACTATTGGACACTGGGTGCTCCATAGCGCTTCTTAACAACCAAACCGTAGAGAAACTCGGTATTCCAAAGAAAGAAGAAAGACAAGCTCACAGCATAGAGAGCTACACCAGGGAAAGTGTTAAAGGGGCGGGACAATTTTACACCGAACCACTGCTCCTCCAGTACCGAAAACACTACTCCAAGGAGAAATTTGAAATTTCACCCATGGAGAAGGATATTGATGCTTTCCTCCCTTTTGACTGGATAACAGCACACCCACCCCAGGAAATCTGGATGGACGAAGAGATTGGGTTCAACAGCACGGGATGCATGAGGAAATGTACACGGTACGAAACAGGCCCATTCTCACTAACCTGGGACGAATCAATCACAACTGACTCCAGTGCTCGAATTATCGGATATGTATTGGCAGCAGCTGAAGAGGACCCACTGAAATCCATCCCGATGGAATTCCGCCAATACCTAGGAATCATGGGAAAAGAGGTGGCCGATGCCCTTCCAGAACACCGGCCCTACGACTGCAAGATCAATCTTCAAGAAGGAAGCACTACGCTGTGGGGACCCATCTACCCCCTCTCGGAAGAACTCCAGACCCTGAGAGAATGGCTAAAAGATATGGAGAGGACGGGAAAGATCAAGTGCTCCACATCCCCAGCCTGCTCACCAATCCTCTTCGTGCCAAAACCACACGGACAAGGACTACGCCTATGTGTGGACTACCATGCACTAAATCGGATTACAATCCCAAACCGGTACCCACTACCTCTCATGCAGGAGCTACAGGACCGGGTCCAGGGGGCGTAATGGTTCACAAAAATGGACCTCAAGAATGGATTCCACCTGATCCAAATCCGCGAAGGAGATGAATGGAAAACGGCGTTTAGGACCCGGTATGGGCTTTTCGAATTCCAAGTTATGCCATTCAGATTCACCAATGCCCCTTCCACTTATCAAGATATGATGAACCATATCTTCTCTGACATGCTGGACATAGGGACATTGGCATACATGGATGACATACTGGTCTACACGGACACGGAGGAAAAACATGACAACACGGTCAGAGAAGTTCTAAAACGCCTGCAGAACAATGGACTGGCAGTCTCGCCAGAAAAATGCATATGGAAAGCTCAGAAAGTGGAGTTTTTGGGCTATGTTATTGGAAGGAAAGGAATAAAATTGTCAGGAGAGAAAGTGGAGGCAATACTCAGGTGGAAAATGCTGAAATCCCTAAACGAAATACAATCGTTTCTGGGATTTGCCAACTTTTACAGACGCTTCATCCAGGGCTACTCCCGGGTAGCAAGATGTTATGAACCTGGCGTGACAGGCTACTTGGCGCTGGCGCCGGTGCCGTTCTCATCCTTGTCGGCCTATGGGTCATCCTCATTTCCACAGGGGCAGCCGTGGTCATCCTCCACGCTTAGGCGCCTCGACCGATCTCTGCCATATCGCGCTGGTAGCGATATCTCCCCAACCTACAGACCGCCGGCCGGTCTAGGTCCCTTCTCCTTTGTCTCTGTTATAGGGCTTGCGTGTCCTTCTTCTACGTATGTTGTTTCCTGTTGATTATGCTTGCGCTCCTTTCCTCCTGTTTGCTACGTCTGTTGTCTCACGTTGATTGAGCTTGCGCGTCCTTCTCCTTTATCGTTCCGAGTCTTGTTTTCCCTTGATTAAGTCGTACGTCATTCATCCTTGTTCCCTTACTGTTACTACTTGCGCGTCCTTTCTCCTGTTGCCGTGAGTAGAGTGTTGGCCTCGCGGCGGCCGAGTGCGATCATGTGTTTTCCTTGGGCGCGACAATTGAGTCATGATGAGCTATGGAGGAACTGTGTCAGTCTTGCGGGCAAGCTGTGATTCCACAGAGGGAAGGAAAAGTATAAAGAAAGGGCGCGGTAGCTAGTCTGGAGATTCCTCTCCACGCAATCTATTATCTCTCAACACAGACCTACCTCTCTCTACCCGTGAACTGGCGCTGTGACCACCACCCCGATAAGAACGACGAGATCATGCCAGGTGTGACGGATACCGCGAGAACAACGAGCCCACGCAAGGAGTGTGAGAAGACCATGACGAGACCACGCCAGGTGTGACGGATACTGCGAGAACAACGAGCCCACGCATGGTGTGTGAGAGAACCACGATGAGACCACGCTGGGCGTGACGGATACCGCGAGACGATGAGCGGCGCATGAGTATGCCGGAAGTGTGACTGCGAGCGGCGCGTAAGTACGCCGGAAGTATGACTACGAGTGGCGCATGAGTACGCCGGAAGGTTGACTACGAGCGGCGCGTGAGTACGCCGAAAGTGTGACTACGAGCGGCGCGAGAGTACGCCGGAAGTGTGACTACAAGTGGCGCGTGAGTATGCCGGAAGTGTGACTATGAGCGGCGTGTAAGTACGCCGGAAGTGTGACTACGAGCGGCACGTGAGTACGCTGGGAGTGTGACTACGAGCGGCGCGTGAGTACGCCAGAAGTGTGATCACAAGCTTGCCCCGAAAAACCAAGCCTATGTTACCTGTCGAGCAGCACGGAGTAGGCAAGGCAGGATCTTGACACTAGATTGCGTCTCCCTATCGACACCTGACGTAGCAACAAGAAAGACATGGTGGAGTCCCCGGACCCCCTCAACCTGAGCGAATTTAGGGACGTCCCTGACGACCAGCGAACACCGAGTCCAGTAACCCCAGAGCAAAGATCCATGCCACAGACCCCAGAGTCACCAGAACAGACCAGAAGAATAACAGAAGGACCTCACCTGTTGACAACGGAAATGTTGCAGGCCCTCCTAGTAGCATGCGACAGACCGCCGCAGACCAGTTACCCAAAGCTCCGGGACCCCAAACCGTTCGAAGGAGAAAAAGCAAAATTCAAAACGTTCCTGGCCCAGTGTGAGCTGAAGTTAAGAACAGAGGGAAATCGATTCGACGACGATGAGAAAAAAACGGGATACGCATCCTCCCTACTCCTGGAGGTGGCATGGAACTGGGTGGAAACCTTCCTGAACCAGGAGGGAGGAATCAACCTAACATGGGAAGAACTGAAAACTAATATGAAAAACGTATTCGGCCAGGTGGATGCCGAGGAAATAGCCTTCGAAAAATTCCAGAAAATCCCGTAGGGAAACCGAACGGCACCAACCTACTGGGCAGAATTCCAACGAATGACAGCAGATCTCCCGTACGTGGACAGCATATGCATCGCGCGATTTCGAAACGGATTACACCCAGAAGTAAAAAGGCACCTGGTTATAAGCGAAGTACCAGCCACCATCCTGGTAGACTACGCCACTGCGGCCATCATAACAGACAGTCGCCTATGCAACCTTGGAGTCATTAGTCGGCACCCTGCGGCTAGTCCAGAAGTGCACTTCCATGTCCACACGAAAGAACCCGTCAGCGCCCCGGGGGACCCAATGGACCTAGATGCTACCCGACGGTTCAAGTTCGCACCAAGAACGCCAACCCAGTTCGCCCGACAACCACAAACGGACGAATGCTACAATTGCGGAAAAAAGGGGCACTTTGCGAAGGAATGCCCCCAGTCCAAGAAAGCACGAGCCCCATGGAGAAGGCCATACCGGGCAGCAGAAGCCACGTACGAAGAAGACACCATAAACAATGAAGCAGGGAAGGAACCCGAACCGGCGGGAAACGACAGCCTTCGGGAATAGGCCTAGGCAACAGCCACCCGAGGGAGAAACCCGTTGCAGAACCAGACCCACCCTACAGAATACGAACAACCAGGTACGACCGCGAAGAGAAGATCATGATCAAAGTACAAATCATAGGAACCGACGGAAACGAACACAACACCAACGCCCTAGTGGACAGCGGGGCATCCGAGAACATTGTCGACAAGGCTTACGCCGAAGCAAGTGGAATCCCAATACAGCAAAAAGCGACACCAAGACGGGTCCTGACCGTGGATGGGAGCGAGGTCACCGGCGGGCCAGTAACCCACGACGCCCAAGGCCACCTCACAATCAATCATCATGAGGAAGACATCCGGCTACACTGCATCACAATCGGAAATGCGCCAATCATCTTAGGACTCGTATGGCTCAAGCTCCATGATCCGGTTATAGGGTGGAAGAATCATACTGTGAAAATCCACTCGGACCACTGCACCGAAAAATGCTTACCTAGCTCACCAAGAGCGAAGACGGTCCCGGAAGAAAAGGCCACGGAGCAAAACTACAGGAAAACACCGGAAAATTGGGAAATTGGCGAAACGGACCCATGGGAAGTATGCCAGACCGTCATCAACAAAATCAAGGAAACCTCCAAGACCAGCAAAAACCCAATTCCGCCAGAATATCACGAGTTCCTCGAAGTATTCACCGAAAAAGAAGCTACGGCACCTCCACCCCACCATGCTCACGACCACCACATTCCACTGCAGGAAGGAAAGACACCCCCATACGAGCCCCTGCAACCCCTAAACGAAGAAAAAATGAAGGCGCTGAAGGAATACCTAGAAGTCAATGAGAAACGGGGATGGATCGGGGTATCCACCTCCCCGGCTGGGGCGCCAATACACTTTGTCAAGAAGAAGGATGGGGGACTACGCCTATGTGTGGATTATCGACAACTGAATGAGATCACAATCAAGGACTGGACACCATTGCCATTAATCGGAGAGTCCCTGGATCAACTATCCAATGCCACCATCTACACCAAACTAGATATCCGAGACGCCTACTACAACCTCCGAATCACAGCAGGAGACGAATGGAAAACAGCCTTCCGAATCCGGTACGGACTATACGAGTACTGCATCATGCCTTTCGGGTTGACCAATGCACCGGCGTCGTTCCAACAATGGATGAACGAGATTTTGAGCGAATACCTTGATATCTTCTGTGTGGCATATCTGGACGACATCTTCCTCTTCTCGCAAAATCTGGAAGACCACCGGAGAAACGTCCGGACAATCATGAAACGAGTTGAGGAAACCGGGCTCACTCTGAAAGCATCCAAATGCGAATTCCATACAACGGAAATAGAATACTTGGGATACATCATATCACCGCAGGGACTGCGAATGGAGGAAGAAAAAATCCGGACCATCAAAGATTGGAAGGAACAAACAAACGTCAAAGGAATCCAGAGCTTCCTCGGCTTTGCCAACTTTTACCGGCGCTTTATCAGAGACTACAGCAAAATAACGACACCCCTATCCTCCCTCACAAGGAAGGAAAAAGGATGGAAATGGAGTGATAAACAACAAGGGGCATTTGAGACGCTCAAGAAAGCAATGATCACAGAACCTATACTACAACACTTCGATCCGGAACAACCCATCACCATCGAAACAGACGCCTCCGACTACGCCATAGGAGCAATCTGCTCACAACCCGACGAAAAGGGAATCCTACACCCTGTAGCATACTACACAAGGAAACTCAAAGACCCAGAGCGCAATTACGACATCCACGATAAGGAGTTACTGGCGATAGTCGACACACTACGAAAATGGGATACCTTTTGTAAAACAACAGGACCAAAAATCACGATCCTCACCGACCACAAAAACCTCGAATACTGGAAAACAAAAAAACACCTCAATTTGTGACAAGCCCGGTGGGGTGAGCGATTAGCTAACTATGACTTCGTGATCAAGTATCGACCTGGGAAATTGGCCAGCAAGCCAGACATCGTCTCTAGAGAGTCAGGAGACTCTCCCTGGGAAGGGGATATGAAGCATCGGCAGAACCATAGCCGAATCCTGTTACCCGAAGAAGCGTTCGAAGCACTCCAGGCCAATACAACAGAAACCATCAACCTCGAGATAGACCAGGAACTCCTGAATGAAATCCAGACACCCAGGGCAGCAGATAAAGAGATCCAAGAAATCTGGAGGAAAAAGGCGAGCGCGACCAACTGCGACGGAAAGATCGCACTAGGGTTATACGAGGAAACGGCGGGTTGCTAATGTATGACGGCCTCATATGGATCCTGGATGACGACACCCTGCGACTATGCATATTAAGAGACCACCATGATGCGCAAGCTGCGGGATACCCGGGCCAAGCAAGAACCCTGGAGCTAGTTCGCCGAAGCTTCTACTGGCCAGGGCAACGAAAGTACATCCACAGATACGTCGACCACTGTAACACCTGCCATCGCATCAAGCCAATCCGACATGTGCCATTTGGATTGCTAAAGCCACTCGAGCTCCCACACTGGCCATGGGACACGATATCAACGGACTTTATCACCGCGCTGCCGATGAGCAACAGAAAAGACGCATTATGGGTAATAATCGACCGCCTCACAAAGATGGGACATTTCGTCGCCTGCCAGGGCACCATGAACCCCGAATACCTGGCAGACCACGTCCTCCGACAGGTAATAAGGCCCCGCGGACTGCCAAGCAGTATTGTATCAGACAGAGGGTCCCTGTTTACCTCAGACTTCTGGAGACGAGTAACGGAAGCACTCGGGATGTCACGCAACCTCAGCACAGCCTTCCACCTACAAACGGACGGACAAACGGAAACAGCCAATGCCACCCTCGAGCAGTATCTCCAGGCATACTGCAACTACCAACAGGACGACTGGGAAAGGTTGTTGCCAATTGCCGAATTCTGCTACAACAACACACAAACCGGAACTACAAAAGTAACCCCCTTCTTTGCCAACTATGGATATCACCCTCGTTTCCTGCCAGACCTCGGCACCCGGAACGAGGAGACCCCGGAAGTGTTGCAATATGTCGCAGCATTAAGAAGGTTGCATGAAGAACTTCGAGCAGAGATCAAGGAAGCCCAAATGTCTCAAGCAGAGCAAGCCAGCAAGGCACGACATCCGGATCCGGTACTGAACCCAGGCGATAGGGTCTGGCTACGACGGAAACACATCCGGACAACCCGACCATCGAACAAACTGGACCACAAGCAGATAGGCCCATGCACCATCCTTGAGAAGGTAGGCTCAAGAGCATATAAACTGGACCTACCAGCCACTGTCAGGATCCACCCAGTTTTCCACATCAGCCTCCTCGAACCCACAGCCAGTACTGAACCCATCCTGGGTCACCAACAAACACCGCCACCACCTGAGATCATCCAAGAACAGCAAGAGTGGGAAGTAGAGAAAATCCTGGACTCCCGACACCATAGAAACCAGATCCAGTATCGAGTCAAGTGGACTGGTTTCCACAACCCCGTTTGTACCTGGTATCCCGCCTGCAACTTTGAGAACTCACCCAACCTTGTCCGCCAGTTCCACGAGGAATACCCTGAGAAACCTACACCCCAACTCTAAAAACCCAATATGTCCACCGCCGCCACTGTCGACACCGCAAAGGCTGGACCTTTGCTGGCCGCAGCCGCACCTCCGAGTTTCCCATCACAACCTCCGCCGATAACGAACAAACCGAACTACCCACCAACGAACCCAACAATGACTGGGGCATTGCCGCCACCATGACCGATGGATGGGGCGCCCCTCCAGCCGCACCTTCGCCCCCGCTGTCCGCCGCAGGACAGCCCCATACCAATGACCACGTATCCCTGCACCGGACGGCCTGCTACGATGACTACTGCAACACCCACCACCAGAGCAAGAACAACAACTACTACCCGTGCCAAAGCCGCCACCGCCGAGCGACAAACTGCGACTGCCCGTAACCACACCCTAACGAACTACTCGAAGTAACCCACGAACGACTCCTCAACCCCATCAAAGGATGCGCGGACTGGCACCGTGGTAAGCGGGTCTGCCCCGAATGCCAGTTCCTCGTGAACATGGAAAACCACCACCTCCGCTGCAGCGCTGCAGCCCCACGTGAAACCTTGGCGGATATCACGCCACCACCAGAAGATCAGGAAAACATAAACCCCGCAGCCGTGACTGCGGCACTACAGGACGAGCAACTCGCCCTCCTGGGGGAAATCGTCACCATGATACATCCAACGACCACCCGGGACCCGCGCCGCAACCACATCGTACACCGGACGCTCGCCCAGCGGATGAACGAATTCCACGACGCGGACCAGTAGCAACTCCAGCAGATGACCAACACCCTGGGGGCCATCATCACCGAACAACAGAGAATGAACGAACAACTCCAAGCCCGGCAGCAGGCTAGCCGGCCCGTCCGCATCCCCCGCACGCCTATCATCCACCGTACGCCAGTCCACTGTCGAACCCTGATGACCCGACATGACCTCGCCGGAGCTTCGGTCTGGACAGGAGACGTACTGTCACGAACCTGGTGTGGCAGGCTCCTTGGCGCCGGCGCCGGTGCCGTTCTGACCCTTGTCGGCCTATGGGTCATCCTCTTTTCAGCTGCCACAGCCGTGGTCATCTTCCGCGCTTAGGCGCCTCGACCGATCGCTACCATATCGCGCCGGTAGCGATATCTCCCCAACCTACAGACTGCCGGCCGGTCTAGGTCCCTTCTCCTTTGTCTCTGTTATAGGGCTTGCGTGTCCTTCTTCTACGTATGTTGTTTCCTGTTGATTATGCTTGCGCGTCTTTCCTCCTGTTCGCTATGTCTGTTGTCTCCCATTGATTGAGCTTGCGCGTCCTTCTCCTTTATCGTTCCGAGTCTTGTTTCCCCTTGATTAAGTCGTACGTCATTCTTCCTTATTCCCTTACTGTTACTGCTGGTACGTCCTTTCTCCTGTTGCCGCGAGTAGAGTGTTTGCCGCGCGGCAGCCGAGTGTGATCATGTGTTTTCCTTGGGCGCGACGATTGAGTCATGATGAGCTATGGAGGAACTGTGTCAGTCTTGCGGGCAAGCTGTGATTCCACAGAGGGAAGGAAAAGTATAAAGGAAGGGTGCGGTAGCTAGTCGGAAGATTCTTCTCCACACAATCTATTATCTCTCTCCACAGACCTACCTCTCTCCACTCGTGAACCGGCACTGTGACCACCACCCCGATAAGAACAACGAGATCACGCCAGACGTGACGGATACCATGAGAACAACGAGCCCACGCAAGGCGTGTGAGAAGACCGCGACGAGACCACGCCAGGCGTGACGCATACGGCGAGAACAACAAGCCCACACAAGACGTGTGAGAAGACCACGATGAGACCATGCCGGGTGTGACAGATACCACGAGACGACGAGCGGCGTGTGAGTACGTCGGAAGTGTGACTACGAGTGGCGCGTGGGTACGCCGGAAGTGTGACTACGAGTGGCGCGTGAGTACGCCGGAAGTGTGACTGCCAGCGACGCATGAGTACGCCAGAAGTATGACTACGAGCGGCGCGTGAGAACGCCGGAAGTGTGACTACGAACGGCACGTGAGTACGTCAGAAGTGTGACTACGAGTGGCGCGTGATTACGCCGGAAGTGTGACTACGAGTGGCGTGTGAGTACACCGGAAGTGTGATCACGAGCTTGCCCCGAAGAACTGAGCCTACGTTACGTGTCGAGCAGCATGAAGTAGTCAAGGCAGGATCTTGACACAAGACCACTCACGGAGCTGACCAAGAAGGATAGAGAATGGTCGTGGAACCCGAAAGCGGACGCAGCTTTCACAGAACTCAAACGACAGTTCACCATGGCTCCGATCCTCGCACACTTCGACCCTACAAAAGAAGTGATCATCGAAACCGATGCATTAGATTTTGCGATAGGAGCAGTACTATCGCAGCGAGATGAGGAGAAACGCCTATACCTGGTAGTATTCCACTCGAGGAAGTTCCAACCCGCGGAAGTCAATTACAAAATCCACGACAAGGAACTCCTAGCGGTGGTCGACACTTTCAAACACTGGCGACCATACCGCGAGGGAGCAACCCACCAGGTCCAGGTTTACTCAGACCACCAGAACCTGGAGTACTTTACGACAACTAAAGTACTAAACCGGCGACAGGCGAGATGGGCACAAGAGCTGGCCGGCATTGACTTCAGAATCTACTACCGACCAGGAACTTGGAATGGGAAACCAGACGCACTATCAAGGTGTTCGGAGTACCGCCCTGAAAAAGGGGGGGTAGAAAACCAGCTGATAACGACAGTTCTAAGAAAAAACCAGTGCGAGGAACGATTGACCTGATCATTCATCTGCTCCTCGGCACAGCTGGCATCGCTCCAACCAAGGAAATGGAATAAGGAATTCCATAGGCAGGTTGAAGAGGAAGGAAAGAGGGACAAAGAGTACCAGTACGCCTACGACCAAGCGAAAAAGGAAGCGGCGCTGACGGAACCAGCACCGAAGGACCGAAAGGTCAAGGAAGACACACTATCAATTCAGGAAGGATTGATATACAGAAAGAACCTGCTCTGGGTGCCAAAGGGACTGGTACAGCAAATACTGGAATCAGAACACGACATCAAGGCGGCAGGGCATATGGGACAGGACAAAACCATCGAGCTAATCCGACGAAACTTCTGGTGTGTCACAAACCTTGCACGACAGGCTCCTTGGCAGCGGCACCGGTGCCACTCTCACCCTTGTCGCATTGTGGCGCATCCTGGTTTCCGCTACCGCAGCCACGGTCATCCTCCGCGCTTAGGCGCCTTGACCGATCTCTGCCATATCGCTCCGGTAGCGATATCCCCGAGTGGTGGCCAGTCTAGACCTCTCTCCATCGTCTCCGTTATGTTACTTGTACGTCCTTCTCCTGTCATCGTTACGTATTTCATTTCCTGTTGATGAAGCCTGCACGTCCTGTTCCCTGTTCCTTACCTTTACTGCTTGCGCGTCGTTTCTCCTGTTGCCACAAGTAGAGTGTTGGCCGCGTGGCGGCCGAGTGCGATCATGTGTTTTCCTTGGGCGCGGTGCTCGAGTCATGATGTTAGACGGAGGAACTGTGTCAGTCTTGCGGGCAAGCTGTGATTTCACAGAGGGAAGGAAAAGTATAAAGGAAGGGCGCGATAGCTAGTCTGGAGATTCTTCTCCACGCAATCGATTATCCCCTCGAGCACCGAAAAAATTTCCAACCCGCCGCGGCCGCAACAACAACAACTTCTCCCCATGGCCATCAGAGTCTACCTCTGATGGCCGAGAGCATCTACAACACTTCCTCTGTCGCGCCATTGCGACAGATCCAACTCTTTCTTTCGCTGTCGCCCTCATGCGATGGAAAACGACAACTCCTCTCTGATCGCGTCTTTTGCGTTGACGCGATCAGAACCCTCCTCAAAAACCCCATGGGCATGACTTTGACCCTGAAAAGTCAGCCAAGCCCACACCCACCCACACCTTGGCTACAGCAGGACCCCTGTTCTGGCTGCCAGCCACCAACCACAACCCGTCACAGCGGCCGCGTGTACCCACGCACGAAACCAGCGGCCAACCATCACCCAGCGGCTACGAGTTTCGGCTTGCGTAAACCACCACCACAATACCCAGTGGTCGTGGGCTTTGGCTCACGCATCCACCAGGCCGCTCGGCGGTTGTATGCCCGGCGCATATGGCCAAAGACCCAAACCAACCCCTCCCCCGACAGCTGCATACACCCGCGTATGCTCCCGACGGCCCCCCACCACCCGGCAGCTGTTGGCCACAGCCCACACTGCCCCAAAACACCACCAGCAATCGAGTGCCCCAGCACATCCGAACGCCAAAACATCACCACCCGGTGACTGACGGCCCCTGCCTCATTACCAGCAAACCACAGGGTCGCGTGCCTCGGCACGTGCAACCAACCCACCACACGGTCTCGGGGTTCGGCATGCGCGACCACATACCTTTTCCTTTTTCCTTGGGTTGTTGTTTTTCTTTGGTGCCTCTTCTTTCCTTTTGAGATAACTTGAAGGCAAGCCCGGGCCTGTATACTTTGTGCTTCGCGCCATACCTAGATGGGTACTGAGAGGGTGGTCCGATCCCGGAGGGACTGTTCGTAGGCTAGCAGGAGGAGGGGAACGTTTATTAGTAAGATGGGAGCCCCATGGGGGTGGTACGGTGAGGAGGAGCGCATAAGACCTGTAGTGTCATGCGTATTAGATCGTAGTAGAATATTATCTGTCTCCACAGACCTCCCTCTCTACATCCGTGACCCGGCACTGCGACCACTACCTGTAAGAACCTATTACAGATTAAGGCGAAGTCAGATACCGCCACAGCGAAGTCGAATACAACAACGAGACCACACCAGGCCTGCAGAGATTAGGGCGAAGTTGGATACCACCACAGCGAAGTTGGATACCGCCACAAGGAAGTCGAATACCGCAACGAGACCACGCCAGGCATGTAGAGATTAGGGCGAAGTCGGATACTGCCACAGTGAAGTCGAATACCGCAACGAGACCACGCCAGGGGTGCAGAGATTAGGGCGAAGTTGGATACCGCCACAGGGATGTCGAATACCGCAACGAGACCACACCAGGCGTGCAGAGATTAGCGCGAAGTTGGATACCGCCACAGCGAAGTCGAATACCGCAACGAGACCACGCCAGGTGTGCAGAGATTAGGCTGAAGTCAGATACCGCCACAGGGAAGTCGAATACAACAACGAGACCACGCCAGGTGTGCAGCGATTAGGGCAAAGTCGGATACCACCACAGCGAAGTCGAACACCACAACAAGACTACGCCAGGCATGCAGAGATTAGGGCAAAGTCGGATACCACCACAGCGAAGTCGAATACCGCAACGAGACCACGCCAGGCGTGCAGAGATTAGGGCGAAGTCGGATACTGCCACAGCGAAGTCAGATACCGCCACAGCGAAGTCGAATACTGCAACGAGAACATACCAAGCGTGTAGAGATTAGGGCGAAGTCAGATAATGCCACAGCGGAGTCGAATACCACAACGAGACCATGCCAGGGGTGCAGAGATTAGGGCGAAGTCGGATACCGCCACAGCGAAGTCAGATACCGCCAAAGAAGAACACCACCGGGACAGCCTACATTGCCTGTCATGCAACACGGACTAGTGAGGCAAGATCTTGACACTAGATTGCGTCTCCCCAATCGACACCCGACATAGCAGACCAAGGGACACAGTGGACTCCATGGGCAAAAACACCAAGGACCCCCTTGACCTCCGCGAATTCAGGGAAGTCCCCGACGACCAGCAGGCTCCAAGTCCCGTAACACCAGAACCAAGATCAAGACCAGTAACCCCGGAGACACCAGAACAGCAGAGAAGAATGACGGAAGGACCCTACCTGTTAACAATAGAAATGTCGCAAACCCTCCTAGCAGCACATGACAGACTGCTGCAGACCAGTTATCCAAAGCTCCGGGACCCAGAACCTTTCGAAGGAGAAAAAGCAAAATTCAAAACCTTCCTCGCCCAGTGTGAACTAAAATTCAGAACAGAAGGGAACCGATTCGACGACGATGAGAAGAAAACAGGATACGCGTCATCCCTACTCCGAGGAGTGGCATGGAACTGGGTGGAAACCTTCCTGAACCAGGAAGGAGGAATCAACCTAACCTGGGAAGAACTGAAAACTAACATGAGTCATGTGTTTGGCCAAGTAGACGCAGAGGAAATTGCATTCGAGAAATTCCAGAAAATCTAGCAAGGACATCGAATGGCGGCAACCTACTGGGCAGCATTCCAGCGAATCAAAGCAGATCTCCCCTACGCAGATAACGTATGTATTGCACGATTCCAAGACGGACTACACCCCGAAGTCAAAAGACACTTGGTCATGAGCGAAGCACCAGCCACAGTTCTGGTGGACTATGCTACTGCTGCCAACAAAACCGATAGCCATCTATGCAATCTCGGAGTCATCAGTCGACGGCCTGCTGCCAGCCCAGAAGCGCATTTCCATGTCCACACTAGGGAACCCCCGTCAGTACCATCGGGGGACCCAATGGACCTTGATGCCACCTGATGATTCAAGTTCACCCAGAGGACGCCGAACTGATTCCCTCGACGAATGAACACAGATGAATGTTACAACTGCGGAAAGCAAGGGCATTTTTCGAGGGAATGCCCCCAGCCGAAGAAAATACGACTCCCATGGAAAAAGCCATACAGAGCCGCAGAAGCCACGTTTGAAGAGTAAGCGGAGAAAGAACCGTCCGGAAATGACAGCCCTCGGGAGTAGACCCTAGCAACAGTCACCTGAGGGAGAAGCCAGTTGCGAAAGAAGAAGAAGAACCGACATAAAGAATCCGGAAAACCCAATACGACCGAGAGGAAAAAATTAAGATCAAAGTAAGGATCCAGGGAGCCGATGGCAAGGAATGTGCCACTACAGCCCTGGTAGACAGTGGAGCATCCGAGAACTTCATCGATAGAGCGTATGCGGAAGCCAGCGGAATACAGATGCAACAAAAAGCAGTACCCAGACGAGTCCTGACCATGGATGGAAACGAGGTCACTGGCAGGCCGGTAACCCACGACACTCAAATCCACCTCACGATCAACCATCACGAAGAAGACATCCAGCTACAATGCATCACAATCGGAAATGCGCCAATCATCCTAGGACTTCCATGGCTCAAGCTCCATGACCTGGTGATAGGGTGGAAAAATTGTCAAAATATTCGAGTGATAGGGTGTGTAGGAACTCCGTTGCTTGATCTTTTTACCGTAGCGGGAGGACCGCTCTCTATATATATACATGCGGAAACCAGCCCATTACAAATCACCAACTCGTCCAGATACCCTGGGTGGCAACTTGCCACCTCCGGTCTGGATGTCGCCGATGGCAACTTGCTGCGTCACCAGTGGCGAATTGCCACCTCCGCCACCTGATGCCTTCCGGACGCAACTGAGCGCCATGGCCTAGGCTGGCCGTCGACCCATACATCTGACACTTCCCCTCGTACGGAAGAGCAGCAGAGAATAACTGTGAAAATCCATAGTGCAACAAGCAGCAGCAGAAAAAGTGACAGTAGGAACCCAAGT
>Ga0307508_10001133_pt1 | contig 30724 bp, 34 predicted proteins | sample 9_EM_MG_FD_203089 | JGI IMG/M metagenome (GOLD analysis project Ga0307508, IMG submission 203089) | Populus trichocarpa ectomycorrhiza microbial communities from riparian zone in the Pacific Northwest, United States - 9_EM | ecosystem: Host-associated > Plants > Roots > Unclassified | place...
TTAGCATCTGCTGGGTTATGGTCAGGTAACACTGCAGATACTATTACTCTGCTCTTCGTCTACATGCCCATCATCAGACAGGAGATATATGGATATGCCGATCTGTGGAATGCACATACAATCCGGCAGCAGGCAAATCGGCCAACAGTTGTCTCTGGGAAGCCTGTAGTTCTCTACTTTCATCCTTCGCAGCCAGCAAGGGACTACGGTAGTGAGGTTCCAAATAATCGGCTACAACGTTTGCTGCAGACAGTGGAGGCATATGAACCAAATGAGTACCTTCCTGCCGTCACTATGCAGTTCTGCCAGAATATATTCAACTCCCGTGCTCGGGACTTGCATCTCCAAAAGGATGGGAATTTAGACTATACTACAGTTATTGGCGAACCGCCAGTCGCAATCCACCGTGTCACCTATATCTTTCTCCGAGATACCTTGAATCACTATCTATCCGCTGGCAACGAGCTACCTATGTGTCATATTCCTCGAGGTCCATATGACTGGATTCCCCCACCTGCAGTAGTGCCACTGGAAGTTGATTTGGATGAGCAAGAACCTGGGGCTATCTATGAAGGCTCGGATGGACCGGAATATATCGATTGGGAGGACCGCTATCTGGATGGTGTCAATTAGTCGAACCTGAAGGCATCTGCAGTCAACCGGGATCAATCGCTCGTCATTTGTTCTCTCTGCTCGAAAGCAGCTGGATGGACTGCTTGCACGACATGCTGTTCGAGACCAAAACCTTCCAAACTCCGCAGACGGAAGAGAGAGGTGAGCGCTTCGACAAGCGGGCACCGGAGACGGAGGAGACGAAGTCGGGCAAGCGCTTTGACGAGTGCATGCCAGAGACGGAGGAGACGGAGTCGGGTGAGCGCTTCGACAAGCGGGCACTGGAGATGGAGGAGACAGAGTCGGGCAAGCGCTTTGACAAGTGGGTACCGGAGACGGAGGAGACGGAGTCGGGCAAGCACTTCGACAAGCGGGCACTGGATACAGAGACGGAGTTGGACGTGCGCTTTGACGAGCGCATGCCGGAGACGGAGGAGACAGAGTCGGGCGAACACTTCGACAAGCGGGCACCGGAGACGGAGACGGAGTTGGGCGAGTGCTTCGACAAGTGGACGCCAGAGACGGAGGAGACAGGCGAGCACGTCAACAAGCGGGCACCGGAGACAGAGACGGAGTTGGGCGAGCACTTCGACAAGCGGGCACCGGAGACAGAGACGGAGTTGGGCGAGCGCTTTGACAAGCGCATGCCGGAGATGGAGGAGACGGAGTCGGGTGAGCGCTTCGACAAGCGGGTACCGGAGACAGAGACGGAGTTGGGCGAGCGCTTTGACGAGCACATGCCGGAGACGGAGGAGACGGAGTCGGGCGAGCGCTCCGACAAGCGGACACCAGAGACGGAGGAGGTGGGCGAGCACTTCGACAAGCGAGCACCGGAGACGGAGGAGATGGAGTCTGGCGAGCGCTTTGACGAGTGCATGCCGGAGACGGAGGAGATGGAGTCGCGCGAACACTTCGACAAGCGGGCACCGGAGAAGGAGACGGAGTTGGGCGAGTGCTTCGACAAGTGGACGCCAGAGACAGAGGAGACAGGCGAGCACTTCGACAAGCGGGCACCGGAGATGGAGGAGACGGAGTCGGGCGAGCGCTTTGACAAGCACACGCCGGAGACGGAGGAGACAGGCGAGCGCTTGGACAAGCGGACGCCGCAGACGGAGGAGGCGGACGAGCGCTTCGACAAGCGGGCACCGGAGACGGAGGAGATGGGCGAGCGCTTCAACAAGCGGGCGCCGGAGACGGAGGAGACGGAGTGGGGCGAATGCTTCGACAAGCGGGTACTGGAGACGGAGGACACGGAGTCAGGTGTGCGCCCCAAGCGGACGCCGGAGACGGAGGAGATGGAGTCGGGCGAGCGTCCCAAGCGGACGCCAGAGACGGAGGAGACCGGCGAGCGCTTTGACAAGCGGGCACTAGAGACTGAGGAGACGGAGTCTGGCGTGCGCCCCAACCAGACGCCAGAGACAGAGGAGGCCGGCGAGCGCTTTGACAAGCAGACGCCCGAGACGGAGGAGACAGGCGAGCACTTCAACAAGCGGGCGCTGGAGACGGAGGAGACGGAGTCGGGCGTGCACCCCAAGCAGATGCCGGAGACGGAGGAGACCAGCGAGCGCTTTCACAAGCGGATGCCCGAGACGGAGGAGATGGGCGAGCGCTTCAACAAACAAGCGGGCACCGGAGACGGCGGAGACGGAGGAGACCAAGTCGGGCGTGCGCCCCAAGTGGACGCCGGAGATGGAGGAGACCGGTGCGTGCTTTGACAAGCGGACACCCGAGATGGAGGAGACGGACGAGTGCTTCAACAAGCGGGCACCGGACGCGGAGGAGACGGAGTTGGGCAAGCGCTTCGACAAGCGGGCACCAGAGACAGAGGAGACAGAGTTGGACATGCGCCGCAAGCGGATGCCGGAGACGGAGGAGACTGGCGAGCGCTCCGACAAGTGGGCACCAGAGACTGAGGAGACGAAGTTGGGCGTTCGCTCCGTCGGTGTGCGCCGGTCGTTCGCAGCGAGGCACAACGGTTGTGACTTGCAAATATACCTCTTTCCAGTTACAATTTGTGGAGTCTTGGTGATGTTGCGAAATTTCTTTGGCAGGGTTGCAAGATTGTCGAGTATTCGTGGTTTTCGGGTTTTCGGGTTTCAGGGGTTCGTGTTTTAGGTTACGCAAATTCGAGAAACTTGACTGGTTGGTCGTTATGGGCCTCCGTATCCCTGTCACCCCATCAAAAAATAAGTTCAACACATCATCGCGACTAACGCATAGATCAGAGTTAAATTCCATAGACCTTGCTTCCGGGTCATAAGCTCCAGGGAAAAGTTTGTACAGGAAAAAAAATTTCACTAAAATTCCACCGCAAGTACTCCCTTCCAATTCAATCATCACGACCTCCGGAGTTACAGAATATGGCCTCACGAAAACGAAAAAACGCTGGTCTTCAGCCAAATACCAGAGTCAACACACGATCTTCAAAATTTCTTCGGTGAAAATTTTGCCGGTGCGGATGGAGGTGCGAATAGGATTTCGCAATAGAGATCGTTGATAATAGAATATCAGAATAAGACAAATGTAGCGTAGCCGCTGTTTCTTACGACGTATCCTGTCGCGTGAAAGTTTGCTATTGGGAGGCATGGGGTGGGTTGTTGTACGAACGGAAGCGAAAAAGACCTCGCGAGGTCAATTTGGGAACGGAAGACTTTTTGGTGTAGAGGAACGGAAACGGAAGACGGACCGTGACTGTCTAAACAGTGTTTTTTTTGGGGGAACGGACGCTAGTCATGTAAACGGAAGCGAACGGACACCCCCACCAAAAAACCGAAACGGACGCGCCCACCCAAACCGGGCCTTACAAAGAAAGACACGAGGTCTTTAGTAATTTAATCTACCTGAACGCTTGCACCCTCTAACTATGTACATACCTAAAGATTCTGAATGTCCACTTTCTCAAACTAAAGCATGATTCCTGGAGAAAATTGTCGACAATTGATGTCGCTAATCCAAGCGAGAGAATCTGCCTCGACCCTTCTTCTGACGCGGTGACCATTAAACCAGCTAAAGGCGAGAGCCTTGGCAAAAATATCCCAATCATTGGCCGACAAAAAACCTCCCCTGGACTTTGTATTCGTTAGACTAAACCTACGCTTTGGCAGGTAACCAATGCGACCAAGTTTTGCGAAAGTCTGTTCACGTGTTGCATAGACCTGAGATGTTTCATCGTAACCCAACTAGATTTGAGTTATTAGTGACTTCGGCACTTTAGCTGTTCGTAAGTTTTATAGTTTCTCATGCCCTTGCCGCAACGGTGTATTTACTAGTTTCGACTAGGCTCGCCGTGATCTCCTAATGCGACTAACAAAATAATAATAAAAATAAAAATAAAGGCCCAGCTATGACCCTCCTCGCCGCAATTCGAACAGCAAGCGAGCACATCCACACGACTAACAACCGCGAGGCTGACACCCTAAACATTTCCTCACTTATAGTTAGTTCACTTCCTTCACCTGTTAATCGGATATGTACTAGACTAATTCCACTTATCTCCAATAGTTAGTGAAGGAACTTCTGCTGTGGACTGACAACAAAAATTTGACTATACTGCGGAAGACATTTAATCGTCGTCGGCAAAACGTTCAAAGTTTGAAAGTAGGAAATCACATTTGCTATAGGAAGCGACCCGAAAAGAAACAATCCGTAGATTGACGACGAAGATGACCAAAATAACATCCCAGATTGCTATCTATACGACCATCTTGCCAGTTCTTTCTCTTCCCTCTCCTTGGCTTAGACGCCTTCGGGCTGTCTTCTACCCCGCGACCATGTTAGGTCCCGAGCCTCCCGCCTGGCCCACCTCCTCCGTCCTATCCGAAGCCGAGTAGTCAGCCTCCCCTGTCCCTTTCGGAACGGAGGTCGTGGCCTACCTGGCCCTATCCGGATCCAGGCGGTCACCTCCTCCGGACCTACTCAGTCTCGCGTTGGAGACCCTGAGTCTTCCGCCTCCCCAGTCCCTTTGGGAACGGAGGTCGTGGCCTACCTAGCCCTATCCGGATCCAGGCGGTCACCCCCTCCGGACCTACTCAGTCCCGTGTTGGAGACCCTAAGTCTTCCGCCTCCCCAGTCCCTTTGGGAACGGAGGTCGTGGCCTACCTGGCCCTATCCGGACCCAGGCGGTCACCCCCTCCGGACCTACTCAGTCCCGAGTCGGCGGTCTTTCCGCCGACAGCCTTCTCGCCCTTGCGGGTACGAGTCGCGGAGTCCTAGAAGGAGCCTTGGTGCTAGGCACCGCGGCCCTTCCTTGCTCATCCGCTGGCTGTCCTCGATTGAACGCCATCGCTTCAAGCGCAGCGACACGCTTCTCCAGCCCACGAATCCTGAACGCATCAGCTGCATGCTTGAGCTTGCTCGCCTTGTACTTCAATTCCAAGGTGCGGTGTCCCAACTCGATCTTGGCGTACTCAACCGCAATGAGGTCACGCTTGACCTCCCAGGCCATGGACTTCTTGCCCTTCTTGAGGCCTCCGGTCTCGAAGATGATCTCACGAAGGGTGACAAGATTTGCCGTGGAGTCACCCCTGCGACGTTTGGGCGCTCTCGTATCCAGCAGTTCAAACTCGCCGCCTCCGTGGGAATCGTCCGACGGATCATCGAAGTCAGCACTACGCACTCTCTTGCCAGAGGAGCTGCCGACGCCCGGGTCAACGTTCCGACCCTGCGTCTCGCACAGCTGAGCACCCTGTGACGGAGCTTCCAACAGTCAGTAAATGACCATTTATACATCACACCTTTCGAGGACCGCATCATCACCTTTTCTCTTGTCGGCCTGGAGTACCACAGAGTAGGCACCGTCGTCCACATCCATGAAGTCACCGTCCGTGTCGTTGTCCTCGCCCTTCTCGGAATCAGGCTCGGGCTCGGACTCGGCGTCAGAAGGAGGATCATCGCTCCTCTTGGAGCTCAGCTGCAAGGCATCTCCTCCGAAGAGATGCTTGACAAAGACTGGTTCCAGGGTGTCGAAGACCTCGCAGGACTTTCTGACGTATTCGATGTTGGCGGCCGTGACGCGAAGAGGGTCCGAGCCCAATTCAGCGCTGTCCCTCAACATCTCATAACCGGTGCGGAAGTCATCCAAGATCACCTTCACGTGGCGACGGGTCCGCTTCCCTTCCGGGTCGACGGTGCCGAGACCGAGCTCGGTTGCCCACCCCCTACAGAGAGCAAGTTCGTCACCCGCCTTCGGGGCGGCGATCCACACTTCGAAGTCCCGGACCAGCTTCACAGCAACATCGCTGTTGAGCTGGTCAGCCCACTTGATTTTGGGGGGAAATCCAGACATCCCGGCAGTGGCGCTAAACAGGCTCGACGGTTAGCGACAACGATGGCGCTAGGATATTGCCTCAACCGAAAATTGTGGCGTTAGGGGTATTTACCTTGTCGGTCGGGGGATGTTGGCGCGCAGGTAAGGGAGAGAAGTGCGTTGCTGTGGCTCTCGGGGGGTGTAAGAGAGAGTAGAAGAGCGGTGGGAAGGTAAGGCTGAGGTGGAGAGGGTAAGGAAGCAAGGCGGGGTCGAAGACGACCGATGTTTTGGTGGTTGTAGGAGGTTAAGGTGGAGTAAGACAGGGCCGAGGAAGTGACGAAGTTGGGGGAGGATGGGGGCAAAATAAGAGAGTGGTAAGAGATGGGACGTACAGGAAAGTGGTGGAGAGGTCAAAAAAATTCGGTTGCTGTCTTCTGTTGCTGTCTGCTGTTGCGAGGTCAGAAGGAGGAGAACGATGGCAGGGAGAAGGAAGAAAGCAAGGAGCAGGTGACTGGCAAGAAGCAGGCGGTGGTAAGGAGAAGAGGATTATGTGCGCTAGGGTCCTGGGACGTAGGGTCGGACCCGTCACGGGACACATCACCTCACTCGCTGAGATCTGACGTACAGGAAAAGCAGTAGAGAGATCGGAAAATTGGAGTTGTAATCCGGTGTTACGAGGAAGATAAGGGATGCTGGAGGAAAGATGAGGGCAAAAAAGAGGCGCAGTGTAGAGATCAGACTTACGGGAAGTTGAGAGGTCAGACAGTTGTGGTTGCTGGTTGTGAGGATAAGGTCGGAAGGAGAAGCCTGGCGAAGAGGATGGTAAGGGGAAGACGGGTGGTAAGTGGAAGACTGGTGTAAGGAGAAGAGGGTTGTGTGAGTTAGGGTTCGGGGACACTGTCCAACACACAACGTCACTCGCGGAGATCAAACGCAACAGTCTTCTCCTTTTTTTTCTCGTCGTTCTCGGAACTTCAGACACTAATTTATCTCGCTGCCTTCTCCTGTGGGGCAAGATCAGGCCGTCGTTGGGCGCGCGACGTCACTCGCGCCATCGCAACTGCCAATGTCCGGAACACTAGGGCTTGGGCGAACATGCCCTACTCCTAGGATGACTTTGCACGTAGAGTGATATGTTGGGATTAGCCGAGACAGCGGTTGTTAGTTACGAAAGTCCAAATAGAAACTTTGGCCGTCAGTTGGTACCACACTAAATTCGTAACCCGATCGCAATCCACAGCCAGCGACACAAAGCCAATTAAGTCTGATACTGCTCATAGATGATAGATAACATCGTAGCAAATCACCTCCCGTTGTCAGATTATCGATTGGACCGTTGGTTGTTGAGTTATTCACAGAAGAGTGGTGATGGTAGTGGTGGTGGTGGCGGCAGTGGAAATTGTGGGTATTAGTTACAAAAGTCCAAATAGCAAAATCTGGTGTTTGCAGAAAACTGCTCCGCGACCATATCCACATACATCCATCCAACCTCCCAGTGTCATGTAACATATACCCAATGTGGCAAACAACGCAACTCCACATCCTTCTACGTTCTCACCAACATCTGCTCCTTCACCAACGCCTATGAGTGATGCATATCCACATTATGTCGGAGTCTTTGTTGGAGCTTCGGTTAATACATTTGTTACTGTTTACCAAGCAGATGGTCAGCACTTTGGAGGGCAATGGTATCCGGCTGGAGTTTTATCAATCTGATCGGGGTTCTGAAGCAATGTTATTGGCCAATGCGCAACTACAGTTCGAACAGTGGAAGATCCTAACGCCACTATTGATCACTGCTCGCGATATGGTACATCCAAATCGAGTGATATCATGTGATGGTCTTCTGTTGCCTTTGCAGAGAGCGATCGGCCACCATCACAACAAGACATAGAGAATTGTACTCACGTGTGAAAGTATTGGAAAAAGGAGATGAACAACATCATCTGAAAATTCGGTTGATTGGAGTAAATATGGTGTAGCTATAAGCGAATTATGTGGGCGGGTTTCTAGGTTTTGGGCCATGCAACTAAGCTATTACAGGGAGTTTTCGGCAAATCGTACACAGATAGAAGAGCACCGGAAAGAGAAGAGGAGCAAGATTAGCTAAAAATTCTATTTACGGAGGAAAAACAGTGAAGCTGGGAGCGAAATCCAGCGGGCATTTCCCGAGGTTGTGAGTGGAATTCCGGGTTTTAAGTATGACCCACCACCACAACCACCATCACCACTCCTCTGTAAATACCTCAACCAACACTCCAATCGATAATCTAACAGGAGGTGATCTACTACGACGTTATCTATCCTCTATGAGCATACAAGGTACTCCATAAGCATATGCGACTCGCTACCGGCAGCAGTGACATTGACGTTAAGCTGCCAGTCGCTACCAGCAGCAGCGGTATTGCTGATAAGCCGCCACTTCACCACCTTCACCGCTTCAGACGTGTAGCTTACAACCTCATACCAAAACAACAAAGGATGGATGCAAAGATGGGAGCTCGCCCAAAGGAGTGCATGATGCTTGGATACGTACACAATACTACCAAGATCTGGAAGATATGGGATCCAGAACAGATGGATGTCACACAATGTTCGTGTTGAAAGAGTGCTGATGCGCCGACGGGGGGATATGAAGGTTATAATGTCTACTGCGAAAGTCTGTTTACTGAGTTAAAATTGGCCTCTCCTGGGGACACATTGGTCCAAAAGGAACAAGATATGGGGCGGGAGGTTGTTAGCTAGAAGCGATAGCAATACATTCATTTCTTTACCGTTCCGTCGCTGCCGTAGAACACAGCTAATCCGTAGGCATGGAAATTGATCGGCTCACAGATGGAAGCATTGCCCTCAGCCAGCCTGGCTACATATCAAAAAATCCTTTCCCGTTTCAGTATGCAGGATGAAAATCCGGCCCCAACTGCAGTGCACCCAAAGAACCGACTCGACATCGATGCTTCGGATGCTGACGAAGAAGGGATCCAGCTGATTACCAATCCACCGTCAGAAGTCTCATGTACACAGGGGTCTAATAGTCCGGCTAGCCGTCCAGTCGGGGCCGGGCTTTCTGATAACCCAGTCCGGCTAGATAGGCCCAGTGGCCGGACTACCTTGACCCAGACCAACTGGCGGCCGCCCGCGGGCCAACGCCAGTCTAGTGGTTAAGAAAAACTATCGTCAAGCGCCGCAGCGGGGAACCACAAGCCAACCGCCCGCAGAGCACTATGGTGGACACCGGAATGACATCAGTGTTGGAATATGGGGATCCATAGAGATGAAAATAGCTGATTCGATTAAAGATACATGGCCGTAGGCAATTTGTTCTGTCTATACAAAGGGCCTCAGCCAATCGAACCAACCATCTTCACCTCTACGAATCCCTATATCCCAACGCCGGTGTCATTCCGGTGTCCACCACATTGCTCTGCGGGCGGTTGACGTGTGGTTCCCCGCTGCTGCGCTTGACGATATTTTTTCTTAACCACTAGCGTTGGCCGGCGGGCGCCCGCCGGCCGGTCCGGGCCAAGGTAGTCTGGCCACTGGGCCCATCTAGCCGGGCTGGGTCACCAAAAGCCCGGCCCCGACTGGACCGTCCCAAAAGCCCGCAGGCTGCTCGCCGGCTGGACTATTGAGACCCCTGGCCACGATACCAGCCGCGCGGAATCTGTTCCTCACCCTGGGTAACTGGCTCGTATGCACCCAGCTTCGCCTACCCATCTGCCTTCTCGTTTCCAGGTGGCCCCTTATGAACAGGGCACCACCGAAGTTGGATTGTAACTGACGGCTCCCTCTGCCGGAGGGTGGAAATTTGCTTCCCAACCTCGAGGGCATATACCTGTCAACGACCGGGCTCCTCTACGTTCATTCTCAAAATCCCTGCTTACGCATCTGTGTAAATTTTCGCCCGCTTGGGGACGTGCGGCCACCGGACTGCCGTTTCCAGGGCCCGGGCAATCGCTGCGCACTCAGCGTCATAGGCTTGTTGTTGATAGCCCATGCGCGCCATGAGACCTCTCCACTGCTCCTCCCGCTGCCAAGCAACAGCATAGCCAACTGCTTCCGGATCCATCCGTGAGCCATCCATGAATATAGATAGCCCTGAGGGCTTCGGCCCTTCTACCGTTCACTTTGCGGTTTTCTCATCGTCGATAATGACAGGCGCGCAGAGTGGGCTTGCTTCCGCGGGAGTAGATTTGTCCCAGCCCTTCTCGATAACCCCAGGGCCAATGCTACACCGTCAACTTCGATATCACAGTCGCCGGTAAGCATAGCATAGTAACGTTCACCAGCGACAGACGAGATACGAAGCTTGTTGCGGACGATACGGGTGCTGCTCGGTAACAGTCCAGTTCCTTAACCTGATCTCCCTCCGGTAGACTCCTGAGCCTGAGGCCAAACCGCCTCCTACTGTTATCAACCTGCACTGTAGCAGCTCTCATCCCCGGCTCTAGCGATAGGCACCTGCGGTTGGTCGTTTGGAATTCTCCTAGGGTTGGCCTGGCATTCTGGTTGATCAGTAGCCGCAAGTGACAAGTCTGTCTCTCTGCCAATGGTTGCATGGGTTTGGTTTCCCTTCTACAAGAGAACCGAGCCGAAAGGCCTGAGATGTCTAGGTGAGGGGTATTTTCCCACGGAGATGCTGACCACGAGCCGGCCCTTCGAACGGAACAAAAGAACGAAACTACTGGGCCCGGGTGGGGAAGAGGAAGGGTTAAGTAAGTACCTTCCTGGCGCTCAGTGGGAAGAACACTTAGCACGGCTTAGGTAAACCGTACGGTAGATGACAGTCGGTGCTTTTGCCCCCCTCCTCAGGTGATAGCAGGCCTCAGTGCGTTCGCTCACTACCAATTGCCCTTTTGTTGAAAGAATACCGATTAGCGAATCAGATTGAGAGTGCGCTCTGGATGCCGTATGGATAGAAAAGACACATGGGTACTAACGCGGGACGATCGAGCAGCTCACAACTCCGCTGTGGGAGGCGGAGAAGGGAAGGCCAGGGCTTGTCATGTTTACTGACGGGTCACGGATGGAAAGTGGAGCTGCCGGATATGCGGTGGCATGGAAGGACGGCCAATCCTGGAAGGGTATTAAGACCCATATGGGGTATAACCAGGAGGCCTTTGACGCGGAGTGTGCGGCCCTAGCGCGAGCGCTGGAATCCGCATCAAGAAGAAACACAATCCCGCCAACATCAAACGGGAGATCACCGAGAAGAAGTGGGCAGAGGCAAGGAAGTGGGCTGGACGCCGGACCTCCAAGAGGAAGTACAAGATGCCAGAAAGCCAGAGGCCAGACGGCGTGGTTGCTGGAAGCACTAAGAGGCTCGCCTCACGGTTCTACCAGCTGAAGACGGGCCACTGCCGTACGGGTCAGTACCTGCACTGGACGAAAGCTCGCCCGACAGCACAGTGCTGGTGGTGCCGGTGTCCCACTCAGACGAGGGATCACCTCCTCAAGGGGTGCCCAAGGTGGAAAGGGCAGCAGAAGACCTTTTGGAAGGAGGTGTGGAAGGAGACAGGAAGGGGGAAGCGGTGGTGGAAGGCTCATGAGCTATTCGCCGACCGGAGGTGTGGTCAGGCTGTGCTAGATTTCCTTTCCTCGACGGATGTTGGGAAGGTAGTGCCGACTGCAGAAGTTGAAGACAACGCGGAGAGCGACGCGTCGGAGGGGGAGCTCAGGGAGAGGGGGGAGCGGGAAGAGGAGAGGGAAGCTGAGGTGGGAGAGCTTGGTGCTGAGGACGACAGGGACGCCGGGGAGGAACACTGGCTGTTCCTTCCCACCCTGCCGTTCACGGCATCGGCAGAAGAGGAGTAGGGGCCGGATGGGCGTTTCTTTTCCTTTGTACTTTTTCCTTTGTGATTTCCTTGGTGCGTCTGGATTCTTTTGCGGGGACAGGCCTGGGTGGAGGGCAGGGGGATGCTTGCACTGTGCCGCCATGCGCGGTATGCGGCGTGGAAACGGACTGTAGATACATACTTCTCGTCATGATCTACATAGGTCGCACACGAGTAATGAAGAAACAAAAAAAAAGCAACTCCGCTGTGATTTCTGATGAGCTCAAAGAAGAGGAAAAGGAAAGAACCCACAGAACAAAAGATCCTCCTCTCGCACTTCCCCGCTCTCGCGTCTTACGCAATCATGTCCTCAACAGACCCCAAGGCAAAAGCGCCAAATCCAAAACTACACCGAAACGAGCTCCAGTAACGAGAAGCATTTCCAACACCTTTTTCTGGCCACGCGATGCCGCCCCCGGGCGGCACCGGAGGTCCAGCCTTCGGCAGTCGCCATGATCCTACGCGTCGCATGCGTGTAATGAATAAACAAAAAGAACCGAGAGCCCAGCCGAACATTGTAATTGACTAGATGCACGCGGTCATAACTTTTTGATAGTTGGCTGGTGACAAGCTCATCTGCCCTGTAAGCGGGCGAAGTCGATTCCAGGCATTCCTTCCCTACATACTCCAGTCTGACGGAGTGATGCTACAATCAGGGTCAATTCGGAGTCGAGCCAGCTCCCAGCCATCAGGTTGCCTCCTTGGAGAACGACACCCCAAACGCTCTTCTAGTTAGTTGACTTTCCTTACCCGTTAATCGCATATGAGAGTAATTCCACTTACCTTCACCACCAAACCATTTGCGAATGATCTTCGGCCATGAATTGACAAGGAAATTTGATTGTACTAGGAAGGAATTCTGGCTTCCATCGCACGCTAAAGCATTTGAACTTAGGAAACTACATTCTATCGAAAGCAAGTTGAAAGAAACAATTGGTATGTAGATTGACTACGAAGATAACAAAAGTAACGTCCCAGATTTGCCATCTAGGCGACCCTCTTACCAGTTCTTTCTCTGCCTTCTCCTCGGCTTGGACCCCTTTGGGGCTCGCTTCTGCACCGTGCCAATGTTGGGTCCCGAACCTCCCGTCTGTCCGGCCGCTGTGGACCCCTGGCCCACCTCCTCGGTCCTATCCGGAGCCGAGTAATCTACCTTCCCGGTCCCTTTGGGAACGGAGGTCGTAGCCTGCCTGGCCCTATCCGGATCCAGACGGTCACTTCTTCCGGACCGACTCAGTCCTGCGTCGGTGGTCCACTCGGTCCTCTCAGGTTCCGAGTCTTTCGCCTCCCCAGTCCCTTTGGGAACGGAGCTCGTGACCCGCCCGGCCCTATCCGAATCCAGGCGGTCACCTCCAGACCTACTCAGTCCCGAGCCAGCGGTCTCTCCGCCAACAGCCTTCTCGCCCTTGCGGGTACGAGTCGTGGAGTCCTAGAAGGAGTCTTGGTGCTAGGCACCGCGGCCCTTCCTTGCTCATCCGCTGGCCGTCCTCGATCGAACATCATCGCTTCAAGCGCAGTGACACGCTTCTCCAGTCCACGAATCTTGGACGCATCAGCTGCATGCTTGAGCTTGCTCGCCTTGTACTTCAATTCCAAGGTGCGGTGTCCCAACTCGATCTTGGCGTACTCAACCGCAATGAGGTCACGCTTGACCTCCCAGGCCATGGACTTCTTGCCCTTCTTGAGGCCTCCGGTCTCGAAGATGATCTCACGAAGGGTGACAAGATTTGCCGTGGAGTCACCCCTGCGACGTTTGGGCGCTCTCGTATCCAGCAGTTCAAACTCGCCGCCTCCGTGGGAATCGTCCGACGGATCATCGAAGTCAGCACTACGCACTCTCTTGCCAGAGGAGCTGCCGACGCCCGGGTCAACGTTCCGACCCTGCGTCTCGCACAGCTGAGCACCCTGTGACGGAGCTTCCAACAGTCAGTAAATGACCATTTATACATCACACCTTTCGAGGACCGCATCATCACCTTTTCTCTTGTCGGCCTGGAGTACCACAGAGTAGGCACCGTCGTCCACATCCATGAAGTCACCGTCCGTGTCGTTGTCCTCGCCCTTCTCGGAATCAGGCTCGGGCTCGGACTCGGCGTCAGAAGGAGGATCATCGCTCCTCTTGGAGCTCAGCTGCAAGGCATCTCCTCCGAAGAGATGCTTGACAAAGACTGGTTCCAGGGTGTCGAAGACCTCGCAGGACTTTCTGACGTATTCGATGTTGGCGGCCGTGACGCGAAGAGGGTCCGAGCCCAATTCAGCGCTGTCCCTCAACATCTCATAACCGGTGCGGAAGGTACCCAAGATCACCTTCACGTGGCGACGGGTCCGCTTCCCTTCCGGGTCAACGGTGCCGAGACCGAGCTCGGTTGCCCACCCCCTGCAGAGAGCAAGTTCGTCACCCGCCTTCGGGGCGGCGATCCACACTTTGAAGTCCCGGACCAGCTTCACAGCAACATCGCTGTTGAGCTGGCCAGCCCACTTGATTTTGGGGGGAAATCCAGACATCCCAGCAGTGGCGCTAAACAGGCTCGACGGTTAGCAACAATGATGGCGCTAGGATATTGCCTCAACCGACAATTGTGGCGTTAGGGGTATTACCTTGTCGGTCGGGGAATGTTGGCGCGCAGGTAAGGGAGAGAAGTGCGTTGCTGTGGCTCTCGGGGGGTGTAGGAGAGAGAAGAAGTGCGGTGGGAAGGTAAGAAGGCTGAGGTGGAGAGGGTAAGGAAGCAAGGCGGGGCCGAGGACGACCAATGTTGTGGTGGTCGTAGGACGGAGAGGTGAAAGAGAGGAGAAGACAGGGCTGTTCAAGTGAGAGCAGTAGGGAGAGATTGGACTTACATGAAAGTTGACGAGAGGACAGAGATTTATGGTTGCTTCCTGTTGTTGCGAGGAGAAGGTCAGAAGAAGACGGAGAAGAGGATGATAAGGAGAAGATAGAGAGCAAGAAGATAGATGGTAAGGAGCAGAGGGATGGGTAGGAGCAGGTGGTGGTAAGAAGATGATTACGTGCGCCAGGGCCCTGGAACGGAGGGTCTAACCCGTAGCGGGACACACAACCTCACTCGCTGAGATCAGACGCACAGGAAAAGTGGTAAGGACATCAGAAAATTTGAGTTGTAGTCTAGTGTTTCGAGGAGGATAAAGAATGCTGGAGGAAAGATGAGGGTAGAAGGGAGGAAAAGATGAGGACAAAAGGAAGAGCAGTGGAGAGATCAGAGTTACGGGAATTTGAGAGGTCAGATAGTTGTGGTTGCCGGCGCCGCGAGACAAGGTCGGAAGCAGAACACAGGAGAGGAGGACGGCAAGAAGAAGGGGGTGGTAAGGAGAAGGCGGGTGGCAAGGGGAAGACGGGTGTAAGGAGAAGTGGATTGTGTGAGTTAGGGTTCTGGGACAGGGTTTGCAACACACGACGTCACTCGCGGAGATTAAAAATACAGAAGTTAACGAGATCAGTTGCTGTCTGAAGACTCGAGGACGACAAGATAAGAAGGAGAAGTTGGGTGGTAAGGAGAAGTGGATTGTGTGCGTTCGGGTGCCGGGGCGAAGTCCGGGCGTCGTGGGGCATGCGACGTCACTCGCGCTATCGCAACCGCGTCCAGAACACTAGGGCTTGAATAAACATGAGGACTACTTAAGTAAGTATGTATACATAATATCGCCATGGCCCAACAGGGTCGCATGCGGTCAATGGGTCATCATCATCAGCTTGGATAAACATGCCGTACTCAAATTAGACTGATGATTTTTCTCTTTACGGCTTGGAGGTTTCCTCGTATGATAGAGAGTGTACATCAAGTAAATTACCAAATATAAGCAACTTCCCCTCGAGAAATCAGAACTAAGGAATTCAGAGATAGTCACCTAACTCCTACTGGTGCGCTCCACATTTGTCTGCCCCTCTCTTTCCGACCGAGATACACGGGCCTGCTCCATGACCACGCCGAGTACTGCTCCTTGGCCCACGAACACAAGGCTTCATAGCGGAGTCGAAAGCAGATCCGAAAACGATGTAGCTAGAGGTCCCGAGCTGGTGAACTCGAAAAATCTCCACTCGAGCACAGCACCACCGGACCATACAGGTCCTGAGATCCCATACAAAACGAACCAACTACCATGGCCGGGCACTGTTTGCGAATAGACCATAGCGAAACGGACCCAAGTGTAGCTTCTTGCTCCCCAGCCCGGTCGGGCAACTCGCTCGCCATAGACATGTGGCCACGGAGGTTGCTTCTACGCCATCTCTACCCTGGTTCTCGCTGCTGCTCTGCGCTGTCGAAGAATGGGGGCTAAGAGTTGATACGCAAGCGGCCGGCCCATCCTATCTACACTGCCATTCTCTGCCCATTGCGAGCCTGCAGAAAGCCATAGAGCCGAAGACGTCTGGCACAGCGACAAGTACGGACGACGGTGGCACTTCGCCTGCTGAGCTCAAGAAGGCGTTGGCGGAAAAAGGTAGGATGAGGTCGTGGAGTGGACGCAGGTACAGACCAGCAGTCGAAGAGCCAACTCCAGACGACTAAAGGCCTGCACGTTTCGAGCGTATAACCCCAGCGTATTTCACAAGATACGCTCCCTAGCGTGTATATTTCAGCGCCCAGATCCCAACTAGATCCCCAGCACCGCATATTTCATAGAAATTCAGGGGTCACTAATGATAGATCCTAAAATCCGGAAACCTAGGTGTTGACCCGAAAGCTCGATGATGATGACTGATTTACCGCATGGACCTTGCCAGAACACGACGGTGTTATGCACAGTCCATTGCCGTTCACCGTCCGCCCCGGCCTCTGTCGGTCCGCAGGGGACATGTAGTGACTCCCCCGCCTGGCCTATCCCCGAGATTGAAGGACGTAGGAAATGGCAAAGGAAAGCCAACGAAAGTTGGCTTCCCCCGCGGCCCACTACCCCTTTTCCTCTCCCCGCTCATCTCCACCTTCCTGCTCCGAGTCCTCGCTCTCAGTCTCTTTCCCTGCCCCCGGCCCGGTTCCACCCTACGCCCTACCTCGGTAGTGCGCAGGAATTCCAAAATCGTCTGGGTGCGCCGCACTTCCGCGAATGTATTATGGGTTCCAGATCTTGAAGCGGTTCTTCCCCCTTCCCTTCTCTCCCCGAACTTCCGTCCACATGATCTTCTGCTGCGGCTCCCAGCGTGGGCAGTTCTTGAGCAGATGCTCCCTCGTTTGTATCTTGTGGGTCACCATCCGCACATCGCCGTAGTCCAGCTCCTCGCCCACCGGAGGATTTGCCCGGTGAGGCAATGCCCCGTTTTTACCTGGTGGAATCAGCCCGCCAAGTTGTCACCCTTTTTGCGCACCTGGCCATCATGCCGTTCGGGCGCAGTGTGTCGGGTATCTTATACTTCTTCGCTGTGATCCGCCTCTCAGCCCAGCACCGCGCTTCCGTCCACTGTTCTCCAAGATCTCCCGCTTGATACTCGCAAGGGATTTGGGCAAAGGCATGCGCCGCCCCCCGTACTGATCCACGGAGCGTAAGCCACTCGACCCCGTGTGCGGCAGGCCTCTCCGCTGCCAGCCTTGCCCGCTCGTCCGCCTTCTCGTTACCCGTGACCCCTTAATGGGCTGGACACCACCGGATCTCGATGCTGATTTCCGGCCTGGCTGCCCTTAGCACCGCGGTCCACATCCTAGACCGAATGGCACATTTCTGCGCAGGGCCAGGTTGTTCCGACACGACGCGCAATATGATGGCTGCCTGCGAGTCCGTGAAGATCGTGGCCCTCTTTCCGGGGTAGTCCGCCGTCTCACTGCTGCCCCAAGGGCTCTGGCCACCGCCGCACACTCCGCATCGAAGGCCCCCGGGTTGTAGTCCATGTGGACTTTGAGCCGGACGCTCGTCGTTTGCATAGGTGCTGTACGTTATATCACCAAACCTAATATCAGCCACTCTAGAGCAGCAGTGAGCACCGCCACACGGTACTATCGGCTCAAGGCGGTCATGCGATGGCGGCAAGCCATCCGAATTGGGTCTAGAAGCAAGAGAACGACTAGTTCTGGCGGTTCGCAAACCCGGGAACACCTATTTAAGCAATGCAGTACGTAGCAGTCGCAACAGAAGGCCCTGTGGGCGAGGGTGAAGGGCGCAATAAAGGAGAGGCGGAAGTGGGACATGGCCAGCTCGTTTGCGGATGAGACGCCGTGGGGCGATGGCGGAGTCCCCACGAACTGCAGACGTGCGGAAAAGAAGGGCGGCAGAGGACGAGGAGAGCGCGGTCTCTGAGGCCGTGCAGGGTGGTTCCCAGCTAGGGTGCGCGTGTACTGTGGGAAGTGCAGTTCGAGCCGGAAGCGGATGTGAGGGAAAGGAGGTGCGCGGTGGCATTTCAGTGCTTGGTAGCAATCGCCCCGGTGTTGCCTTTTGGTACGCAGCGGCACCGCATCGGACTGGCAATAATAGCTATGGCTCCACTCCGACCGACCAGGGCGGGTGTGAAAGGAGTGGGAGGTTTGCCATTTGACGTTCTCTGCGTAATTAAATGCAAGAAGTACAAAGACACTGCTCCGGCATAGCAAACCACAACTATCCCCGGAAAGACTATTTTCCCTGGCGCGCTCTCAATTTTCGGGAAAGGCGAGGACGGAGGTCAGAGGAAGCCACGACGTGCCGCACGCGGACTGCTCGAAGTCGGGGCTTGGACAATGCTGCCTCGCCCGCGCCTTTGAGCATCTTTGCCAGTAGTCGATGGCAAGAAATTGGCATAGTCACCAAATCCACCGACACTCAGGCGGCCGCCCGGAGAATGCCTCGAAAGGCCGAGGACCAGGCCATTTTACTGTCTCGTCGCCCCGCTTCGACCCCCGCCGCGAGGAAGCAGATTGCTGGACTGCGCAAAATGGAGCTGGACGTCACTATCGAGGTCTGCTGCGTTTGCGCTGAAGTGGAAAGAAGCTCGCGATTGGGATACTGCAAGGACTGCTCTCCTCCGGCCCTGGCCCGCAAGAGGAACACCTCCAGATCCGTGGATTTGGTGCTGTCTGACCGGCCAGTACCTCACGTATTCCCGAAACCAATCCGACGGACGGCGCTGATGGTGCCGGTACATACAAAACGCACGTGTGGGGACACTCTCCAAGAACTGTCTCCGGTGGAAAGAGCAACCGTAGGCTCTGTCTCCCAGCCAATGATGGCGCGAAGAAGGAAGACCCGCGGCATCTCAGTGGTCGCGCCAGCATCGCAACCTGTTCGCAGACAAACTGTGCAGCCGGGCCACCATCAACTTCATGGCATCAACCGGCATGGGCAAGCGAGCCCCACCGCTGGAACAAGACATTCACCTAAGAAAGGGAGGCTTCAGAGTGTGAAGCAAGAGAGCGGGAGGAGCTTCCCGCCCAGCCGACGGGGGAGATGGCTGAACTTACGGAAGGCGACGAAGAGGAAGAGCTCCGCGGAGCTGAAATGCTAAACTGGATAGGGATCCCTATGTGATACATTGAATGCCGGATCATAAGGCAGAAGGGCGGGAAGGAGGGGGAAAATAAGGAGCTACATACCGACGGAGGGGGCGGGAAACGGAGTTTGTACATCCGGGATACTGTACAAACATATCAAACGGTACGATGATGATACAAAAAAGCCGTTATCGCCCTGATGGATCACAGCCTCATAAGAATGCGAAGGGAACCAGGGAGCGTAAGCCAAAGGGAGGGACAAGAACGCTGGAGCGTGCTGCGCAGAGGAGAGGGAGAAGTGACGGGCCACTGTGAATCGCAAGCGCTGTACTGGCAAAGCCCGGGAGGAGAGAAATCAGAGGCGGGGGCTGCGGGCAGAAGGGGCCACGTGGGCTGTATGAGAGCTGGCGGCCATCCGGAGAGAGAAGACAAAGGCTGGCGCAAGAACGACCAGGAGACGGAATGAACCACATCGAGTAAGCTGCAGGTCAGGCCGACACACGAGAGGCGGTTTGTGGCGGATGGTGGCCGTGGATGAGGTTATCTTCCTGAGTGAGGTCCGCGGAAAGTGAGGCGGGAGGCCCCGCGGCTAGAGGTGGCGGAGGCGGATTACCTAGCTATAGAGGCGGGGGTGGTGGGTCTACTCTCGTATGCGCTGTTTCCTTTGTTCTTTCCTTTGTTCTTCCCTTCTTACCTATGGGGTGCTTTCTACTTTTATTGCGCAATCGGAGGGCGACGGAAGTGGGTCACTGCGCCGAGGCTGCCACCGGATACTTCGCACGCCGTGGCAGTATGCCAGACACGAAGCGCGAAGTGTTTTATCGCCATAGCCCAGAGGTTTTGTAGGATTAATGTAGAAAAAAACCTACGAGGTGCCGCTTTCCTCCTTCACAATCGAAGACAATGCCTGCATACATGATTTCCATAATGTGCAGGATCGCCGCGCTGTAGCGATCATCGAATCTTAATCCCGTCCTTGCCTTGTCCCGACGTCTAATATACGCACGGCGCTTGATAATGGCGCATCTCCAATTGAAATATCAGCAGGTTACGTACTCAATCCTTAGATGAATTTCAGCGAGCCAAGGCTCTCGTAACACATCCAGACTGTGCGTCGGATCTTGAAGCCTTGTACTTACCCGCGGCGCGGATGTGTCTCTCTGCTGCTCAGGTGGTACAGGTTGCGAGATAGGCATAGTAAATCACTCGGCACCCACTCGAATCAGTAGTTTGATGTAGCAGACAACTCGATTTTTCATCCCTTTCATCTCTAGCATACCGTCACATGAAGTCGTCGAAATAGTCGGCTCCGCGTCCCTCGTTCGAGTTAGCCTCCAGGGCATCCTCGGTGAACACCTCGTCGTAAGCATGATCTCTCTGCCAGGAGAGTTCCCTCCTCTCCTTCGCGATCCTCGCTTCTTCCTCCTTCTGTGTCCACCCGACCCCATCAGCGCCTCATGCACCCCGCCGCCATCACACATTGAGCACCTACCCGCTTCAGCGCCATCTTCTTCTCCTTCGCGCGGACAACCTTCAACCGCTCCTCCTTCTCGGCGTAAAGGTCCGGAAACTTCTCCACACGTGTCTTGTCCAGCCGATTGATGATGGCGTTGGTACGAGTATCAACGAGCACCCGTTTCACCTTCCGCTGGTCCTTGAATCCGACCTGTCCCGTGGCCATGGAGCCGTCCTTCTTTAGGTTCGACCAAGGGGTGTAGACGATGTTGATGTTGTCCTTCTTGTTTCCTGCGCGCGTGAAGGCCGTCAGCAAGGACAGAAGGAGGACAGTACGACGTAAGCGCACCCTCGATCGAATTGGCTTTGGTGAGCTGAGCGCAGTCGTTCAGCAATTCGGCGGGAATATCCTCCCAATGCTTGCCCTCAGGAAGACGGAGGTAGATGTGTGCTGAGGAGAGTCTATCGACGTGGAACTGTCCCACCCATTCTCATCAGCCGCCGTTCACTTCTCCTCCCCCTCACTCCTGATTTCCGCTTCGTTCTTTCCGCAAACATACCCTATGTAATACACGTCAGTTCTCGCCCTTACACTCAATTCCTTTCTCATGAAAATGGGAAACCCGATACCAAACATCTTCGTCCCATCCGTGCTTGATCAACTCCTCGTCTGCATACGCGTGATTGCGAGCCCCTCAACATCCGGCCTTTTGTTTTTTGGGATCGACTATGTGGAGGAGGTAATCGTCGACAAGGTTGTCACTCACTCTCAACTTTGTCCTTGCCGACATAGATGAAGGCGGGCGGGTCCACAACGCTGGACTTAAAGTAGTAGACCATTTTTCTGTGGTCGTCTCGGAGGATCGCGTGGTGGGTGGGGAAGGTTGCGGGATCTGCACCGTGATACGCGATGTGGTGGGGTAATGTGTGTACCTATTCCCCTCTAACTAGTGCAGTGCATGCCAAGATTTCACATCATTCGCTCGAACATTATTGATGCCGTCAAACAATATTCTCAGGGCTTTTCTTCCTACTATTTGGTATTGAAATTCGCTCCTAATGCGCTTTCGATTCCAGCTACCCAAGCTGAATGGTATATACATTTACTTCTTGCACCCAGCTAAGCACTCCTTGAGCGCCTCCAGGGCCTTCTCTATGTGTCCGAGCTCGCCTTGGGTGACAGACACGCCCATGTGGCCGAACCGGAAATACTTGGCCGCAATCTCTCGGTGCAAGCCGCCGGCGAAGACGATGCCTTTGGCGAGGAGCTCGGGCAGGAGCTCGGGCGCAGTAACACCTTCGGGGAGATATACGGCGGTCATGCCGTTCGCCTGGCACTTTTCCTCTGAGGCGAGCTGTTGCAAGCCCATCTCGGCCAACTGATTCTTGACGTAACGGGAGACCTCGTAGTGCTTTGCGAAGCGCTGCTCCATCGGAACACATGTGATCTGAGTGAGGGAAGTGTGGAGGGCGTGGATGAGCTGAGGGCTAGGGGTAGCGAAGTAGGATGGCTTCTTTGCTTCGTAGTTGCGCATGACTGGAGCAGTGTCGTCAGGATCGTCACGATACAGGGAATCAACTGCGGGAGCATACTGGGCAGCCAGTTCGCGAAGCTGGCGAAGTAACTTCCAGGCTTCGTCCTCCTCGCCTCGAAAGTTTGAACCGCGCGGCCACTCAACATCATGATACACAGACCCGCGGGCACACCTATGGCCTTCTGTGAGGCTGTAAGGACAACATCAATACCCCAATCGTCAAAACGGATCTCCTCGCAACCGACCGAGCACACGCCGTCGACGACGACCAACGTGTCGGGCGACAAGCGGTGGGTGAGTTCAGACACGGTCTTGATGTCGGAGAGCACGCCGGTAGAGGTGTCGACGTGGGTGACGGTGATCGCCTTGTACTTCTTCTCCTTCAATGCGGCCTCGATCTGTTCGAAGGATGGCCGCGAGCCGATAGGTGCCTTCAGCTGTGTTGGTACCGCGCCGTAGGTGTCGAGAGCGTCGGCGAATGAGTCCGCGAAGTACCCTTCACCGAGTCAACAACCCATCTCATAATCCCCCTCCAGCTCGATCGCTGGCGCATACCAGAGTGCAGAACCAACACTTCCTCGCCCCTCTCGACTAAGTTCGCAGCGACGAAGTCCCATCCTAGCGTACCGGATCCGGACACGACCAATGGCTGTGCCGCGGGATCGGTCGAGAGGAACAGCGTCCGCATCAACTTCAATGACTCACCAAAGGTGTTCACGAAGGGAGCGCCGACATGGCTCTGGCTGTCTATGCGTCAGTGTCAGGCAAATGAACAAACGAGCAAAACAAAAGCAAACAAAAATCCACACGCCATCACCGGCCGCCGGATAAATGGTTTCGGAGAAAAACAACGAAATGCCAACACTTGAAGCGGATTATGGCCAATTTAGGTCGACTCACCTAGGGTGGGACATGGCATTGAGCACAACGTCGTCGAACTCGATCGGGCCGGGGATGAGCAGCGTTGGGTGGGGCGCTTGCGTCGACATTTTCGCGGACGTGGAGTGTTCTTTGGAGGAAGAATGTTCTTTGGAGGAAGAAGAGAGAGGGGAGGAAGTATTTGTCGCCGGGAATTGGGACGGAGCAGCTGGTGCCGACAGGTGCCGATGAAGCAGGCTGAGGCGGGGATTCGCGCTTGAGGAAGACAATGTGGCGACGGGGCAGGGTAAAGTACGGGGGGCCGCGACGCTTCGGAACCTGTTCATCACAGATGTCATCATCCTGTTCGGCAGCGTGGCATCTTGCATCTGCGTGTGTGGATATGGGAACGCCAATCGTTTCATGCACGGCAAACGGGTAGCAGCCCAACTGCCGTCCAAACGCCCGCCTGCCACCTTCGCCGCCTCGTGCACCGCCTTCCTCAACCGCGGGGCGAGGTGCTGCGGGGAAATGGATGCTGGGAAGGTTACGGCTGGTGGCGGTGGGGCAGGATAGCGCGCGGATTAGGGAGCATCGCCATAGCGGTGTGGGAGCGCTCGCAATTGCTTGTCTGCGGGCAGACAATCCCGAGTGATGAGCCGGCATACCTGGGAACTGTAACAGAGGATAGTACGATGGAAATGGGAGGCTAGGGTGGAGGGGTATATGTAGAATATATCTATCAATTCGATCTTTACAGAAAAGGTGGGGGAGATCACCGGGGGGCCGGTCGAAGCGGGGCGACGAGACGATGACAGCAGATTTGTGGGTGCTGTTGATGCGTGGTGACGTGCAGTGGAATGGGAAAAATTCGATCGCAGGAAAAGCCCCTCCGTATGGAATTTGGTGAATACCGGTACTGAATCGCCCCGGACCGCCTGAATTTGAAGTCCATGCCAGTTTCCCCCAGGGAAGTACCGGGGGAACAAACCGTGATGGATAATTTCCCGATGCTTGACAATTCTCCAACCAAAAAAGAGGGCCCACCTTTCGCTCACTGGAAATAGAAACGCCCATTACATTTTGTATGTACATGTACGTACCAGTACATGGAAATCAACTCCAACTCCAACTCCAAGGCACTCCGCACCGACTCGCGCAGTCATACGTGGCGTACCTCCTTCGGTGGTTCCTCGCCCGGCATGGCAGCGTCCGCCATCCGTTGCGCCATCGCCATCATGTTCATCCACGTGAAAGGATCGAGCTTCACGTGCTTATTGGTGTCCTGCACCGACTTCTTGATCTCTGTAATCTCCTCGCGGAAGTTCCCGACAAACTTGTCGACCACCCCTTCCAGCAGATCTGTGAGCTGGGAGTCAACCGCGTCGTGGCTGATGCGCACTAGTCAGCGATTCATTCATTCGTTTTTTTCCGCGATGGAATCATGCGATCGCGAGAACCTACTTTTCACTGTCCTCGACGCGTGACCGAATAGATTTTGTGTCTTCGGCGACCGCCTCGGTGTTTTCCAGAAGCCTTTCGATTTTGTCGTCCACACGGCCGACTGTTTGGACACGTTTCTTGTCAGCGCTTGTACTTAATGGTGGTGGCTTGGCAGTGCGCATGCGTGGGGTGCAGAGATTCATGCACACGCAGAGGAAGCTTCCGGGCCGACAGCTGGATGGGCACCAACCTCGCTGTTCCAACAGACTCATCCTATCGAGTATCTGCTCCTGCCGCTCGGCCACTTCCTTCATAGTACTCTGCACCTTGGTGATTGATGAGTACAGCTGTCTCAGGATCTTGACCTCAGCCCGCTCAGTCCGCTCCGAGGACGACGACGACGAGGGCGACGGTGGTGACTGATGCGAGTGCACGTGTTGGCCGTGCAGGATCGGGCTGGGCGGGAAGTTGTCGGGGCTTGGAGTAGCGCCGTGGCGAAAGTGTGGATGAGAGAAGTATGCGCCACTGGGCAACGGCTCCAAGGGTGGCATCGAAGGCATCACGATGGGCGAGCCAGGATAAATGGGGGAGTAGTAATCCGATGTGTAGCCGTACGGGTACATTGGGGTGCCTTGTGGTGGTGGTGGTGGTGGTGTGCGCGGTCCCATGGAGAACGAGGTTCCGTGTGTATTGGTATGTGTGAACGTCTGCAAGTGTCAGGCACGGATTGACTCAGGATGAGTTGGGAGCCATACGGGGCAGTCAGTCGAGAGTTCGAAGTCGTCGATTGCAGTACGGAGCGATGTGTCGATGTCGAGGTGGTGATGCAGTATCCAGGGGGGTTGGTGCTTTGCTGCTCAATCGAGGAGATAGATGATGTTGCTCTGCTTGGAGTTATAAGGCAGAAAGAAACCCAGGCCTGGCGGTGGGACTGAAGGCGGGTTATCGGATTGGATATGGATTGGGCAGTGCGTTTTGCAATATAACGACGACACAACAAGCACAGTGCGTGTCTTCTTATATTGCAGTCCGACTCTAGATGTTCAGACCGGTCCGCTGCAACGCCATCGACGATGTCCACGCCTTGCTGGCAGATTGGACGCTGGGAGGAGAAAGAAAAAACACGGTTCGAATGCGCACTGACATGGCACGACGAACAACGTTCCTGCCAGATGTTGCGTTCTGCACGAATTTCCCAATGAGAGACTTCCGGCGGTGGGGGCGCCCGGGGGCTATTCTGAGGCGGGCGAAAGCATCCTGGCAGCGAGCGGAGCATGTGAGTGGTGGTGAAGATAAGTAACGTTGTTCGGCGGGATCTGGATGGTGGCGATGATCATGTGCTGGTTGGTTGGAACACGCACTGGATCCACCGAGTCGAACAGTCCACATGCACCCCAGCCGGCCAATCCGACGCCAGAAGGTAATGAACAACCCCACTCCGCTCTAGAAGAGCATGAAAAGTCAATCGAAAAAGTAATCCCAAGATATGTGCCAGCAAAGTAATACCTATGTAGTATGCCATCCACTGTGCCCCGCGCCATTCGAAATCAAAAATACCGAAAAGAAAGGAAGAGAAAGGAAAAGAAAAAGAACCACCAGCCCATCCCATCCTTCTGTTCGTCAGAGTCCCATAGTGCTGTACTGTGCCCCGGGGACAAGATTTTTGTGATCGGCGGGGTTGGCAGCAGCTTCGTAGAACGCTACGACGGCGTCCTTCCTCAACCGCGTAAAATCCCCTTTGAACCCGAGAAAGCTAAGGCTCGTCACGTCCTCCTCGCCGCCCGAGTGGTTGTCCTCGAAGAATAGCGTGAGCGAGTGCGTATTGTTGAATAGCGGCCGCTTTACCGGCAGTTCAAGAACATCCTGCCCGGGGGGTGGAAGCGGTACAACCAGCGTCTGCACAGCGCGCATGTCTGCTGCTGAGCTAAAGTCGAGGTCGTCACGGTTGGTGAAGAGGTTGAGCGTGCGGGGAGCACTGGGGGAAGGGTCGGCGCGGATCAGGATCGAGTGCAGTTTGACGTCGCCGGTGAAGCTGGAGGAGCGAGGTCAGCGGTTGCGGTCATGGCTGTGGATGACCAATGGTTGGGGTAGCGCATACGGAACATAAATCAGCAGCTGCTCATCCGCATCGCTCTCCAGAACCGTAGAGGTATCCAGCCGCCGATCCCATGGCTTCTGGATGATGGCCTTCCCGGAGCCTAGGGCGGCTTCGTTGAACGTAACGATCTTGTCGAACTCGATGTGCTGGTAGAGCGAAGATTGGATGGCAGGCGTCAAATCGTCTGAACGAGAGCCAGCTAAATTAGCGCAAGGGTCTGTTTTGCGGGAGTTGTGCGTTGACTCACCGTCGTGAGAGTGTTCGCCGCCATGGCTATGATCGTGATCGTGACTCTCGCTGTTGCAGGATTGGCCGTGTGAGTGATGGTGCGACATTTCCGAGTGGCTTATGTGTGTTGGTGGGTCAGACTGGTGGTTTCGCGGGATGATGTCAGAATCAGAAAGGTTCTCGTCAGGTGGTGCGAAGTTTCGCCTCATTTTTTCAGGCACAGACCCTGGGGGCAACCCCACATCTTGGCAGGATCACGCATTCGACGCAGTAGCCCAGTACATGCCGTCACCACCGTGCAGCTTGACGGAGAGATAGCCCGAAACAATCAATTCCCCACAATCTACAACCCGTAGTAGTTAGAGTACCTAGAGCAGTGCAGAACAATACAGAAATCCAACGCCCAAAAACTCCACCAACGCCCCCCCACAAACCCGATTGCTCCATGTACTCTAAATAGAGTAACTCCCGCCGCCTTTCCTACGGTGAATCCTTCGGATCCTGAACCGGTAGCCTAACGAGCGTCTGAGGCATCGGTAAGCCGTCTTCGTTCTTGGGAAAGCCGTCGTCGGCAGTCTCCGCCCGTTCGGTGAAAGGATCTTCCGGGCCCTTCGGCTTCGGAATCGCCGCTGCAGCAGAGACTCATCAGCAGAAGTTCGGTCATCTTCGACGGGGAGTATCTACTGGAGGCCATAGATATCGCGCGTAAGATGGCTCCCCAGTTCGAGAGGACTGCGGCGACGGCTAGACGTTGCACAATAGATATCAGTATATGTTTCGTGGGCGTGCGGTACGTGGTCGGTAGCTAACCCTCAGTTCCATCGGTCAACGTGGAAAGCTTCTCCTCGATACGCGACATTTGCACCGCAAGGTTTGCGCTCAGGTCACGAAGCGCAATCAGGTTCTCGAGCTCTTGCTTCTTCTCGTTGATACGCGCGACGAGAGCGGGCTGAGGTGCTGAAGAGCCCAGCCCCAATGCACCAGATCCGGGCAACGAGGATTGTCGAGCGTGAGGAGCGATGGAGTAACGTGAAGACTGGAAGCCGGACATGTTGTTGCGTTCTCGATGACTATCGTGATGGTAGGATGGAGTGTCTTGCACTGTGTGGCGGGGAAGAGTAGCTCTTGTTGCAGGGGCACATGATCCGAACTCACTTTCGTTACTGTCACGACGTCCCACGTTGCTAGGATGACACTTTAACTGCTTTGAGCAAAAGGTCAACAAACCCTTCGCTCATCTCGCTACGAAAACAAAGGAAGCCACAACTTCCGCAACCACCAACTTCCACAACCACCAATTTCCGCAACCACCAATTTCCTCAACCACCAACTACTTTCCTTACGACCCCGCCGGTGACAGAATTGTGCCCATACTCAACCGTGTTCATTGCGAACGGATCAGCGTCGAGAAATCACCCCATCCGTTGTAGTGTCTCGTCGTCAACAACCCTCAACCTCTTCGGACGAAACGCTGTCCACCACATCATAGGCGCGTCTGCGGCACGGCGAAGGAGCAACTTGTGAGATGGCTCGACTAAATGAAGGAGGGAAGGCGGCGACAACCTTGAGCTACGAAGCCTGTATGCCTCCGATTACGTGGTGTGGTCTTCAGCTCAGGTCGTGACTGACAATATCCTAAGTAATGAAACAGCGGTTTCTACGGCAGAACCAAGAGCTCACCCAGTTTGTATTCCCCTTGGATCTCTTGATGTAGGAGTCTAATGCTTCGTCCGACAGGGCCAACGCTGAGCAGGCTTTGCGAATCCAAGGTTTCCAGCGTGAACAAACTCGCCTGTTGATCGAAAACGCCTCTCTGTCGCAGCGAGTGCTACACCTGGAAGTCGAGCTTGCACGTTACGATAGAGAATTACAATTTGTTGAAGACCATAGAGCGGCGGCGGCGCAATTGCAGGAGAAGATGTCGGAGATGAATGCGCTGTTGCAGAGGTTGAAGAACCCACCGATATCGACGAGCACAGAGTGGTTGGGAGATGGTGAGGGGTCGCCGTATTCCGAGCCGAGGGTGGTGCGGAACTCTTATTTGGCGGGCGAAGTATTGGAACCGACTATGCCATGCATCGAGGAGGAGGATCAGGGTCCGGGCCGTACGGGCATGTTGATGAGCGAACCATCGAAGAGGCACAACTTCGGATTTACGGAAATCGAGCTTCCCCCTTCCGGTGACCACTACCAGCCTGAATCTGAGGTCGAACCCGAGGACGCCCCGCTTCCACCTCCACTACCAATGTACAACGTCGAGCCGCGATCACGCAGACGGCGCGACAGCCAATTCATGCGACAATCCGATGTGCTCCCCGATGCTGCACCCGAGCCTACCAAATCGCTGCTCAGCAAGCCTCCAAAGAGGAAATTTGATGAGAAGGAGGCTGATCATTCGCCGCCTTCACCCGAGCTCAACAATCTTGATTTCAAATTCTCAAAGCTCATCGACAGGGCCGCGCCGAAGCGGATGACGGATAATGAGCAGGTGAAACGACAGAAGGACGAGAAACATGACTCTGAGAATGACCTGCCGAAGATTGTCCGAAATTCCAAAGTGGTGGAAGAAGCGGGCACAGATACGGATGTTGGGAAGCAGCCATCCAAGAACAAGCGGTCATCTACTAGCAGTGGTGTGGTACCCTCTGTAGCTGCCCGGAAAGCATTGGGACCCAGTAAGGACCATCCACGTACCCCACGAACAGGTAGCATGCTAATACTTCACAGAGAGCACAAACACAGATCCTGTCCAGTCCCCCATGAAGATACAGCTTCAGAAGTCCGACTACCCAGCCAAAGAAAGGATCGCCGATAAACCTCCCCCGACTACGACGCGGACTTACCGCAGCAAGATCGTTCGGGACAGCGATACCCCACCGCCGGACTCCGATCCAGCCGCTGTAGTCTCCACGGCTACTGGCCGCGGCTCCCGAAGGGCCCGTGCCGTTGTCAATTACGCTGAGCCCAAACTCGGCACCAAGCTCCGCCGTGAAGAGGAGGGCTTTGTGGACGCTGTTACGGGTGAAGGAAAGGTCCGGCGGACATCGACCAACAAGGATCGTACGGCTCCATCAACTCCTGCCGCCAACTCCGAAGATGCAAACGCAAACGCAGAAGAGCACGATTTCCCGGCGTTCCAGGAACAACCTGACACACCCACGAAGTCGTCCCAACCATCAACGGATGTTGGTGATACGGAGGAGGAGCCCGTGCGCACGAAGAAATTCCGCATGAACACCCCCATCACCGCCGAGGGTGATGACGCGAAGCCCAGTTTCCTCACTGCCCGAAAAAGCCGAGCGTCAGCACTCGCCACCCCGCTCCTCCCCGATCAAGCCGATATTGGCGGTGGGCGTCAATCCGCACGATCCCGCTCGCGTTCAAGATCACGATCCCGATCCGCGTCGCCGGACAGAAGCGAAGCGGTAGCCAGACGTCGCCGAATCGATGCTGCTCGCGCTAGGCGTGCGAGTGGTGCCGGAGGCGAGGACCGGACACACACAAGGGGGGCTAGACGGTAGAGTGCTATGATTTAAATTTTCCTTTAGTGGGGAGTTTTTTTGGGTTGGCAATTCCGGGTCTGTCTTTCGTCTGGATTTTTTTCTTCTCCCTTTTAGCGATGAATAGTGTGTGGTGTGCCTCTCTTGGGGGAAGGAATCGGAGAACTAGGTGTATACCCTTTTAGCTTTCATTTTTTTTTGATGGATCGAGCAGTTTTTTTGTAACATACCCATTCTCCTCCCACTCACGCTCTCATTTGATGACAAATTCCTTTACCTGTGCATTTAATTGCTGCACTCTCTTTGGTTCTTCGTTTCTTCACTGAACAAAAACCGGAAAGTACTCCATCAAATGCTGGATCGCGGGCGGGCGACGGGGGCAGCGACAGAGAGAAGAGCCGCGGCTTTGCATAGTTCATACGGAATCACTCATCTCCAGGCTTCGTAATTGATACCTACTTCCGTTGTTTCTCCTCCCTACATGCAGGGGGGGGGGGGGGGGGGGGCCAAACG
>Ga0307508_10001134_pt1 | contig 30698 bp, 39 predicted proteins | sample 9_EM_MG_FD_203089 | JGI IMG/M metagenome (GOLD analysis project Ga0307508, IMG submission 203089) | Populus trichocarpa ectomycorrhiza microbial communities from riparian zone in the Pacific Northwest, United States - 9_EM | ecosystem: Host-associated > Plants > Roots > Unclassified | place...
CCTCGAGAAGGTCCCAAGGTGCGTCCAACCGAGCCTTCTCGCTTCCTGGTGTTTTCATTTACGCCTTGGTTTCAAAAGCGACATTGAAATTGCTCAAGCACAAACGCCGAAGCGTATTGTAGACCTTGCCGCCGAAATTGGGTTGCAGCCTGATGAACTGGAGAGCTACGGAAGATACAAAGCAAAAGTCGAGCTCAATGTGCTTGACCGACTTGCCCACAGGAAAGATGGGAAATATATCGTTGTATCTGGGTGCGTCTTGCCCAGGATCTGTTTCCGTTCCTGTTATAATCTCGTGAAATTGAACGAAATACCGTTATTCCTGCTGCCATTGCTGCAGGATAACACCAACTCCGTTAGGGGAGGGCAAGTCTACCACGACCATCGGTTTAGCACAGGCACTTGGGGCGCATCTTGGCCGAGCCGCATTCGCATGTGTTCGTCAACCGAGCCAAGGCCCCACGTTCGGCATTAAAGGTGGCGCTGCTGGTGGCGGGTACAGCCAGGTCATACCAATGGACGAGGTCGGTATCCTTTGTTTCGTGTCTTCTGCGAGAACTCGTTTGCTGAATATCGAACGATATCACAGTTTAATTTGCACTTGACTGGGGATATCCATGCTGTGACGGCCGCCAATAATTTACTTGGTAAGTATCCAGTGCCGACATGGCAAACGTGTTTTCATGGTTCTCCCCTTGTGCCAGCTGCCGCCCTAGATGCTCGCATGTTCCATGAAGCCACTACTCCGAACAAGGTGTGCTTCTAAGAGCACATTGCGTCACTTGTCGCTTATCTCGGCTTGTTCCAGGCTCTCTTCAATCGTTTAGTGACAAACAAGAAGGGCAAGCGTGAATTCGCACCCCTCCAATACAAACGACTCAAAAAGCTTGGCATCGACAAGGCAAACCCCGATGACCTTACTCCAGAAGAAGCGAAGAGATTCTCCCGTCTAGATGTGGATCCTGAGACTATCATCTGGAGGCGCGTCATTGATGTGAATGATCGCCATTTGCGCAAGATCACGATTGGTCAGGCGCCGAGTGAACAAGGTCACACTCGTGAGACCGGGTTTGATATTTCAGTTGCAAGCGAGTGCATGGCCGTGCTTGCTCTCAGCACGGGTATCAAGGACATGCGTGAGCGGTGAGTTCATATGTTCCACGAGGCTGGGCTCATCCTATTTTGGAGTTGTGTATTCATGGGTCGAAATTTTACACAGCCTGGGCAATATGGTTGTGGCTTCTAGCAAGAACGGGGATCCAATCACCGCCGATGATCTCGGTGTTAGCGGCGCCTTGGCTGTATTGATGAAAGATGCCATCAAGCCTAACCTCATGCAAACGCTGGAAGGAACACCCGTCTTCGTTCATGCTGGGCCGTTCGCCAACATCGCACACGGCAACTCATCGATTCTTGCAGATCGTGTTGCCCTCAAGCTCGCAGGCACCGAGGAGGGCGATACAGCTGAGCGACAAGGTTACGTCCTGACGGAGGGTGGATTCGGTGCTGATATGGGATTGGAAAAGTTTGCTAACATCAAGTGCCGTGTTAGTGGACTCGTCCCTGATGCCGCTGTTATTGTGGCTACGACAAGAGCCCTCAAGATGCATGGTGGAGGTCCCGAAGTCACGCCCGGAAAGCCCCTGCACGAGACCTACCTGGAGGAGGACCTTGTCACGCTCAAACGTGGCACCGAGAATCTCGTACGACATATCCAGAACTCGAAGAAGTTCGGCCTTAAAATCATTGTTGCCGTCAATCGATTCTCGTGAGTTTGAGGCGTCTTGCCCGTACCCGCAATCATGTGATCACACGCGACACATCAGGTCGGATACCCCCGCAGAGCTCGAACTCCTCCGCAGTGAAGCTCTTGCTGCAGGTGCAGATGCTGCTGTAATCAGTAATCACTGGGCCGAGGGTGGCGCAGGCGCAAAAGGCCTTGCCGAGGCTACCGTCGCCGTTTGCGAGGGGGAATCTCAGTTCAAATTCTTATACGACCTCGGTGCAAGTATAGATGAAAAGATGAACACCATCGCGAAGGAAATTTATCGAGCCGACGGAGTCGAGTTCAGTGAACTTGCTAGGAAACAGATCGATACTTATACCAAGCAAGGTTATGGAAACCTCCCTAGTAACGTCTCATTTCCGCCCTGTCAGTATTTCTCCGCCTCTCATGAGTTCCGTGTTAGTTTGTGTGGCCAAAACGCAATACTCTTTGTCTCATGATGCCAAGTTAAAGGGGGCACCGACTGGGTTCATAATACCGGTTCGGGAAGTCCGCATGTCGGCTGGTGCGGGATTTGTCACAGCTATATTAGGAGTGAGTCATTACTCATCGCGAGTCCTATGTGGAGTTTGATCTATATTGGTTACAGGACATGCAAACTATGCCTGGTCTTGGCACACGTCCCGGTTTCTGGGAAGTCAACTTGGACGATGAAGGACACGTCCATGGTCTTTTCTAGACAGACATCACCCCATCATCTTTGCTTACACTCAATCTCTGGAGCATTCGAGTTCAGAATCATTCTTCCAACGTTGTATCATTTAATTTTTGCTTGTAGTTGTCCCCGCTTAGAGATATGTGGTCACTTATGCTTCAGAGCATCTGCAATAACGTTTTCCCTGGACACCATCACCTGAGGTGTTGGAAGGGCACAAATGCAAGAATTGATGTTCCACTCATCAAGTGAGAGCGCTGATCCACTAAATGATAATAAGTTTTCCCATCCACTCTTCAATCAACCCCATCTTTGGGTTCTGGGTGTGTATGGTGAGAGCTGTGCGCAGAGGCGACATCAGACGTCAAAGATTACTCATTTCTGGATAATTCCCAATAATGCCACTGTAGATATTTTGCGTTGGACTAAAGGTGTGAGTAGCACAGCACAAAAGTGAATGATATCTAAACCAACACAGAGTAACCTGTCTTCGTAAATAATAACGAGGCAAGAATAGATCTGTTGGGGACTCTGCCGGGCAGTCGGCATCACCATTCTGACCACTAAATGATGGGTCTTCCCATGGAGGCTTTGACGCCCGACAGAGGCCTTGTCTTGTCTATGATCCATGGATGAACGGGTAATGTACCCACGAGCGAACCACCTTGTTCGTCCTGCGTGATGCTCGAGTTTGTCGCGCTCACGTTACGCCAGTAGGAATTCCCCACGAAATCGGCGAACTTGAACGTCTCCGAGGTTGTTCCGCTTCGGGTGATGTTATCACCCACTTGGAACCAAGTACCGGCTGCAAAAATAAAACGTTAAAATCAGCAAAACATAACGCATGTAAGACTGTTTACAAACAGTACTTGTACGAACCTCCATATTGATGCGTAGTGATGAAGTCACCAACAACGAGTGGACTAGGTATATCGGTACGAGTGTATGAATGATCCACGCTCACGAACCCTGAAATCAAAGAAGATGTGAGCAACCCTCGGCCAAATCACTGAGAGTCCATACAGCTAGTCGTGTTGCCGTGAGACATATCGCGGAAGTGGATGACGAGAGGGTATTCATATTCGTCCTTGACCGTTGGAACTCCGTTGTGCGTAGATAGAGAAGTCCCAAACGATGCCTGCTCGACAACCTGACGATAGACTAGGTTATTTGTCTGGTCACAGGCGGTCCACCATATGCAGCGTACCTGATACGTTGCGTTTTGGGTGTATGACTGCCGGTTGCTGAAGGATAGATCCTGGCTCCATTGGACGAGTGTCGTTTTACCGCTCCCGGTAACGACCTTGCTCAAAATCTCCACTTTATGGCTTGCAGAGACTGTGATATTCACATCTTTCGTGCCATCTGGCCGAGGAGTCACAGAGCCAGTCGTGTTTGAAGTTGCAAACAGAGGGGCGGAATAAGATAAGATGCCCCCCGTAGTGGGCTGGAAGGATGAGTCGGTGATGACTTGGATGTTTCCGCTGAGAAACCAGTTGCCCAATATGCCGTGGTCCGATTCAGCGGACACGACATCGAGTGTAATGTTGTGTGAATTTCCATCGGCAAGAATAGGAACAAAGGGTGTCAAATCAATCTTGTACGTCGGCTGGTCGAAGGAGCCGTAAGCGGACATAGGTCTTTTGCAGCCGACAGCATTCGAGTAAGTTGCGATGAACTCTAGGGGGAGATTGGGGTCATGCATACCGCCATAGGGAAGGTAATATCCCGCCAGTAAATATTACTGGATAAGGGAAGGCTACGCCGGCAAGGAGTCCATCTATCAGCATGCGGACCTCGCGGAATGATCCTGCACGCTCCGTTGTTCCTTTCGGGAGGTCGTCGAAAAATTCATTAGCTGCGTTGAGATACTAGGAGAATATTTATCGGCTACTCTCCAGAGAATCGCGAGGCAAACGTACCCAAAATTCTTCATCGCTATTTCCGGAAGCATAAATCTCTGCATAGGCTTCTACCGCATTGGTAGGCAACGTAATGGTGATCTATCGGATCATTAACAGCCAAGCTACTACGAGGGCTTGACATCTGCTTACACTGAAGGGTGGCGGGACAGAGACGTAGTTTGCTTGATTGGGTGACATGTTTGATAGAGGATAAATTATGTTCGACACCTTTGCAGGAGGGTGCAGAGCTGATGACCGGTAAAATGTGGCAGAAAGGGTGACGTGGTAGCTCGCATTAATGCCTAAAGCCGCATTGATGATATTTGGCAGATCAAGGATGAGAGTTCCTGGCTTCTCAAATAATGGAACATATCGTGAGACGTCCTTGAGAGCCGTCCAGATTATACCAGACCACGTCGGCTCAGCGGTAGAAGTTCGCCAAACTGGAGAACGTATCAGAAAGGGTTTCATAGGAATGTAATTTTTTCATCGCATACTCTCAACGTTATGCAGGGAAAGTGTGGCGAGCCGGTCATATTGACGCTAATTGTGATATCAGTAAGAAGAAATCAGTATGGTTGAAACAAAACGCACCCCGTTCGAGGTAGCTGTGAAATTCAGCGATACCCCAGCCCAACTCCCTGGTGCCCCACAGTCCGTGGGAGGCTGTTCAGAATTGCTTTATTGCTCAAATCCTTCGCCTCATTGTAGACAACTCACTGTGTAATTGAGGATGGCGGCTGTCCGTGACAAAAGTGAATCGCGGCGCAGAATTGATGATAAGTTTCGCAAGAAACTCACGGTGGTAGTACGAGTTACCAAAGAGGTGGTGAACAAGCACAGTGGTGCAATGTTCCGCATCGCGCGGCAACGCAGGGGGTTGCTGAACCTGAAAGTTCACCAATGGGACCGGTACTTCCCTGGATTCCAGTGCAGGGACGCGTCTGTTGACATCTGCGACAGCATTGTTGATGCACAGTGCGAACAACGCGCCCAGAGAGGTGCGCTGTGCCTTCATCGCGCCGGTTCAGAGGTAGAGGAAGGAGACAGGATTTTTAGGATACTCGGGAAGCCCAGGTAGAGAACTTGAAACATATTCAGCAGAACCTGCATGGCGTTCTTGATGGAAGCGGAACATTTTCACAGGATATGAACCGATCTATGAGCTAGAATCTTAAAGTGGTTATGTTGTAATTGCGCTGGGTGCCGCATGGTCCGTCGCGGAAGAAGGTGCGCACTGTCACCCTTGCGACCGAGATACATGAGGAATGCGCCCAACACTGCCTCACACTGAAAGAACACTGCCTAGTAGTAGTAGCTCCCCTCAGCCTCAAAACATCCCAAGACTTCCCTTGACCTTGACCGACTGACGTCAGTCTAAGGATTGACCGAAGCCGAAGCACGCTCTAATTTTGGATCCGCGCCGCCGACGAATTCCACGCTCATTTCCTGAGTCCCTTTTCTGAGAATGCTATTCATACACACCGTGTTGACAAGTTTGCCGACGACGACTCTTGCAACGATTACTTCAAGACCATATTCGAACATGACTGGCGCGAAACGTGGCGACGTCAAAGGTCTTTTATACCATCTCGATGGAGATGAGAATTAGCCTTGCATTCATTGCTGGTACAATGCTCGTTGACATCCCTGGCAAGCGTACAGTTTTAACCCCGAGTGCCGAATTCTTGGACCGAACACCACCAAACCCTCACTTTCACGTTACTCAGGCTTTGACTTCTATCTAGTCGACACTCGCTGAGGGACTGTAACCGATCGTAGGATATCATTGATGAGGCTTATGCGCACGGCATGCATGGATTACTCTCTAGGAATCACCTATAGAATTGCGACGCAAACATACCCAAAATTCTTTACTATTTCCGGACATAAATCTCTGCATAGACTTCTGCCGCATTGGTAGTCAATGTAATGTTAACCTATCGCGTCGTTAATAGTCAGTTTATTACGAGAGCTTGACATCCGCTTACACTAGATGGTGGCGGGACGGAGATAAAGTTGGCTTGATTGGGTGACAGGTTTGATAGAGAACGAATTATGTTTGACGCCTTTGCAGGAGGGTACAAAGCTGATGACTGGTAAAATGTGGCGGAAAGCGTGACGTCGTAGCTCGCGTTAATGCCCCTGGTCGCAGATCAAGGATGAGAGTTCCTGGCTTCGCAAATAACGGGATATATCGTAAGACCTGTCCAGATTATAGTTTATGCCAGTCTGAACCCACGAGTGCTCGGCGGCAGAAGTTCGCCAAACTGGAGGACATATCGGAAGGGGCAGTATATGAACGTGGCTTGTTCATCACTTACTCTCAACGTTATGAAAGCAAATTGTGTTGAGTTTGTTGTATTGCCTCTAAATGAGTGATATCAGTAGGAGGAAGCCAACACCCAGTTCGAGGCAGCTGTGAAATTGAGCGGCGCCCCAGTCCTTCGGAGGCTATATGAACAAGGACCGTCGTGCAATGTTTCGCATCGCGCGGCAACACGGGGAGTTGCTGGATCCGAAAGTTCACCGATGAAACCAGTGCTTCTCTGAGCTCTAGGGTGCAGGAACGCGTCTGCTGACATCGGCAACAGCACTGCTAGAGTACACAGCGCGAACAACGCGGCCAAAAGAGCAGACTAATACGCCTTCATCGCACCGGTTCAGAGGTAGAAGGAGGAACGAGATTCGGAAGGCACTCAGGAAGGCTTGAAACATATTCTAGGCAGCATGGCGTCACGGTTCCCACACCTCGGCGCAAACACAAAGGGCGCGTGCAAAATTATTCATGTTAGCTTTCACTGCTCTGAGAACGGCAGCCCGCTCTGCACGGCCACCCTGCTCAAGTTGGCCTGCTGCGTCATCCGGGATGCCTTCCGTGGCGCTCCCCTTCCGAAGTCTCGCATTTCGACCATACTCTACCGAAGAAAAACCTGCCGAGCAGGCACCCAAGTCGGAAGAAACGCCGCAAAATTCATCAGCTTCGGAGTCTGCAAATGATGATCCATCAGCCCAAAACGATGAGCAAAAGACCATTGCCGCGAAGGATGCTGAGATTTTGGATCTGACGGTTCGTCGCGTATTCAATCTGTTTGGTTACTCGATGAACACTCCACAACTAATTTATGCACATTTAATGATCAGAGCAGATTACGTTACGCAACTGCGGACTTTCAAAATTTACAGCGGATATCTGAGCGAGAAAAACAAACCGCAAAGGAGTTCGCCATCTCACGATTCGCGGCAGATATAGTTGGTACCGCCGACGTGCTTGCTCTGGCATTAAAATCGGTCCCGGAATCTCTGAGGTCCGACAAGGAGGGAAACCCGAAGCTCGTCGAATTGTACGAAGGCGTAGAGTTAACACAACGACAGCTTGCCCAGACGCTCGCCATCCACGGTGTCACGGCGTATGATCCTTTGGGCGAGAAGTTTGACCCCAACAGGCATGAGGCATTGTACTCTGCACCAGCGCCAGAAGGGACAGAGCCAGGGACCATTATTGACGTGCAGAAGGTCGGCTACACCATCAAGGATCGCACGCTGCGTGCCCCTCAAGTAGGCGTCGCGCAGGAGGCATCATAGAAGCGCAACGGGACGGAGGAAGCTAGAGACGATTGATTTTATTATAGCGTAATGACAACCCCCATCTCATATTAGCGCGCATTAGCTGCCCACTTGCATTCACATATTATATTATCGCAACTCAATGTCGAACCTCTCCATCAATGCCTCCACGACGTCAGCCTGGATCTTGTTGACTTCATCGTTTGATAAGGATCTGATAGGAGAGCATAAGCGAGCAGTAGCAGTCTCAGGCGAGTTTACACAAACCTATCCATAGAACGATAGTTTATACGGTAGCATATGCTGCGTCGCTCCGTTTTAGGGTGCACGAATTCGTCAATCTTGGAGTTGAATAAGTAAGACTACTTGCAAAATGGAACGAATGGCTTACTAGTTTGACGTCCTCCACTAAATTGCCGGCTATGTCTCTCACGACGTCACAAAAATCATTCTCATGGAAAGGTCTATGCTTAGACAACCAGAAGCTAACGTCCTTAAAGCACGGTGGATACCGCGAATAAGGCTTGAATGTTGTGATCTTGTTGGGTTCGAACTGACCCAAGAAACGCGGGTCGGTCGACCAGAATAGTCTAATATCTGGAATCGAGAAGAGCACCATCGCGATGCGCTCCAGGCCGAGACCAAATGCCCAGGATATGCGATTTGGCACGCCTGAAACACAATAATGAGACGTTAATAAGTACCTCTAGCACTGCATAAAACGCACAGGCAAGATCTAATGTTCGCTGCTGCACAACACCGCATCCCAATATTTCTAGCCATTTGCCATTGAAAAATACTTCGACTTCATAGCTTGGGGTGGTAAAAGGGAAGTATGCTGGGATCCACCTCACTCTCAAGGGCCCAGCAGCGTCCTTCTTCTGCGACTCTGACGAGAACAGTGCGTATATGAGGGAATTGAGGTGGTGTTTGAGATTTTTGGCGACAAGTTCTGCATGTTCGGGATCGTGTTGTGGCTGACAAGGATTATCAGGAGATATACGCGTCTCATCCTCGACGAGAATATTTCGCGATGTCAGTTTCGCCTGCAGTTCGGCGTTCTCCTCGCGCAAAGCATCTATCGCCTTCGGATCATTCATGAGAAAGGTGCGAGCACCTTCCATCTGGTGAAAGATGGGATGGTGGCTGGCGTCAATCTCATCTCGCCGATATACGTCTGCCGCGAGGAGCCACTTGTCATGTCCAGCCTTGAACACTTCCACTTCATGAGCGGAAGTGTGGGTGCGGAGCAGCGCGTCTTTACTCAGATAATAACTATCCGTGACGCTTCGGCCCGGGTGATCAAGCGGAAAGCCAAGCTCATCGAAATTTTTGTATGTGCTGACAACGGGAGAAGGGGCACTGAGATGTGTAAAAGAAGGAAACTGTGCCTCAATAAGGGACCGAAGAATACCCAGAGGATGAGAGTGTCTCGTGTGGAGGCGATGCGAAAGTTTCGAGAGGATGGTAGGAGTCACATTCGTCCAGGTATCGCTCTGGTACGTTATGCCATCTACCTCGACGCTCTTAGCTGGGGGTGCCACTGTATTTTAGTGTGATGTGTTCCATGCACGAGCAGATTTGGAAAAAAAAGTGCTGACGACGTGTTGTAGAGACAGAACGGCATACGAAAGAGCCCCCCACATAGCGCCTTATCTTCAAAGCGGCTGCCAACTGAGGGTGTCGCATGGCGTGTGACGCGGCCTGCTGTCACAGGGTCAAACGCTTCGTCGTTCACTGCACAGCCACCAGGAGGCACCTTTGCTGTTTGCTGGCATGCCGAGGCAGGCTCCAAAAGCAACAAATATAGCGGCGGCGGGCGAAACTCCCCTTACATTCGCAGAAGAGCCGCCAAGAATGCCAAGAAAGGTTGTCTTTCTCCGATTTTGCTGCAGTGATGCTCATGTCGCTGTGTTGTTCACTTGGTCTCAGGCCGAAGTGGTGATCGATAGATCGGCGCGAGGGACCAAACGTGGAAGGGCTAGTCGCGTCATCTCATCCGACGAAGAATCATACGAGGTTGCCGCTATGAAACGGCCTAAAGCTAGTCGCCCTGTCCCGGACGAAGAAGGCGTCAACGATGATGCGAATGTTGCTGTTGAAATTGAAGGTGACGCTGACGAAGGCTTCCCTATTGTACATTCATCTCGGCGGTCTGGAATGACTGCCCGACCCAGTTCAACCCGCGTGCGACACCAGTCTTCGAAAGCTGCGGCTGCTGCTGCCGCCAGCAATTCACCATTGTCGGATGACGATGCTTCGGCGTCGCGGCCCGGTACCTCGCCTCCTCCGTCTCCGAAACTCGCGACGAAACCTACCCGAAAGAAGGTGCCGCCAAAAAGACGGTCTAAGAAAGAAACTGACTCGGAATCCGAGTTCGATGACCCTGACGTTGTCCCGGAAGCTGATCTCTCGGGCCTCGAGGACGTCCCAGCACCTAGCGCAGCGTCATCTAAGTCAAAGACTCGAGGACTTGTTCTTTCTGGTAAAGGGCGTGGCGGTACAGGTAAAAAGAAAGCAGCTGAACCTAATGTTGCCGTCCGAGACGAATCGTCGAGTGGGAAAAGGGCGCCAGCTAGTGTCATGCCACCAGCCAAGCGACCGCATGCTGAAGATGACACAGCATCTCCTGTCGAGCAAGGCGCCACCGAACAGCCTCTCGCCAAAAAGTCGAGGCTTCCCCCCATACCCAAAAAAAGTAACATCGCCAATGGAACTGCTTCTGCTGGTTCTAATACTCCCACGAATAAACCCAATACTGCCACTGCCGCCGTGTTGCCTGCTGGTGTACGCCGTCCGCCACCTGTTCCTGGAGCAAAAAAAGGCGGAGATATCGACCTCAACAATCTTGACGAATATAACAAGCTGTTCGGAATCGTTGGGAGTTCTTCGGTTTGTTTTTTTGACTGTAAGGTTTACCCCCGGCTGACGTGAGAGCAGACACCGAAATCCAACAAACCTGCAACCACGAGCACTCCAACAGCAAAGTACGCACCTTGCCTCCATGCCTGCATTTCGCCGTGCGGATACTAATGCATCCGGTGACGTGCCAGTTTCCGTCTGGCAGAGCAGAAAGCAAAGGAGATCGCTGCGAAACGCGAACAGGCGCGAGTGCAAAGAGTGCGCGACTGGGATCCTGTACGCTGACAAATGCTTTCGAGACTCGTGCATTCTGATGATAGCATCAATCTGATTGTAGGGAAACTGCTTCGACCTTCAGGCGAGTGGGGACAGGATACGGGCATACGAAGTTCGTATTTGCGCATTCATTTGTCATGCACATATAAACTGTTGCCCATCCAGCAAAAGCTCTGGAGTGAGAATCGCTATCTGTATATCAGTCAAGTAGCCTCCGCGTGGATTGTAATGGCCCCTCCGCCTCCTGGGATGCGTCCGCACCGACTGGCTCCTCCTCGCCGCTTGTCTGCTCACGCCACCGCGGAGGAAGGGGATCGGATTGATGTTGAGCCTTCACCACCATGATGTCGATGTTACTTGGCTGGCGGTGTTCTGCTTAGCTTCACCGTACATGTACCTTAATTTATGGCAGTAATACTGTAATGAAGGCGATGTTGAACTTGAAGCCGGCGCCCATTTGTATTGCAATTGAATTGACCTGGGCGCCTTCGTGAGCTGTGCAGGACACCGACACTCCCCTTATATGGTGCATCCCTCCCTTGCCCAAACCATCTCTCCTTTTGATGCCTCCGAACTACGTCGCCGAGTGGCCGAATGCCATACCGCCGCTTGGTGCGTGATTTGATGTCGACTTTGTGACGCGGGCGAGCCACTGAACCTGTGGCACATTGGGGCCGTTTCTGCCACAGGAAGCGCTGATCGTGAGTTGCACCCCTTCCTGTCGATCCGTTGTCTATGGCCTCATCAACTGCCGCCAGAGCGAATCTACCTTTACCTCAGTGCGTCAACTCGGTCTATTGTCCAAGAGCGTGTTCACTAGAATGTCGACGCTTTTAATTTATCCCCAGTCGCCGCACAGGCCGCGATAGTGCTTGCCATCGAATCTGCTATATTAGGGTTCTCTCAAAGTCGCATAGACCTTATGAGTATGCAACCTGTGAGCCATCTCACCTGGAGCCCACGATGTGCTCCCTAAAACGGGCTCACATTTTTGGCAATTATTCAGCTACGAACAATCATTTGCCATTTCATTTTCTTCTCCACCATCCGTGCGTAGTGTTCAAGTATTTGATAACCCCCCTCATTCTCACTCTTGCTTCTCTATCAATCAGACATTGTCCAAGTAGCACTAACGCTAGAATCAGTGCGTACTTCATGATACGCTGTTTGCTCGCTCGGCTTGTTGAATCTTCGGAATGCATCGCATCTCGATTCATTAGATATGGAAGCATGACTCGGTGCAGATGTGGTGGTCAGTTATCATGCAGATCTTTTTAATCCCCATCAGCAGCATCCAGATCTTTGAGGTACGTCTATGGTCAAATTTTGGACTCTCGAAAGGATACTCACCAATACCGTCTGCGTTAACAGACCAGAGATGCGGTGAGAACCGCCCTCTGCTCACCCCATACAGTGAGCGGATTCTTCGATGTTTGACCATTGTTATTCTGATAGTTTTGTTTGAAACTTTGCTCTTTCAGTCATGTACAGAATTTGATGCTTGGTGGCGGGTGCTCCGACCCTTGCAAATCACGCAGACCGTGGTTCACAGCCGTAAGTCTAGACGGATCGTTAATATATCCTGACTCCGTGATGATGTTTTGAGCACTTAGTTGTGTTACCCGCGCAAATGATCTCAGCAATTGTGCTCAACCAGTACTTAGGTTGGGATTGGGCTTATGCTGCAGATCATATATTGCGAGGCATGTGCGAGATTCCGGCGTATTGACGTGAAGCTCACTCGGTCGCAGGTCCTATCAAGATATATCGGTGCTTCATGCTGTTTTCCAAAGTCAGTGATTCCCTGGACCACGCTTCCGTTCTAGCTCTCTGACAACCGACTTTGTTCAGTTCAATTTCATGCTTGTTGAAGCCATTGTTGCGCAGGTTTGTTGCTAACCCTCACTTCACTGGTGTGTCTCACGCACTGCGACTAGCTGCTTGTGCTCGCCTATCACAATGGAACTGTTCTGCAAGGGTTGTCTATCTCCGCGTTAGCCGTGGCGTTCGCGCTCTTTATTTGTGGGATCATTGCGGCTACCCTGGAACTGCGGTGGTTCGTTGAATCTCCATTTACTCCACAGAGCCTCATGCAAATTGAATATGAACCGCAGGCTCATGTATCCGACGCTTGCCCTTCCAATGATCCTTCAAGCATATCTCATATGGCGGTTCGGAGACTTTTTCAGAGGAGAAACGGAGCATTTCTACTACAATGTTCGCGTATCGATGTCCATCCAAAGTGCGTTTTGATCATATTTCGCTTCACCATCAAGAACATGCATATGAACATCTCTGTTCCTCGTAGTGATCATAGCAGTATGGCTCCTTTCCGAAACGCTCTACTTCGCCTTCCATACAATACGATCATATGGAGATGCTGGCCTAAAAGACGCTAAGCTTGGAAGTGAGTTTTTCCCTCTGCTTTTTCATATTCTACGAAATCAATCAATGGGACCTCCTCGCGCGAAAACCAGAGCCCAACCAATTCTTGAGACGGAGCTGGCGCGTGGGCCAAGGGAGACTAGATATCCTGAAAAGACCACCGGGGACAGAAGGCAGTCAATATTATTACGCTGATGGGGAGGAAATGAAGGAACGCGCGTCGATAGTGTAGTGTGTGCCACTGGCACATGTTCCTGTATTCTTGTGCAGAAATTAAAGACCGGGTGTGTATTCTTTTGCACGTTTAGCCCTTGCGCAAAACACGTTCATCCCTGAAATGCTCTTGATTGGCGATGTGAGGTTCGATGTTGTTCCATCAAGGTTCTATCATTTTCGTCCTTCGCCGAGCGCGTGTCAATCGCGTGACTGTCACGGTGATGCCCGGCACTCGCTCCATGCCGTAGACGTTTGTGACAATCTAGTCGGTTCAGCCGCCCAATGAATAAAGCTAGCATAGCTAGCGTTCAAATGGTCGAGGGATTACTGTGGGGAATATGTGCGCATTGAATCCTCGCGTCTGTCGAGCGTTTGCACATTCAGGCGCAGACAAATGAAAATTTCTGGAGCCCTTTATTGTTTCACCCTTTGTGGTACGCATTTAACAAATTCATCTATCGAATGATACGTTATATTGCGTTGGCTTGTGTCAAAAATATTGCTTTCCAAGTATTTCCCGTACGGCCAGTCCAATCCTGAATTGAGAAAATTAAAATCTTTTCGGGCAAAGAGGAATGCCATACTTCCTGCCTAAACTTAACGCGGTATTCATCTGGCGCCAGAGCATGACGGAAAACCGGTGTTTTGCCGTTAGCCATCAAAAAAAGGGAGCACGCGGGGGATGATGCCCCACGGACGAGCCAGTGTCGAAACAGCCCAGGAATTCAATGTCGACATCCAAGGACATCACTTGCTTGCAGTAAGCACAGGCGTCGAATGCTCCGTTGTTGCACCAGGTTCGAATAGCCGATCGCAAGCTTACCGTGCCAGTGGTCTCTGGGAACGAGGGCGAATTCATAATTCTCCAAGATTCGCGAAATATAGGCTTGCAACGTATCCGTTTTTCCAGACCTCATACGCATAATCTACTTGTTCAGCATTTGGTTTTGGGAGCACGCCGATTTCGTGAAGAAACCCGCAGGGAGCACGGGCGGTATAAGCACCGCGTGAATAGCCAAATGTACAAAAAGATCTTAATCACAGCAAGAAATATACGCCAACGCTCACAAATGCGGTCTCCTTCGGTACAATGTGCTTGGACGAATCGGTACGCCTTGATGGCCTGCAGATATTGACGTCATTATCACCCACCATTTGAGGATGGGGTTGGCACACGTGAGTCAAGATACCATAAGGTCTGTATACTGCATACTTGGCAACGTAGGTACTTAAGGGTGCGATCAAAGATTTCTCGCTAGTGGATCCCATCCCAGTTCTAAAGTAAGACGACTTCGTTAAGACAATGGCAGAAGTTATGAATTTGCCTCACTGATAATAGACGTCCTGTTTTTCGCGTTTATTCTTTACCAGACAATCGAAAACTTTCATGATGTTGGTCTGATGTTCGTGACTTTATTTTCTCGACACACGATAATCAGGTGGGATAGATCGAACACCATATTCCTCACATTCTTGGATGAGAATTGCCTGCTGGTTCCATCGAGACACAGCACCAGATTCTGTGAAGTCCCTTCAGCGTCTACATTCAGCTCACGCGAGTCGCAGTTTCAAGTACTTACTTTCGCCGTCTTTGGCCGAGGTGGCAGTATATTGAACCCATCAACTTGAACGCTGTCGCGCGAAGACCCTGTGTACAATAGAATTGTGTCTGAAGAGGAGTGTTCAACGGGCGACACCATGGAGGGAGAAAAGAGGTGATCAACTTAGCCAACGACATGCATTCATAATGCGAAGGGATACAATTCACGATTCTTACTCAATTGAGGATCACGCTGAGAAGGCATCGTATTCAAACTCCGGCAGCAATGGATTTCTGGATCTGTGCGAAACAGTTAACAAGCCACTGTACATCTTTTAAGGGCGCAGCTGGTCGTGTCTCGTTCATGGTCAACGACGCCATTCCAACATCTAGGGTCTGCACCATGCCGGAAAACTTCGGATCTCCGACTCCGATAGCCAGATATAGTGAGTCCCGTAATCTATGTACGGCATTTTGCAGGTCCCCAAGCGCATCCAGGACTTTCGCGCTGACTTGTGGGGCATACAGCGTAGTGGTCAGGTTATCGATCACCTCGACCACCGCGGATGACGACGCTGCCAGAGAATCCAAAGCTGGGTCTGAAGGAGAAAGCGAAGCAAGGTGGTGGGACACTGTACGCTCGTACAGGGTGTTCACCATACGTGCTATCATCCAACACTAAACAAGTGTAAGTAAGGATGGGCGGTGTTGTTGAGCAGCGTATGAGACTTACTTTTTTTGCGACCGCGGCTTCTTCCGTGCTCAGTTTCTTCGAGGTATCAACACCCAATACGTCATCCCAAGTATCCATCTCATCCCCAAAATCATCTTCGTCGGATTCAACATCCCCTCCATCTTGTAATTGTGAAAGTTCCTCGTATTCGTTTAGAGCGTCTTTAATGACGCTCGAATCTGATCTCCAGGAGTGTAGAACAGCATCCAGGTTATCATTCGGCAATGATGTTTTGCATTCGTCAATGGCAGCATGCAAGGAGCCCATTCGAAGGAGGTAACGTTTATCATCCTTTGCAATAGAAGGATCGATGGAAGTTATCTGAACAAATGTTTGTACCAGATATTGGACTGCATCGACCACGACGATTGCTTGCGATCGAGCATACGCGAAAAATGTGGCACCTTGCTTGCTAGCGGCAAGGATACGCAGACAGCCAGTGATTTTAGCTACGTCTGTTCGAAGGTCGCTCAAGGGGCGTGTAACGGCATCGTAGCTTGGCGGAGGCTTAAACGCCAATGATAGAGTAGTTGAATGGGCGCGAATGAGTGCGAGCAGCGACATAAAATCTGTCCGGATCACAGATAAAGACGACCTTTCCACATCACCCGAGGTGTCTCCATATCCTAGACCCTTAAGCGCACCGAGTGAGGCGGCGCATGCTACAGAGGTCTCAGTTAGTGCCTCCACAACTTGCGGCGGCGCCATGAATTGACACACGTGACATAAACCGAACAAGGCAAACAAGGCGAACAATAACGACCGGCGTTGTGCTCTTCGGCGCTCACTTTGGATTTCGTCCTCCATCGTCATTTGGAATCTCCTGCTGGGGTGGCACGTAGCGGGGGGCTGTGTCCGCTATGTTCAGAAGCCCATCGAATAAGGGTGCTTTAAGCAGCTCCCAGTCGGGGAGCCCGTTCAAGCGCACTTTCAAGACATCCTTCACCGGTTCAATTTCTGGTAAATCTACCGCATCTGAGCTATCTATCGAAGGCGAAGCCCCTATCGGGCTTTTACGTGTCCAGGTCGTTTCGTGTCGCGACCTACCTGCAGCTGACCTCAACGGAAAGTCTGATCCGTAAGCACTTTTAACCCCCCTACGCTTGTTGCCCGCCAGCAATACTCATACACGCGGTCTGGGACTTAGATATATTGTTATTGCATTCGGAAACCAACGAGTGAAGACCCCTGTGGTCAAGAAGAACCTCAACCCCAAGTACCTCGCCAAAGAGGCGACTTTCGACCTCCCAGTCTTTGCAAGTCTGATAGGGACTCGCGGTGCATTGTTAGACTTTGTAGTATGGGATAAGGACATTGTTGGCAAAGGTATCCAGCATTACTGGTTTTGTGGCACTTGGTTGACACTTCGAATGACAACCTCTGTTGCTTAGACTACCTAGCGGAGTGTTCCTTGTCGCCATCGCAATGGTACAAACGCAAGAACAGCCCAAATGATGCACCTGCATATGCGTTTGATGATGCGGGGAACAATGCGAGTACCACGCATATGCCTCGTGGTGACGGCAGAAGTGACTAACTTGCACCTCTCCCCAGCCACTCTCATTCCCCCTCGTTAATAACAAACCTCGGAAGGGTCGCTCGGGCACTACAACTACACAACCGACGATACAGGTCAAGATAGGCCTGGTGCCACTTGACTCAGGAACGCAGGACCTCCAAGTTGTGTACGAGGAGATTGCCGCTAAAGCCAGTCAGGCAACTGACAGACTATTATCACTCCCTCCGGTGATCATCATCCTTCATAAAAATGTGTTGCAATGAGTACTAACGAGCATTCTGTTCCAGTCGCAAGCAATAGGTGCCCTCAAACCTGGACTCAATCGTCATTTATCAACCATGGGTCCACAAGCGATTAGCGAAACCGCGAAACCGAACAAAAAGGCCTTCACGATCAACTGGGATGGCGCATCTATCGATTATGACTTTGCATCGAAGAGCAGCATTATAGGCATAATACTGCTCGAAGTTCAAAGCGCCAAGGAACTTCCGAAGGTCAAGAATTGTACGCCTATCCTCACTCTCATACCTGTGCTCTCTATTAAAACGTAGGGATCGTTCACAGTGACTCGGACAAGTTTCGATATGGACCCATACATCGTTATCAAGTATAACGACGAACTATTTCGTACTAGGGTCATTCGGCACGACTTGAACCCCTCCTTTAATGACCGATTTATACTTTTCGTGCGTCGCTCGGGCGGACTTTCCCACGTCACTGGGGCCGTACCAGGCGTCGAGTCTTCCACCGTCATCCTTTCTATTCTGGACTGGGAGCAACTGTCTAAAAACAAGCACGTCGGAACTGCTGTCTTGAATATCCAGCCCTTAATAGATGCGGCGCCAAAACCAGATCCTGAGACATGGCTCTACTCTCTAGAAGCCATGCGATTGCATACTTTCTCGGAAGTCGATCTTGAAGTTGGTGTTTCCCAATCGGAGAAATGGGAGGTGAAAGCCAAGCCTACCATTTCTATCAAGTGCGTATTGTCTCTCGCAGTTGCCGTTGGTCTGATCTCAGTCTTGACGATCTTCCACAGGGCCAAGTATGATTCTAATGCGGCGATGCGCCAACGCTATTGGAGGTCACACCTAAAGGACTTCGACAAGGAACATACTGGCCAGCTATCGCACTCCGAGTTATTGATGGCCTTAGAAGAGACCGGACTTCCAGTGTCAACTGAACATGTTGACAGGTTCTTTGCGGAGTTGAACAAAAACCCGGAAAACGACGAACTTACTATCGAGGAGGCGATGATATGTCTAGAGAAGGAATACGGCGCCGTGGCGCAAATGAAAGCCGAAGAGGAAGCTGCAGTGGCTGCCGCTCTCACCGAAGAAGAGCCTGAGGCGGATACGAGCATCAGCGGTAACCCAGCTGCTTCAGCCAGTGATGCGCCTTCAGCAGCTGAATCAGCATCCTCCGATACTGCCGCTCCCACACCGCCAACGCGCCCAACACCACGGCCTGCACGTTCCAGCATGTTTGGCCACAGCAGGGAGTCGATATATGATCTCGAGCAACAATTACGCCAAATATTCCAGGATCATCCGCAGGCTTACTACCTAAGCAAGGAAGACCAAGAGAACGGGGACGCCGTCGTACCCACAAACGCCCTTTTGTCGGTCCTCAAGACATTCTCTGAGATGCATGATGTAGAACTCCTCGAGCCCGATGATCAGAAAACTTTGCAGTCGCTTGTGCAGGGCATGGATGGCCAACACATCGGACCTGATTTCCTTATTACGTTCCTTGCCAAGGCTACTGGTACGGCGGGCGAAACAGCCATAACTTCCTCAGATGCGGATGCAGGCGCAGGTGAAGAGCAAACGGCCACACCCTCAGCCTCTTCCCCTAAGTCCCCCGATGAGGTGTTCTCGGACCAGGCTGATGATGAGGATGACCTGCGGGGACGCCTTCACGATGCAGCTCCTTCAGAGCATTCTCGACATTCGTCGCGGGACTCTGTTGTTACCTCGTATAAAGTGCCTCCAGAGACACCAAGGCCCCCTTCTGTATTAGATGTTCGCACACGTAGCACGCCTTTGGGGTCCACGGCCCCGCCAACCAGCTGGACGCCGAGACCCTTACCAGCGGCACGAAGGAGAAAGAGCAGCACAGGGAGCATTGGCTCCAAAGCTCAGAGTGAGGGCGAAGTAAGTGACTTGCAACTTTCATACACACGAATGATCTTCGAGGGCCACACAGCTTACTCCTTTTTTCTCCGTAGGAAGCCTCTCCGAGCGTGACGTCGTTCGGCCGCCCCAGAGCACCATCCAACCCTGTGACACCAGCGCGCCTCCCCCCATACACATTTCCTCCCCGCCCCCAAGATTCGGGTCACTCCTCACCGGATGAGTCGCCACTCGCTCACACTAGCTCTCAATCGGTCCCGGCGCTACCCGGCGGCTTCCGCAGCTTCCGCAGCTTACGCCTCTCAAATAAAGGCTCAATATCCAACCCAACCTTGCCGATTGGCAATGGTCATGATCAAGTATCATCAAGTCCTGAACGCACGGCTATGGAGAGTGGTGGGCCCTCCCTCGAGTCCTCGACATACACTACGCCGTCGCAGGACGACGAACTGGACTTGAATTTCCATGAACGGTTCAGTTCAGAACCTACGTCCATGTTCTCCTCAAGTACAACTGCTAGTGGCGATCGCTATGAGGAACTAGAGCGAGTCCATGAGGAAACTCTGAAGAAGTTAAAGGAGCTTCAACGGACGCTTGATCAAAAGATGGCCGACCACGAGTCAGAGATGGAGGAGATGCTAGCGCGCAAAGAGGAGCTTGAGGCGGAGCTTGCCAGCTCCAAACGTGATGAGAAGGAACTGAGACTGAAGGACGTTCGTATCATATTGTTCTTTGGTTCATTACTCGCATCTTAGCATGTTATTGCTTGCATAGGTTAACTCCACGAGGCAGCTCAACGCGGTACGCTGATTCGCATGTTGCCTCACTTGGTGTTTGGGGGCTGACCGGTATCGAAACAGCTCGAGTCTGAAGTGTCTCGCCTTCAGAAAGAACTTGACAGTGCACGGGCCTCGTACCAGAATTTGCAGAAGATATATCAAGAACAATGCAGTACGTGTACAATCATGTTCATCAGCCATGGTGTTATGACCGGTTGCCGGCAAATAGGTGAAGCAGAGAAGTATCGCGATTCCCTTCGAAGAAAGGATATGGAACTCAAAGACTCGGAGCGATACGCTAGCGTCCTCTCCGCTGATGTCGAGAAGGTCAGGATTTGTCTTTCATTTATTCATCCACGTCGCTAACTGCATACGCAGTGGCAAGCACAGTCTGAAGCTTCTCAGCAACTAGCCGATTCTCTCAAGAAGGAACTCGATGCAGCGCGGGGCGCCCTTGAAAGCTTGGAACGACAGAAGCATGAAAATCTCTTGCTCAAGGAAACAATTGACCGACTGCGCTTTGAGATTGATGAGCTGCGTAATTCCAAGGCGGATGGAGCGGGCAGCACGGGCGTCAGTCGGGCAGGGACGCTTGCACCTAGTCTTGCGGCCGAGATGCAGCAGACATTACTTAAGCATGCTGGTTCTCTCGGTGAGGGGCAGACTGACGCTAGCACTGGTGGAGACGGCGAGTATGTCGAAACGGTCATCACGCGTCGCATGGTTTGTATTTTCGCTCTCTCGCTTTGCCCACTTGGACGCGTTCTGAAATGCTATGCGCAGCTCCCAAAGAAGCCAAGGACATCGAACGAGAGCAGCAGCGGCGTGTCAGTGCAAGAGATTTTCCGGGACTACACTGATGCGTCCACTCAACATAATATCAGCGAGTTCACGGCTGAAGCGTTCGCGCAAACCTTGCAATCCGAAGCGTCCTCTTCGACAGCTGGTCCTTCTCGTACGCATCCTACTCCAGTGGATGCCCCGCCATCGTACTCCCGACTGGTGGAAGAGGAGGCGGGTCTTGCAGAGGTGGCGAAGTGGCATTCCGGACGCAACACGACAGATCCATTGCCTCAAGGTATTTCGACCGATGCCGTAGAAGAATGGAAGCGCCTTAAATCGGAACTTGGATTCTCGTGCTTGGCGATCGACGAGGTCGTGCAGAAGTCGGAAGTCAACGGGCCTCGACCAGGGAGCAGTGTCAGTACCAGTGAGGGTGCGACTTTGAGCACCGACAAACCTAGTGGTCCTGGCAGCTTGGAACCTGTCACCAAGTGGACGATGGTGGGCCTCGTTGGCGCTTTCTGTTTGTTCAGTTGTGAGTTTTGCTCGCGTAACAACTCTGAATTCATGACTAAATATCGATCCTTTGTTTTGCACTCCAGTTGTTTCTGGGTACGGGCTGGCGATGCTCTTCCGCAATCGTGGGTTCCGGATCGATCGTCGTTTGTGGGATATCGTAAACGAGTACGCCAAGGCTGGTCACTTCCCAGATGCACTGCATCGACCGCCGCTCATGCCGTGGAGCACCGTCAAGAACATACAAGAACATTTCCGTCCCAATTGGGAACCAGTATGAGAAAATTCCCATGTTAATTCTCGTCTGGGCACCCACGATACACTTTTGCGATTACACCCCCACTGCTTATTTATGGAACTACTACAGTCTGACCCATTGGATTGTTGCTCAGATTTTCTACGCATACATGTAGTTATGATCATTCGGACTTGGTGGATTAAATCCATCCATCATTTTGTATATGCTCTATGCTTTTTATATTCAAATTCATGTGTATTCCATGGCCTGGTACTGGCAATGTCTTAATTCACAACTGGCGAGCGCTTGATCCAGGAATCGCCTTGGGTGAACGGATCCACTGCTATAGGGTGTTTCAAGGGATGGAAGTGACTAAAGTTGGGAACGTATTTTCGCGATGGAGCAGATCGTGCACATGTCACCAGTCACAGGGCCCTCGAGTCAGCAGCGAGCGCCGGCGCCACCAAGAGTGCGACTTTGAGCCAGACAAACTTAGCGGTCCTGACGGCTCCGAACGTTGGACTATGCGGAATACCACACAGCTCATTAGCAGTTGTATCTTTTTTATTTTTGAGTCGTCAGTTTCCGATTGCATGAAGCCGCCATTTGTTCATTTCATCTATACTGAAGTGGTTTCTGGTGCGGGGTTATCGCTCTTCTGCAATTGTGGTCCTCGGTTCAACCCATATTGTGAACATCAGCTATGCTGGCGGCTTCACTAATAGGCCTTATCGATGACGCGAGTCACCATTGAGAATAAAGAACATACGAGGTCATTCCCATTCCGACTTGGAATCAGTGTTGACCGCGCGGGGGATTATATGCAATGTTTCTGATATTTAGCGCCTGCTAACCCCTTTTACCAAGGTGATGCACCGTGTAAAATGGATGGTCATTTGAAACCCCCCACGCACGGACCAAACCTCAGCTACTACGTCACCTTGCGTGCATGCCCTTTCTATTTAATCCAATTCATACCGGCCGCGCGGTGGGTTGATTAGCCACCACTTGCGGGCTAGCATAAACCCCCTGAGAGCGGTACGAGAGAAGAGCCCCCAGAAACTCGGTAATATCCGTTGCGTCCGCCAGTGCTGTGAAAGATAATCGGTTCAGATGTTCCAACCCACGCGTGCGACAGTAACTGCTATATGAGGGCATGTGAAGCGGAGCAGCTCGAGGAAATGAAAGCGCACACGAGCCCAGCACGCCTGATTTGCTAGACTCCATACACCTCGGAGCTGAGCAGACCAATGTCCCTGATTACTAGTAAATAGTAAGCGTTGGCGATGCTGACACTGAGTGGAGGATGATGGGGAAGCGTCTAGACAAGACCCAGCAGCCTCCATCAGATCAAACAAATCAAATCAAAAAAAGACAGCGGATGCATGCATAAGCGATAGCGAGGGGAACGGGAATTAAAGATGAAAGAGATCGTCGACGAGTGTCTCTGAAATCAAAGATGAGCTGTCCGATCGCCACAGCCCGGACTCGTCGCAATCCCGTCGTGTCGCGGGGAATCGGAGACTGATATGATGGACTGGATCGGTAAAGTGATCGTACGACACCTGGCGGGGCCTAGCGAGTTTGTTCCCATCAGCCCGACCCCATCGTGTACGCCCGGTGGCGGAGCACACGTAGGAGAAAATGCCACAAAAGAATCTTTTGTGCGAGCCATGTGATTGCGAATGATTCGCGGCTTGCATAGAAGGGCCGTGGGTCATTTGAGACGCCGAGGACGAGAATCGCTGAAAAGGAACATAGGCGAATCAAGTATTCCAGGCCGCTCGTAATACGGGATTTCCTTATCTCCGCCCCATTTATGACGAAACATAAAATCCGATTCATCATGGAAAGTTGCGAGTGGGAACTAGTTGCCAGTTCGCGAGCGTGCGCCGTCATTTTCACATACTGAAGGGGCCAAAGCGCCGTGGCAAACCTCATGGCCACGTGAAAGCATGAAACGCCTCGCGGAAGGCTCCCGCGTGCTCACACCAATGAGTTAACCAGTGTTCAGAAACGCCAGCAGAAATAGAAATGAATGGAGAGGCGCGTTGCCTAACACCATCACGTGATCCACAGGTCTGTCGTTTGCAACGTCGCGCGAGCGCATGAGCTCGCTTGCCAATACCTTCAAGCCAACTATTCGGGTGATGCCAGATAAGGTCGACATGCCTGATGAACAACTGTGCGCATCTCTCCCCCCATTTACAACCACATCCGCATCCAATACTGTGCTCCTAAACATGGTTCGATCGCCTACGACGTGTGCTTTGTTTTTTACAGATCGTCAGAGTCCGATGAGGACTGGAAGGCTAAGTATGAGGAAGTATGCGAGATGCTCGCCGAAACTGAGGCCGAGCTTAAAGAGTTTCAAATAAGCTCGAAAGAGCTTGAGGATGAGATGGCGCTGGACGTTGAACGTGCCGAGAAAGCGCGAGAAGACATGGAGAACAAACTTTCTCGCATGGAAGGAGAACGGGATGATTGGAAGGTGTGTCCTATGCATAGTGCGGTTCTGTTGACCTGCTGCGATGTTTATCACCGTTGTTGCGCGATGTAGGGCAAGTTTATGTCCCTCCAATCTACACATACGACCACCGTCAACTCGCTACAGCGAGAGTTAGAAGCGTTGCGGGAAACCCATCGTCTCGTGAAGATCCAGTTGCGTGATCTCGAAATGGGCAACGACGATTTGGAACGTCATGAGAGGTTTGTGTTTTTGATGCCTAAGGGGAAGGCTGCTCATTTGTGCTGCTTGGAACTGCAGAGAGGTGGTTTCATCCCTTGAAGACATGGAAATCAAATACGCCAAAGCCTTAGAAGAGAAGATTCTTCTCGAGCACGAATTACAGGATAGAGCCTCTATGGAAGAGGACATGCAGCGTCTTCGCGACGAACTTAGAGGCATGTGTCACATATTTGATGGATGTCGTGCTTTGACTGACGCAATTTATTCCGACAATGCAGACGCTGCCACCGAAGCCTCAGTGCTCCGTGACCAATTAGCGAAGTCCCCCACAGAACCCGGTCCTGAACTAGATGATGCCTTTGCTGTTGCATCCCCAGCGTTGTCTGCCTCGGAATCACTGCTTGATGTCACCTTACCATCAAAAAGCGATCTGCAACCGGCTGATCTTGCGAATGATGTTGATTCGCCTACCCTAGACACGATCCGTATTGCTGAGCAGAAGCCTACCCCTGCTGTTGCCGCACCTTCGTCTCGCAAAGCGATGCGGTCTCCGCCGCCCCTTCGGAGCACACGTGCTGGTGCTCTGACACGTTCGACTTTGGCTTCGCCGTCAACTAGTTCCCCTTCGCGGCTTCCCGCTCCGTCACCCCGCCGACCACTTGTTTCTAGTAACACCATACCCGTTATGCCCTCTACACTAGCTTCCTCTTCCACCACCGCTCCAGTGCCAGTGTCGCGCCGTCTGCCGTCTGCCGCTTCGACTAATTCTCTTGTCACGCGTTCAAAGGGAATGCAAATGGTCTCTGATATGCGTTCTCGCGTCAAAGTGCTAGAACAACGTATACAGAATCGCGTGCCACGCATGCGAAAAGCAGGCGAGGTTGCTACCAAAGCTGCCCCGCCTGTACCTTCGCCCTCCTTGGCGTCAACATCCCAAGGTGGCTCGGCGAGCACTGCTGCGGCCGCCATGGCGTTGAAAATGCAACAGCGTGATCGCGAGAGAGAGAAGGAGAAGCGAGCCAGTACCACGACCACAACAAGTCGGAGCAGCACGAGTGCAGGAGATGGAGAGTCGCCTGGTTGGGTGCTCGTCACGACGGGTTCAGAAGAACGGGAACACGAACACGAAAAGAACCGTGATCAACCCACGTTACGTGCATCCGCTCCTTCATCTTCTAGGCCTGCAAGCTTTGTCGCTATTGCTGCGGAAGGATCTGGATACGGAAGTGATTACGTAACGAGTCCAACCACAAGTACTGCGAGCAGTACAAGGTACACTTCATCTTCGACTACTGTCACAGCCCCTCCTTCTTCGTACCGGCGCAGCAGTGAGCTTACTGCTTCCACCAGCCACCAGGAAACCAGCAGTGGTCATCCGAAAGGTGGTGGCGGATTCTTGGGTGTATCCTCAGCCCCGAGCGGACTCCGCCCACCCTCCGCACTGGGTTTACGAAAGAGTATTGGTTCCAGCAATTCTCGCCCCGGCTCTGGCGTAGGGATTGATTTGAATGCTTCAACGGCATCGACGATTCGTCCGCTCACGCCCACGATGTTGCCTAGCATGTCTTCGTCGACAATTTCGTCATCGAGTACAGAGACATCAAGCGCATCTGGTCTTCGTCGTTCAACATCCGTCAAGTCACGCGTTCCCAGTTCAAGCAGTTCAGATGGACCAGCTCGACGCTCGTCGCTGGGCGCATCGGCGACATTGGGCCAGCCATCGGGTGCTACGGCACGAACCCGCACTGGCCTGGGTCAAAGTACTAATTCTAATAATCGACCTACGAATAATAATGCTACGACGACGACGACGAATATACCCTCTGGAAGTGTACGCTCTGGTCGACCGCCATCGACAACGATGCCCTCACGCCCTGCGATACCCTCTATGATACCTCCTACTGCTACTTCTAATGGTGATAGTATGACTGTGAAAGCTGCTGGTCTCGGCTTGAGCACCGCGTCTAGGATGTATGGCATCCGCGGACCGAGTCCTATTCCTCCCTCTCCGTCGCTACCCTCTGCAATCCCACCACCTCGACCAGGGTCTAATTTGGGCATGGTGAGCAAGAACACGTTCATGGGCAGCAGCGCCAGCGGAGGGCTAGGGCGAGGGAAGAGTATGATTGGTAGACCAACAAGTTTCCCTGTCCCCTCATCAGGAGCAGGAGGAGGCGGTGGCGGCGGTGTAAGAGGGGTAGTGCCGAGAAAGCTGAGTGCCGCCCGCGCTGGAGGGGGGTTGGATGACGATGAAGTGTATTAGGCGCTGTGGCGCGACAATGAGGGGGAAGGAGTGAGCTAGCGTTTAGAGGTAGTGCGAATGACTGTACCCGAAGACGTATGTGTACCTATGAGTAAGGTATGGGAGGATAAGGAAAGCGATGTCGAGGATGACAAGTTGTCGTGATGGATGCTTACGGAAGAATATGAACGACCTCTGCACTGTTGCCGTCGCCGCCCGGATCGGCAGAGGAAGATGCGGAGACGGCGGGAGCCGGCTGGCTGATCGTTAACCGGATGATCCCATTCCGTGTCACGCGGCGCCTCCTGTTATATTCAAATATATTGATCAGGAACATAATTCAGTTTTGCCAGCCGTATTTGGTAAGGAATTCAATCCACCCAATTGGCTCCATCTCATATTTAACAACAAATCAAAAGTCCAAACCCGTTCCTCATCCTACTCCCTCCTCCTCCGTCTCTTCCCTTTCTCTTTTCTCCTTTTCACCACTTGCTACCCCAGCTGCAAAGCAGCGTCATGCTCGCTATCAACTCCTTCGTCGACGCTGGCCGATTCCAGGTTCTTGATGTCTTGGGCAAAGGCGGAAGCGGTATCGCCTACCTCGCAATCGACACCCACTCATCTCCCAAACATCCTAAGTACTACGCTATCAAATGCGTTCCACGTCCAGCCAACGACGCAGATACATCTTCTCTCCTCCGCGAAATCCGCTTGCACAAACTCGTCTCTCAGCACCCTGCTATCGTCACTCTCAAGAGGTGCATACAAGAAGGACCTTATCAGTTGTTCATCATGGACTTCATGCCCGGTGGCGACCTCTTCAAGCAGATCACTCAGCAACGTTCGTATCTTTCCCTTCTCGTTCTCTCTCTCTTCCAGCTCTCCCTTTCACGACCCTGTTGTTTTCGTTTGAGTGCTCCGCCTCCTCGACCAAAAGAGTTGCCTCTTTTGGATTTTTCATATTTCGCTTTGCGTTTTCATTTCCCCCATTCAATCAATCTTCTGCCTTTGGTGGAATATAAGAAATTGATGTGTCTCGAACCATTACGCGCACACACCCAATCACACCTCTAACAACGCCGGTCCCGCGCGGGACGCCATCAACTTTGTCGGCGGCGACATCACCACCCCATCTTCTGGCTCTCGTTTTTTGTTTTTCGTATTATTTTTTTGATCCACGGTCATCAATGACCCTATATTTTATTTTTTTCATATACCCTTTCTGTTCCTTTTTTTTTAATTCCTTTTTGGCCTTGCCGACCGCCACTTCGAATCATCGCCCCCATCCACCAACTGACATTGTTGCCTCCAATCAACCATAACAGATCGTTACTTCCACAACGACGCTCTGATCACGGATGTCTTCCTGCAAATCCTGGGCGCGGTAGAATATTGCCATGAACAGGGTGTATATCATCGTGATCTCAAGCCAGAGAACATTCTGTGTAACGAGGATGGAACGCGGGTTGTTCTTGCAGACTTTGGGTTAGCTACACGCCAGCTCGTCAGCGATGATTTGGGTGTTGGTAGCGGGTACTACATGTCGCCTGGTACGTCCCTCTATCGCCTTTCTTCTCGTTCTTCGGTTCCGCATCTCATTCCCCTGTCTTGCCGTGTCGTATCAGAATGTAACTCGGGGCCAGCTTACAGCACCATTGCAAACGATATGTGGTCACTTGGCGTGATCCTGTGCAACCTCGCATTCGGACGCAATCCATGGGCCCAAGCCGTCTCCACAGACGCAACTTTTGCAGCTTACGCATCCAATCCATCATACCTTTCCGCCATCCTTCCCGCATCCCCTGCTGTTGCGCGTATCTTGACAGGTCCGAGAGGATTGTTCTCCATTGATCCTCGAAGGAGAATGAATCTCAAGGAGTTGAGAGAGGAAATGATGGGCGTGGAGAGGTGGACAATGAGCGAGGATCAGATCAAATATGCTAGCCCTGAGGCCAGGAGTGTCGCTGGCGTGCTGAGGAATGCGGTGAAGGGGCGAGATGCTCGCTTGGCTCCCACGCAGACTGCGCAGTCGCAGTCGCAATCTGAGGTGCAGAGGAGACGTGCCACGACGATGCAAACAAGGGAGGTGTTCATCCCTCCTGCATCCCTCCGACAACAAGAGGCTGTTGCGCCGCAACAGATCATTGTTCCTCCTGCCCCCCCACCCGCTCCAGCACGTCCTGCTAGCGTCGTTCCTCATCACCAGCAACAACAGCAGAATCATGGGCGCAACTCTTCCCTCCGACTTGTCCTCCAAAAGGTTGCTGCTCCGTTCACATCCTCCCCCCACTCCCACACACACGCGAGAAAGACCTCGACAGCTACGGGCGGCACGGCCTTTTCCTCCTCATCCTCCTCATCATCCTCGTCACTCAACTCGCCTATGCCCATGACACCTCCTGCAAGTTCGTATCATTCGGCTGTGGACGTTACATCCTTGGGGTATCATCACCACTACCATCACCATCACCAGCAGTCGAATTATGGCCAAGTGTGGCATGGGTCGTCTCTAACACCACCACCCCCACCTGGTCTCACGATGGGAATAGGCAAGACAGACTGGGCGTACCAACAACATCAGCAGCAGGTGATCGTTCCCCAGGTACAGCCTGTCGGCGGTGTACGGAGGTAAATTACGCGCTGGTCCAAGATTCACAGAAGATCATCATCAGATCATCACACCTGCGCCCGCGCCTTGGCGCCCTCTCGAGAACTGGGAAGTTACAATCACCCTAACTTCTTCCTCCCGCCTTCCTATTCGACCCCTTTAATCTCGGCTAGGCTTGCGGCGGCTAGTCCGCAAGCCTGAGCCGCGCCTCCCTCTTCTGCAAGATCTCCGCTGAATGCTCGAATGCTCGATCATTCGATCTCGTACAACAAAATTCCAAAACCCCTCTCCCTTCTGCCTTGTACTGTACCGTACACATGACACCTAAATTTCGTCTTCGGCCCACTCCACTTCAGCGCGGGCAACCTCATCAGCCCTCCTCTACGGTCTCCGTCTTTCAACTCTTTGCGCCGGTGCATGCACAGTATAGAAAAACGCATGCTCAAGTTTTTGTGCTTCATTCAGGGCGTTCGATTTCCTCTTTCTACTTTGGCCCACCAGCTCTTCCCTCGCCTTGTTGGTCAAATTGGCTTCTCGCCTCGCCTGCCTCTCGCGTGCTCCCCTCCGCTGTTGTTGTATATCATCATACAGACCAACGCAAACACTTCGTCTCTTCTTTTTCTACATGTCATACAATACGCACTTGCATACAAATTTTCTATTGCTCCGTACCATTATGTCTTATTACGATAACGTCAAATCTACACCTTTCGCGGATTCCTGGTGTTCGCTCGCGTTGTCTTTGAGGCGATCCTACTCGGGTCCGTTCAGTCAGTTTCTTCTTTTGAGTGATCTGCATCATCTACAATTTGCAGTTGGATTGCCAATGAAAATGTCAACGTACATGTAAGGAGTTGTTTCAAAGTTTTGGTTTTAGGAAAATCACCTCCCTTCCACCTCACCTCACTTCTGTAGGAGGGTTGAAAGGCACTTTTTTTTTTTTTTTTTTTTTTGGTTTTTTGTCCTTGTTCCGCTCCTGAATCAGGGATCTCATTCCTTTTTTCCCTAGGTTAGGGTGGAGTTTCGACAAAGCGGCGTGGCGTGGCGTGGCGGCGAAGACGAGGGAACGGGAAAGAGATGTTTTGAGTATTAGAAGAGTGTGGGACAATACAGTAAAGAGAAAACGAGAACGAGAAACAGGCGAGCCCCGGCAACGAGAAGCGGCACGGGCTTTTTGCAAATAGAGGAAATGTATTTATTTTATTTTATTTTATTTTTGTTCGGCCTGTGATTTGCATGATCATGATGCGATGAAGGAGGGAACT